>Ga0070698_100003262_pt1 | contig 17824 bp, 11 predicted proteins | sample KBSK1502metaG_FD_65477 | JGI IMG/M metagenome (GOLD analysis project Ga0070698, IMG submission 65477) | Corn, switchgrass and miscanthus rhizosphere microbial communities from Kellogg Biological Station, Michigan, USA - KBS K1-50-2 metaG | ecosystem: Host-associated > Plants > Roots >...
TTTCACCGTCTGTGGAGCATCTGCCGAATCGACTATCAAACAGATATCATTCTCCGAAGAAGATTGCGATATCAGCAAGACATTGGCTCGCACACTCGCTACCGCCAGGAAGGTTTTGGCGGCCACACCAATTGCCCCGACGATTCCAGGTCCACCAATCGTGATCATGCTGACATTGGGAATCGCCGTAATAGCACGCACTCCATGCTCCGTTGGATGTCCAACTGCAGTTATCTTCGTGCCAGTTTTGTCGGGTGCGAAACTGTTGCGAATCCAAACTGGAATCTGTGCCTGAACGACTGGACGAAGTGTTTTAGGGTGTAGAACTTTTGCTCCAAAGTAAGCCAACTCGGCCGCTTCGTTATAGGAGATCTCCCGTAGCAAGCGTGCGCCCGGAACCAATCGCGGATCTGCGGTGAGCACTCCGTCAACATCTGTCCAGATGATTATTTCGTCTGCCTCGAGTGCAGCGCCGAGCGTGGTGGCAGAATAATCCGAGCCTCCTCGACCCAGTGTTGTAAGGACGCCATCAACCGTGCCGCCAATAAAGCCCGTCACAACCGGAGTAACACCGTCCCCCAGCAACGGTCGCAAGCGGACAGCCGCTCGTTCTTTAACCTGAGACATTATCGGCTCGGCTTGCAGATACTGGTCGTCTGTTACGATCAGATCTGTTGCTTCAACGGCTTCGCTATTCACCCCCATCTCCCGGAGTGTGGCGGCCATCAGGCGTGCAGACAATCGCTCACCAATACTTGAGATTGTGGCGTGCGCTCGCGGGGTCAACTCACGCAACAGAGATATGCCCTGGCAAAGATTTGCGACTTCGCCAGTAATCGGTTCCAGCTCCGCTTTCAACGCACTCTGTCGCGCCTCATCGGCAACCAGAACGTCGGCTGCCGCAAAATGTTGGGCCCGCAGAGTCGCAGAAAGATCGTCGACTTCACGCTGCCCATCAGCCAGATTTTGCGCCGTTGCAATCAACCGATTCGTAACCCCACTCATGGCTGAAACAACAACGACTACCAGCGATTCTCGCGCGGCGCTAGCAACAATCTCGGCGGCGCGGCGGATACATTCTGCATCGCCGACGGATGTGCCGCCAAACTTCATTACTTGAAGTCTTTTTGTCATCGACCCTGTTGTTAACCGGTTTAGATCTCAGATCTCAAATCTCAGATTTCAGATTCGTGAGTGCACCTGAGATACTCTTGTCTGAAATTCTGAGATTTGAGATCTGAGATCTAAACCCTTACTTTTTAATTTCTCGACTGGTCTCCGTTGATCAAACTAAAGCCGGTTTCTTGTCCGCTTCTTCGACACTTGCCCCAATGGGACTCACGCCATCCTTCATCAACTTATACTCGACCGAGTCAACCAAGGCTCGCCAACTAGCCTCAACAATATTCGCCGACACACCTACCGTGGCCCATTTTGTTGTACCGTCGCTCGAAGTGATCAAAACTCTAACCAAACTCGCCGAACCAGACAACGGGCTTTGCAACACTCGTACTTTGTAGTCAACGAGATGGACTTTTTCCAATGAAGGATAGAATTTTGCCAACCCTCGATGTAATGCACGGTCTAGCGCATTGACCGGGCCATTGCCGCTTGCCGCGGAATGTTCCTCGTGGTCGCCAACTCTAATCTTCACGGTGGCTTCGCTCATGGGCATCTCGCTACCCTGGTGCTGATCGATGACGCGGAAGCTGATTAGTTCAAAATAAGGCTCCGACGAGTTGTGCACTCTGTTTACCAGCAGCTCGAAGCTTGCCTCCGCAGCCTCAAACTCAAAACCAGCGTGTTCCAGCCGCTTTAGTTCTTGAAGCACAGCTTGTTCGCTATTCAAATCAATGTTTAGCTCGCGAGCTTTGGCCACCAGATTGCCGCGTCCTGACAGATCCGAAACTAGAACTCTGCGACGATTGCCAACGGATTCCGGTGGAATGTGCTCGTACGTGCGGGGATTACGTTCAACTGCGGCGACGTGAACGCCACCTTTATGTGCAAACGCACTATCACCTACGAATGCAGCACTGGACTGCAGCGACAGATTCGCAATTTCGCTAACCAAACTGGCGGTCTCACGCAAGCGACCAAGCCGCTCACGTCCGATCACTTCTTTTCCAAGTTTGAGTTCGAGATTGGGAATCACCGAGCAAAGATTTGCGTTTCCGCAGCGCTCGCCGTAACCATTGATCGTCCCCTGAACATGTGTGACACCTGCAGTAACTGCGGCAAGAGTATTCGCGACCGCCAACTCTCCGTCGTTGTGGCAATGAATACCGAGTGGCACTTCGATTTGCTCTGCCACAACCCGCGTCGCGTCGGTGACTTCATCTGGCAAACTTCCACCGTTTGTATCGCACAGCACGATTCGCTGCGCGCCACCTGCCACAGCTGCACGAAGAGTGTCAATCGCATATTCCTGATTTGCTCGATAACCATCAAAGAAATGTTCGGCGTCGTAGATAACCAGATCCGCGCGTTCCGAAAGATATCGAACTGAATCCTCGATTAAATCGAGGTTGTCTTTTGGACTAATCCTCAATGCATCCTGAACGTGCAGTTCCCACGTCTTCCCAAAGATCGTTACCACAGGAGTGCCCGCTGAGATTAGGGCCTGGATGCTTGGATCCTGAGCGCAGGAGAGACCGCGTCGTCGCGTCGCACCAAAGGCTGCAACACGCGCGCGACTTAGCTTGAGACTACGAGCTTCCTCAAAGAAAGCGACGTCGCGAGGATTCGAGCCAGGCCAACCTCCCTCAATGAAATCCACGCCAAGCTCGTCAAGCATTGTCGCAATCTGAAGCTTATCGGCCACTGAAAAGTTTATGGCCTCACCCTGTGTTCCGTCCCTTAATGTTGTGTCGTAAATCTCGATTCGATTACGCATGAATTTGTTTTAGTGAACTAGTCCGGCTGTCTGCGCAACAAATGTCAGCCAGTCACGGTAACGCTCGTTTCGTCCAGCGGTCGCAGAAAAGAAAACGCTCTGGATCGACTGCGTGATCGGGCCGCGCTGTCCTCCATTGATCAAAGTGCCATCAACTTCCCGAATCGGTGTGACCTCAGCCGCAGTACCGGTAAAGAACGCTTCATCAGCGTGTAGCAAATCATCAAGAGAAAGCGGACCAACATTTACGTCGTGGCCCAGGTCCCGCGCGATTTGGATCACGGCATTACGCGTTATGCCTAACAGGATTGAATGCCGCTCATCGTTTGTAAACAAATGTCCGTCTCGCACCAAAAAGAGATTCTCACCAGATCCTTCGGCAACAGTTCCAGCTGTATCGAGTAACAATGCTTCGTCAAATCCTCGACTCACAGCATCACGCACGGCAAGTATCGAGTTAACGTACTGACCAGAGGCTTTTGCGGTTGTCGGCATCATATCGGAGTGGAACTTCTTCCAAGGTGAGACCGTGACTCTAACTCCGTGTTCCAAACCCTCGGCACCCAGATACGGAGCCCACGGCCACACGAGAATTACTGTCTCAACCGGACACTTCGCAGGATGAAGACCGAGCGAACTGCTGCCGTAGAAACAGAGTGGACGCACGTAACAACTCTTAAATCCATTTCGATCGATTAGTTCGCAAACGGCTTCACTGAGCTCCTCGCGCGAATAGGGGATTTCCATCCCGTGGACCGCAGCCGATTCATATAGTCGGTCAAGGTGTTCATCGAGCCGAAATACAGCGGGCCCATCCGCCGTCTCGTAGCAACGCATCCCCTCAAACACACCACTGCCGTAGTGCAGCGCGTGAGATGACACGTGAGTGGTTGCCTCTTGCCACGGAATAATCCGACCGTTGCGCCACACCCATTTAGACTGGTCAAACGTCATAATTCGCTCCCTGGCCTGAAGATGGCATCAATTAGCAAAAAGGCCATCAACTCTGGTTGATGGCCCGTTAAGTACTCAGGAGTTGGTCAGGCCATCATGTAGAATTAGCCCGAATACCAATGATTGTTAGTGTAAGACGGAGTGTGATGAGCTCGATGAACCCGGCCGCAGACCGGTCCGTGAAGGACAATAGCTTGTTGGAAGCAACCGAGGTGTTCATTGTGTCATTCATTTGGGGAGACTCGCTCCATCCTTATTTCTACTCTAGCCCGCCAGTGCGCTGTTTGGACAATTGATTATTTTTAACTCGCCATAAATAGGACGTTAGGCACCGCCTAGTTGGGTAGGCCGATGCGGTTCAACAAATCAGAGTATCGCGGGTCGGAACGGAGATTGTCATAGTAAGGTTGTACCTTCAAAAAGATAACTCCCTCGTATCGCTCCTCGTAACCCTTCTCGAGCCACTCGAATGCCTTATCAAGGTCGTTCAGCCCGGCGAAAATAAGAGCATAAGCAGTTGCTCGGACTGGCTTCTGGTGGCGGGCTTCGTCGTCCATTTGAGCAAGGATCTTGAGCGCTTCCTCACGCTTGCCCGAAATAGCATAAGCATGAGCAAGTCCGGATCTCCCTGGGTATCCGCCTGAAAGTTCAGCAGCTTTTTGATAAGCGGAGATAGCATCGTCAAACATCCCCTTACTCTCGTACGCCATGCCGAGGTAAAAGTAGGCCATGTGGTAGTTGCTATCGGATTGAATAACCTGCTGAAGCTGTTTGATTGCCAGGTCGTCCTGACGCGCAATGTGGTAGGCCCACCCAATGTTTGCGTTATAAACCGGTGACAAGGGATCGAGCTCGTGCGCGCGTCGAATTTGTGCGATGCCCTCCACAAATCTTCCCAAATACATCAAACATTCACCATACCAAAAACGCGCCACTGCATGATTGGGATTTAGATCAAAGGCTTTCAGAAAGTCTTTTTCTGCGGCCTGAAAGTTCCAATCGTAAATGAACTCCACATAAGCCAGCGTGGTCTGCGCCTCGCCCAGGGATTCATCAATCTCCAATGCTCGCTGGGCCGCAGCTTTGGCCTTGGGAAAAGTCTCGCGAGGAGGCGCGGCACTGTAATAACTCGAGAGTGTGTATGACTCAGCAAGTCCGGCATAAGCCAGCGCGTAGACCGGGTCTTTATCGATAGCCTGCTTGAAATAGTCGATTGCTTTCTTCAAGCTCTCGTCAGTCCGTTTGTTTAGGTAGTGTTGCCCGATAAGGTAGCTGTGGTAGGCATCCGTGTTTTGGGTGTACCGTTTGGCAAGCTTGGTTTGATCGTCGGAAGATAGAGTGATTGAGAGTGATCGGACAACTTGATTGGAAATTGAATCTTGAACGCTGAAAATATTCGTGAAAACATCATCGAATCGATTCGACCAAATTTGCGATCCGTCACCGGCACTTACGAGTTGCAAAGTCACGCGAATACGGTCTCCGTCTCGCTGCAGATGACCTTCGAGCACCGCCTCGACACCCAATGCACGACCGATCGATTGCGGCTCCTCCTTAGAGTTGTTGTATCTGAGAATCGCGCTTGTTGGTCGGACAACGACCTGGCGTAGACTGCCGAGCTTTGTAATAAGTGCATCGGCCATTCCCACACGCAAAAACTCATCATCCGAATCACCAGACAAGGACTTCAAAGGTAAGACTGCAATCGTGCGAATCTGCAGCAGCGAGGCCTTTTTCTCGATGCCCCGGAATCGGAAGAAGACCAACACGCCAGAAATGCCCACAACTAGAATTACCAGCGCAATTGCCCAACGGCGAGTTTGCAGAGATGCCCAGGTTGGCGAAGTAACAAGCTGAGTCGGTTGCTGTGTTGCTTCAGCTACTGCGACCGATTCAGTTTCTTTAATCGTGATTTGAGATTGACGGTGCCGCTCTAGAGTCAGAGTCTCGCCGTTGGATTCGATCGACCGGACGCTAGCTCTGAAGCGAAAACCTTGCCGCGGAATCGTCTCGATATAGTTTTCGCCAGTTCTCGACTGCGCCAGGGCTTTTCGTAACGCAAAGATATGTACTGAGAGATTTCCCTCTTCGACGAAGCTGTCGGGCCACACCTGCCGCATCAACTCTTCCTTCTCAACCAACGCTCCACCACTCTCAACCAGCACCAAAAGTATCTCCATCGCCTTCGGGCTAAGCGAGATGAGCTCGTCGTTGAGGGTTAATCGTGTCCGATCAGAATCGAGACGAAACGGACCGAACTCATATAAAGGCTTCCGCTGCTTACTCATAGGTCATTAAGAAATTCATTAATCATGAATTAAGGAAATCGTTAAAGACGCCGGCCTGGTTTGGGCTGTAGAAATTCGCCCGCTCGGCGAGATAGATGGAAGACGGCTCGGCATTTTATGGCAAACACTGAAGAGGAGCAATGAAGATGCGGCGGCCCTGGAAATCGAAAGCTCAACAATCTTCAACGAGAGAACCAAAGATGCAAGTCGAAAGAACAAAGACCACAACCATCAGTAGCGAGACTCACGAGGTCTTTATCGTAACCAGAACTACGCAAGGGACAATTCGCACCTGGTGCAATGAATGTGCGGCCGAAGTCGACATGCTCAGACCTGAAGAGGCGGCTGCGATTGCAAAAGTGAGCACTCGCACGGTGTATCGCTGGATCGAGGACTCACAGATTCACCACACCGAGAGCGATGGCGGAAACGTCGTTGTCTGTTCGAAAGAGCTCTTTCGGAATCGATACCCGCTAGAGCAAAACAAACTGATTACGGAGTGATGGGTTGTTATCAAGAGCCCAACAATTGCGATGGTTGCCTGATCAACATTTGATGATTGACGGAAGTTGGTGAGGAGTATGTTCAAACGAATTCCGAAAACAGATTCGTTGTTGAGTCACAGAGAAAGATCGTTGCTGTTGATATTCTGCCTCTGTGTCTCACCAATCGTGAGTAGCGCGCAAACACAACAAAAAATCCTCACCGGCGCACCATTAAGACTGACGGTCACCGCAAGCTTCACGAATCGGGCATCGATAACACCGAAAGAGTTAATCGCACTAAGGTTAAGTCGGATTGTCGAACCGTCTGAAGGAGCCCTCGCAGTTTTTGTCGATCAAACAGACATCACCAGCCTTTTCAACTCAACACCCAAAGCTTTGAACTATGCCAGCAACTCGTTGCCACTGCCCACCGGTGAAAACATATTAATCGTTTATCTTGTTTCACCTGCTAACGAATGGAATGAGATTGGAAGGTTTAGTCTCGTGGTGAGGGATGCAGGACACACACTGCAAAACTCGAATGCGAAAGCAACTGCATCAGACGATCCGAAGAAACATGGCTTTGATAAATTTGAGATCAACCCCTCGCTTGCCCTCAACGTAAAATCGGAATCGACACTGCTCTTCTTCCCTGAAACTAATCGACCCGCGCGCATCAACTTTACCAACCTTGCATTCCAGGCAAGCATACAAACAAATCTTGTGCGCGGTAGTTTCAACTCTCAAAACCAATTTGATTTCGTTGGAACCACTTCGCAAACAGACGCTATCCGCTTCGGTGAACGAAACAATGACGCGCCGCAAATAGACCTTTCAAGCTACCAAATGCAGTTTCAGGTAAAGAAGGTCAAGGTTTCACTGGGCCACCACTCGTACGGAACAAATCGATACTTAATTAACGGGTTCTCGAGCCGCGGTGTCGATGTAACACTGCCGCTTAGCTCTCGCTTTGATGTCTCGTTCAACGCTGTAAATGGAACCAGCATCGTTGGCTGGAACAACTTCACCGGTCTTAACAGACAAAAACACAAAGTTATCGCAGGCACACTGGGATCCGAGTTTTTTCCTGCGCATCCGGGATGGCTTCGACTGGAGATCGGCGTATTGCGCGGATCTCTCCTGCCGCTCAGCAACTTCAACCAACAAAACCTTGCCGACGCAGAGACCAGTCGTGGATTGGGAGCGCGCATTGTCGCGAGCGATAGCAAGGGTCGACTACGTCTGGATGCTGGATATGCGCGGAGTCGGTTCGACAATCCGGCTGATACGTTATTGAGTCAAGGATTCAACACTGTTCCAGTGCGTGTGGCGACTAAGAATGCAAACTACATCGACTTTAGTTATCAGATTCTAAAGGATCGTTCGATTACCAAAGACGCTAAAGCCAATCTTACTTTTGCATTCCGTCACAACAGAGTTGACCCATTGTTCCGCAGCGTTGCCGTCTATTCACAAGCCGATCGACTCGATAATCAATATGAGCTAACTGGCAACTTCGGCGAGATCACTGCGGGAATCGTTCATAATCGGCTCAACGACAATCTCGATGATGTTCCCTCAATCCTCAAAACGCTGACTCGTCGCAACGGTTTCTCGCTTGGTGGTCCTCTGACTGCAGTCTTCGGCAACACACATTCGATCGCTCCATGGTTGCCACGGCTCGCCTATAACTACGATCGCACGCACGCCTTCGGAGCGTTTCTACCAATCAACTCTGGATTTGCTCTTTCGCATGTGCCCGATCAAGCCAGTATCAATCACAACTTCAATGCCGATTGGTCTCACAACAGTCTTCGTTTCGGATATCGCTTTAATAGGTCGTTTCAAGATAACCGCCAAGTTGGACGAGACCGGGCCGACTTCAGGACCGTGGTAAACGCTCTGGCTTTTGGTTTCAAACCGTTTCGCCGGCTCGAAACGAACTTCGACCTTAGCTCAGAGCGCGCCTCGAATTTGGAGGTGAACCGCCTCGACCGTGCACTGCGACTTGGCCTCGGATTGAATCTCCAAACAACAAAGAAATCGATCCTCGCTGCAAACGTATCCAGCAACCTTGCGAGTGATGCCGCAAACACAAACAAGAACCGCAGTCTTGACCTCGACCTGCAGTGGTCCTGGCGATTCGGTGTTGAAAAAGACAAATACCGCAAAGTGCAGGGGCAATTTTTTATAAGGTATGCAAACCGCTACGCACGCGCCCAGGACCAAATATTTCTATTCAACAACATTACAAAGTTTCAGTCGTTGAGCTCGGGGCTCAGCCTGACCTTCTTTTAAGGAGCCGCTCATGAAACGAGTGCTCATAGTTCTTCAACTGCCAATCATCGTCGCCATTTCGATGTGCTGCGTCGTGAGCACAGCAGATGCTCAAGCCATCAAGGTCGATCCGAACGGCGTCAATATCAACGCACAAGGGTCGACAGTTGTCTTTCTTACCTTCGGGGGACTGCTCGCCACACAAACGCCCGCCGAAGGATGTTGGTGTGGAGAACTGATGGCGTCGTCTGGAGTGGGCTTGACCTGTAATCCGGCCACTATCTTCGGCTGTCTCCCTTCGCGTTATGACCTCTCGACTCGGAGTGGATTTGCCAATCGCGGCTTGACGGACATCATGTCGATTCCGCCGTCCGTGGCCCGGCGAGCATATCAGGCTGCTCTGGATGGGAATACTTCCAGCTTCTTTTATGTGCGACGGTTTATCAACACTGCTGGTGGGCCAGATGAGTTTGTGAGCGTAACTTGCCGAATGTCTGGCGGGGGACCGCGGACACCTTTCTCGTTGACCGATGTCAAACTCTCATTTGCGGTTGACAAACCCATCCTGCTGCTCAAAACCGACGAGAGTGTACCGCCAGTCAAGGCAGAAATTCTCTACAACGGAACCGGACGACTAAAAGGCCGTTGGGAAGTCGTGCTACCAGGAGAAGATCCCCCAAGTGAGATCGACCTGTTAACGGAGGCCACACTTCCGATAGAAGAACGTGCACAACAACGTCGTTACACACAACTAAGTACCTTCAACGTCTTCCTCGCCCCAAATGGCAAATACTCATTGCCAGGTCCAGAAGTGTCGCGCTTACCAAATTCGGTGAATGGCGAATACCTGGTGCTGCTACGAATTGAAGCGACTGATGAAAAGGAAAGCGATTCAAATCTGACGGTAGTCGGTGTAGGTCCGGGTGTTGTCCACAGCGGAGCGGTTGCAGGTTTTCCTTTACCGGTGTTGCGCTACTACGTTGGCGCAGGTCCGGACAGACAGTTGTCGACCGGTCTAGTTCTGGTCTCTCCAGAGGACAAGACGCTTCTCTCGACAACCGACCTCATCGAGTTTAAGTGGTTGGACGTCTCGGGTGCGGCATTCTTTCGTCTCGAGGTCGTCGATATTTCAGGTCAGCCACTGTTATCGGCTGTCTTATTGCCAGGTAGAGGTTTTTATCGAGCGCCACCATGGCTAAAGACCAATGCTGGCCAAGGCAATCTACGTTGGCGCGTGATCGGACTGGACTGCGAGGGGCACTCAATTAATGAATCTGATTGGCGCAACATCCGATTGACTGACGTTAAGCGCGAGTAATCACTCAGTCAACGTTCGAAATGAATTTCAGCGTTGCAGTAATTACCAAAGACTTGAATTTCACTTTAGGAGGCATGAAATGAAATGGAATAATTCAGAATTTGTGCCGTGACGATGCTGAATTGGCAAGTTCTATCGCCGAGAAGCGAATCAGTTCTGGTGCAAGCCGACAAACGGCCCGGACTCCTGGGAGTAGACACCGGTAACACTGCACTGCCCAGTCCCAACCACTCAGTTTTTTCAGAAGGAGAAAAGAAATGTCCAAAAGAACCCTTTTCACTAAAACCGTGGCCGGTGGTATCGGCCTCTGTCTTATCGTCACCTCGATGAGTTTTGTAACATTAACTGCGAGAGCAAGTGTCGAAGCTCCAGTTTTGGAAACGGTTGAAGATGGCGCTCGTCAATTCGATGAAGGAGTTCGCGAGGTCGAATCGATCCTCAAAATGGATCTTTCAACAGAGCAAGGGGTAAAACAAGCGGCAGCGATTTTAAAACGCAGCGAAAAGAAATTGGCGCACTACGAGAAGAAAGCATTGCAAGCGGCACTAAAAGTCGAGGCGTTTAAAAAGGGACTAAAGGATGAAGCTGCGAAGCGAAAAGGCGGTGAAACCGAGTTAGCTAGTGAGCTCGAGTCTAAGCCCGGTTCTGTCGGAGACATTCCGGGAGCAGACGAGGCGGCTGAAGCTATACGCAAATCAACCAAGCCCGCCGCGGATGTACTCCAAACAGTAGCGGACGCGCTTCAAAAAGCCGGCGACGCAGCAAAAAAGAAGTACGGTCAGAACGGCCACCACGCGTCAAAGAGTTCGCTTCCTTGTCCTATTGTCGAAACGTCCAATCAGCCGGTCAATTCGGCGCTCTTTTGTGGCAGCCACCAACCCATTTGTGAACTGCTCACCCGCCTTGGTCTTCGGATCCTACGTCAACAGCTTGAAGCTCTCCAATCAATTGGCAGAAAAGCAGATTGCGTCGAGGATGCATATTTCTCCTATGGCAGCTGCGTCTTAAACAATTGGTGGGATACGGCCTACTGCGCTGCACGCCTCGCGAACAGAGTGAACATCTGCATCCGTTATATCTAGTCGATCAAGAAAGGAAGAAGCAATGAAAACGGAAAGCACTCGCTATTTGTTTAGAACGATAGAAGTCCTAACCGCATCATGCCTAGCTATGAGCATCGCCGCGTTGGCTCCGGTCAAACTGCTTACTCCAGTTAGTGCGAGCAACGCAATGGTGGTTGATTACACTATGGCTATCACAAATGTTCGCAGCCAGGCAGCCAAATACATTCAGGCAATGAGTGTAGTGAGCAGTCTTGGAACAACTCCTGTTAGAACTGCTACGGACGCGGCTAAAACTGTAACCACTATTACGAGCCTGGATTCAATCTTAAAAGCTGGGTTCACAAAGCGTCTTACCCAGATCGCGCTCGACAGCCGAACATTCAAACAAGCTATTGAGATTGAAACTGCAAGGCTGGGACCAAGGATCTTTTACGACCGCATGACCAGTAATCCCAAGATTCTATTGAACTTGAAAGGCGCTCCCGAAATTGCACAGGAGATCACTCGTCAAGTTCAAATAGATGCAGCAAACCTGAAGAAGACCTCCGCTTATCTTCGCCAGGCGGCGGTCATGCGGGGCAGAGCGCAAAACAACTGGGCTTCGCCTCAGCCCATTTTCCTCAACGCCGGCTACATTGGGAGAGACTTTAGCGGGTCAATCGAGCCCGTGCCCGTGCCTACTCCTCAGGGTGGTGTTGGCGAGGGTTTGATCCTTGCGGCAATCGTCGGTGCAGCAGTGCTCCTGATTGGTTCATATGCTGCAATTCTTAGCAAAGGCCATGAAGTACCACCGGCAACAGAAGATAATCCCAATCCCGTAAGTCCGGTGGCCAAGTGCATTGATGAAGCAATCCAGCGCCGCGATCAATGCCTGGACAAAAGTGATGTGTGGGGTGACCTTGCGTGCGCTGCAATTTACCTCGCAGACCGCGCTGACTGCCTGTTTCTACCCCAGGCGTGATCGGCAAGTGATTTGGTCCATAACATTTAATCGAAGGGAGAACGACATGAGCCATACAAATACGTTCAGTCGACTGATTGTGTGGGGTGTGAGTTCGTGCTTGATACTCACTTCTGTGAGTTTCGCACCGTCTAGTTTTATTACTGCTAATGCTGATACGAGAGCCGAATACGAAACGCGTGCAAGTCAGTTCGATTCGGCCATTCGGGAGCTTGAGAGGATTCTGACCATGAATCTGGCCACTGAAAGCGGCGCGTCCCAGGCCAACGCCATCGTGACGAAGAACATGCCGTTTATAAACTACGGTACATCAAAAGGAGTCTCGATCGGATTGCAGCAACGTGCTTTTCTGGAAGGTCTCAAGGCACGCGCAGGCAAGCAACGATCTGCTTTCCTAAAGGCAATTTCCTCCGATCCAACTTCCATAATGAGGACGCCTGGCGCTGACGATGCAGCAACCGCTATTCGTCAGTCGCTTAAGGCTTCTGCGGCCCGGCTTACTAAGGTCAGTCAAGTACTTAGAACAGCAAGTGCAGCGGGTCAAAAGGCACAAAATCAACACTTGTTTTCGGACAATAGCATGGTAGCGACCCGTACGAAACAGACTGCGAAGGGACCCCTTTCGCATCACATCGCGAACGGACCATCTCAAGCTAACGGTGATGAAATGTTGAAGTCATCTATCGAGAATAACTTAGCGCCTCAAGGTGAAACGATAGTCGTTGCTTCAGGTGGCTCCGCGGTCGTTCTTATTCTGGTAATAGTCGCCTTCAAGTACATCGAATACCAGGTGGAGGAGAGGGTCGCAACTGGGGCTCTTGAGCGTTGTCTGAAGGAAGCGGAAGACAATTACAAAAGCTGTTTAAGTAAGACTGGCGGCAACCCATTCGCGATCATGGGATGCACTGCCGTGTGTATTGCCACGAAAGCTGTGTGTTACGCCGGTATCGGATAAGACAGCTGCAAAGCAAGGAACTGCTATGACGAAACCCATAACACTGATCCTGAAGGTTTGCCCTGTCGTCATTTTCGTTCTCGGACTCGCGTTCATGCCTGCCGAAATAAGTGTGACCTCGGCAACAGCAGCTTCGGATGGTCCTTCGATCGCGAATGCGTTTACACCCTTCGCGATCGAAAACCATTCGCTGAACATCGTCTCGACAATTGCAGAAACAATCGACAGTGGGACGATGCGCAATTCAATGCGGAGCTGTCCAATAGGTCAATTCATCGTGGGTATCGATATGGATGGAAATAGGCTGCTCTGCTCAAACCAACCTGTGGTCAACTCCCGAGCACCATATACAGATGCGTTTGAAATCGTCGACTCGTCAACTTTTTCGCAAGGACTCAAGGCATGCCCCGCTGGCTATGCAATGGCAGGCCTAAGTGTGGTGCATAAGAAAGTGAGTTGTGCGCATGTGGGAAAGATGGAAAGCACGATTTCGTCGAACACGCGGCGCTTAAGTACTAACGCGTGTCCTTCTGGCCAAGTCATGGTTGGCTTCGATGGTGATAGTGATCGAGTGTTATGTGGTCGTCGCATTGACAGCTGCTTTGGAGCTATTGGGTCTCGATGCGGGATCACCTCAGAACCCTTCGACACCCCATTTTCCTTGTGTGTGAGTAACCGCTGCCTCACTAACGCTGGTAGCTGGGATCATGACGAGTGTTGCTGGCAGTTTCCCAACGGCAAGCTGTGTCGAGCTCCCGGTGCTCCGCATGATGGTCGCTGCGCAGCGGAGCTTTCCAAAGCAATTTCGCGACTATCAGCCGGTTACAACTGGAGGAGCGACATTGATTTCAATACGCAGAATACCACCGGCGTGGTTGTTCGCACGACGTTCTGTGCGCCACCTGGAACAATCGTTCACAGGAACGACGTCGATCGATGCTGCTCAAATAGTTCAAGGCAGATTGCGAGTGCATTTACGGATCCCATACAAGCTGCAGCAGACTTCGCCAAAGCGACTCAACAGGGAATCAGTCCAACAGAATTGTCGAGTGCAAATCCTCGCGTTTGCCGTTAATCGAATCGTGGTGACGTTAGGGTTTTGACCTTAGCCTAGTCTGCTCTAAGCAAACGATAGAAGGAGACTCCCATGCAAAATGCACAGATTGAGCAATCTCAAAACTCGAGCAACAAGAAACTATGGATCGTTCTGGGCTCGGTAATCGGCGGCCTGGTAATCATTATGAGCGGCTGCGCGGCCTGTGTCGCCATAATCGGCATTTCATCACTGAGCAATGGCGGATCAACTTCATCCAATTCCAGAAGCTCCGGTGGGTGGGGTGCTTCAGGTGGTCTCGCAAATAGTTCGTTTAAAGGCACGCTCAACTGCGACGATGGCGACAATTTGCCTGTGGTTTTCAAATTTGCCGCTTCCGGGAATCCGATTTATGGGTACAACACAAGCAGCGGCTCTAGAGAGGTGGAGCTTGAAGGACAGGGACAAAGGTTGGAGTACGCAGCGGAGGGAGGCGGCGCTACCTATATTAACCTAGATGAGTTTTCCGTTTCCGGAGATCGGATGAGCTACACTATGACCGTGTCGCATCAAAGGGCCGGAGGAGGCACCATGATTCAACAGCGCTCCCGAGTAACTACAGACGCTGTGCTGTCAGGTTCAACGCTGGACGTCCAAACGACCTTTCAGACTAGTTCCGCCGCCAGCCAACCGGGTTATGTAATACCTGACGAATCGGGCTCGATTTGCCGCGGTCAACTCAACAAACAATAAACCGCAAGCTCCGACGCCCTCACCGCCCCTGCAACATTGTGTCAGCGTATCGCAACCACTCAAAACAAACACCTCGCACTCGACGTGACCGGGATTAGGTGGCGCCTTGCTTGCCTCAAAAGTAGGGTTGATCCGTAACATCTGATCTGCGCCGGTGTTGGCTTCGCGGCGCCTTGCACAAAAAGATCGAAATTCCACCTACGGCAGTGAATCTATTTCGCTGTTTGTGCAAAGCGGAGTGGTTCAGAAGAGTTAGCTTTACACTCGCCAGCCTGCCCTCGTACACTTGTCCGTGCCAACCGAATACCTCTCTTTAGACAGGAGAATTACACTTGAACCCCTCGCGCTTGAAGATCTCTCTTATCACCTTTGGCATTGTTTCTGTTTCTCTTATCGCGGGCCACGCTTTCGCGCAACAATCCGCGCAGCCACCGGGTCAAAAGCCGACAAGAACTACGGAAAAACCGACTCCGCAAAAGGAGCTGGCGCCCGACTACTCACAGGAAGCTCTCGTCATCGAACTAATGAAATTGTCGTATCGGTTCGAGAAGGATGGAACTGGTGTTCGAGACCTGAGCTTCCGCGGACGAGTTCAAAGTGAGGCCGCCATCGAACAGTTTGGCCAGTTGGTGCTTCCGTACAGTTCTGCAAACGAACAACTCGATATCGACTTTATTCGCGTGCGCAAACCAGATGGTAACGTCATTGCATCTACCGCGAATGACGTCCAAGATCTAACAGCTCCCATCGCGCGGGAAGCACCGGTGTATACAGATCTACGACAGAAACACGTAACCGTTCGTGCACTGCGCCCAGGTGACACGCTCGAGTATCACGTTATTTGGCGAATCACTACGGCTCTAGCTCCAAATCACTTCTGGCTCGAACATGATTTCATTGAGCCGGGCGCAATAATTGTTCTGGATGAGCAGCTTGAAGTTAACGTCCCGCGTGATAGTAAAGTAAAACTGAAAACCGAACCAAGCAAAGATCCTTCTATCAAAGAACTAGACGATAGGCGCATCTATTCATGGAAATACGCAAGCCTGAAGCGCCTGAACAAAGAGGAAGACGAAGAGAAAAAGAAGAAATCACCTGATGATGATGAGCCGAAGCCGCCGCAGGTTCAGATGACAACTTTTCAGAGTTGGAGCGAAGTTGGTGATTGGTATGAAGGCCTCGAACGTGAAAGGGTTACTCCCGATGAAAAGATAAGGGCAAAAGTGGCGGAGCTCGTGCGCGGGCGAACTACCGAACAAGAAAAGATCGAGGCTCTCTATGAATTTGTGGCAAAAAACTTTCGCTATGTCAGTCTTTCACTTGGCCAAGGACGCTACCAACCTCATGCAGCAACAGATGTGTTTGCAAACCAGTACGGAGACTGCAAGGACAAACACACCCTACTATCGTCTATGCTCATCGCGGCAGGACTTCGTGGCTATCCAGCCCTAATGAACTCACGACGAAAGATCGATGCGGAAGTACCTTCGCCTGGCCAGTTTGATCACGTAATTACGGCAGTTCCCCTGACAAATGAAACTTTGTGGATGGATACGACTGCCGAAGTGGCGCCCTTCCGTCTGTTGTCGCCGCAGCTACGAGACAAGAAGGCCCTGGTTGTTCCTGTGAGTGGCCCGGCAAAGCTAGAAACGACACCAGCGGCACCACCCTTTGTCTCAACGGAACTTATAGAGATAACTGGTGAGGTCAGTGAACTCGGCAAGTTAACAGCCCATTCGCACATGAAATTGCGCGGCGATTCGGAAATGTTTTTCCGAATGATGTTCCGACGTACGCCAAAAAGCGATTGGAAAAGAATTGGCTACTACCTCTCAGCTGTGGCCGGAGCTCGCGGCGGTGAAGCGAAGGAAATCAAACCCAGCGATCCGTCAGCACTGGAGACCCCGTTTGAAATCGACTACGACTTTTCGGACGATAGTTTTCTCGATTGGTCGAGTAAGAAAGAAAAGATCAGCCTGCCGCTGCCAACTGTTCACCTGCCAACGATAAGCGCTGACAGGCAAGAGAGCTCAAAACCAATTCAACTCGGACCGCCACTCGATCTCGTTTATCGTTTGAAATTAACCTTGCCGGCGAAATACCAGAGTCGAATTCCACTCCCTCTGAAAGTGACTCGGGATTATGCGAACTACAGCTCGAGTTACAAGCTCGAAGGGAACACGGTTACCGCTGAAAGAACATTTCACTCAAACCGCCACGAACTGCCGGCCGACCGAACACAAGACTACATAGCGTTTGCAGCAGCGGCACGTGCTGATGAAGCGCAAACGATGTCACTCGAAACTGATGTCGCGGGAACTCCAGCAATTCCCACGACGGTAAAAGTAGAGGACTTGCTTCAGGCGGCAGAAGCAGCTGCCAAGAATGAGAACTATGCGTTGGTGGAAAACCTACTGAAACGCGTCGTGGAGAAGGAACCAAAGCACAAAGATGTTCGCCGACAATTGAGTTGGGCGCTGTTTGCTCAACGGAAATACGACGAGGCAATTACCGCTCTGGTCGAGCAAACCAAAATCAATCCGTTCGACAACTATTCTTACAATCTGATGGGTCGAGTTTACTGGGCTCAGGAGAAATACTCTGATGCCGAAACTTCATTCCGCAAACAACTTGAAATCACACCACTCGATGCAAACGCGCACACCAACTTAGGGCAAATGTTGGTTCAATGGCGGAAGTACAAAGACGCGATTCCGGAGTTAGAGCAGGCTATTTCTCTGAATTCCGACGAGGAGATGCTTTACGTCAGCGTTGGTCACGCATACCTGAATGTCGGTGAATCTGCGAAGGGTATTCAGGCATTCGAAAAAGCAATCAAG
>Ga0070698_100003264_pt1 | contig 17819 bp, 17 predicted proteins | sample KBSK1502metaG_FD_65477 | JGI IMG/M metagenome (GOLD analysis project Ga0070698, IMG submission 65477) | Corn, switchgrass and miscanthus rhizosphere microbial communities from Kellogg Biological Station, Michigan, USA - KBS K1-50-2 metaG | ecosystem: Host-associated > Plants > Roots >...
CACGGCGATAGCTTGCAACTCCGAGTAAGGGAGATACAGCTTTGGTCGCACTAATGGAAACCGCTCCTTGATCTGTTGGAATTGCTGCCACCAGACCTCCCCTTGCCAACTCCGGCTGCTCAGCATCTTGCGCCAGTAACGTTACTCAGCATTACGCTGATCGAACCACCTTGTGGGGTGCCTTCCTCGTTCGCGTGGACCTCCCCCATCTTCCAGAACGCTTGCTTTCAGCCAGCGCCGGATCAAGCTGATCAGACGCGGGTCTCCTACCCGATGTTCGACAAAGCGGAGCATCCAGTCGTGGCTCAAGCTCCCGAAGAAGTTCTTGAGGTCCGCCTCCAGCACCCGTTCCAGCGCTTGATCATCTTGGGCAACGTCATCGGGTAGAAACTTCAACGCGACCATGCGGCCAAGTTGGATATCTTCAGCCTGGTACACCACGCCCATTCCACCCACCCAAGTTTTCCAAGGATTCGATAATGCGAGATGGTTTTGCCTAGCATCGGGAAGGTATTGGGTGTGTGGGCGGCATGTTAGGCGGTAGCTGCTAATCAGTCAACAGAGACTCTGCTAGGATTTGCGAGCCAGAATAATTTGTACAACCGGGGATGGTGATGCAACGGGCGCAGGCTCAGCCGATGCTCGACCGTTATCTGAACAGGCGGTCGCGTCTCTATCGTTTTCTGCGGCCCCCATTGCCGCTGGTCGCTAATCCGAACGAGGTATTCTTACCGGAATGTAGCGGCGTCAAATTATTCATCGGCGGCGCTGGTAGCAACGCTCCCGCGTCATTCCTGAATATCGACTTGTTTGCCACTTCGGGTGTCGATGTAGTTGCGGACATCCACCGTCTCCCCTTTGCAAACGACTCCGTCGCCGCTATCGAATGCGATGCGGTACTTGAACACGTTCAGCGTCCGCGAGATGCCGTTGCCGAATGCCTTCGGGTGCTTCGCCCGGCTGGCTACATGCATATTGTGGTCCCGTTTTGTCACCCCTTTCATGAATACCCTAAGGACTACCACCGTTGGACCATCGATGGTCTTAAAGAACTGCTGCAGCAATTTGAGGTCATTGATGCCGGAATACGAACCGGTCCCACCGCCACCCTGCTTATTGTCCTACTCGAATATGTGAAATTGGTTAGTCCCAAGCCTTTTAGGAGAGCGGTCTACGTTTTCTGTGGGTGGCTGGTTTGGCCGTTTCGCTACTTGGACGTGTGGCTCAACCGAAAGCCGGATGCGCAAGTGTTGGCGAATCACGTTCATGCATTGGCGCGCAAACGGTCGGACTAGATAGCAGCGACAGAATCTGAACTCAGCACTTACTCGCTAGTGAAGTAATCCACCGTAACCGGATTCTCAAACAAAGAATAATCGCGCGTCACCACTGTGATCCCACTCTCGGTGACGAAATATCGTTGGCGGTCGGCCTGCGTGTCGTAACCAACCGTCGTGCCTTCCGGAATATGTACATCACGGTCAATGATGGCTTTACGTATACGGCAGTGGCGACCAACGTTCACATGTGAGAACAGAATGCTGGCATCCACTTCACTATAAGAATTTACCCGCACATCGGGCGAGAGCACACTGTTGCGCACCATGCTGCCTGAGACGATGCAGCCTGACGAAACAATTGAATCCACCGCCGTCCCGGTTCGCCCCGCCTCCGCAAACACAAACTTGGCCGGCGGATATTGCCGCTGATGCGTACGAATGGGCCAATCGGAGTCATACAAGTTGAACACTGGTGACACCGCGACGATGTCCATATTGGCTTCGTAGTAGGCCTCGAGGGTCCCCACATCGCGCCAATAAAGCGCTTCCTTTTTGTTTTCGTCTACAAAATCGTAGGCGTAAACCCGATACTCACCCACCATCCGGGGCAGAATGTCCTTGCCAAAGTCGTGGCTGGAATCCGGATCTTCCGCGTCTTTCAGAAGCACTGGAATCAGTACGTCGGTATTAAACAGATAAATACCCATGGAGGCAGAAACCTTATCCGGATTATGAGGAGACCGTAAATCCGTCTCCTTAGGCTTCTCCAAAAAACCGAGTACCCGGTGCTCGCGGTCTACGTCCACCACTCCAAATCTGGAAACCTCGTCAGGATCGACCTGGATGGTCGCCAGCGTCACATCGCTTCCTCCGTCTTCATGCTGCTTGAGCATCCGCCCATAATTCATCTTATAAATATGGTCGCCGGACAGTATCAGCACGTGCTTGGGCTGCTCCGAACCAATCGAATAAATGTTTTGATAGACCGCATCCGCCGTCCCTTGATACCACTGATCGCTGACCCGCTTCATGGGCGGCAGTACTTCGACAAACTCGCCCATTTCCCGGGCCACGATGTTCCAGCCCTCGCGAATGTGGCGGTTCAGCGAAAGCGCCTTGTACTGAGTAAGGATGTAGACGCGGCGCAGGTCAGAATTAATGCAGTTGGAGAGGGTGACATCAACGATGCGGTAGATGCCGCCAAATGTGACCGCAGGCTTGGCTCGGTCACGGGTGAGTGGATACAGTCGCTCCCCGGCGCCTCCGGCCAACAGGACTCCCAACGTGTCTTTCATTTGGCGTCCGGTCTGATGCTAGTTGCGACTGCTATCGCGTGCATTGGCGCACAACTGGCACCAACGGCGTCCAAAATACTAGCACAGCCCGAAAACGAAGCCGGAAAGCCCGGGGATTAGGGGTCAGAAGGATTGGAATCTTGCAGGGAAGTAACGAGCTAATCGGTCATTGTCGTTGATTCTCTGCGAACGGCCAACGACGAACGACTGCCTTTCCTTACGCGGCGTCGTCCTCAATCTTGATCCGCAGAGACTTGAGAAACTTGAGATCCTGTTCGCTGATCTTAAACTCAGGGTTGCTGGTTAGCGTAGTCACCAGGGAAGTCTTGTCGCTCGATTTCTCCCCCGGCTTGCTGACCCCGATGGTGGCTTCCAACACGAGGAAAATGTCGTATCCGCCGTCTTTGATTTTGGAAACGACTTCGGCAATCTGCTCCGAGTCAGCCAGCGACTCATTGATTGCCTCGCCCAGTTCCTTCATCAACTGTTTTAATTGCTGGTCCACACCACCCCCTGGAATAAGCACCAATCCAAACCGATTTCGGAGCGCCTTTCGATCCTCTAATACATTGGATGCTTCCTCGGCTCACAATGTTTCGTCACGACAACGCTCTTATGCGGCGCTATTGTACCTCTGAAAATTGATAAAATCGATGCCAATGGTGAATCTCTCGACAGCTCGCAAGCTGAGCCTTCTCGCCAAGTTCGGTCTCCGGCAGGCACAGCAGACACGATCTTGGGGCGCCTTCCTGCGCGCCGGCCGGATCACCGCCACGCATATCGGGCGAATACTGCACCAGCTCTGGCTTGAGGTCACGGGCTTTGTTTTCCTGGTGTTAGCTGGCATCGGAAGCTTGGCGCTCTTTCGTGAGTACACCCAGTACCAGGGCGGCAAAGCAAATCCGAGGCGCATGGTAGCTGCAATATGTTTCACTGTGATGTTTGCCTGGTTCGGCGTGAGCTCATTCTGGAAAACACGAAAAAAGGATAAAGCCCTAAACCAGAAGCTGCCCTAGAGGCAACTTTGATGTACACCATGCACTCAGACGCAGCCGGATTTAGTTATCTCTATTGCGGCTTTACTTGACGGTAGTTCCTGCCTGAAGGACCGGTTCGGTCGTTTCCATCCATACCGTCTGTCAACCAAGCCCGGCACAACAAGTATTGCGGCAACTCGCCAATAGCTTCTTCGAAAGCTATTCGGCTCTGTAATGCCAAATGCTAAGTGCCAATGCTGATTGCTAACTGCTGAATGCTGAGTCCTGTCCGCCGAATGCTAAACTTATCCGTTGTCCCCCAAGAAGCAACCCGCAGCCATAGACGCCGCCCAGAGCCCCGCCGCGTCCAAACCTTCTTCCGTCCAGAAACCTCAGCTCATAGCGAGCGACAAAGGCCAAATCTTCCTGATCGACGCCATGTCCTTCATCTTCCGGGCCTATCACGCCATGGCGCGGCAGCGCGGCATGTCCACCAAAACAGGATTGCCAACTGCAGCGACGTATGTATTCGTCAATATGCTGCGCAAGTTGCGCGACGACTTCTCGCCAAAATACCTCGCGGCCGTATTCGATGTAGCTGCCCCCACATTCCGTGACCAGCAAGCGGAGGCCATCACCAGCGTGCGCCGCTTCGATCTGAAAACTCAATCATTCCAAGAAATAAAATATGCCGGATACAAAGCCAACCGCGCGGAAATGCCCGGCGACCTGGCACAACAGTTGCCCTATATCCGACATGCCTTGGAAGGCTATCGCATCCCCATCCTTGAACTCCCCGGATACGAGGCCGACGACGTAATCGGCACTTTGGCCTGCAAAGCCGTCGAACAGTCTTACGGGGTATACGTAGTTTCCAGCGACAAGGACATGCTGCAGCTCGTGAACGATCGTGTTCTGGTGCTGAATCCGCCGAAAGACAATCTGATTTGCGATGCCCAAAAAGTCGAAGAAATTCTAGGCGTCCCGCCCGAGCGTGTTGTGGACGTCATGGCTCTGCGCGGCGACAGCATCGACAACATCCCCGGCGCTCCCGGCATCGGTGACAAAGGTTCCGTCGGACTGATCAAACGCTTCGGCACCGTCGAGCAAGCCCTGGACCGCGCCGCGGAAGTCGAAAAGAAAACTTACCGTGAGTCGCTGCAAAACAATCGTGACGCGGTTTTGCTCAGCAAAAAATTGGCCACCATCGATTGCGATGCCCCCATCGAGTTAGACGTGAACTCAATGAAGATGGGAGAGCCTGACATAGAAGCCTTACGCCAGCTTTTCACCGAACTTGAGTTTTCTTCGTTGCTGAAGGAACTCCTCCCCGTCGTGGAAGTCACCGACGCCCACTACACCGAAGCCAAGTCGCCCGCTGAAGTCGAAGCAGTACTGAAGTCTCTCGCGCGGGGAGAAACTCTGGCTGTCGCCGTAGAAGCTGAGCCGAGCACTTCCAACGAACAGGAATCCGAAGAAGTTGAAAACGAAAGTGGCATGCTGCCGCTCACATCCGAGCCAGCGTCGCCGAAGCTGGCGCGGAACATTGCGATTTCCGCCATACCTGGCACGGCCACAACTGTTTCCTTGCAGGTCGACGCCACCAAATCGCGCTTAGCGTCCGCGCTGGCCGACGAAAACCTTCCCAAGTCCGTGCACGATTACAAATCCGCAATCCACGCTCTCGAACCGCAAGGCGTCACACTCCGTGGATTGCGCCACGATTCCATGCTGTACTCCTACTTGCTTGACCCAACCTATTCATCGCATAGGATCGCCGACGTCGCACTGCGTGCTTTCAATCTCAAGCTAAGTGGAACTCTCCCCGAGTCGGCCGACATCACCGGCCGCCTGGCAACCAGACTGCGCCGCGAAGTAGAACAAGCCGGCCTGCTCAAGCTCTATGACGAAATTGATCTGCCGCTCGTCCCCGTGCTCGCGGTCATGGAGCACGCAGGCGTCAAAATTGACCGTGCGGCTCTGGCGGAAATGTCTTCGCGCCTGGAACGCGAAGTGGAAGTCAAAGGCAAAGAAATCTACGAGCTGGCAGGATATGAATTCAACATCAATTCGCCCAAGCAACTCGGCGACGTGCTGTTCAATAAACTCAATCTGCCCAAGCCGGTAAAGTACGGCAAAGGAAAAACCGTCTCCACCGCGGTGGACGTCCTGGAATCCCTGGCGGCAGCCCACGAAGTCCCGCGCCGCGTGTTGGAGTATCGTCAACTTTCAAAACTCAAATCCACTTACGTCGACGCCCTGCCCGCACTCCTGAATCCCGTGAGTGGACGCCTGCACACCACGTTTGGTCAGACCGGCACCGCGACCGGAAGACTCTCCTCCGCCAATCCCAATCTCCAGAACATTCCTATCCGAACTGAATTAGGCCGAGAAATTCGCGCCGCCTTTACCGTCGAGCCCGGACACCTGCTTCTCGCCGCCGATTATTCGCAGATCGAGTTGCGCTTGCTGGCACATTTTTCCAATGACCCACTCCTGGTGGAAGCCTACCGCCGGGGCGATGACGTCCACACCCTCACCGCTTCCCAGGTATTCGGCGTGCCCCCATTGATGGTCACGCCCGATCACCGCCGACAGGCCAAAGTGGTGAACTTCGGCATCGTCTATGGATTGTCGGCTTTCGGGTTATCGCAGAATCTCGGCATCGAGCCTTCCGAGGCGAAACAGTTCATCAATGCTTATTTTGAGAAGTACAGCGGAGTGCGTAAGTTCATCGACCGAACACTCGAAGAAGCCCGCCGCGAACAAAAGGTAAGGACTCTTTTCGGACGAGTGCGACCGATTCCGGACATCAATAGCAAAAACTCCAACCTGCGCGGATTCGCCGAACGCACAGCCGTGAACACTCCACTGCAAGGGACGGCCGCGGACTTAATCAAGCTGACCATGATCCGCATCGACGCCGCACTGCGGGAGCAGGGACTGAAATCAAGAATGACTCTTCAAGTGCACGATGAATTGGTGTTCGAAGTCCCGGAAAATGAAATCGGCACTTTGCGAACTCTGGTCCGCGAGCAGATGGAGACCGTTCATCCCCTGACCGTACCGCTGTTGGTGGAAATTGGAGTAGGAAAAAATTGGCGAGACTTGGAGTGAGCTACAAAATCCCCAACGTGCGCTGAATCGCACTCGCAATGCCGCTTGCCAGCGCGCGCATCCTTGCTTCCGATTCCGCCTCCACCATTACCCTGGCCAGCGCTTCCGTTCCGGAATACCGCACCACGACTCGTCCATTGCCATCGAGTTCCCGTTCGGCATCTTCAATTGTTCGCTGAATTTCAGGCACCTTCGCGAAAGGCACTTTCTCCCGAACTCGCACGTTCTGAATGGTCTGCGGAAACACTTTGAGATCACTGATCAATTCCCCAAGAGGCTTCTCCGCGCGCGCCATGATTTCCATCACCCGCAGCGCCGTAAGCAGCCCGTCCCCGGTGGTCGATTCGCCATCGCGGAAAATGACGTGCCCGGATTGTTCTCCACCCAGGGTCGCGCCCGATTTCAGCATCTCCTCCAGGACATACTTGTCCCCCACAGTCGCCCGCAACATGCGCACTCCCGAATTACGCAGCGCGATTTCCAGGCCCATGTTCGACATCGTTGTCGCAACCACGATGGAACCGGCCAGCGCATTGCGAACTTTCATATCCCGCGCCGCTAATAGTAGGACGCCATCGCCGTTCACTACTCGGCCATCGGCATCGCTGAACAGAACCCGGTCCGCATCTCCGTCAAAGGTAACGCCGAGATCAAATTCTCCTTTTCTCTCAGCCACCGCGCGGGCCACAGTTTCCGGATGCAGAGCGCCGCAATTCTCGTTGATGTTCTTGCCATCAGGCGACGCGTTAAGAAATGTTGCCTGCACTCCGCAATCCCGGAACAGTTCAGGCGCCTCGGCCGTAGCCGCGCCGTGCGCGCAATCCACCAGGACTCGTAACCCGCTGAGATCCGCCTTCGCATTGGTCGCCAACCAGTCGATGTAAGCCCGCCGAAGCCCGGCCTCGCCAGGAAGGCTAGGCGGCGGCACAGTCGATGGCTCGCTGTGAGCCTGCGGATTTTGCAGCAAAGCGAAAATTTCCTGCTCAATGGCGAACTCGTGCGAGTCCGGCAGCTTGTAGCCATCGCCGGAGAAAACCTTAATGCCGTTGTCAGTCCACGGATTATGTGACGCTGATATCACCACGCCCGCCGCATACTTCCGCGAACGCGCCAGATAGGCGACCCCGGGAGTAGTGATCGTTCCCGCGCTATGTACCTCCACACCGGCTGAGACCAAGCCAATCGTGACCCGATCCGCAATCCACGAACTCGATTCGCGTGTGTCTTGGCCAATTACAACCCGTGGTTTCGGGCTGCTCCGCATTAAATCGTGCCCAAGCGCGCGGCCAATCAGATATGCGCTTTCCGGAGTCAACGGAAATTCGCCCGCGACCCCACGAATCCCATCGGTCCCGAATAGCTGTCGTGTGTTAGAGGTCATTCCGATCCGTGGAGGTCAGTTCCCGCTGGAAGCCTTCTCCATAATAATGGTCACCCGAATCGGAATCGGGCGTACAACCTGAACCATGGGATCGGAAATATAGGCACGGGTCACAAATGTGCCCCGGTCCAGGGTTCCGCTTACGTCCACCGCGTCGGTAATCGCTGCTTCCACCACTTCCACTCGTTTTCGCGGTCCACTGATGGTAATGGTCGGCGGTTCAAGTACAATGCGGCCGATTTTTAGTCCGGCTGCAAACGATCCGATCACACGGGGACGGATCTCAACTTGGCGGGTCAGCCGATGGTCAAACGTGAGATGAACCTGGCTTGGGATCACCTGCACAACCTCCAGATCATGCGGCTGATGTATCTGTTGTGACGTCAAATCAAATGTCCGTTCACCGGGACCAATCCCATCGAGGTTGATTTCCGCGTGGATGTCAGAAGGTTGCAGACGCCGAACCGCTCTTTGCGGGCCCCGTATTCGAATCTGTGCCCGAGGAATGCTTTCCGAGCTGATCTCCAGATTATCCGGAACGTGATGAAATTCTATGGGTAGTTCGACCACAATTTCCGACGGCGCAGGATCGCGCGCCACCGCCAGCCATAAACCCACTGCCAGCCCCAGCGAGATCAGCTTCAGTCCCAGGTTATGGAGCACGTAATGACGAAAGAATTCGGCCATGACTTATCGATCCGTTCCAGGCGTGAAACGGGTTTCCGCCGCTCGAGGTAGAGCCGTCCGCGGCATCTGCTCCTCCGAGGGTTCTAGATCTTCACTCCCGTTGGTAATAGCGGTCGGCAAAGTGGATGGAGGAACATACAGACGCAGCAATCCTCCCAAACGCTCGCGCAATTGCTCTACCGTCAAGTCACGCTCGATGTGTCCTCCCACCGCCAGGCTGATCGCGCCACTTTCTTCGGAGACGATCACCGCGATAGCGTCGGTCTCTTCCGTCACGCCGATTCCGGCGCGATGGCGTGTGCCAAGCTGGGTGGATAACACTGGATTCATGGAAAGCGGCAAGAAGCAGGCTGCGGCAGCAATGCGGTCGTTCTGCACGATAACGGCGCCGTCATGCAGGGGCGCGCTTGGCCGAAAAATTGTGGCTAGCAGATCGTAGGATAAATGCGCGTCCAGTGGCACACCACTTTCGATATAAGTGCGCAACCCCACTTCACGTTCGATCACCATCAACGCGCCAGTCTGATTCTGCGCAAACAGATTCGCCGCGAGCACAATGTCGTCGTAAGCATCGGCTTCGGATGCCGGCGTCCGGCTGAGAGTAAGTCTGCGGCCCAGCCGCGCCAACCCCTGCCGTATCTCCGCCTGAAAGACCACGATCAAGGCAAATACCGCGTAAGGCAGCAGGGTACTGATCAGCCAATTCAAAGTGGTGAGTTCGCCCACGCGGGAGAAATAAAACGCAAGCACCAGCGCCGCCACGCCCACCAGCATGACCGCGGCGCGCGTGCCCCTGACCAGCGCCAGAAACTCGTAAATAACGATCGCGACCAGGAAAATGTCGAGGATGGAAATCATCGACAAATGTGGCCACGGCGCGGAAAACTGCGTCAATGCAATCCCCCCGGGATGGGCCTCGCTCTGGCCCGTTAGGTCAACCTAATTGTAATCCACCAGCTTTTTGTGTGTGTGGCGCGCGCCCCCCCCGCCCGCGTGAGGTAAGGAGCTGCTGAAAAGCCCTGTGTTGTAAATTAGATAGTCCTTTTCTTCACCACAGCAGTAACAGTGCCTCGTAACAGTCGGGCCAAGATCTCATCGCCCGGACTTACTTGCTCCGCATCCTTAAGAAGTCGTGCCGAAGAATCGAATACCAACGCGTAGCCTCGTTCCAGAATAGCCAGCGGTGACAAAGCCTCGATCTGTCCTGAAAGCTGCTCCAGACGCGATCGCCGTTGCAGCAACAATCTTCGCGTAGCCGCAGCCATGGCTGCTATCCTCGCGTCGAGTTCCTTGCCAATCCCGCTCAGCATCCGGCGCACGTCATAGTGCCGCACTGCGGCAGCCGCCGATTCCCAACGCCGCCGCTGTTGCTCCAGCATCTGCCGCTGCGATCGTTCCAACCGGTACAGCAGATCATCGAGCTTCTGCTGCCGCTGGTTGATGAGCTCCATCATGCGGGCGAATGCCCCATGCCGCGCCAGTTCACTGAGCGCCTGTTTCCCCATCAGCAACCGGTATCGCATGGCTCGCGCCAACCGTTGGCGGAGTGCCTCAGTTTGTTCCTCAACTTCCTGTCGAGACCGGATCACCAACTCCGCTGCCGCCGAGGGAGTCGGCGCGCGTAGGTCGGCTACAAAATCAATGATGGTGAAGTCGGTCTCATGCCCGATCGCCGAGATGACAGGAATTTCCGAAGCCGCAATCGCGCGAGCCAATCCTTCATGATTGAAGGCCGCCAGGTCTTCCGCTGATCCTCCGCCACGAGCGACAATGATCACATCTACATTGCGGGCTTTGTTGAAGTAGCGAATGCCGGAGGTGACTTCCAGTGCCGCCGCTTCGCCTTGCACCTGTGCCGGAAAGATCAGAATCCCAGCCGTATCATGCCGCCGTCTGAGCACATTCAAAATGTCGCGTAACGCCGCTGCCTGCGGCGACGTCACAATCCCGATGCGCCGCGGCAGAGTAGGAATCGGTTTCTTGCGGGCAGCGTCGAACAGTCCCTCGGCTTCCAGTTTGGCCTTCAGTTGCTCGAACGCGACCTGGAGAGCCCCCGCCCCTTTCGGCTCCAGATATTCTGCCGAGATCTGAAGCTCACCCCGATCTTCGTAAATCGTGACCCGGCCCCTTCCCACAACTTGCATTCCATTTTCAGGACGAAAACGCAATAACCGCGCCTGGGAGCGGAACATCACCGCCTTGATCTGCGCACTCTGATCCTTGAGCGTGAAATACAAATGTCCGGAATCGTGTGCGCGAAAATTAGAAATCTCTCCTTCCACCCAGATGTCGCTATACTCTCGCTCGATATGAGTACGCACCGCGACCACCAGATCGCGCACTGTCCATACGCGGCGCTCTGCGGGCCTGAAACTGAATCCAAGCTGATCGGTAGAACTCATGGCAGGAGTTTAAAACAGCACTAAGCAATTAGCACTTAGCATTTAACCCTTAAAGCGACTTGAAGCTGCTAACAAAGGCCAATGGCTGATTCGATTTGAAGCGGCAAGTCCCTCGGCTGGCCAAATGCTAAATGCCAAGTGCTGAATGCTGACTGTTGAGTGCTGCTTACCGCTGAAATCTCCCAATCACGTATAGCACGACCGAAAGCACTACGCTTAACAGAATCGATGTGGCCAGCGGAAAATAAAACGTCGTGTTCTTGCCGCGATACACGATATCCCCTGGAAGTCGCCCGAGCGGAATATTCATCCGGCCAAACAACATCAGCACCAGCCCGCCCACCACCAGGATCAGCCCAAAGAACAGCAGCAATTTGCCCAAATCCGGCATAAGTTCAGTCTAGAGGAAGAAGCAACTACGATTCTCTCAATATTCTTGTAGTGCCCACGGCATAGCAGGATTTACATCCTTGCGCATAGGGAAATTATGGTCAGCCCAATCGGAGAACTGAGACCCGATACCCGAGAACCGAAGGAGATCCGCCCTCCGGCAGTTGACGCACGAGACCCGGCACCTGAGACCTGAGACCTAACCCCGAATGCTACAATCCGCGCATGAAATTGCGCTCCGCACTCTTGCTAATTACCAGTTGTGCTGTCCTGTTGTCCGCGCAAGTGCCCGAAGTCGAGATCACCGCCGAGCCCCATCATCATCTCGCCCTGCAAAATCCATTCGTACGCGTGTTTAAGGTCGAGCTCGCACCCCAAGCCGCCACGCTCATGCATCGTCACCGCCATGATTATGTTTTCGTCACCCTGGGCCCCTCCGAAGTTGAGAACGACGTGCAAGGCAAACCGTCAGCCACGCTGAAATTAAAAGATGGTGACACCTATTTCCTCCCGGGAGGCTTCGCCCACATCGCCAAAAATCTTTCCGGCCAGCCCTTCCGCAACGTCACCATCGAATTCATGCAGGACGAAGAAGCGCGCAAATCTCCTCCGCCCAAGTGGGACGAAGAGCGCGGCATGCGCATCCTCGAAGGCGGCACCCAGGATATTCTCTTTGTCAAAGACGGTGTCCGCGCTTCGGAAATCATCCTCCAACCCGGAGCGACGCTTCCCAAGCATCATCACGCGGGTCCACACCTCCTGGTCGCAGTCAGCGATCTCGAAATTCGTAGCGATGTCGTTGGTCAGGGCCCCATGCCGGGACATTTCAAATCCGGCGACGTGAAGTGGTTGCCCAGCGGCTACTCTCACACCGTGACGAACGTAGGAAAATCCGAGGCCAAGTTTATCACCCTGGAGTTCCACTGATGGCGTGGGCCACAATCCGCTGCTCACTGGAGACTTACTAATGCGCGCAACACGAATTCTTCTTTTGATAGTGCTGTTCGCAATCCTGCTGCCATCGCTGACAGCCCAAACAAACTCTCGCCAGGCGGAAATCAAAGCCGCCGTGGACGCCTACCTCGCCAAGATGCCGCCCGCCCAGCGCGCCCGCTCCGACGCTTACTTCGAAGGCGGATACTGGCTGCTCCTCGTCGACTTCATTTACACCATCCTGGTCATGCGCCTGCTGTTGCGCATGCGCTGGTCCGCCAGAATGCGCAACTTCGCAGGCCGGATTACGCGCTCTCGCTTTCTCCAACCCGCAGCTTATTGGATTCAGTTCATCGTCGTCGTCTCCCTGCTCGCCTTCCCACTGACGGTTTATGAAGCCTATTACCGCGAGCACAAGTACGGTCTTCTGAATCAAACCTTCGGCCCCTGGCTCCGGGAACAGTTCATCATGCTTGCCGTCAACATCGTCCTCGGCGTCATTCTCCTGACGTTTTTGTTTTGGGTGATCCCGCGCCTGGGGAAAAATTGGTGGGTGTGGAGCGCCGTCGTGGCGATGCTATTTCTAGCATTCGTTGCCCTGATCGCTCCGGTTTACATTTTTCCCTTATTCAACAAGTTCAACAAATTGGAAGACGTCCGCATCAAGGATCCTATCCTCAGCCTGGCCCGCGCCAACGGCATCCCCGCAACCGAAGTCTACGAGTTCGATGCATCCCGCCAATCCAATCGGGTCAGCGCCAACGTCAGCGGCTTTGCCGGAACGCTACGCATCTCGCTCAATGACAATCTGCTCAAGCGTTGCACCCCGCCCGAAATCGAAGCCGTCATGGGACACGAGATAGGCCATTACGTCCTCAATCATGTCTACAAAAGCCTGATCATGAATGGCGTGGTGATGGTGCTCGGCTTCGCATTTCTAAACTGGGGAATCACCTTCGCTCTCGCCCGCTGGGGAGAGCAATGGGGCATCGCCGGCATCACGGACGTCGCAGTCTTGCCCCTGGCAATTGCCGTGCTCGCAATTTATTTCTTTGTGATGACGCCCGTCAGCAACACCATCACCCGCACCATGGAGTACGAAGCCGACATGTACGGCCTGAACGCATCCCAGCAACCCGATGGCGAGGCCAACGTTGACCTGATGCTCGGCGAATATCGCAAACTCGATCCCGGCCCCTTCGAGGAATTCATCTTCTTCGACCACCCCAGCGGACGCGCCCGCATCACCGCCGCCATGCACTGGAAAGCCGAACACCCTCAATCTGCCAACCGTGAAGAAGAAGTCCGGCCAGTGTTTAGTGGCCGGTAATCAGTGGCCAGGAAGAAGACATGTGGCGCGTGCGCCCCCGCCCGCGAATGCGAGTTTATGTTCCACGTGGAACATTTGTCAGTACATAAATGTACGTACATAAGTAAGTTTAGATCTGCAAAAATGACGTGTTAGCCGCGAAGCGGCCCAAGAATGCAGCCCACGGCGCCATCCGTGGGGAGGTCAAGGCCGCGACCAGCCCCGAGGGGCGAAAGACACCACTTCCTCGGCGTTCTTCTTTTTGAAGATGCTAACCGTCCAGCCCAAAAGCGCGTCCAAACCATTAGTATTATCTAACCATGACACGCCCGCAGCCCACCGAAGCCGCGTCCTACTACTTCACTTACATCAACCAGGTGACCAGCGACGATCCGGTTAGCGCGATCGAGCATCAACTCGAAGAGTCTCAGGCACTGTTCGCGAAGATCTCGGAAGAAAAATCCCTACACCGATACGCGCCCGATAAATGGAGCATCCGGCAGGTGCTGAACCATGTCACCGACACCGAGCGCGCCTTCGCCTTCCGCGCTCTCTGGTTTGCCCGCGGTTTCGACACTCCGTTACCCAGCTACGACCAAAACATCGCGGCCACTGGCGCCGAAGCCGATCGCACCTCCTGGGCTGCCCATGTCGATGAGTTCCGGAGCGTGCGCCTCTCCACCATCTCTCTTTTCAAAAATATGCCATCGCAAGCATGGACGCGAAGCGGAATCGCCAGCGGCAATCCCTTCACCGTGCCAGCCTTGGCCTACATCATTCCGGGACACTTCGCCCACCACGTCGCGCTGCTGCGCGAGCGATACTTGTAAGGAGTTGTTTTCGTGAAGATAGCAAGATCCTGGTACCTCCTGCTCGGGACGCTAACCGTGTCCATTCGACACTGCTTCACGTAGCGACAGGAGAAAGTGATTCGCCTCGCTCGGCTTAGCGGGAAGCGAGGCTCATCGATCTGGCGCCCCAGGAATGATCCGAAACGGACGCTTGCGGACGGAGCGATACACAGAAAAGTCACGCTGATCGAGAGTGAAAATGGTATCGATCCCGTCCCGGTCAGCCAAATACACCAGGGTGGCATCGGCGAGCTGCGGGCGGATGTTCTCGTAGCGTTTCATGACATCGGCAATGGCTTTGGCCTCGGTACTGCCGAGAGGAAGCAGTTCGACAAAACCGCTTCCAATACTTTTTAGCAGTTGTTGAACGGCTCGCGGGTAAGCACGCAACAGCCACACCGCCTCAGTGATCACCGGCCAGCAGGAGAAAAGAGGCCCAGGCAGATCGCGCAGCGCATGGACGCAGATTGTGTGATGCTCGTCCCTGCGGGAGAGAATGGCAACCAGCGGGCCGGTATCGACCAGCACCCGCTTCATTTCTTCTTGCCGAAATCTTCAAAGTAGCGGCGATTCGTGCTCAGGTCTTTCGGAGCGCGCCGCACGCATCCGATTAGCCCCGCTTCCTCGGCCAGCTCAAAGGCCGGACGCTCTTTCGGAGATTGACCAAGGTAAGTTTCCAGCGCCTCCCGTACCAGCTCCGATTCACTCTGCCCCTGGATGCGCGAGCGATGGCGAAGACGCTGCCCCAGAGTCTGCGGGATTCGAATTGTAACCCGGTCGGAACTCATGTCAGACATAATAGCACAAATGTCTGACATGACTCTTCCTTGAGGAGGCTCCAATAGCGTGACGCTGACCTTCCCAATCCGGCACCGCCCACGTAGCGACAGGCGACTCGCCTGTCCACCGAAGCGCCAGCTCGGCAGTCATGTCCGATGGAGATCGCAAAAAGGTAATTTAAAAGGATTTCACTATTGGACGCGGAATATGAAACCACGCCCTACTATTTCACTTACACCAACCAGGTAATTGGGGCGATCCTATCGCGGCGATCGGTTTGGGTTCTTCTCTCAACGTTTACGACGCAATGTCCTAATCATTTTCTGGCATGTCACTGGCGGTCTTCAATCGTTCAAGGATAGAGGCGCCACGATCTGAAATTATGGTGATGCCTGCAATGAGTTCGTCAAGCTGTGTTTTCCGTGGAACGCAAGGCCTTTTTCAGTCGGGACGTAAGTCTGGGATCGCCGCAATTGTTTCGCGAAAGTGGACAACCGAATCGCGAGAAGACCGAATCGCCGCAATACCATTGTCCAAACCTTCGCGAATTTCCACGAGATCTGTGCGCTTGGGGTGACCCTCTTCCAATCCAAGCCGCAAGTGCTGTCTCAAGGGACGAAAAGGCTAAGCTAAACCCCGCGATGAAAACTGGGACTTCGGCTCGTAAGGAACGAGCGTAATGCGCCATATCATCAGCTGCAGCGTTTACGGCAGTTCTCAAGTGGCGCGCGTTCACACCGCTTGAGTTTATCGCTGCTATCTCCTTCGCATGTTCTTCGAGTTTGCTATTGTTTTCGGCATTGATGATCGTGATGCGGCTGAGGGCTGCCAACCCTGCGTCCATAGATTCCTGAGCTTCGACAACTGCATCGAGCATTCCTGCCGCGTCTTCTTCCTCTTCCCCTTCGGATTCGGAGATCGTTTCCCCCGGCCTTTTTTGTCCTGTCGAGTCCCCGTCGGATAGACTTGATGGGAGCTGAGCTTCAATTTTCACGGGTGCCGACGTCGGAACGGTCCACCTACCGGCTTTCCACTCGCGTATTATCAATTGCCACAAATGGTTTCGAACTTGTTTAAGGAAGTCGTCTGCTGTTTTGAAGTTCGAATAAAGTACCTGAGGACTAATGCGCCTCCTGAACTCTTGCACTTTCCCGAGCTGCGCCAAGTCCAACTCTTGAAGCGGCGCGTCTGAAGCACTCTTGAAATAGAAGAGAATCCTCACAGTGTCTGGGACATTGCGCCACCGCTGGTATGCTCGCTCAAATTCCTCTTCTGTGCCGGATCCAGCCCTTGGAGTTTGTGTGCCGAAACGGTGCCCCAGGATGCCAATGTAAATGTCGTAGTCTTCGCCCACTTGGTTGTTAATCACCGCCTGCGCGGCAGGCCCGACACCAGGTACCAAGCTTCCCCAACCCATCGTGCGGAATTCAACGGAATGAGAGTCCCACAGTTTTTGGTTCAACTCGTCGATTACCGATTCGAGAACGCTGCGCTCCGGTGGCAAGTCCTGGGGGCAGGAAACGAAAATTGTGAGCAGCTTTATGTCTCTGGGCATCGCAGGAACTTATTTTGAGTGCTTAATTCTACGACACCCGGCGTCCCGTGGTGGCGCTTCGCGCGATTCGACAGGCGAGTCGCCTGTCGCTACGGGTGGTTTTCCGCTTTCTGGACTCAACTTTGTAAACATCCCCTTGCGCGTCCCTCGCACCCGTGGTATAAAAGACAAACCGTCGAGAGTAGTGTGGCTAGCCGGGCGTTTTATCCGAATCTCGTGGCGCTCGTCCGGCATCAAATAAGAAACAGGCTCAACGCCTGAAATTGGTCTCGGCCACGAGGCCTGCATTCGGGGACAAGGTTCCTCGAAGGGTTTTAGCGTTATCGCAAGAACCTCCTAAAGATCTTTTCTCAAATGAGTCTTCTTCCGCCGCGGCTTGTTGCCGGTTTGGCATGGGCCCCCGTTAAGCGGAAGATGACGTTCTGTTGCGCGTAAACAGAGCTCCCCCAACGGTTGAATCGGCGCTGAGGGTCGAGCGCCTCGCTGTGCAAAACAGGTGGAAATCCTGTGTACACAATGAGTTGACAGGCGAGCAATGGGACGATAGTTTTAACAGGTTTCGAGGACAGTCGAATCTTGTGTAGTGCGGGCGCCTCGTCCGCATTGCTAAAGATTCGCCTGGACTGAAGGCGCGCCGCTCAGGCGGAAGGCGATTCGGTCTTTGACAATTAGGTTGAACGTGCCAGTCGTGAGAGAAAAGTTCGGGCACAAGTCCGAACGTAACTCACAAGATAGTCTCCGTGCCTACGGGTACGGAGCGACGTCTGCCTTCTACCCGTCGGCAGACATCAGGTTTCAAACGAGAGTTTGATCCTGGCTCAGAATCAACGCTGGCGGCGTGCCTAACACATGCAAGTCGAAC
>Ga0070698_100003266_pt1 | contig 17815 bp, 14 predicted proteins | sample KBSK1502metaG_FD_65477 | JGI IMG/M metagenome (GOLD analysis project Ga0070698, IMG submission 65477) | Corn, switchgrass and miscanthus rhizosphere microbial communities from Kellogg Biological Station, Michigan, USA - KBS K1-50-2 metaG | ecosystem: Host-associated > Plants > Roots >...
CGGTCCAGATGAATTCCTGCCCGCAGTCCTTGCAGGTCAGGGTCTTGTCTTGAAAGCTCACGGGATCGTCCTCCAAAGCTCGCGGCCCACTCATATTGGTTCGTGCGAGCCAGGGAGCCTCCTCAGTCTAGGCCCTACGCCCGAATCCGCGCCGGATTGAGCGCCTTTCCGAGCCGTTCCAGCGCGTAGTAGGCAATGGCGATCGCCGAGGCCCACGAGAGCGCGGCGATGACCGGCGACGTCAGGTCGGTTCCCGAGAGGATCGAGTGCAGGAACATCGTGCCGAACCCTAAGTAGCTCACCCGGTGCCACCACTTCCAGGCGTCGTTGCTGAAGCGGCTGCGCAACCAGGTCGTGACAAGCACCACGATCAACAGGTCGAGCGAGATCGTGCCGAGCCCGATCGCGAGCTGGCCGTAGCTTGTGAGGAACGGCACGAACACGTCGAGGATCCCGATGCGGGCGGTCGCGTCGAGCAGCAGCGCGACGATGTGGACGAGAGCCGCAGGTATGACGACCCACGGGGTCCAGTCGTGGAGCGCGCGCACTGCGCGGTTGCTCGCGAGAAAGCTGAGCGCCTGCGTTCGCGGCGCGATCCCTGAGAGGACGGCGATGCAGAGCGCGGCGTACGCGGCGAGGCCGCTCGCCCTGGCGATCTCCCAGAAGACGAGATCCACCTAGGACTTCTTGGTGACGGTCACCGCGGGACGCGTGGTGGTCTGCACTTTGGAGGTAAGTGTGGTCGTCGTGGTGCTCGCCGTCGAGGTCACGGCGGTCGCGGTTGACGCGCTCGTCACGGCCGTTGCGCCGGTCGTGGCGACGGTCGCGGGCTGGAGCGGCGCGTTCGTCACGTAAAGGTGCGCGCTCGCGTAGCCGAACGAGCCGAGGAAGATGCCGAACGTGGTGAGGAACCCACCGACTTTCAGTGCCCAGGCCGGGACGGGACCGGACCGCTTTGTGGGGCGAGCCGGCCCCGTCCGCGCAGGGATGGGAGGGAGGGTGGGCGAATTGGCTTTCATCGCTACATGGATACCGTCCCGGGGGCCCGGGGTTTTGAGAAACGCCTGAGAGTTCGCACCGCTGCGCCCTTTTCTTAGCGGCCTCTCAGCATTGAACCGCAACGCTTGCTTCCGTAGGGTCGTCGGGTGAAGGAACGGGCGGCCACGGCGGTCCCGGCATCGCCGTCGGCGACGACGCGCATCCCGCGATGCATGAGCACGCAGCATCCGGACAACGTGGCGATGCCTTTCTTCGCGCAGAGCGCGCCGCTCACCGCGGAGGACGAGGTCCGTGAGGCGTACTACGCGTTCTCGCACCTCGGCTGCGACGAACAGATGTGGGACTTCGAGGGCAAGGAAGTCGACGGCCACGTCGTCGAGAAGCTCCTCTCGACGTACGAGTCGTTCTTCGCCGAGCACCCCATCGGCGAGTCGGTGCACCTCACGCCACGCATCCCGAACCCCGCGCTCGAGCCGACCAAGGCGAAGGTCGTCCTCGAGGTGCTGCAGAGCCTCCCGCGGCACGCCGACATCGCGCGTGTGTTCTACGACCGCGAGCGCCCGCCGATCCTCGAGCTCATCTTCCCAATGACGACCTCGGCGCGCGAGCTCGATCGGGTGCGCGACTACTACGCGCGCTTCGTCGCGGGCATGGAGCAGATCACCCTGGGCGCCGACGAGCGTCCGCTCGGCGAATGGTTCGGACGGTTCTCGCCGCCGACGGTGCGGATGATCCCGCTCATCGAGGACCGTGACCATCTCCTCGCGGCCGACGACCTCGTCCGCGATTACCTCCGCGGCAAAGACCTCGATCACGTGCGCGTCTTCATCGCGCGCTCCGACCCCGCGCTGAACTACGGCTATCTCTCGGCGGTGCTGCTCGCGCTCGTCGCTCTGGAGCGCCTCGCCGCGCTCGAAGCCGAGACCGGCGTCGCGCTGTACCCGGTGATCGGCGTCGGCAGCGTTCCCTTCCGTGGCGGGCTCGAGCCGCGCACCGTCGATCGCGTGCTCGCGACCTATCCGAGTGTGCAGACCTTCACGATCCAGTCCGCGTTCAAGTACGACCATCCCCCGGACGCGGTGCGCGACGGCATCGCGAAGCTCCGCGCGCACGAGCGGACCGCACCGGTCGCGATCGAGCAGGATCGCGCGATCGAACTGCTCGATCGTCTCATCGCGCGCTACCAGGCCGAGGTGCAGGAGCTCGCGCCGCTCGTAAACACGGTCGCGCGCGCGGTCCCGCGCCGGCGGCTGCGGAAGATGCACGTCGGCCTCTTCGGATACAACCGCGAGAGCGCAGGTGTCAGCCTGCCCCGCGCGATCCCGTTCTGTGCGAGCCTCTACTCGCTCGGTGTGCCGCCGGAGCTCATCGGGATCGCCGCGGTCAGCGACTCCGATTGGTCGTGGCTTCGCGCGGCGGTGCCCTCGATCGGGGCCGACCTCGCCGACGCCGCCCTTTACCTCGACCGCGACGCGATCTCGGGTCTTCCGTCGCGCGTGCGTGAAAGCGTGCATCGGGCTCTTGAACTCATCGACGCGCCGAACACCGACACCGAGCATGCCGAGATCGCGCGCGATGTCCGTCGCATCACCGAATCCGGCGGCAGCGCGATGACCGAGCTCATCGTCCGCGCCGCCGCGCTGCGCCACTTCCTCGGCTAGTGCATCCACGTCTCGCGCTGACGATCGGCGCGGTGCAGTCCTTCGCGTTCGGATTGCCGCTGCTGCTGTTTCCATCGGCGGTGCTCGCCGTCTCGGGTCTCGCGCTGCCGGACGCCGGAGCGGCCATCGCTCGCGGCGCCGGCGCGACCGTGGTCGGGCTCGGCGTCATCGACTGGATGCTCCGCGATCTCACCGGCGCCGCATTGCGCGGACTTCGAGGTGGGAACCTCGCGGTTCAGGTGCTCTCGTTGATCGTGAATGGCGGCGAGGTGCTCGCGGGGCATCTCCCGATTCAGGCCGCGAGCGCGTCTGTCGTGCACCTTGTCCTGAGCGTGATGTTCCTGCTCGCTCTGCGCACACCTTCCAGATAACGCGAGCGCGCATGTTTCTCGATGCGAAAGACGAACCGATCCGCGAACGGGGACGGCCTCACATCCGTTAACTCCCTGGAGGTGCCATCCATGAAGCGTGTGCTTGTAGCTTTTGCTTCCATCGCGCTTGCGGTTGCCGCAAACCTCGGTAGCGCGAGTGCGCATCCATCGCGTGAGCCGAGCCCAACGCCCACTCCGACACCGAAGGTTGAAAACAGCGCCGCTCCAGCGGCCGCGCCGGCCACCGACGTTGAGGTCGAGCAGGAAGCCGACAACGAGACCGAGATGAACGACGTAGACGAGGACGACGCCGACAAGAACGAGGCGGACGAAGACGATGCCGATGACGACGACGCCCGCACGGCGACCACGACGACGACAACTCCGCGAACCGCGCAGCCCGAGCGGCACCGCGACAACGACAAGCACGGCCGCGACAGCGGCGGGCACGACGGCCGCGACGGCCGCGACGGTGAGGACTAGGGCGTAACCACGAACCGCGAGCTATCGCTTCGCCCGAACACCTCAGGGAAATACGTTTCCGCGGCGTGCGCCGGCGCGACGAAGAAGTCGCCCGGCGCCGTCGCGCGTGCGTAGTACACGTATTCGTAGATACCCTTCGACAGCCGCGTAGCCGAGAGCACCGCGCGGTCGTCGCGAAGATCGACCTGGTGCCACGGGCTGTAGTACCAGCGATACCACGGCGCGAAGTAGGCACTGCCGCCGAACTGCCTCTGTGCCGCCTGCGCCAACTCGTTGTCGAGCTGGGCCTTCAAGGCGGGGTCGACGTTCTTGAGTCGCGCGTCGACGGGCTCGAGACCGGCCGGAAGGGGATCCTCGACCACCACATAGGGGTGGTCGCTCTGCACCACCACGGTGACCGTGACGCGCACCGTCTCGCCGAGCTTCGCCGTCGCGATCGGCTTCGACGGATCGCCGAGCAGCGTGTATTGATGCGAGACCGCGAACCCGCGGTTCAGCGCGTCGATGCCCTTCGCCGGCGTCATGTAGCGCAGGTCGAGCGTGTAATAGAGGCGTCCTGGCCTCTGGTAGTCGCGCGTGAATGCGAGGATGCTCGTCGCGCCCGGCTTGAATGCAGACAATGGGACCGACTTCGTCGCGGTCGTCGGCGTGGCGTTCGGCTTTACGAGGCCGGAGAGGACGTCCTTCGCGTCGAGCTGCACGGCGTAGCTGTAGTCGCCCGCGAGCTCGCCGGTCGCGAGGGCGTAGCTCGAGAAGGCGAGCACGCCCATCGCGCGATCGATGGAGCTGAGCCAGCCGTTCGCGCCGCGGCTCACGATGAGCCAGCGCACCGTCTGCGGGACGAGCGCGTGTTCCGGGCGGATGCGCGCGATCGCGAGCGTGGCGAGAGCGGTGGTCGCCGTTGACGTGAGGAAGGATCCGCGCTTGTCCGCGCCGTCCTCCCAGTGGTTGCCGTTCGCGCTTGGGATCGTCGCGCCGGCGAGATCGTCGAAGAGCGCGCGGACCTGCGGATCGTCGCTGGCCGCGCCGACCTCGGCGAGCGCGAGGAGCAGGTATGCGCGGCCCCAGTTCCCGAGCTGGGCGCGTTGCTGTTCGAAGAGCGCGCGCGCCGGCACCGAGGCCGCGACGCGGCCGCCCGCGCTGGCGAGTGCGTAGAGGAGGAACGCCTTCTGGTTGATGTCCGGCGGATGCGCGATGTCGGTCGAGCGGTTCACGTAGCTGAACACGTAGCCGGTCGAGCCGCGGACGACGCCAGAGTCGATGGCCAGGCCGTCGCGCTGCGCCTCGCCGAGCGCGATGAGCACCCATCCGGTCACGTTCGGGTCGGTCTGGCACGACGGATCGTCGCACCAGGCCCAGCCGCCGTCGGGGCGCTGCCGTCCGATCAGGCCCGCGAGGTCGGTCGCGATGCGACCGTCGCGATTGGTGGAGAGGCCCGCGCTCTTCTCGGCACGGCGTACCGCGAGCGTCGCGATGAGGCGGCTCGCGACCTGCTCGGCGCCCTCGCGCAGCTTGGGATCGAGCCACTTGAGCTCGTCGGCCATCGACCCCGCGAGCGCGGATTGCACGGACACCTGAAGCGAGCCGTGCTTGGTGTCGGCGAATTGCGGGAGGTATACGGCCTCCAGCTGACCGTCCTTGGTGACGATGCCGCCGGTCGCGGTCGTCTCAGGGGTCATGTCGATGAGGATCGGCAGCTCCTGCACGATCGCGTCGGAGAGGTTGTCGGGGCCCGTCGCGGTGAAGGTGAGCTTCGCGGTGCCCTCGGCCTCCACCTTCGCGGGCCAGCTCACGATGACCGATTCGCTCGGGTGGATCGTCACGCTCTGCGCGAGCGCGCCGGTCACGGTCACGCCCTCGGCCTTGAGCGTCACGTTCACCACGGTGTCGCTCTTCGTCGCGTTGCGCACGAGCGTCCGGAGCTCGACCGCGTCGCCAACACGGAGCGCGCGCGGCAGCGCCGGCCGCAGAAGGAGCGGCTGGGTCGAGAGAAGTTCGTTCGTGCCCTCGCCGACCATGGTGTCGCCGCTGATGGCGCGCGCCTGCATCCGCCAGGTCGTCAGGTTGTCGGGCATCTTCACGTCGACGCCCGCGGTGCCGTCGTCCTTCGTCACAACTTGAGCGCTCCAGTAGGCGGTGTTGCGGAAGTCCTGCCGCAGCTGCTGGCCGACGAGACCGCTTCCGCCCTTGCCCTGCTTCGGCGGCTCGGCGATCACGTCGTTCCATCTATTCACCGACACGGCCATCGACGAGGCTGTGGTCACGCCGAGTCCGCGCTCGAACCAGAACGCGCGCAGCCCATCGGGACCGGTCTCCTCCTGCAGCGACAGCACCGCCCGGTCGACGACCGCGACCGAGAGCTCCGACCGCACGCCCTTGCCGTTCGAATCGGTGACCTTGATCGCGTAGTGGACGAGGTCGCCCGGCTTCGCCTGATCGCGATCGGGTGTGACTTTGACGTTCAGCACGCGCGTCGCGGTGGACACCGGGAGCTGCACGTAGCCGACCTTGTAGCGCGGGATCGGGTCGCCTGATGTCGGCGGCCAGTACATGACGACCGAGACGAAGACATCCGGCACGGACGCGTCGGTGATCGGGATCCGTAAGCGCTCGCTGTTGGTCGCGAGCTTGCGCACCTCGCGCGTCTTGATCTTGCCGCGCTCGACGGTGATGAGCGCGGTCGCGCCGGGGAACGGCGCCGGCACGAGCACGTCGGCCGTCTCCCCGACCTCGTAGCGCTCCTTGTCGGCGACGAGCTTCACGGCGTCGTCGTTGGTCACCTGCCAGCTCGCGCGCGTGGTGCCCCAGACCCAGAGGTAGGTCGACGAGCGCGCGGTGCGGCCCTTCGCGTCGGTGATCCCGGCGACGAGCCGGAGCGTCCCGGACTTCTCCGGCCGGTAGCTGACCGAGCCCTCGCCCTTCGCGTTCATCGTCGTCTGCAGCGTCGCGATGAGCGTGTCCTTCGGCTCGCTCTGGTACAGCCGGCCGCCTCCGGGGATCACCTGCTTCGTCGTGATCCACTGCCGGTCGTACACGCGCACCGTGACCGCGCGACCGGGCGCGATCTTGCCGTCGGTGTCGACGCTGACGAGATCGATGCGCGCGTTCGCGCCCTCGTTCGCGACGAACTGCGCGGGATGAATGCCAGCGTAGAACGACGCCGGGTGCACGGTGACAGTCGTGCTGCCGGCGACCACCTGGCCGTTCTGGTCTTTGACCGATGCGGACAGCGTGAACTGCTGCGCGCCTTCGGAGGTCGCGAGGGTCGCCGGGATCCCGAAGCTCGCGACGCCGTCCGCGCCGGTGGTCGCGGTCCCCTTCGCGCGCAGCGCGTCGCGCGCGACGTAGGGCTTGAAGTAGTCGATGTCGTTGAAGGAGTACCGCTCGTAGCCCTTCGCGCGCATGTAGAAGGGATCGGCGAGCGCCGACCAGTCCACCGCCGCGCCGGACAGCGCGCCGCCGAAGAAGAACCCCGCCGTCGCGGTGGCATCGATCGTGTCGCCGTCGGCGTAGGCGGTCTTTGACGCGCCAACGCGCACCTCGAACTCGGGCTTGCGGAACTCGGCGACGAGGAAGCTGTTGCCCGCATACCCGAACTTCTGGGTGATCGAGTCAGTCAAATTGACCGAGTAGCCGCCGGTCGCGGCGTCGGCCGGAAGGACGAAGCTCCCGGCGAAGGAGCCGAACTCGTTCGGCTTCATCGTCGTTTGGCTCATCTGCTGGCCGCGCGCATTCGTGATCGTCACGAGGTACTTCTCGTCGGTCGGCGGCAGCGAGTACTGCGCATCGTCGTCGCTCCGGACGACACCTTTCCACTGGACCGTCTCGCCGGGACGGTAGATCGGACGGTCGGTGTAGAGGTGCCCGACCCAGCTGCGAATACCGTCCCCCTGTAGGCCGAACTGGTACGCGTTGAGCGTCGGCCAGCTCGAGCTCTGGACCGCGCTCCGTCCACCGCTGTCGATCCAGAAGAGCGAGGAGCGATCGTTGGGAACGCCCGGCACGTAAGGCGGCGACCAGAACGACGCGAGGCCGCGCTCATCCGTCGTGACCTCGCTCGGCGAGAGCCAGCCGCTCTGCCGCACGGTCACGCCGGCGAGCGGCGCGCCGCTGTCGTGATCGAGCGCCCACACTAGGACCTCATCGACGGAGCTCTTCGTCACGAGGACGGTGTCGACGACCGCGAAGGCGAACTGGGATTTGAACTGGCCGCTCGTGCGGAGGAAGTAGTAGCCCTTGGGCAGCGGACCCTGACCGGAAGAAAGAGACGTCGAACCGAGAACGACCTCGTCCTTCGGGCCGCGTACCGTCTCGCTCCACGTGCGGAGCGCAGGAAGCTGCGGCGAATAGTCGGGGTTGGGGAACGAGACGTTGTGCAGCAGGCGGCGGCCCTCGTCCGGCGAAAGCGGCCACAGCGTGAACTCGACCGTCGGAAGGTTCGTGGTCTGGTAGTAGAGGATCGGTTCGGCTGACGACGAGTACACGACGGCCGACCGGTAGCCGGGGAGCGCGAGCGAGACCGATGGTGTGACCGCGCCGGTCGTGAACGAGAAGCGGTGACCGCCCAGGACCTGGCCGTAGCGATCGGTCGCACCGGGCAGCAGCTCGACTGTGTAGGTCGTCTCCGGCTTGAGCCCCACACCGACGTTGACGTTCTGCTCGCTCGTGTAGACGCGGTTCTCGAGATCGGCCGCGCTGAACCCGGAGATGCGCACCTTGTCGGCGAGCGTCGTCGGGTCCATCGGCGTCGCGAACTGGATGTTGATCCCGTAGCGCTGCGCGTTCTTGTCACCGTCCGTGGGATACGTGGATGCGACCGACGGAAGGGCGATGGTCGTGAAGCTGGAGGTTCGTGCGCTCGCGGTGACCGAGCCGTGCGCTCCCTTGAGGCCTTTGTCGACCGTGACGGTGTATCGCGTCTTCGTAGCGAGACGCGCAGTCGGGTTGAACGAAAGAAGCGTATGGGTCTCGTCCCACTTGAGCGTGCCCGGAGCGGCGGTGCCGGTCTCCGCGTTCACGAGGCTGAAGCCGGCTAACGCCGATGGGTCCATCGGCTGGTTGAACTTGACATCGACCTGCTGCCACGGTCCGCAATAGATCCAGTTCGTGTCCGGTTGGATCGAGTCCACGGCCGGCATGATCGTCGTGAACGTCGAGGTCCAGTCCTGCTGCAGCACGCCGTCCGCGGCCGACGTGAGGCCCTTCGCGATCTTGAGGCGATAGGTCGTCGCCGGGGCGAGGTCCGACGGTAAGAAGCGGTAGATCGAGGTGTTGAGCCACTCGCCGGTCCCGTGGAGCGCGGGCTCGAACGTCACGACGGGTTCGGTCCGCTGCGCGGAGAGCGTGGTCAGCGGGGCGACCGAGCGGCTGAACTGCACGAAGAGCTGCGCGGCGAGCGGCACCTCGGTGTCGCCATCGCCGGGGATCACCTGCTGCACCGTGAGCTGGCCGGTGACGGTGAACTTTTTCGCGGTCCCGCTCAAGAGACCGGCGTCCGGCCGCGCGGGCACGTTCACGGTGTAGGTCGAGCCGCGCACGAAGCCGGGAAAGTCGGGCTGGAAGAGGGCGGTGCGCGTGCCGAGCCACGCGTACGTGCCTTTCGTCTCCGGGAAGACCTGGAAGAGCGCGTCGGGCGCGCTTTCCTCCGGCGCCTTCGGGAACGTCACGGTGACCGGACCGAGTCGAGCGACGTCGTCGCCCTGCGGCAGGATCGTGAACGCGGGAGGCTCAACGACTGATGCGCTCGGTCCGCGGCCGACCGTCTGCACGATTCCGCCGAGCAGTCCGAGGATCACGAGGGTCGTGATCGCCGGCCGAAACTCGCGGAGACGCGTGAGGGCGGCGCGGGGGCCGGGGGGCAGAGCCCCCCGAGCCCTCATCTCTTCACCTCGAATGCCGACGTGACCGTCGTGATGGAGCCGTCCGCGAGATGCGCGCTCGCCCGGAGCGTGTGCGTTCCCGGCTCGAGCGGCCATATCACCCATGGGTCCGCGCCCGGAGCGTCGCCGATCACGAGGCCGTCGACGGCGAACGTGACGCGCTCGATGCCCCGCGCCGCCACCGCGCGGAGCACGACCCGCGGCGATGACAGCTCGGGCGCGAAGTAGATCGTCGTTCCCGCCAGCGGTGCGGTGATGCGGAGCGCGTCGCGTGACGAAGCGCTCGCCCCGTCCGCGCGCAACGCAAGCCCGGCGGCACGCGCCCAGTCGCGCGCCTCGATCGGCGGATCGATAGAGATCCGCCCGTCGGGATCCTTGAAGTAGTAGCGCTCGCGCTCGAGAGGAACGGTGCCCGCCTCGAAGATCTCGCGCGTCGGTGACGCGCAGTCCGGGCCTGGCAGGAGCCCGGTCGGCGCGCAGACCGTCGCGTCGACGATGCCGGCTGGTCGAACGAACGGATCCATCGGACGCGCGAGCGACGCGGCCACCATCGCGTCGCGCCAGATGGGGCCCGCTCCTTCGACGCCGGCAAGGTCGAGCATCGGCGCGCCGTCGGCGTTGCCGACCCAAACGCCGATCGCGATGTTCGGCGTGTAGCCGATGGTCCAGGTGTCCCGGAATGCGGTGCTCGTGCCCGTTTTCACCGCGGCGGGGAACGGAACTTCGAACGGTGTGACGCCGCCGAATCCGGGGATGCGTGCATCGGGGTCGCTCAGGATGTCGGTGATGAGGTACGCGTGTTCCGCGCTGACGACGCGCTTCGGGTCGACCGAAGCGTGCGCGAAGAGGACCCGCCCCGAGGCGTCCCGGACGCGCTCGATCGCGAACGGTTCGGCGAGCACGCCGCTCGCGCCGAACGCGGCGAAGGCGTTCACCAGATCGACGAGGCGCACCTCACCGCTGCCGAGGGTGAACGAGAGGCCGTAGCTCGTGACGTCGTCGAGCGTCGTGAGCCCGAACCGGTGCGTGATCTCGAGCATCGCGTCGAGGCCGATCGCGTCGAGCGTGCGTACCGCCGGCACGTTCAGCGACGATGCGAGCGCGACGCGCAGCGGCACGATGCCGTGGAACGAACGGTCGAAATTGGTCGGCGTGTACGGCCCGTCCGCGGTGGCGAAGGTCGACGGAACGTCGAGCAGGGGCGTCGCCGGGGTGTAGCCGTGCTCGAAGGCGGCCGCGTAGAGGAAGGGCTTGAGGGCGGAGCCCGGCTGCCGCGGCGTCCGCGCCATGTCGATGTCGCCGCCGTGCGCCGGATCGCCGTCGGTCGCGCTTCCGAGCCACGCCACGATCCGCCCCGTGCCCGGCTCCACCGCGACGAGTGCCGCGTCGGTCGCGTTGCGGTCGCGCAGCGTCGCGAGCCGCAAGCGCACGAGACGTTCCGCTTCGGACTGCAGACCGGCGTCCAGTGTGGTCTCGATGACGAGGCCGTCGCGTCCGGCGAGGTCGGGCCGCAGCCGCGCGAGCTCGGCGCGGGCGAGCGCGACGAATTGATGAGCAACCGGCGGGAGCGACGCAGGAAGGATCTCGATCCGCTCGGCCGAAGCCGCGTCCGCCTGCGCCCGGGTGATCCAGCCGTCGTCGACCATCCGCCCGAGCACGTAGCTCTGACGCGCGCGCGCCGCGCTGTCGATCACCGAGTCGTACTCCGATGGACGCTGCGGAAGACCGGCGAGATACGCGGCGTGGGCGAGGTCGAGGTTGGCCGCGCCGATCCCGAAGTACACCCGCGCCGCGCCCTCGACGCCGTACGCACCGCGACCGTAGTAGACGTCGTTCAGGTAGAGCTGGAGGATCTCGCCCTTCGAGCGGTTGGCCTCGAGCTGCAGCGCGATGAGGGCCTCGTGGGCCTTCCGCGCGGCGAGCGGGGACGAGTCCTCGGCGAGGTAGAGCCGCCGTGCGAGCTGCTGCGTGATCGTGGACGCGCCGGACGGCGCCGACGAGTTTGCGAGCGCACGGCCGATCGCGATCGGGTCGACGCCGAAGTGCCCCAGGAAGCGGCGGTCTTCCGCTGAGATGGTGGCCTGGAGCATTCGCGGCGCGACGCGGTCGATCGTCGTCGGGATGCGCAGGCCGGCGCTCCCGTCGCGCTCGAGCACGTTCCCATGCGCGTCCAGGACGACCGTGCCTGGGACCGCGCCGCGCGACTCCGGCGCGTCGAGCGGCGCGAATCGCGCAAAGGCGACGAGCGAGAGCGACACGAAGCCGAGAACGATGACCACGACACATGCGGAAGCGCGCATTGGCGCAAGCATGCGTGACGGGTGTTAGCCCGTCGTCAGATTGCCGAGGCGCGAAGTACTACGTCCCCGCTAGGAGTTTTCGCCGGGCCGCGTGTGTCGAGATGGCAACGACGGTGGCCGCTCAGGTGCTGAGGTTTGAGGCGAGGCGCTTTGCCGAGAGAAATCCGATCGGATGGTGCGTCTCGCCGCTCTGAACGAGGTCCGCGAGGATCTCTCCGATCACGCTCGCGAACTTGAAGCCGTGGCCGGAGCACGCCGACGCCACGAAGACGTTCGGATGATCGGCCAGGCGGTCGACGATGAAGTGGGCGTCCGGCGTGTTCGTGTACAGGCACACCTTCGCCTGGCGCCGCGCGCCGTTGGCGAGCGGCATCCGCCGACGAAGCCACGTGCGAACGCGGTCCTCGTCACGTGCCGAAGGGGTGCGATCGACCGTGTCCGGATCCGTCCTGTCGCCGAAGTGCAGACCTGCCACCTTCACGCCCTGCCCGTCGATGTAGGGGAAGCCGTAGTAGATGCGGTCGGTGTCCTGGACGATATAGACGGGAAGCCTCGCGAACGCGTCGCGCTCGGCGGTCGGCTCGAACCAGAAAAGCACGCTGCGCTCGATCGAGAGCTCGGCAGCGAGCTCGGGCGCGAGCTGCGGGACCCAGGCCCCGGCGGCGATGACCAACTCCTTCGCCTCGAACGTCCCGGTCGCCGAAGAGACGCGCACCCTGTCGCTGGTCGACTCCCACTGCTCGACCGGCTCCTCGAAACGGAGCCTCGCGCCGTTTTTCTCCGCGAGCCGGAGATGCGTCTCGATCGAACGCTCCGGCGCGAGCCAGCCGGCCTGCCGCTCGAACACGCCCTGCCAGCCGTCCGGCCACGCGAAGAGCGGGTAACGCCTGCGCAGCGCGGCCGCGTCGAGGACTTCGTGCTCGAGGTCGTGCCGGCGCGCGCTCGCGAGCGCGCCACCGACAAGCTCGCCATCCGGCGCGCCGGCGTAGAGCCCGCCGGTCTCGGTGAGGAGATGCTCGCCGCTTGCGCGCTCGAGCTCGCGCCAGAGCGTCCACGCGCGGCGAAGCAGTGGAACGTAGTCGGGGTGCTCGTAATAGGAGAGCCGGATGATCCGCGAGAGGCCGCCCGACGACCCGAGCGTGTGCCCGCGTGCGAACCGATCGAAGCCGAGCACCGTCGCGCCGCGCGACGCGAGGTGGTACGCCGCCGAGCTGCCGTGCGCTCCGAGTCCGGCGACGATGACGTCGACGGCGGCCACCTCGCTCATGGCGTGAGTACTACGCGAAACGCTTCACGAACGCGAGTGCCGTCTCGGCAACCTCCCGCCAGCCGCTGTCGATCGTGAGCGAGTGACCGCGGTTTGGCGCCTCGGTGATCTCGGTCACGCCCTGGTTCTGTTTTTGCTTCTTGTACGAGGCGTCCGCGATCGCCCACGGGACGGTGTGGTCCTTGGTGCCGTCGATGATCAGGAGCGGGCCACGGTCGGGGTTCTTCGTGTCGACCTTTACCTCGGTCCACGGATTGAGGTTGGCGGCGGCCGCTTGAAAAATTGGCGCGCCGGACGCGGGCACGTGGAACTTCTCGTAAAGGTCCTTCGCCTCGTCCTCGCCCAGCGCGTTGGCCCAGCCGTACTTGAACTGCTCGAAGGTCAGGGCGACCGCGCGGCCCCGGTTGGCGGGATTGCCAAGCACCGGCGACGCGGATTTGAGTGAGGACAGCGGCAGCGGCAACACGCCACGGAAAGGAGCCGGATCGATGGCCACCGATACGACGGCGAGGCCCCGTCCAGCGAGCATCTGCGTGATGAGTCCGCCGAAGGAATGTCCGACCACGGCCGGCTTCCTCTTGAGCCGGCCGATCACCTCGGCGAAATGGTCGGCGACCTGTCCCACCATCTTGTGGGCGAAGGTCTCGGGATGTGCCTTGGCCTCCTCGACGGTCTCGGGATCGTCGGGCCAGCCTGGCGTTACCGCCGGGTAACCGGCTTCCTCGAAGAGTGCGGCCCATCGATTCCAGCTGCTCGGGAGGAGCCAGAGGCCATGGATGAAGACCACCGGAGTCTTGTCGGTCGCGTTCGCACGCTCGATCTGCTCGTCGGTGGTGCGGGATACGGCGTCGGTAATGGTTGAGGACATGTCACGCTCCCCTTCTGCGCGAGCTGCGCTCTCATCACAGCCTGCCACATCCTCAAAACAGGCGGCCACGCGCACGAGCTAGGCGACGGCCCGGATGACCTCGGTTCCGAAGCGTCGGAGGTTCGCCGTGTTCGACGCGTCGATGTTCACGATCACGTGGTCGACGCCGCGGTCGCTCCACTGCGCGAGCCGCTCCCTCTCCCAGCGCGGCGTCCAGCTATAGCCTGCGATCTCCTCGCTGCGGAGATCTTCCGGATCGAGCGCCGTGACCTCGATCTCGTTCAAAGATCGGCCGACCCTCTCGCATTCGGCGCGGAGCCGATCGCGGTGAAGGTCGATTCGCGAGGGGCTCGTGATCACGTTCCAGGCGTCGGCGTATTTCGCGACGAGCGGAAGCGTGCGCTTCGGTCCGTCGCCACCGACGAGGATCTTCGGCCGCGGCGATGAGAGCGGCCGCGGATTGCTGAGCGGATACGCCGCATGCACCCGTTTCCCGTCGAACGGCGTCGTGTCGCCTGACCATGTCCGGCGTGCGAAGCGGAGCGTGTCCTCGAGGAGCGCGTAGCGGTCGCGCAGCGCGGGGAATGCGATGCCGAGCGCGTCGGCTTCGCCTTTGAACCACGCGGCGCCGACCCCGAAGTAGGTGCGCCCGCCGGCGAGCACGTCCACGGTGGTCGCGGCTTTGATGAGCACAGCGGGCGGCCGGTAGATGACGCCCGACACGAGGACGCCGAGACGGATGCGTTCGGTCGCCGCGGCGAGATAGCCGAGCGTCGAGTACGCCTCGAGCATTGGGTGGTCCTCGGGCTTGCCCCACGGCGGGATCTGGAAGTAGTGGTCCATCACCCAGAGCGAATGGAAGCCTGCCTCCTCCGCTGTTCGAGCGATCTCCGCGAGGCGGCGCGCGATCTCGGGCGCGCCGCCCGGCCACGTGAACGAGACGAGCTGAAGGCCGACCTTCATGCGTTACGCGCCAGCGCTCGAAGGATCCGCGCTCGGATCCCGTGCGCGTCAAGCCCGTGCGCCGCGTTGTGCTCCTGCCACGTCCCGTACTTGCGGTGCTCGACGTTCGGCACGCCGATGGCGGCGATGCGGTGCGGCACGTCGTCAAGCGCCGCCGCCACCTCGGCCGACGAGGTGCCAGAGAGGTAGGGCTCGACCAGAACGACGAGGTTTCCGGCGAGCGCCCCGCGTAGCGTGTCGGCGTCGAATGGCCGCGCCGTAGTCATGTAGAGCACGGTCACGTCCATGTCTGCCGTGGCCTCGAGCGTCGCATCGAGGAGCGGCCCGGCGGCGATCACCGTCGCCTCGGTACCGCGGCGTTCGACGTAGAGACGGCCGGGCGTGATCGGTCGATCCAGACGGTTCGATTGCTCCGAGAGACGCAGGTAGACGCGCTCGTCCGTGCGGGCGGCGGCGCGCAGGAGCTGCTCCGACTCCGCGGGATGTCCCGGCACGTAGATCCGCCATTCCGGCAGCGTTGCGAGGAGCGCCACGTCTTCCGGCGTCTCATGCGTCCGGCCATAGGCCGGCATGTCAAAGGACGCCCCGACGCTCACCACAATCGCGCCGACGTCGACGTGGCCGAGGTCGAGCTTGAGCATCTCGAACGGCCGCTCCACCGCGAACGGCGCGAACGAGTGGACGATCGGGCGAAAGCCGGTGAGCGCGAGACCGCTCGCAACGCCGATCATCAGCTGCTCGCGGATGCCCACGTTGATGACGCGATCGGGGTGCGCACGCAGGGCCTGCGACATTCCGGACGCTCCGATATCGGCGAGCACCACGGCCAGTCGTTCGTCGACGTCGACGAGCTCCGTCGCGGTTACGTAGAAGCGTTCGCGCATGGTCGCGCTCATGCCTTCGCCTCCACCGCCGCGACGACCGCGCGCGGCCGACCGACGTGTTCGGCGCCGAAAGCCCGCTCCAGGTCGACGCAGCTGCGCCCATCGACTGCGGTGCTGGACCATCCTTCGAGAGCGAACCGCGCCGCGAGACCTCCCGGCCATCCGTGCGACGAGGAGTGGTTGTCGACGGCAACGCAGATGAGGTTGTCGAGGCGCGCGCGGCCCGCGAACGCGATCGCTTCGTGATTGCTGCCCTCGTCGAGCTCCGCGTCGCCCACCAGGCAGAACACGCGCGCCGGACTGCGGCGCGCGCGGAGGCCGAGGGCCATCCCGACGGCGATGCCGAGCCCGTGTCCGAGCGAGCCGCTCGAGATCTCGATGCCTGGTACCAGGTTGCGGTCTGGGTGATGCCCGAGCATCGACTCGTACCGGCCGAACGTGCGGAGGGTATCCACGTCGATGAAGCCCTTCGCGGCAAGCACGGCGTAGTACGCCATCGGTCCGTGTCCCTTAGAGAGAAGAAACCGATCGCGATCGGGATCGTCGACGCGATCCGGGCCGGTGCGAAGGATACGGTCGTAGAGGACCCAGATGACGTCGAGCGTCGACGTCGCGCTCAGGGCGTGCTTCTCGTCCCCGAGCTGCAGATCCATCAAACGGCGCAGATCGGCGTAGCCGAGCGTGGGAATCGTCCCGGTGGTGAGCATCGCCGTGACGGTAGAACTTCAAGTGCACTTTAAGTCAACTGGTATTCTCGCCACGTGCCCGCGCTGCCAACCGACATCACGATCGGCGAGCTCGCGCAGCGCAGCGGCGTCGCCACGTCGGCGCTGCGTTTCTACGAATCGCGCGGACTCATCAGGTCGGAGCGGACGAACGGCGGTCAGCGCCGCTACGCCCGTCCGACCCTCCGGCGCGTCGCGTTCATCCAGGCCGCGCAGCGCGTGGGCCTTTCGCTCGACGAGATCGCGACCGCCCTGCGCCGGCTGCCGGAGGGGCGAACGCCGACGAAGGCGGACTGGGCCGTGCTCTCGCGCTCGTGGAACGGCCTCCTCCGTGCGCGCATCGAGGAGCTCGAGACGCTTCAGACGCGGTTGACGAGCTGCATCGGCTGCGGCTGCCTTTCGCTCAAGACTTGCCGCCTCCTCAACACGGACGATCGCGCGGCCGAACGCGGGAGTGGTGCGCGGTATCTCCTCGGGGACGCGCCCGAGGAAGAGCCCTAGCGCCCGGGCACTGGCGGGAGAGGGAGGATCGTCGAAAGCGGAAGCGGTACGGGCGTCGGGATCGGCGCGGCGGTCCCGATCAAGACCGGGACCGTCGCGAGGGGGCGCGCCGAGGCTATGGGGAGAGGCACGACGCTTGGGATCGGCGCGGCGCTGGGAAGCGGTAGGGCGGTCGGTACCGACACCGCCGTGGGCAACGGCAACGCCACGCTCGGGATCGGGACCGCCAGAGTCGGGACCGCGAGGGTCGGGACGGCCGCCGGCGGCAGCGGGGCGACCGACGGTGCAACAGGCGAATCCGGCGTGCGCGGCGCGGCCGTGCACGCGGCAGACACGACGAGCACGAAAGCGACAAGCGGGCGCACGTCCAATCTCCCCACGGGCGAGCGATGCAAGTCTTTCGCCATCCGAGCGTGGCGGCAACGTAAATAGGCGGTAGTCGCGGTGCAGGATGCACGGGCCCGTTTGACCGGTTGGGAGCGCGCTCCCTAGGCTTTGTGTCGATGCGGTTCGCCCTTATCCCGCCGATGCCGATCGCCCCGATGCCGGGGCTCGCATCGCGTTCGGGAGGCTAGTCGCACCACCTCACAACAAACATCTGCAAGCACCGAGGCCTCCCAAACGGGAGGCCTCTTCTGTTTCTTGAAGGAGATCGCCATGGCGACCACGCTGGAACGGACATCGACGAGCCGGCTACGCGGGCTGCGCTGCAGGGCGTGTCACGCTCTTCAGCCGGCGGACGACCGCTACGTCTGCGGCGAGTGCTACGGCGCGATCGAGCCGGAGTACGACCTCGCGGCGTTCGACACCGAGGCACTTCGCGACGAGATCGAGCGCGGCCCGCTCTCGCTCTGGCGCTACGCGCCGCTCCTCCCGGTCGCTGCGCCGCGCGGGCATTTCGCGGTGGGCTGGAC
>Ga0070698_100003267_pt1 | contig 17812 bp, 8 predicted proteins | sample KBSK1502metaG_FD_65477 | JGI IMG/M metagenome (GOLD analysis project Ga0070698, IMG submission 65477) | Corn, switchgrass and miscanthus rhizosphere microbial communities from Kellogg Biological Station, Michigan, USA - KBS K1-50-2 metaG | ecosystem: Host-associated > Plants > Roots >...
GCGATGCTGAGCTACAGCCTCTGGCAGAGTCGTTACGGCGGCGATCGCAACATCGTCAATCGCGAGATTCTGCTCAATGGAGAGAAGCACACGGTTGTCGGCGTGATGCCGGCGGGTTTTCAGTTTCTCGAGAACGATGTGCGTTTGTGGGTGCCGATGGCGTTGGACCAGGAGGAGATGGCGAATCGCGGCGGACATTATTTACAGGTTATCGCGCGCTTGAAGCCGGGTGTGGTGTTGTCGCAGACGCAGGCGGACATGACCGCCGTGATGCAACGGATTTCCACGGACCATCCAAATGAGACGTTTGACGGCAAGCTCGGCGCGGTCGTGATGCCGCTGCGCGATCAGCTCGTTGGCGATTCGCGTAGTTCGCTGACAGTGTTGTTGGTGGCAGTCGCCTTTGTGTTGCTGATCGCGTGTGCGAACGTCGCCGGACTCTTGCTGGCGCGTGCAGTCGCTCGTCGTCGTGAGATTGCTTTGCGCATGGCGCTGGGTGCAGGGCGCGTTCGCGTTGTTAGGCAATTGCTAACTGAAAGTTTGTTGCTGGCGACTGTTGCCGGCGTGTTGGGATCTCTTCTGGCGTATGCGAGCTTTAGTTTTCTCCAGGGATTGATTCCGGAGCAGATGGCTGCCGCCACGATTCTCAAACTCGACACGCGCATACTCCTCTTCACGCTTGCGATCTCGATTGTTACGGGAGTCGTCTTCGGTCTTGTACCCGCGCTTCAGGCGGCGAAGTTTGATCTGAACGACGCGTTGAAGCAAAGCAGCACACGCGCGACCGCTAGCGGTCGTTTGCGCAGCACGCTGATCGTTTTCGAAGTGGCGCTTTCGATCGTGCTACTCGTCGGCGCTGGTTTGCTGATCCAAACTCTGTTTCAACTCTTCCGGCAGTATTCGGTGCTTGAACCAGACAAGGTTCTGACGATGCGCACGATCCTGCCGCGCGAGAAATACAAAGAGCCGCAAGTTCGCGACAACTATTACCAGCAGGTGCTGCAACGCATCGAGCATCTGCCGGGAGTTGTGTCTGCGGGTTACAGCACTTCCGTGCCGCTTTCGTGGAAGGGTGGTTCCAGTGGCTTCTATCCGGAAGGGATCAAGAATCCGATTCCGGGCATGTCGTACGACGCGATTCATCGACAAGTAAGTGCTGACTACCTGAAGACAATGAATATTGCGCTGCGACAGGGCCGTTATCTCGACAATCGCGACAATGCGCAATCAATGAATGTCGCGGTGATCAACGAAACGATGGCGCGACAATATTGGCCGGGTGAGAATCCGCTGGGCCGTCGCTTCAAGCTCGGTGGTCCTGACGAGACGGACCAGCCGTGGATTCAAATCGTCGGCATCGCTGCGGACCTGCGACAGATGGGACTCGATGAACCGGTGAAGGCTGAGATGTATCTGCCGTACCAACAAGTGGATCATCCGTGGTTCATGCCACGTGATCTCGCGATTCGCACCAACGGCGACCCGTCGAGTCTGGTCGGTGCAGTGCGGCAGATCATACGTGAAGTCGATCCTGATCAGCCGGTGTCGAACGTTGCGACGATGGAGGAAGTGCTCGGCACCGAAGCTGCGCAAAGACGCATGGGAATGATCATGCTGGCTGGATTTGCTGTGCTGGCATTGTTGCTGGCGTCGCTTGGAATTTACGGCGTGCTCGCGTACTTCGTCACGCAGCACACAAACGAGATTGGCGTGCGACAAGCGCTTGGTGCGACTCCGCGCGATATTCTGTTTCTGGTGTTGAAGAAGGGAATGGGATTGACGCTGGTTGGCGTGGCGATCGGACTAGCGAGTGCGTTTGCGCTGACGCGGTTGATGAGTTCGATGCTGTTTGGAGTGAAGGCGTCGGATCCGTTGACGTTTGTCGCGGTGCCGGTGTTGCTCGCGCTCGTAGCGTTGCTGGCTTGCTACATTCCTGCGCGCCGCGCGACGAAGGTCGATCCGCTCGTCGCACTGCGATACGAATAGGGCCACAAAAAGGCACAAAAGAATATGTTGGTTCAAGACGTTCGCTATGCCTTCAGGATTCTTTGGAAGAGTCCGGGATTGACGGTAATTGCGCTGCTGACGTTGGCGCTCGGAATTGGTGTGAATAGCGCGATCTTCAGTGTCGTCAATGCGGTGGTGTTGCGTCCGCTGCCGTATCCGGAGTCTGAGCAACTGATGGTGGTCTGGGGGAATTTGCACAAGGCGGGACTCGAAGAGATCGAGGCCTCGGCGCTCGAGCTCAGAGACTTCCAACAACAGTGCCAGGCGTTCGATCAAATTGCTGCCTATTCGATTGAGGGTTTCAACCTGACCGGTGTCGATCAGCCGGAGCGACTGCGCGGCGCTGCTGTTTCCGCGAATCTTTTCCCGACGCTCCGTGTGCAGGCACAGCTCGGTCGCAACTTCCTGCCTGACGAGGATCAACTCGGTAACGACACGCGCGTGATCCTCGGTCATTCGCTGTGGCAGCGTCGTTTTGGCGGCGACCCGAACGTAATCAATCGCACGATTCAACTCGACGGCCGCACCCTCACAGTTGTCGGCGTGATGCCGGCGAGCTTTCATTTTCCCGACAAAGACACCGAAGCATGGATCCCACTCGCGTTCACGCCCGATCTACTTCAGGAAGACAATCGTGGCTCTCATTTCCTGAATGTGATTGCACGTCTAAAACCCGGTATCAGTCCGGCAATCGCGCAGGCGGACCTCGACACGGTAACTGCACGACTTTCGAGTGAGCACGCTTCAACTTATCGCGGTGGTTTTGGCGCGACTGTTCGCTCGCTCCACGAAGAGACAGTCGGCGATATGCGACGCGCAATGCTGGTGTTGCTCGGCGCCGTTGGGCTGGTGTTGTTAATCGCGTGTGCGAACGTGGCGCATCTGCGACTCGCGAGCGCGACGTCTCGTTACCGCGAGTTTGCGATTCGCTCTGCGCTGGGGGCAAACCGCGCTCGTGTTGTGCGGCAGTTTCTGACAGAGAGTCTGTTGCTTTCGTTCCTCGGTGGTGCGGCAGGATTGGCGTTGGCGCTTTGGGTTGTGCGAGCGCTCGTCGTCCTGATGCCTAAGGACACACCGCGTTTGGAAGAGATCGAGCTCGACTATCGCGTGGTCCTTTTCACGCTCGGCATCTCGCTGTTAACCGGCATCGTGTTTGGACTCGCGCCGTCGTTTCAGGCTGCACGCACAAACCTTAATGACGTTCTGAAAGAAGCAGGACGCGGCGGTGGCGACGGCTCGCGACGGCTCAGACTCAGAAACCTGCTCGTGGTTTCGGAATTTGCACTTTCGCTCGTGCTCCTGATCGGAGCGGGTCTGATGGTGAAGAGCTTGTTCCGACTCCAGGACGTCAAACCGGGATTCGATTCTTCAAATCTGTTGACGATGCGGATTTCGCTGCCTGCGAGCAAGTACGAAACCTTCGATAAGAGTCACACGTTTTTCCAGCAGCTTTTCGATCAGTTGGCAGCACGGCCGGAGATCAAGTCTGTTGGTGCGATCAACTTACTACCATTTGGCGGCGGTGGCGGCGATCGCAGCTTCTCGATTCAGGATCAGCCCACGCCGTCGGGTCGCTCAAGACCAGACGAACAAGTCAGGTTTGTCACGCCCGGCTACTTCGGCGCGATGTCGATCCCGTTGGTCAACGGTCGTGACTTCACTCGTTACGACCTACCTGACAAGCCGCCGGTTGCAATTGTTAACAGTGCATTCGCGCGCAAGTTTTGGCCCAACGGCAACGCACTCGGCAAGCGCATCTCTTTCCAAAACAACAACCCGAGGTGGTACGAGATTGTCGGTGTCGTTGGCAACGTGAAGCATCGCGGTCTTGATATTCAGGACAATCCCGAGCTTTACATTCCTGCGTTTCAGCCGTTGTTTGCCGATGGCAACGTGCCCGCGCTGTATCTGGCGGTGCGGACGGTGAGTGATCCGTTGCAGATCGCACCGGCGATGCGCGGTGAAGTGGCTGCGCTCGATCGCGACCAGCCGGTGTACAGTTTGATGTCGATGGACCAACGGATCTCGGATTCGATCGCGCCGCGTCGTTTCAACATGTTCATTCTTGGTCTGTTTGCACTTCTCGCCGTGATTCTCGCCGCGATTGGAATCTACGGCATCATGGCTTTCTCCGTGGTCCAGCGGACACACGAGATTGGCGTGCGGATGGCGCTCGGTGCAAGCACGCAGGATGTGTTGAAGCTTGTGATGCGAAACGGTTTCAAGCTCGCGCTAATTGGGATTGCAGTTGGTCTGGTCGCAGCTTTCGCGGCCACGCGTGTGCTCTCGTCGTTGCTTTTTGAAGTGAGTGCCAGGGATCCGCTGATCTTTGTGATCGATGCGGTGTTGGTGGCGATTGCCGCGTTGCTTGCCTGTTACATCCCCGCGCGCCGCGCGACGAATGTCGATCCGCTCGTGGCGCTGCGATACGAGTGAACCAATTTGGAGTGCGGCGACCTGGCGCCGCTTTGGCCTCGATCGAGCGCCAACGATAACAAAGCGGCGCCAGGTCGCCGCACTCCAAAGAGACGTCCAATCGACGATTCGAGGTGTTGATGAACACACTCTTCCAGGATCTTCAATACGGCCTGCGAATGCTCGCGAAGCATAAGAGCGTTACCGCGATTGCGGTGTTGACGCTGGCACTCGGCATCGGCGCAAACACCGCGATCTTCAGCGTCGTGAATGCAGTGTTGCTGAATCCACTGCCTTACCGAGAACCCGATCGACTCGTGGCTCTCTGGGAAAACGTGCCGGGACACGGCCGCTGGCGCGCTGCACCCGCAAACTTTTTCGACTGGAAGAAACAGAACACAGTCTTCGAAGACGTCGTGGCGTTCGGTCAAGGCTCAATGGCATTCACCGGCGACGGCGAGCCTGAACAACTCACCGGGGGGCGTGTCAGTTCGGGTTACTTTAACGTCGTCGGTGTTGAGCCGATAGTGGGCCGTTCGTTTGCGCCGGAAGAGTACGAACCCGACAAAGGGCAGGTCGTTATTCTCGCGTATTCCTTTTGGCAGCGTCGCTTCGACGGCGATCGAAACATCATCAATCGAAATGTCACGCTCGATGGCGTTGGTTATACCGTCGTTGGTGTGATGCCTCCGGGCATCTATCCCGTCTCACCATTGACTGCCGGACGCCTCGTCTTCGACGAGCAAAATCAGAACTTCTGGATCCCGATGTCGTTCACAGCCGGTTGGGCGGCAGTGCGATCGGCTCACGTGCTCGGCGTCGTAGCCCGGCTCAAGCCTGGCGTCACGATGGAGCAGGCGACTACCGAGATGAACACGATCGGCGCGCGCCTCGAACAGGAATATACAGCGAATCGCGGCGAGGGAATTATTGTCAGCCCGTTCATGAATGAGGTTGTCGGCAATGTCCGGCCCGCACTGTTTACGTTGTTGGGCGCGGTTGGTCTCGTGTTGTTGATTGCATGTGCCAACGTGGCGGGATTGTTGTTGGCCCAACATGCCGGGCGCAGTAAAGAGATTGCAATTCGCGCGGCTTTGGGCGCCGGTCGCGTGCGACTCGCGCGGCAATTTTTTATCGAAGGTTTGTTGCTGTCGGTCTTCAGCACGGCGCTTGGTCTGGCAATCGCTTCGATCGGTACGAAAGTGTTGTTGCAGTTTGTGCCGGCAGGAGTTCCGCGTCTGGCTCAGGTGAGTCTTAACTGGCAAGTGCTTGGCTTCACGATGCTGATTTCGCTCGGCACCTGTTTGGTTTTTGGACTCGCGCCCGCCTGGCAGTCTTCAAAAACTGACTTGCACACTACGCTCGAGCGAAGTGGGCGAACGTCAGGACCGGGAGTGAACAAATTGAGGTTCCGCCAGGGGTTGGTTGTGTTTCAAGTGAGCGTCGCCGTAATGCTCGTGATTGGCGCGGGTCTATTGATTAAGAGTTTCTGGTTATTGCAGCAAGTCGATCCGGGCTTTCGATCGGAAGGAGTGTTATCGGCGGAACTCACGCTACCGGGCGGCAAGTATTCTCGAGAGCAGATCAACATTTTTCATAAGCAGTTATTGGAGCGGATCTCGGCTGTGCCGGGAGTGAAGAATGCGACGATTGCTTATGACCATCCGTTGGCTTCGAACTGGCTTGATTCGTTTGAGATTGAGGGTCGAGTGTCGCCGCCGGATAGTAAGTCGCAATCCGCTAATTTCATTCCGGTTGGGCCGGACTACTTCGATACTGTCGGCGTGCAATTGGTGAGCGGAAGAAAATTCACTCCGCAGGATGATCAGGATCATCCCGGCGTTGCGATCGTCAACGAAGCGTTTGTCAGGCATTACTTCAACGGCGAAAAGGCGCTCGGTCAACGGATGAAGCCTGGACCACCGGGAAGAATCTGGCGGGGACAGAAGCTGACTACTTTTGAAATCGTCGGTATTGCGCGCGACGTCAAGCTTGCGGGTCTCGAAGCTCCCTCGGAGCCGGCGTATTACCTTCCGGCATCACAAGCACCGCTTGAAGACATGATGATCCTGGTGCGCACCACCACCGATCCCCTTTCGATTGTTGGCGCGGTGCGTGGTGCAGTGCTCTCAATCGATCCGAATCAACCGATCTCGAATGTCAGCACGTTGGACAAAGTTGTTGACGACAGTATTGCGCAGCGACGTCTCAACATGCTGCTAATGGGCGTGTTTGGCGGGCTCGCGCTGCTGCTTTCCGCAGTCGGCATTTACGGACTGTTGTCGCATGCGGTCACTCAGCGGACGCAGGAGATGGGAATTCGCATGGCGCTCGGCGCGCAGGTCAGCGACGTGCTGAAACTTGTGTTGCGACAGGGAATGGTGCTCGCAGTGGCTGGCGAGGTGATTGGCCTGGTGGGCGCGTTTGCGTTAACGCGTCTCATGCGCGGATTGTTGTTTGGGGTGACGCCAAACGATGCGACGACGTTTGTCGTTGTCGCGGGTGTGCTGGCGGTCGTGGCGCTGCTGGCTTGTTACGTTCCGGCCCGCCGCGCAACGAAAGTCGATCCGCTCGTTGCTTTGAGATATGAATAGGTCCGGGTGGACCAATAGGACATCAAAATGCAGACGTTGCTCAACGATCTACGCTACGGAGCGAAGATGCTCTGGAAGAGTAAGGGACTCACTATCGTCGCGGTGATTTCGCTCGCGGTCGGTATCGGCGCCAACTCCGCCATCTTCAGTCTTGTCAACTCCATTTTCCTACGCCCGCGCGCAATTTCGCGGCCCGCAGAGATCGTTGAACTTTACGTCAGTGAAGGTGAGCAGCAGCCTTACTTGAGCACCTCATATCCAAGCTATCTCGATCTACGCGATCACAACGACGTCCTGAGCGGACTTGCCGCCTACGGTATCCGGCAGTTCAAGTTTGGTGATACTGACGTCGAACAGATTTGGGGCGAGGCAGTATCGGGAAACTACTTTGACATCCTCGGCGTTGCTGCGCAAAGGGGTCGCACCTTTTCACCAGACGAAGATCTCGTGCCGGGCCGCAATCCCGTCGCGGTCATAAGCCAGGGTCTGTGGCAACGCCGTTTCAATTCCGATCCCGATCTGATCGGCAAAACAATCACTCTTAACGACCAATCGCTCACTGTGATTGGAATCGCGCCTGCACAATACACCGGAATGATTCGTGGTCTTGCGTCCGAGATCTGGATCCCAACGGCGATGTTACCCGCGGTGGACAAACAACTTGGCGAGCGCGGTTTAACGAGTCGTGGTAATCGATGGTTGATTATGGTTGGACGACTCAAGCCCGAGACGACTCTTGCTCAGGCTCGAGCGCGATTCGATCTGCTCACGCGCGACATGCAGGCCGCGCATCCGGAGGAGTGGCTGTCTAAAAATGAGTCGGGGCGTGTGCGCGTCTCAGCGATCACGGTCCTGCCGGAGAGTGAAACGAGAATACATCCGGGCATGCAAACGGCAGCATACGGCGTCGTTGCGCTCGTGTTCGTCATCGTCAATCTCGTGCTGTTGATCGCATGTATCAATCTCGCGAGTATGTTGCTGGCGCGAGCCGTAACACGACGAAGAGAGATGGCAGTGCGACTCGCAATTGGCGCTAGTCGCCTCCGGATCGTGCGACAGTTGCTTACTGAAAGCGTGCTGCTGTCGTTGATCGCCGGTGTCGCCGGCATCGTGGTGGCTGTTTGGCTGCTAAATTTGATTGTCGTCTTTATGCCGCCGCTGCCCGAGGGCATACGGGTCGGGCTCGACCTTCACCTCGACTGGCGCGTGGTAATTTACACGATCGCCTTTTCAACCATCACGGGAATTCTCTTTGGACTCGCGCCCGCACTCGCTAGCTCGAAAGCCGACGTCTCGTCCGTATTGAAAGATGATTCGAGCCTGTTCACCGGTTTCTATCGCAAGTCGCGCGCGCGCATGGCGCTCGTCGTGGTCCAGGTCGCCTTTTCGTTGGTGCTTCTAATTGGCGCCGGCCTTGTGATGCGCAGTCTCGAAAAGATTAGACCAACACGCCTGGGCTTCAGCACTGAGAACATGGTCGTCGGCCTCGTGAGGCTTGACGAAACAAAATACGATCGCGTCAAGACACAGGAGTTTTATCGCCAGGTATCCGAGCGTTTGGTTTCTTTGCCCGGCGTGCAATCGGCGAGTCTGGTCGATGAGATGCCGGTAACCTTCATGGGCGGGAGGCGAAGCAGCATTGATATTGAAGGCTATCAGCCGGGCGCAAATGAGGACATGCAAATCAACGCGATCCTGGCGGGTCCGCAGTATTTCACGAACATGAGAGTCCCGTTCGTACAGGGCCGCGATTTCGATGAGCGCGATCGTGAAGGCGCACAGTGCGTGGCTGTGGTGAATGAACCCTTCGGCGAAAAATACTTCGGCGGAGGCAATTCGCTCGGCAAACACCTCTTTAAATACGGCGGAAAACCAAATGCGCCGAAAGTGCCGTGCGAAATCGTCGGCGTGATACGCGACAACGCGTGGCAATCGCTTGAGAAGCAAGTCCACCCATTCTATGCACTCGCGTTGCAGCAGACTGAACGAAAGCACTTTACCGTTGTGGTTAGCAGTGCCAGCGGCGATTCGGCGAGTTTGATCGGTTCAGTGCGCAACGTGATTCGCGAACTGGATCCGAAGATCCCGTTGGCTGATATTCAGACGTTGAACGATTACTTCAGCTTTGGCCTCTTCCCGTTTCGCATATTGGCAGCCGTCATGGGCGGTTGCGGCTTGATGGCTTTGTTGCTTGCAACACTCGGCATCTACGGAGTCATTTCTTATTCGGTGGCGCAACGCACGCGCGAGCTCGGCATTCGGATGGCGCTCGGAGCATTGCAGCGAGACATCCTGCGGATGGTGATCGGGCAGGGAATGATGTTAGTGATCGTTGGTTTGGCTGTCGGACTATTGCTGTCAGTGGCGTTGACCCGACTGTTGACGAGTTCGTTATTAGAACTTGATCTGCCGTTGCCGGTCAGCGCAACCGATCCGCTGACGTTTGCAGGCGTGACCTTATTGCTGTCGTTCGTAGCTCTGGTCGCCTGTTTTGTACCCGCAAGACGAGCGACGACAATAGATCCAATCAACGCCCTCAGATATGAATAAAATCCGTTTAGAGATCCGTAAAATCCGTGGCTAACTTACGATATGCAGTACGCACTTTAGTAAAACAACCAGGTTTTGCAGCCGTGGTTGTAATCACGCTTGCCCTCGGCATTGGCGCGAGCACGGCGATCTTCAGTGTCGTCAACGCTGTTCTGCTGCGTCCGGTCCCACTCAAAAACTCCGATCGATTAACTGTCGTCTGGGGAAACTTCCGCGCGCTCAACATCGAACGCCTGCCGGCCAAAACCGGTGAGTATCTCGATTACGCCGATCAGAAACAGGTGTTTGATTCGGTGGCGGCGTATGCAGAACACAGTTTCAACCTCTCAGCCGGCGGTGAGCCAGAACGTATTCGCGGCACGATCGTCTCAGGCAATCTGTTTCAAATGCTCGAAACGCAGCCGGCAGTTGGGCGATTGTTTACAAGTGGTGACGAGCATGAAGTGGTTTTGAACGATGCGTTCTGGCAGCGACGCTTTGGCGGCGATCGCGCGATCATCAATCAAAGGATTGAGCTCGACGGTGAGAGCTACACTGTCGTTGGCGTGATGCCTGCCGCGTTTCAGTTTCCACACGCGAGTTTTTCCTGGGCTGAGCCGGCAGACGTTTGGGTGCCTTTGAACGTTCGCGATGTGGATCAGGCGGGCCGTCGCGGTCCGTATTACCTGAACATTCTTGCCCGTCTTGCTCCCGGCGTCACACTCGAACAGGCACGCACACACATGAATGCTCTCGCGCAACGATTTGAGCGTGAGCTGCCCGGTTATCGTGGTCCAAAGGGCGAAGACGGTGGTTGGGGCATAACGGTCACGCCGTTGCAGGAAGAAATTGTTGGCGGCAGCCGGCGTGCGTTGCTGGTGTTGCTGTTTTCAGTTGGGCTGTTACTGCTGATTGCGTGTGCGAACGTCGCCAATCTGTTGTTGATGCGTTCGGCGCGGCGTCACCGTGAGCTTGCCATTCGCGCGGCGCTCGGAGCGAGCCGCTGGCAGATCGCACGACAATTGATTGTCGAAGGATTGTTGCTCTCATTGCTTGCGGCAGTGCTGGGACTGGTTTTTGTGAACTGGGGTATCGAGCTTCTCGCGACACTTGGGCCAGCGATTGTGCCGCGTGCTCACGAAGTCAGCATCGACGTGCGTGTGTTCGGTTTCATGGCGCTCGCGGTAGCAGTCGTGAGCGTTGGTTTTGGCCTCGTGGCAGCCCGGCCGATTTCGAAACTCGATTTGCAGGAATCGTTGCGGAACACTCGCCAGACAGTCGGAGTACAACGCGGACGCTGGAACAACGTCCTGGTTGTTGCGGAAGTCTCGCTCGCGGTGTTGCTGCTGGTTGGTTCCGGATTGCTGGTGAAGAGTCTGTTGCGTTTGCAACAAACGAATTCCGGTATAGTAGCGACTCAGCTAACGAGCGTTGAGATCGATCTTTCGTCGACAACTTATTCCGAGCCCGAGCGTGCGTCTGATTATTACCGGCAACTGGTGACCCAGGTTGAGTCGTTGCCGGGTGTGCAATCGGCGACTTTCAGTACCAGACAACCGTTGAGTGGAAGCGGCAACAGTGATCCCTTTGCGATCGAGGGCCGTCAACTCGACCCGTCGAATCTAACCTCAGCCGGCTGGCAGGTGGTTGGTCCTAACTACCTGAAGACGCTCGGTATCTCAATCATCAAAGGCCGCGATTTTACTCAACAGGATACGGAACCGGGCGCAACCCCAGTCGCCGTCGTTAATGAAAGACTGGTCGCGCGCTATTTTCCGAATGAGGATCCAATCGGGCGACGCATCACTCTCGGACTACCGCGTCCCGGAAATCCATGGATCACGATTATCGGAGTCGCGCAGAACGTTCCCCATCGTGCACTCGGTTCGAATGCCGAGCCTGACTGGTACACGTCGAGAGTAATTTCACCACAGAGACATCGTTTTCTCTTTGTGCGTAGTGCACAACCGGCGGCAGCGTTAACGAGTGCGATTCGCAAAGTGATGACGAGCATAGATCCACATCAGCCGCTGACAAGCGTGAAAACGATGGAGGAAGTGATCGGCACAACCACCGCGCCTCGTCGTTTCAACGCGCTGCTGCTCGGAGTGTTTGCGACGATCGCGCTGTTGCTGGCGGCGCTCGGGATTTACAGCGTGATCTCGTACTCGATTGCCTTAAGAACGCAGGAAATCGGCATCCGCATGGCGTTGGGTGCGCGCCGGCGTGGCATTTTGCTGATGGTGATGCGAAAGGGAATGTTACTCACGTTGATCGGGACGGCGATCGGATTGGCAGCAGCGTTAGCGCTGACGCGGTGGATGTCGAGCCTCTTGTTTGGTGTCACGGCTTCTGATCCGTTGACTTATGTGCTTGTGTTGTTGGTATCGCTCGGCGCGTCGGTGCTGGCGTGTTTGATTCCTGCGCGACGGGCAACACGTGTCGATCCGCTCGTGGCACTTCGATATGAATGAGACCACGGATGACGCCGATTTATTAACGGATCGATTCGTGGCATTATCTCCAATCTATGCCTCGCATTCTAATTGCTGATGATCAGGCTGACGTCCTTGCGGCGTTGAGTCTTCTGTTGAAGGGTGAGCGCTTTCAGATCGAGAGCGCGTCGTCACCCGAAGGTGTGCTCAAAGCCATCGACGTGCATGAGCTCGATGTGGTTTTGATCGACCTGAACTATGCTCGCGATACGACCTCAGGCAGTGAAGGGTTGGATTTACTGTCGCGCATTCGTGCGGTGGATCCGACGCTGCCGGTTGTTGTCATGACCGCGTGGGGCAGTGTCGATCTCGCCGTTGAAGCAATGCGGCGCGGCGCACGTGACTTCATTCAAAAGCCCTGGGACAACGCGCGGCTGCTGGCGGTTTTGCGAACGCAGGTCGAACTCGGCGAAGCACTCAGACGCGGACGCCGCTTGGAAGCCGAGAACATGGCGTTGCGCGATAGTGTGGCTGAGGCGAACGACTTGCCACAGATCGTCGCTGACTCGCCTGCGATGAAGTTGGTGCTCAATCTGGTCGAGCGCATCGGTCCCGCGGATGCGAACGTGCTGATCACCGGTGAGAACGGCACCGGAAAAGAAGTGATCACGCGTTTGCTACACTCGATCTCGTCGCGTCGGGCCAAGCCGTTGATTTCTTTGAATGCCGGGGCTCTCGCTGAAGGTGTTTTTGAGAGCGAGTTGTTTGGGCACGTGCGCGGTGCATTCACTGATGCGAAGAGCGATCGTGTCGGCCGCTTCGAGCTTGCAGACGGTGGCACGCTCTTTCTCGACGAGATTGGCAACGTGCCGTTGAATCTACAGGCGAAGTTGTTGCGCGTGCTCGAGACCGGTGAGTTTGAACGCGTCGGCTCTTCGAAGACGCAGAAAGTCAACGTGCGTTTGCTATCGGCCACGAATGCTGATCTGCATGCTGAAGTGGCGCAGGGACGCTTTCGGCAGGATCTGCTTTTCCGGCTCAACACGGTCGAGATTCGTTTACCGCCGTTACGCGATCGTCTCGAAGATATTCCGTTCCTTGCCGAGCACTTTCTGAAACTGCATCGCGAGCGTTACCGGCGTCCGATCATGGGCTTCACGCCGGAAGCACTTGACGCATTGCGCCATCATCTCTGGCCCGGCAACGTGCGCGAACTGGACCACGTGATCGAACGAGCAGTGTTGATGAGTCCGGGGAGCGTCGTGACGGCGTTCGATCTGGCACTTGAAGCCACACCTGACGCGCGCTTGTCGGCGCGACTCGAGGAGATGAGTCTCGAAGATGCCGAACGGCTGTTGATCAAGAAAGCTCTCGCACGCTTCGAAGGAAACGCCAACCGTGCCGCCGAAGCTTTGGGTTTAAGCCGCAGCGCCTTGTACCGCAGATTGCAGAAATATGGCCTCGGATCTTAGCCACAAAAAAGCACAAAAAGCACAAAAGAGAGAGTTTTTGAACCGAAACGTTCATTAATTATTTTTTGTACCTTTTTGTGGCTGTTATCATTGTGGATGTGAGCACGCCCGTTAAGCCGCCATCGTTCTCGCCGCTCGATCCTGAACTCAAACGCGGCCGTCTGAAATTCGAAAGACGGATAACGATCCTTGCGCTCCTCGCCGGTTTTCCCGCCGTCGCCTTGTCTGCACTGTTGCTTTGGTACGACGGTTACTCCGCCCAGATCCAGTGGACTGTTGATTTGTTGCTCGTGCTGCTGTGGCTCGGTATCGCTTTCAATCTCAAATCACGCATCGTCCGTCCACTGCAAACACTCTCAAATATCCTGGCTGCGATTCGTGAGGGCGACTATTCCATTCGCGGCCGGCGTGCGCTCTCGGGTGATGCGCTCGGCGAAGTGATGCTGGAAGTAAACGATCTGGGCCAAACGCTACGCGAGCAGCGACTCGGGGCCATGGAAGCCACGGCGCTTTTGCGGACAGTGATGGCTGAGATTGACGTCGCCGTTTTTGCATTCGACGGCGAACAGCGTCTGCAACTTGTGAATCGAGCGGGTGAAAGATTGTTGGCCCAACCGTCGGCACGTTTGCTCGGCCGGACGGCTGAACAACTCGGACTCTCTGCGTGTCTCAACTCGTCGGCGGGTGCCGCGCCGCAGACGATGCAGATGGTTTTCCCGGGCGGCGTCGGACGTTGGGACATTCGTCGCAGCACGTTTCGCGAAGGTGGACAACAACATCAATTGCTCGTGCTTACAGACTTGAGCCAAACGCTTCGCGAAGAAGAGCGCACTGCGTGGCAGCGTCTGTTGCGTGTGTTGGGCCACGAGCTCAACAACTCGCTCGCGCCGATCAAGTCCGTCGCGGGAAGTCTCGCGGATTTGATGGGAAGGGAACCGGAGCCACCGGATTGGCGCGACGACATGCATCGCGGGCTCGCGGTGATTTCGTCGCGTGCCGATTCGCTCGCGCGCTTCGTCGAGTCGTATTCAAAACTGGCGCGTCTGCCGCCGCCGCGGCTCGAGCCGTTGAAGATTGGCGCCCTCGTGTCGCGAGTGGCGAATTTAGAGACGCGGTTGCACGTGAATATTGTTGCTGGTCCGGATCTGGTGGTCCGCGGCGACGACGTGCAGCTCGAGCAGTTGCTGATCAATCTTGTTCGTAATGCGGTGGATGCGTCGATGGAAACGCGTGGCGGTGTTGATGTCGGTTGGCAGCAGAAGAACGGGCAGGTGGAAGTATGGGTGCGTGACGAGGGGCCCGGACTGGCGAGCACGGCGAATCTGTTCGTGCCGTTCTTTACGACGAAAGCGCAAGGATCGGGTATCGGTTTGGTGTTGTCTAGGCAGATTGCCGAAGCGCACGGTGGGACGCTGACGCTCGAGAACAGGCAACAGCTCCACGGGTGTGAAGCACGATTGAGATTGCCTTTATGAGAGGTCTAGTTGGACAGGATGAACAGAATTGTTTCAGGATTGACAGGATTCATCATGTAAATCCTGAAAACATCCTGTTTATCCTGTCTAACGTCTGCTGCTGAACCTGTAGATCGTCGTCGATTTGTAGGTGGCGCCCTTCTTCAACGTCGTCGTTGGAAACGAAGGCTGGTTCGGGGAGTCAGGGTAATGTTGCGTCTCGAAGCAGAAACCTGAGCGTCGCGGATAGACCTTCCCGGCCTTACCGGTCAACGTCCCGTCAAGAAAGTTTCCCGTATAAAACTGCATGCCCGGTTCGGTGGTCCACACTTGCATGACGCGACCGCTCGTCGATTCGTATGCCGTTGCCGCGAGTCGCATCACGCCCTGGCGGCCATTGATCACCCACGTGTGATCGTATCCGCCCCCGAACTTGATCTGTTCGTCGTCCTGATTGATCCGCTCGCCAATCGCATGCGCGGTGAGGAAGTCGAATGGTGTGCCTGCCACTCTTCTCAATTCACCCAGCGGAATCGATCCCGCATCCGTCGGCACAAACCGGCTGCCGTTGATCGTGACGCGCGTGTTGAGAATGTCGCCGTTACCTTCACCGGCAAGATTGAAATATGAGTGATGCGTCAGGTTTGTAACCGTGTCTTTATCGGTTGTCGCTGAATAATCGATCTTGAGCTCGTTGTTGTTGGTGAGTGTGTAGACTACTGTGACGTTGAGATTGCCCGGATAACCCTCTTCGCCGTCTTTGCTCAGGTACGTCAGCACGACCGCCGGTCCGGCTTTGGTTTTCATTTCCTTGCCGGTCCAGACGACTTTGTCGAAGCCTTTGATGCCGCCGTGAAGATGGTTCTCGCCGTTGTTGACCGCGAGCTTGTACTCGACACCATTCAGAGTGAATCGTCCCTTGGCGATGCGATTGCCATAGCGCCCGATGAGCGCGCCGAAGTAGGGACCTGGTTTGAGATAGTTGTCGAGGTCGTTAAAGCCGAGCACCACGTCGTCAAATTTTCCGTTGCGATCGGGGACTTTCAATGAGACTACGATGCCGCCGAAGTTGGTGATCGTCGCTTCGACACCGTGAGTGTTGCGAAGCGTGTAGAGATCGACATTCTCGCCTGCTTCAGTTTTACCGAAACTCTTTTTGGTGACCGTGACCTGTGCTTGCGCGACCAACACGATCGCCAACAACCACAGTGTGGCAACCAGGATTCTCGAAATCTTGCCGTGTAGTCTCATTCGTTTCTCCATTTTCCTTTAATGGGACTCGCTCTCGCGCATCAACGCGATCTGTCGTCGATTGCGGCGCTCGGTGAAGATCTGATCCGCCATCACGCCGATCAAAATCACTGCACCCATCACCGCGAAGTCCAGCGAGCTGGGAATGCCGAGCAGGTTCACGAGATTACGCAGCACCTGAAGCAGGGCGGTGCCGATTAATATGCCGACGACCGAGCCTTCACCGCCGCGCAACGAACAGCCGCCGAGCACCGCTGCGGCGATTCCATAAAGCTCGTACGCATTGCCGTGATTCGCCGGCGAGACTGAGTTTGTGTAAAAGGCGAAGATCACGCCGGAGATCGCAGTTAACGCTCCGGCGATCACGTAGGTGAAAGTGACGATCCACTTGGTGTTGATGCCTGCGTAGCGTGCTGCTTCGGCGTTGCGGCCGGTTGCGAACAGATAGCGGCCGTAGACTGAACGGTGCAACACGACCCACGTAATCGCGGCGATGATCAGCAGCAGCACAAACGGCCTTGGAATACCAAAAATATTTCCATTGGCGAGAGAGCGCAGGAAATCGAGTCCCGCAACCGTTCCGAATCCTTTTGTTTCATCATTGGTGATGAAGCGCGCGAGGCCACGATAGAAAAGGAGGCCGCACAGCGTGACGATGAATGGTTGCATGTTCAACCGAGTGATGAGCAACCCGTGGCCCAACGTCAGCGCCATCGCGATTGCGATACACGCCAGCACGGCTAAAGCCACGCCCATGTTCCCTTCAGTGAGCATCATCGACAAGAGCACACCGAGCAGCGCCATCATCGAACCTACTGATAGCTCAATGCCACCGGTGATGATCACCAGACCCAATCCGATGCTGAAGATGCCAAACGCACCGATCTGCCGCGCCAGGTTCTGAAGATTAATCGCGAGCAGAAAATTGGGGTTGATGATGGAGACGATAATGCAGAGAACAATTAGCAGTACAAAAATGCCAAGCTCTTTTTTCATAAGCAGCCCTCATTAGCCACAAAAAAGCACAAAGCTTTTTAGCCACAAAAAGGCACAAAAAGCACAAAAGGAGTTTTTATTGAGCCGAGGCGTTCATTAGTCATTTTTGTGCCTTTTGTGCTTTTTTGTGACTATCCTTCGGTGCCGGTGGCGAGGCGCATGACGGCTTCCTCGCTGAACTGTGCGCGATCGAGAATTCCGGTTAGCCGTCCTTCGTGCATGACTGCGATGCGATCGCTGATGCCGAGCACCTCTTCCATCTCACTGCTGATGACGATCACCGAGACACCTTCGCTTGCCAGCTTGCGGATGAGTTCATAAATTTCTGACTTCGCGCCGACGTCGATGCCGCGCGTCGGCTCGTCAAAAATCAGTACTCGCGGCGAGAACGTCAACCACTTCGCCAGCACCACCTTCTGCTGATTGCCGCCACTGAGATTTGCGGCGCGCATCTCGGGTGATGGTGTCTTGATGTTGATCGCTTTGACCGCCTCGCGGGCCGCGCTCGCTTCCCTGGTAAAATTGATGATCTTTGCCGACGAGTAGTGATCCAGGTTTGGCAGCGAGATGTTTTCACGCACGTTGAAATCGACGATCAGTCCAGTGAGCCGGCGGTCTTCCGGCACGAGGTAAATACCGTGCGTGATGGCGTCCTGAGG
>Ga0070698_100003268_pt1 | contig 17808 bp, 15 predicted proteins | sample KBSK1502metaG_FD_65477 | JGI IMG/M metagenome (GOLD analysis project Ga0070698, IMG submission 65477) | Corn, switchgrass and miscanthus rhizosphere microbial communities from Kellogg Biological Station, Michigan, USA - KBS K1-50-2 metaG | ecosystem: Host-associated > Plants > Roots >...
ACCGACCCCGGCCCCGGTCCGCTGGCCACCGGCACCTGCATGTTCTCCGCCGCAGCGGTCACGCGCGACACCGAGATCATGATAACCCGCGCCGTTAAGGCCGGCATCCCCCTGATCATCGGCTCGGCCGGCACGTCGGGCTCGGATGCCGGGCTCGCCTGGATGGTCGACATCGTGCATGAGATCGCCCGCGAGGAGGACCTCCGCTTCAAGCTCGCTGTCATTCATTCGGAATTGTCGCCGGAGGTCGTCCGCCGGCACCTGCGCGGCGGCCGCGCGCGAGCCTTGCCGCCCTCGGCGCCGCTGAGCGACGCCGATATCGACGCGGCAGCCCACATCGTCGGGATGATGGGGGTCGAACCGATCCAGCAGGCGCTGACGGCAGGTGCACAAATCGTCGTTACCGGGCGCAGCAGCGATACCTCGATCTTCGCGGCGCTGCCGCTGCTCGAGGGCTACGCCCCGGCGGTCGTGTGGCACATGGCCAAGATCCTCGAATGCGGCGCTGCCGCGGTCGCGGTGCGTACCGCGCCCGACTGCATGATGGCGGTGTTGCACCAGGACAGCTTCGACGTCTTTCCGCTGCGCGAGGATTATCACTGCACACCGCAAAGTGTCGCGTCGCACACGCTTTATGAAAATGCCGACCCGTTCGAGCTTAAGGAACCCTCCGGCACCTTGCGGACCGATAAGGCCCGCTACGAGGCGATCTCCGATCGCGCGGTGCGCGTTTCGGGGTCGGAGTTTGTGCATGACCCCGAATACACCATCAAATTGGAAGGGGTACGCCAGGTCGGATATTCGACAATCCTGATGGGCGGGGTGCGCGACCCCTATATCCTGGCGCAAATCGACAGCTGGCTCGCGCAGCTCGACGAGAACATCAAGACGCGCATCCGCAACACGGTCGGGGAGCGGGTGTATGAGATCGTCACCCGGGTCTACGGCCGCGACGGCGTCATGGGCGCGTTGGAGCCGCAGCGCGGCGGCGTCGGCGGCCACGAGGCCTTCATTCTGTGGGACGTGATCAGCCAGTCGCAGGAGCTGTCCCGCACGATCGCGACGAGCCTCTCGCATCTCGCCGTGCACAATCCGATCCCCAAGTGGCACGGATTGATCTCGGGCGTCGCCTTTCCCTATTCGCCGCCTGAGATCGACCGGGGGCCAGTCTACGAGTTCCACCTCAACCACGTGCTCGTACCGGATAGCCCGACGGCCCTGTTCCGCACCGAATACGAGGAGCTCTGATCATGGCGACGCTTGGCGACCTTGCAAAGTTGGTGCGGTCGAAGAACGCCGGCCCGTTCTGGCTGACCATCGACATCATGTTTGATAACGCGGAGGCATACCGCCGCGCCCGCGACGCCGAAATCGTCAACCGCGCCGCCATCGCCCGCCTCTACAACCGCAATCTGGCTGACATTATCGTCGTCAATCACGATACCGCCCTTGCGATCAAAGTGAGCTTTCCCCGTCCCCAAAGCTCCGGCTCCAAGCACGACAGCGACGTTTACGGCGGGCAGCAATACGCGCCGCTGCTGAGGCTGGAGGTGCCAGGCTGAGGCTTTAGCGATCGGCTCGTGAAAAGTCTGCCGGAGGCGGCATCAACCGACTGCGAACGTAGGCAGCGCCCCTGAAGCTGCGCCCCATGTTCGCGCGCGAGGCAGGACAGGTGTCCGGCGCGCTGCGTGCCACTCGGCGGCCCGCGGTATCGGCAAGCCCAGATTGTCGCGCAGCGTCGGGCCGGCGTATTCCTGATACCGTCCTCAAGCCAGCGGACGACCGCGGCACGCTGAACGGTCCGCGCGACTGGAAATAGCGCGCTACATGAGCCACCTATGCACCTCGCCGGGTCGGCGAAGCGGTTGTTCGCCTCGTCGAGGCAGCACCATCACCGTCGCAGCGGGGCTGGGCGAGGCTCACCCACCCTGCTCAGTCGCCGCCGCAACCAGCTAGTCTACCCGCTCACCCAGTGCAACGTCGTCCCCGACGAGCGAGAGCAGTCTGGCGCCCAGCGTCAAGTTCACAGCCAAAGACTGCGGATGAGCCAGCCTCCGGCCGTCGGCGATTGCTGCGTTGCTCTGTGAGCAAGCCTGGTCCGGATAACCGAGACAGAGAAGGACAATCCCAAATACACCTGTGCTACCATCAGGGGTGACTTCCAGTCTGACGAGCAAGCGAGTAGTCTGTGATCGGATCGTAAAACAGCGAGTGGCCCGGACGGATCGGGTCACTTATTGGCGTCGTCGCCCTCTAGTGAACTCGATCAACTCTCACAGTGAAGTCTGGTGCCGCCACCTCGGCCGTCGTCCTTGTAGGCGTGGCGGGCTCACGGCAATGCAGCAATGCCCGACAAATACGGTTGCGTACCCTGGTCGGGGCCACGCACCAGGTTTATTGCGGGGATCCCGCACAGCGCCTCGGTCCGTTCGCGCAGGATCGGCGTATCGGTGCACGGGCCGGTTATCAGGTTGATCGCGAGCCCGATTTCCGCAAGCGCCTGCTTCGCTCCCATCGCCCCGAGCGCGTCGGCCGCGGCAAGGACGATCTTGAGATCGGAGCGCCGCGCTTTCAGACAGGTGAGGAACGCTACATTAGCACCGAGCAAATCGCCACCGCATTCCACCACGAGGGCGTTGGCCCGCAGCGAGAGGCAGAAATCGAGCGCCTGGCCGAAGAGGTCACCAAGCCCCTCGCGACCTACCGGATAGGTGCCCGGCAGGCCGAAGTCGACGCAGTCGAATGCCTCTACCGCCCCGAAATCCCGGTAGATCGCGATCTCGCCGACCGCAGCGGTGCCGGTCGCTTTCAACGCGATCACGTTCGCATGGCCTTGCATGCGCAGCACGCGCAAGACGGCGACCCCGGCAGTGGTCTTCCCGACGTTGCCGGAAGTCCCGAGTATGAGATACACGGGCGCCTTACGGTCCGTTCCGGCGGAGCCCGTCACGGCGAATTGCCGAATGTTCAGCGTCTCGCCATTGTCCCCGCACACCGCTCCGAGATAGCGTACGCGTCCGACGTACTCCTCGTTCAAAGGCGAGTCGCCAGTCGGCTCACCGACTACTCCGGAATAGGCGAGCACCCAGTAGTGGTCGCCGGGAACCAGCCCGCCGGCGGGAATGCTGCCGGACACCGAGCGGGTCGCTTCACGGTACCCCGGCGTTGCGAGAAAGATGTCGCCCGGGGCGATTGCCATCAGGCGGCCGCTCGGCGCTTCGACCGTGATCGGGAAGGCGTCGCGCGGCAATTCGAAGGCGCACACGTCGCCCTCCTCGCCACGCTCGCCGCGGTAGTGAATCTCGTTGATCGGCGGGACGCGCCGCAAAGCCGAGGTGCACTTGACGTTGGCAGGAAGGCTGCCGCCGTTCATGTTTGTCGGCGGCTCGTCGCGCCTGGCGTTGCTGATCGCGCCGCCCTCCTCCGGGGCGATGGCGGTGGGGGAGTGCGGATAGAGACCGCGACGTGGATCACCTGATCCCGCTCGGCCTCTGGAATCCCCAAAAGCTCAGCGACTTTTTTTAGTGTTTCCGGGTTAATGGCTTGCACAATTTTAACCTTATACGCCATCGGCTCCTCCTGTGCTGTCGACGTCGCCTCGGCTTGTGCCCTCCAATAGAGGGGGGGTCGAGCGGACCACCGCAAACAACTCTAACTTATGTTGAGCTTATGGCGAAATTTTTAAACCGTTGGTGGGGATGTTGGACTCGTTAATTGAGTCTTCCCTATCTCAGTACAGATCTTCGAGCAGGGCCTTCGCGTAGCCGAGGTCTGGTGTGCCGAACCCCTCGGTAAACCAACCGTAGACCGGGGCAAGGAGATCGCGGGCTTCGGCACGCCAGCCCTGGTCGCGGCGCAGCCGAGCGAGGCTCACCGCAGCCCGCAATTGCCAGAGCTTAGCCTCTTGCTCTTCGGCGATCGCCAGAGCTTTGCAATAAAATTCCTCGGCGCCTGCGGGATTGCCCCGACGCAGCAGCAGCTGGCCTTTGTGCCGATACAGCTCCGCCGCGAACCAGCGCTGCCCAGTCCTTTCGACGATCTGCAAAGCATAGTCAAACAGAGTAGAGGCCTCTTCAACTTGCCCTGCGATCTCACATGCCCCAGCCAGAAGGGCGAAAAAATGGGGCATATACGCCTCCGCCCCGGTGGCACGGTAAGCGCTCGAACCGCTGCGCAGGAGCGATATCCCCTCCGCCACATCGCCATTTTTGACCTTGAGCCACCCGCGAAAGATGGTTCCCTGGGCGCGCCAGACGGGGAAACCCTGCTCGGTCGTGACTGCTACTAACTGGTCTACCCACTCATCCAAGGCTGCGTTGTCGCCGACAAGCGAAAGCACCGTGGTGCCGTTCGTCAAGCTCACAGCTAAAGACGTTAGATGAGCCAAGCGCCGAGCCTCAGCGATTGCTGCGCTGCTCCGCGCCAATGCCTGGTCGGGAAAGCCGAGGCAAAAAAGGACGATCCCCAATAGCCCTTGTGAGTTTACGTGAGGATAGAATCCGATCTGATGGACGAGCGAGCTGTCGGAAATCGCATCATGAAGCGCAAGCACCTCTTCCAGATGGGACCGCGAAGAACCAAACGTGCCCGCATGCATCAGGTTTCGACCCGAGGAGAAGTGACCCAGAACTAGCCCAGCGGGATCATTGCGCTGATGGCTCAGACGCAGCAAACTCTCATCCAAGCGCAGCGCCAAATCCAATTCGCCACGGAACATGTGATAGCGAGACTCCCCATAGGGAACCTGAAGGAACTCCGCGGGGAAGCCCAGCTGCTCCCATAGCTTTCGTGCGCGAGCATAAGCATCACCCGTTTCCGGTGCCGCAGCGCCTTTGACCGCAAACAAGACCGCGCCGAAGGCGCTCCAAAATTCGAGCTCCTGTCGCTGCCGTTTGGGGGCGTCCGGCAACAGCCCCAGCTGATCCAGTCCTTTCTGCAATTGCGCCGCCGCTTCCGCCATCGCTGAGCGAGCGGCGGATCTCCGACCGGCGTTGCCCCAATAGGCAATGGATTTTTCAATGAGCCCGGCCTCGGCGTAGTGTTGCGCGAAAAGCTCGGGCTGGCTGTCCATCAGCTCGGGGAAATGGATTTCGAGCGCGTCGGCGATTTGCGCGTGCAGTTGCTGCCGAGAGCTGCGCAGCAGGCTGCCGTGCGCCGCGTCCTGCACCAGCGCGTGCTTGAAGCTATAGACCGCATCCGGCGGCGCGCCGCGCTGGAAGACCAGCTCGGAAGCGACGAGCCGGGCGAGCGCGGCTTCCAGTTCGCCCTCGGAAAGGCGGGAGACAGCGCGCAGCAGCGCGTGGGAAAACTCACGTCCGATCGCCGCGCCGATCTGCGCCACCAGCCGCACCGACGCCAAGCGGTCGAGCCGTGCCATCAGCGAGTCCTGCAAACTCGTCGGGATGGCGAATGGCGGCAGCGCGCGGTCGAGCACGTAGCGATCCGCCTCCTCACGCAGCAGACCGCTCTCTAGGACGCTCTTGGTCAATTCCTCGACGAACAGCGGCACGCCATCGGTGCGCTCGGCGATCTGGTCGATGACCTCAGCGGGCAACGCCTTGCCACCAGCGATCTGGTCGACCAAAACGGTCCGGTCGCGCCAGGTGAGGCGGTTGAGTGCCAGCACGCTGACCTGCGGCTGGCCGGTCCAGGACGGCTGGAACTCGGGGCGGAACGTCACGATCAGCAGCACCGGCAGGCTGCGGATACGCTCGACGATAAGGTCGAGCAGCTCGCGCGAGGTCGGGTCGATCCAATGCGCGTCCTCGAAGACCATCACCACCGGCTGCCGGCGGGCCAAGCCTTCTAGGTGCCGGATCAGCGCCTCTAGTGTCCTTTCCTTTTTGCGCTGCGGACTGAGGTTCGGCAGCGGGTGGCGCTCCGAGCCCGGCAATGACAGCAAGTCGGCGAGGAATGCCACATCCTCATCGGGCGGCGCAGCGCGGGGCAGCAGGGTCTCGAGCTTCTCCAGCCTGGCCGCAGGCGGGTCGTCGCGCGCAAACCCGGCCGCCCGGCCCAGCTGGTCGATAAACGGATAAAGCGCGCTGTCCTGGTGATAGGACGAGCAGAAATAGCGCAGGCGGAGGTGCGGCTCGGCGTGGAGGCACTCTTCCAATGCCGCGGTGATGCGCGACTTGCCGAGGCCGGGTTCGCCCGAGACTAGCACGACCTGGCCATCCCCCGCCTTGGCGCGCGCCCACCGCCGCAATAGCAGGTCAATCTCATCGTCGCGGCCGACCAGTCGGGTCAGCGCCGCTCCGCGCAACGCCTCGAACCGGCTCGCGACACCGCTCGAACCCAGCACCTGCCAAGCCGCCACCGGCGCGGCGATGCCTTTCACCTCGACGACGCCGAGGTCGCGATACTCGAACAGAGCGCCGAGCAGCCGGCGTGTGCCCGCGGCAATCACGACCGTGCCCGGCTCGGCCAAGGCTTGCAGGCGGGCGGCGAGGTTCGGCGTCTCGCCGACAACGGATTGTTCCTGCGCCGAGCCGTGGCCGATCAGATCGCCGACGACGACCAGCCCGGTAGCGATACCGACACGCGCTTGAAGCTTGACCGACTTGACATCGAGACGACTGACAGCGTCGATCGCGCTCAGCCCCGCTCGTACTGCCCGCTCGGCGTCGTCCTCATGCGCTTGCGGGTAGCCGAAATACACCAAGACGCCGTCGCCCATATACCTGGAGACAAAGCCGTCGGACCTAGCAATTATTTCTGCGACGGCCCGATGATACGCGGCGATGATCTCGCGCAGATCCTCGGGATCGAACCGCGCCGAGAGTGCGGTCGAGCCGACCAGGTCGCAGAACATCACGGTGAGCTGGCGGCGTTCGGCCTCGGCTTGTGCCGGCACATCGAGGGATGTCGCGGTCGAGGCCACATCGGCCAAAATGGCACCGAGCGCCGAGATGGCGTCGAGCAACCGGCGGCGGTGGCCGATCGACCTGACGCCGAGCTCGCGTAGATCCTCGCCCGTCAACCGGCGCAAAACCTCGCCGTCGATGTCGTTGTCGCGGAACGCGGGCGCATATTGTTCGAGCCCGAGGCCCCGCAGCCATTCGGCCACATCCATTCGAGTCGCCCAAAAACGGCAAGCCGCGGTTTCCATTACAGCCCCAGCGGGGCATTCTGTCTAGGCCGGCTGAGGGTCTCCAAGCTCAGCCGCCGACCCGCAGTTTGCCGCCAAGCTCCGCGATGTCGCCGGACTTTGCGTCGCACGGATGGAGGAATTGCGGGTTTGGAGTATCGTAAGCAGATCATGGGGCAAGCCCGAGCGGCGATGAGCGAGCGCTACGAGCATGGCGAAGCGGAGATCGCGCGCCCGGAATTGATCGCGGCGATCGCTGAGCTGCCGTGGATCCCGGATGCGCCATGGAGAAAATTTGGGGAGGATGAGCCCAAATGCCCAGCGATATCAACTGGTTGAGCGATCTTGCGAACACTCTTCGCGCGGGTGGGGTCGCAGGTTCAATCCCTGTCGCGCAGTTGGGTCCCAATCGCCTTCGCGCCTAACATCCCTCCGATGGGGAAGCCGGAGAAGGGTGTGCTGTAAAGTCGAGGCCCTCAGCCAATGAAAATTCTGGATATCAAAACCTATCGTCTCGAAGCCGCGCTCGCGGAGCCGTTTGCTTATTCGCAGGCTTGGTACGACCGCCGCGGGGCGCTGCTGGTGGAAATCGTTGGCGAGGACGGGTCGAGCGGCTGGGGTGAGGCGTTCGGCCCGCCGCTGCTGACCGCGCCGGTCGTCGATTTCTATAAGCCGCTGCTGATCGGCGCGGACGCTTTTGCAACCGAGCTGCATTGGCAGAACCTCTACAATCGGCTGCGTGACCATGGGCAGAAGGGGCTGGCCATCGAGGCCTTGAGCGCTGTGGACATCGCGTTGTGGGATCTGAAGGGCCGTCATCTCGGGCTGGCGGTGCATCAGTTGATGGGCGGCCCGCTGCGCAGCCGCGTGCAGGCTTATGCGACAGGGTTCTACCGCAAGCGCGATGGGGACCCTTTGTCTTATCTGATCGACGAGGCGCGGCAGCGAGCGGATGCAGGCTTTTCGGCGATCAAGCTGAAGCTCGGCTTTGGTATCGACGAGGACATCCGCCTTTGCCGGGAGGTCCGCCGGGCCGTCGGCGACACCATGACAATCATGGTCGATGCCAATCATGCCTACGACGCAACCGCTGCGATCCGTGTCGGCCGGCAGATCGAGGACCTCGACATCGCCTGGTTCGAGGAACCGGTGCCGCCCGAGGATTTGCAGGGCTACAGGCAGGTGAAGTCGGCTCTTCGCATTCCGATCGCCGGGGGCGAAGCGGAATTTACCCGCTGGGGCTTCCGATCGATCCTCACCGACCGGGCGATCGACATCCTGCAGCCCGATGTCTGCGCCGCCGGCGGCATTTCCGAGTGCAAGAAAATCGCGGACATGGCGAACGCTTTCGGGGTGCGCGTCAATCCGCATGTGTGGGGAACCGGTGTCGCTCTCGCGGCTTCATTGCAGCTGATCGCGACACTGCCGGATAACCCGCCCGGTCTCAATCCGATCCCATCGCTTCTCGAACTCGACCAGTCCGAGCATCCAATAAGGATGGCGGTATTGCGAGAACCCATCAGGCACCAGGCCGGCTGGGTCGAGATTCCGACCGGCCGCGGCCTCGGTATCGAGATCGACCGCACCGCCGTCGCAAAGTTTCTGATCAGCTGACTGGTGACGCTAGTCGCTACCGCGACATCCCATAATGGAGGTTAATCATGCCGTACGGAGGAAATGACTGGCTGGCGCTGACCCAGGAGCCCACACTGGAGCCGGAGGTCCCGATCTGCGATCCCCATCATCACTTCTGGGACTTTCGCTCCGAGCGCATCCCGTACCAACGGTACCTGCTTCACGAGTTGGCCACCGACGTCAACTGCGGTCATAACGTCCGCTCCACCGTATTTATCGAGGCAAGAGCCATGTACCGCCCCGATGGACCGGTTGAGATGCGCCCGGTTGGTGAGGTCGAGTTCGTCCAGGGACTCGCCGCCGCCAGTGCGACGGGGCTTTACGGTCCTTGCCGCGCAGCGTCAGCGATCATCGGCCATGCCGACCTGAAACGCGGAGACCGGGTCGAGCCGGTATTACAGACGCTTCAAGCCGCCAGCCCCAACCGGTTTCGGGGGATCCGGCACACAGTCACTTGGGATCCGCATCCAGAGGTGGAAAACCGCGAAACGGAAGGGGTACTGACCAGCGCCGGTTATCGCCAGGGGGCGCAGACATTGGCGCGTATGGGGCTCTCTTTGGACACTGGGGTATGCTTCCCGCAATTGCCCGAGCTGGCGGCCTTCGCCAAGGCCGTACCCAATCTGACCATCATCCTGAACCATCTCGGCGGTTTGAATCGCGCCGGCCCTTATGCCAACGGGGACGACGAGGTGCTGACCACCTGGCGCCGCGGCATCGCGGCCGTCGCGGAGTGTTCCAACATCAACCTCAAGCTGGGCGGCATCGGAATGCCACGGCTCGGTTTTGATTGGCATAGCCGGGCCCAACCGATCGGCTCGGAGGAATTGGCAGGTTCGATGGCCCCCTTGATGACTTACTGCATCGAGCAGTTTGGCCCTGACCGGTGCATGTTCGAAAGCAACTTCCCGGTGGATAAGGTGTCGTTCTCCCACCACGTCCTGTTTAACGCCTTCAAACGGTTTTCGAAGAATTACTCCGCCTCGGAGCGCGCGGCGTTGTTCCACGACACGGCGGCTCGAGCGTATCGCATCGGCAACGCCTAGGCGCGTCTTACGCTGTGTCGGTGGAGAACGAGCCGCTATTCCGCAGCGATGCGCTCCCAGGTCAGCTCTCGGTATTCGTCGCTGTCGTCCGTCCGGCGTGGTGGGGGAGTAAGGATCATATAATCGCGCTCAAAGCGCACCCCGCGCACCTGATCGCTGCCGATTCGGCTAGGATCTGACGCTGCATCGACACGGGTGGCAAGTCGCGAGCCGTCAAAGGTGTAATTGCCGCAATAGGAGCTGTACTCCCGGCTTGCGCCAGCAGGAAGTTCGGGGCGTCCATCGCAGACGACGGACATCATGCGCCCGTCCGCGGTAAATATGACGCGGCCCATCGCTTTTGATCCGTAGGGCGAAGGCAGCGCCGCACCGGCTGCGTCCCGGGCTGTTGCACGAACCAATTTCCAAGTACCGACGACTGACGACATGCAGATGTTTCCCCGGGGACAAGAGGGTTTATAGGAGCCGTGTGCCTAATGACTTCGCCGCGCGCCTGAAGGGGCGGCCAATCCGACCGAGCCGCGCTTCCCGATCGGATCGGCCGTTACCTTCCCTGCTACTCTGCCGCGGCGCGTGCCGGCGCTTTGAGACTATCCATATAGTCGACGCTGACGGGCTGGTTTGTCTCGAACGGGCTCTTGAGGTCGAATTCTTTGGCCATTTCGCGCACCGCAGGGAACACCTCTTGCCCCAAGAGACGGATACAGGTCTTCGCGTCCTCGTGCGACACGTTGCCGTCATTGCCCCAGATGCCGAGAATGCCGGGCCGCGTCTCCTCCAGCAGGATACGCAGCTTGGCGATCACTGTCTTTGGCGTGCCGGCGATGATCATCAAATCTTCGAGTTGTTTTTCCAGCTCCGGGCGATAGCGCGGGTTTTTTGACCGGCCGGAGGCGAACTCGACAAAGGCGCGGCGGTTTTCCGGACTTCCGTAACCCGAGGGGGTGCTCCACACGGGGTGGGCGAGACCGGTGAATTCGCCCTGCATCCATCTGAATTGGGCAGCGTTGGCGAGCGCCTTCTCCTCCGTCTCGGCAACATGGATCTGCTTCAACATCCCGTGATAGTCCGGACCGCCAGTAAAGCCGGCCTCGGCTGCCACGTTGTCGTAGATCTCCCAGATCCGCTTTGTCCGATCGATCGGGGTGTTGAGCGCGATATAGGGATAGCCGCGCTGCGCCGCCCAGACGACCGTCTCGGGGCTGATCACACCCGGGATCCACACCCGCGGATGCGGCTTCTGCAATGGCACCGCCCACGGGTTGACGACGCGGTGCTGGTAATGGGTGCCTTCCCAGCGGAACGGCCCCTGGCGCGTCCAGGCGGCGACGATTAGGTCGTGCGCTTCCTGGAAACGCTCACGATTGTAGGCCGGGCTGACCCCGGCGGCGAGCTGCTCCTGCCCGCCGCCGCGGACAAAGCCGGAGACCAGCCGGCCCTTCGAAATCATGTCGATCATCGACAATTCCTCGGCGAGCCGTACCGGGTTTTCGGCCAGCGGCAGCGGATTACCGAGCAGGATGATCTTCGCCTCTTTTGTCACCGCGGCGAGGATCGCAGCAAAGATGTTGCATTTGGCCTGCATGCAAAACGGCGCGTTGTGGTGCTCGTTCAGCATGAAGCCATCAATACCCATCTCCTCGGCGTAGATGTAATGCTCAAGATATTCGTTATAGAGCCGGCTGCCGGCGACCGGATCGAAGTATTTGTTTGAAAACATTAGCGCCGTCGCGCCGAAATCGAGGCCTTTTTGGGCGGGATAGGCCGACATCGGTTGCTCGGTGAAGTACATCAACTGCATGGCTTGTCCCTCTCCGACTTTGCTCGGCGCCACCCAGGTCAGGCGGCCTTCAGGAACTATAGCTCAAAACCGCTGGCTGGCGACGAAGAAGCTCGCTGAGCAAGGCCAACCGCGATATCGTGGTGTGCCGCGATGCGGCGAGCAACACGCGCCTGGAGCACGGTTAACGAAAAGGAGAACCACCATGTCTTTTGCGATTCAGCATGTGCACGTGAAGACCCAGGATCCCAAGCAGACCATGCAGTTCTACATCGACAATCTGGGCGCGACCTACGTGGCCGAGATACCCGGCCGCGGTCATCGCGTAAACCTGCACGGGCTGACCCTCAACATCACGACATTGATTTCTGCGCAAAATCACGAGCAGCATTACGGCATCGAGCACATTGCCCTCGACACCGACGACTATTCCGGGACGATGGCCAAGCTGCGCGAGAATGGCGTGCGCGTGCTCGAGGAATTGCCGCCTAATAACGGCCGCCGCGTCTGCTTTCTCGAAGCACCCGATGGGGCTCAGATCGAATTGATCGAGAAGGTCGACAGGCCGGCGGCCTAAGGGACCCGAGAGGCGCGCGCTGCATGGCTCTAAAAGACACCATTCCCCTTGGCGTAGCCCTGCCGCACCGCTCGCCCGACCCGATCGATGTGGAGGCGGTACGGCAAGTCGCGCAGCGCGCCGAGGCTCTCGGGTTCCGAGACCTCTGGGTAACCGAAAACACCGTGGACCATGTGTTCTGTTTCGATCCTGTGGTCGTGCTGACCTACGCTGCAGCCGTCACCACAACAATCCGGCTCGGCTGTTCCGTCGTCGTTCTGCCGGTCCACAACCCGATCCACGTCGCACACCAGTGGGCCAGTCTGGACTATGTCAGCAATGGCCGCGCGGTCCTCGGCGTCGGGTTGGGCCGGGACCATCACTATGAGCAATTCCAGGTGCCGCGAGAGGCGAGGGTGAGGCGGTTCCGGGAAGAGGTCGAGTTGATCAAAGCGCTCTGGACGGAGCATAGGGTCAGCTACCGCGGGCGCATCTATGAGCTCGCGGACGGCACGATGGCGCCAAAACCGGTGCAGAAGCCGCGGCCGCCGATCTGGATGGGTGTCGGGCATCCCGACGCGCTGCGGCGCACCGCATCGATCGCCGATGGCTGGATGGGCTCGGGCGGATCGAGCAATGCGGCTTTCATGCGATCAGCGCCACAACTGCGCGAGGCGTTGGAGAAGGCGGGTCGCGATCCCGCGACCTTCCCGATCTCGAAGCGGGTCTTTTTGTCGGTACATGAGCGGCCGGAGGCGGCCCGCGCCGAGCTGCACCGCTGGTTCACCGAAGTCTACCGCAATCCCGAAGGGACCGACGCCTCGGGCATCCATGGCACACCCGAACACGTGCAGGAGCGGTTGGAAGAGCTGATCGCCGCCGGAGCCAACCACCTCCTCCTAAACCCGACCGCCCGCTATACAGAACACCTGGAAGCGCTCGCGTCGGTCGCGGGGTTTGCGTAACTCTCCGTCAGCCCGCGAAGGCGGGGGTCCAGGGCAACCGCCGGAGCCCTACGATCCCTGGATTCCCGCTTACGTGGGAATGACGGCGTCCCGCTTGTTCATTAAGAGGCACAGGGTATGACGTCGATCCAGATTGATCCGGTCAAGCAACAGGTGGCTGCCCATTGGGGCCGGCGGGCGGCGAATTTTGACGAGGATTTCGGCCACAGCATCCGCACCGAAGCGGAACGCGCCGCCTGGGACCGCATTTTTGACATCGTGCTGTCGGGGCCGGAGGTGCTCGATGCGCTCGACGCCGGCTGCGGCACGGGTTTTCTCTGCCTCGAACTGGCGGCTCGCGGTCACCGGGTCACCGGCATCGATTTTGCTCCCGCAATGCTGGCCGAGGCCCGGCGCAAGGCGGCAGAGCACGGCATCTCGATCCGCTTCGAAGAGGCCGACGCCGAGCAGCTGCCATTTGCTTCCGGCAGCTTCGATCTCGTCATCAGCCGCCATGTGTTGTGGACCTTGCCGCACCCCGAGGCGGCAATCGACGAGTGGATCGGGGTGCTGAGACCAGGCGGGCGTCTGTCCGTTATCGACGGTCAGTTCGACCCTGGTTTCCTGCTGCCCCAGACGGAGAACGCCCGCACCAGTTCCGAATACGCCGCGATCGGCGATCAGCTCCCCTTCCTCGGTGGCCGGCCGCGCGAGGAGATCGAGAACGTGTTGAAAGCGCACGGCCTCGTCAATGTCGGCAGCGATCCGGTATCGGATCTAGTCGAAGCGCAGGCACAGAGAATGGTGGAGGAAGGGCGAGAACGCCAGACACGCCGGCGCTATGTGGCTTGGGGTGACGTTGCGGGCTGAGCTGCCGAGGCATGCTGCTCCGCCTCCGCTCGATTACCTATCTCGCCCAGCGGATCAATGGGTATGAGCTGGTGGATCGCGACGAAGGTGACTTACCGCCCTTCGAAGCCGGCGCGCACATCTCGGTTCGCGTCGGCGACGGACCGGTGCGCGACTTCTCGCTGTGGAACGACCCGGCCGAGCGCACGCGGTATTGCATAGCCGTACTGCGTGAGCCCGAGGGGCGGGGCTCTTGTCAATGGCATGAGGTGGTTCGGGTCGGCGACGTAATCGAGGCGTCGCTGCCGCGTAACAATTTCCCATTGGCCGCCAATGCCCTGCACTATCTGCTCATTGCCGGCGGCATCGGAATCACCCCGATCATGGCAATGGTCGCCATATTGCGCCGCCGACGCGCTGATTTCCTTCTGCATTATTGCACCCGCTCACCCGAGGAAACGGCATTTCTCGACGATCTCGCGGTTCTCGCCGCAATGGGGCGGGTGGTGTTTCACCACGACGGCGGCAATCCCACGAAAGGGCTCGACATCGCTGCCGCACTGCGCGAGTTCCGGCCGGGCAGCCATCTGTACTATTGCGGCCCTGCGGGAATGATGGCGGCCGCCGCGGCGGCCTCCCGACATTGGCCGCCGGAAACCGTGCACTGCGAATATTTCGCGGGGCCGAATGCCGTGCCGCCAATGATACCGGGGTGAGTCGTAAGCAACTCAGGCCAGAGCTGTTTCGGGTGTTTCGGCTTCGATGCCGCCGGCAAGATGCCGCTGCAACCGCGTCATATCGAGCGCTCTTTCCCATTTCGCCACGATAATGGTCGCGACACCATTCCCCACCAAATTGGTCAAGGCTCGCGCCTCCGACATGAAGCGGTCGATACCGAGGATCAGTGCGATACTGGCGACTGGAATCGTGCCGACACTCGACAATGTCGCGGCGAGCACGATGAAGCCACTGCCGGTGACACCCGCCGCACCCTTCGAAGTCAGCAGCAACACCGCGAGAATGCTGAGCTCTTGTGCCAATGACAGATCGGTGTTCGTCGCTTGGGCGAGGAACAAAGTCGCCATCGTCAGGTAGATGCAAGTGCCGTCCAGATTGAAAGAATAGCCGGTCGGGATGACAAGTCCGACAACCGACTTGTCGCACCCCAAAATCTCCATTTTTGCGATCATCCGAGGCAATACCGCCTCGGAGGACGAGGTCCCGAGAACGATCAGCAGCTCCTCCTTGATGTAACGGATGAAGCGTAAGATGCTGAAGCCGGCCAGCCAAGCAATGGTCCCCAATACGCCGAAAACAAAGATCAGGCAGGTCGTGTAGAACGCCGCCATCAACTCGGCGAGCGAGGCCAGTGAGCCGACACCGTATTTTCCGATCGTAAAGGCCATCGCGCCGAAGGCCCCGAGCGGGGCTGCCCGCATGACGATCGCGACAATGCGAAAGAATACCTGTGCGGCGCTCTCGATCACGGCGAGAACTGGATCGCCGCGTTCGCCGGCCATGTGGAGCGCAAAGGCAAACAGAATGGAGATGAACAGGACCTGGAGGATCTCGCCTTCGGAAAAGGCGCCGACGACAGTTGCCGGAATGATGTGCAGCAGGTAGTCGACAGTATTCTGCGACTTGGCTTGGACCGCAAAGCTCTGGATCAATTTGGTGTCGATGGCGGTGGGGTCGACATTCATTCCCGCGCCGGGCCGCCAGAGATTGACGATGATGAGCCCGACAATCAGCGCCAGGGTCGTCACCACCTCAAAATAGATCAGCGCCTTCAGCCCGACCCGGCCGACTTTCTTCATGTCGTTCATGCTGGCGATGCCATGCACCACAGTGCAGAAGATGATCGGCGCGATCAGCATCTTGATCGTCTTGATGAAGGCCTCGCCGAGAGGCTGCATCTTTACGGCGAGCGTTGGGTAGAAATGGCCGAGCAAGATCCCGATCAGGATCGCGCAGACCACTTGGAAGTACAGGTGCTGGTAGAGCGGCCGACGCTTCGGTATGGCAACGTGCTGGTGAGCGATCATTCCGGCGGCGGCTCAGCGCCGCCGCTGCAGAAACTTGACCCGGCGCTCGGTGATCCAGTCCTGTGTCGCATCGCGCCACCGGAAGAAGTGCGTCTGCAGATGCGCCTCGAAGGCGGCGCGGTCGTCATAGACTTCGTACAGAACCAAGGTCGGCGATCCGTCTGCCGCTACATGCACATCGAACTGCCGGCATCCGGGCTCATTGGCGACCGAGTCCCTGCCGTCTTCCAGGGAATGGGCAATGAAGTCGTCGAGCCGCTCCGGCGCCACCGTCAGCTCTGCGACGATCACGTAGGCGTCCATTTCAATCCCGCCTCAATATCAAGCTTTCCTGCGGCGCGACGCAGCGGGTGCGGGTGCGGGCTCCGCGGCTGCCTCCTCCTTCTTCTTGCGACCGCCCGATACCGGCAATAGCAGCGGCTTCTGACGCCGGTCGGCGACGGACGCCGTGCGGGACGGCTTGACCGCTGCTTGCTTTTCTTTTTCCGGCTGTTCGTCTTCTTTCGCCAGGCTGCGCTTCAGCGCCTCCATCAGGTTGATGACCTTTGGTGGTTCGGTAACTTCGCGCGGCGCCACGACCTGCCCCTCGGTCTTTTCTGCGACGAGCTCGTGCAATGCGTCCTGATACTGGTCGCGGAAACTTGCCGGGTCAAAAGTACCCGATCGGCGCTCGATGATGTTCTCGGCGATCGCGACCATATCGGCGTCGATCTCACCTTTCGCCGGGGGACCAAACTCGGCCGGGCGCACTTCGTCGGCGCTTCGAATTGTCGACATGACGAGGCCGCCGTCGCGCGGCTCGACCAGCACCTGCCTTTCGCGGCTCGAGATCGTGACGCGGCCCAGTCCGACCTTGTTCTTATGCGCCATCGCCTCGCCGATGACGCGAAAGGTCTCAGCGGCGAGTTCGCCATCAGGATAAACATAATAAGGCGTATCGAGGTAGATCGGATCGACCTCGTCCCGGTCGACAAAGCGGTCCAGATCGATGATTTTGGACGACTCGATCTGCAGCGCCTTCAGCTCATCATCGGTAACCGTGACATAGCGGCCGCGGTCGTATTCGAATCCTTTGACGATCTGGTCGCGGTCGACGACGTCTCCGGTCTTCGAGTCGATCAGCTGCTGCTGAACCCGATTTCCGGTCTCGCTGTTGAGTTGATTGAAGCGGACGCGCTTTGCCTCGGTCGTGGCAGGAACCAACGAGACGGGACAGCTGACCAGGGATAAGCGAAGGAATCCGCTCCAGCTTGCTCGTGGCATGTCGCTCTCCTCAAACGAATCTCAACGAAGCCATATCATGCGCGCGATAGCAATTGGTAGATCAGAGCCCGATGCGCCGGCGCAGCGCCGCGCTGATCGACTGACGGACCTTACCCATCTCGGCCCACGGATCGGATCCGAGCGTCGCCACCACGCGGTTCGACACGGCCTCGACGGTGAAGCCTTCAGGGCGAACACCTTTCTCGACCTCCTCCCAGAACAGCGGGGTCGATATCGGGGCGCCCGATCGGGCACGGGGTGAATAGGCACCGACCGCCGTGGCGCCGCGGCCGTTGCGCAGGTAATCGATGTAAATGCGGCCCTGCCGCGCTTTCTTGGCCATGTTTGCCGTAAAGTCTTCAGGCCGCTGAGCGACGAAACTGTCGGCAATCCATTTGGCAAAGGTCTTGACCTCGTCCCAGTCGAGCTTGGGTGTCAACGGGATGACGACATGCAGACCTTTGCCTCCGGTGGTCTTTGCAAAGCTTCCGAGACCGATTCCGAGGAGCGCATCCCGCACATCAAGGGCGGCTTCGGTCACGCGCTCCCACGGCAGACCCTCATCGGGGTCGAGGTCCATCGTGACTCGGTCAGGGGTCT
>Ga0070698_100003269_pt1 | contig 17805 bp, 11 predicted proteins | sample KBSK1502metaG_FD_65477 | JGI IMG/M metagenome (GOLD analysis project Ga0070698, IMG submission 65477) | Corn, switchgrass and miscanthus rhizosphere microbial communities from Kellogg Biological Station, Michigan, USA - KBS K1-50-2 metaG | ecosystem: Host-associated > Plants > Roots >...
CAGAACTCGCCGTACACCGATACAGGCGAGCGCTACGAGCATCGCCATCAATGGCGCAAAGGCCTCGACGGTCACACGAAGATTTCATCGACGGGCGGCGCGAGCAGTACGCGCATCAGCTGGGGCGAGCTGCGCTTCTTGATGGGCGGCGCGACATCGATCGTCGGCTCCGGTGGTCAGGCAGGTCTGCTCCGCAATCTCGACGACAGCTCGAAGCAAGAAGGGTTAAACCACGTCGCCGTCGAGTTCGAGACGTTCCCGCTCGGCGATTCCGCCGGCACGATGCGCACGACGGATTGCAACTACGGCACGACCGTCACGCCCGAGTCGATCGCGGGCTTCAATTCGTTCGAGCCGCACACCGCCGAGGGCATCAACGGCGCTGCGAACAACGAGTTCAAGTGCGAGAGCTCCGACTCGTACGACACGACGGCACCGGGCTTGTCGGAGAACTTGCTGCTGCCGAAGACGGCGATGATTCATGCGATCGGCCTCAAGGCCGGCGACTACGGCGCGATGGCGAACGCCGGCACCGCGCTGATCTGGTCGCCGCGCTCGAACGTCACGCTGTACGGCGACACGGCGCGCGTGACGATGGCGGCGCGCTTCGGCGTCGAGATCGCGCTCGGCACCGACTGGATGCCGACGGGCTCGATGAACCTCTTGCGCGAGCTGCGTTGCGCCGACTCGCTCAACCAGACGTATTTCGATCACTACTTCACCGATAAGCAGCTCTGGGAAATGGTGACGCTCAATGCTGCTGCGGTGACGGCAACCGACGACGCGATCGGCATGCTCGCGCCGAATCACGTCGCCGATATCTCGATCTTCGCCGGCAACGGCAAGCCGTATCACCGGTCGATCATCGAGGCCGAGCCGCAGGACGTGCTGCTCGTGATGCGCGGCGGCAAGGTGCTGTACGGCGATACGGCGGCCGTCGGTGCGCTTGCGCAAAGCTGCGATGAGCTCGATGTCTGCGGCACCGCGAAGCGCGTCTGCCTGCAGAGTGAAATCGGCAAGACGTGGCCGGAGCTGCAGGCGGCCGTCGGCGACATCTACCCCGCGTTCTCGTGCGGCACGCCCGCGAAGGAGCCGTCGTGCACGCCGATGCGTCCGCAGTCGGTGACCGGCTCGACGGTGTTCACCGGTGCGATCGCGCCCGGCGACGCCGACGGCGATGGCGTGCCCGATGGCTCCGACAATTGCCCGAAGGTGTTCAATCCGGTGCGCCCGCTCGACAACAGCGCGCAGCCCGATGCCGACGCCGATGGCAGCGGCGATGCGTGCGATGTCTGCCCGCTTGACGCAAACTCGACGACATGCACCGTTGTCGATCCGAACGATCGCGATCACGACGGCGTCGCGAACACGATGGACAACTGCCCCGATGTCGCGAACCCCGGCCAGACCGATGGCGATAGCGATGGCAAAGGCGATGCGTGCGATCCGTGCCCGAGCGATCCGAACCCCGGCACGGCAGGTTGCCCGACGACGATCTACAAGATCAAACAGGGCATGGTGCCAAACGGCACGCCGGTGCGCATTCAGAACGCGCTCGTCACCGGCAAGGGCGTCAACGGTTTCTTCGTGCAGCTCAAAGCCGGCGACGCGGGCTACACCGGCGCCGACTTCTCGGGCCTCTTCATCTATACGGGCACGATGGCGCCGACGCTCACGAACGCGGTCGTCGGCTTGCGCGTGACGATCGATGGCGCGGTCGCGACGTTCCAGGGGCAGCTCGAGCTCGACAACGTCGCGGCGGTGATTCCCGAGACGATGACCGGCGAGCCCGCGCCGACGCCTGTCTCCACGACGTACGCCGAGATCAAGACAGGCGGCTCGCGCGCGCTCCAGCTCGAGAGCGTGCTCGTCAGTACCGGCGCCGCGGCGATCAGCGCGGTCAACACGACGTATGGCGAATACACGCTGACCGCGGGCGCCGAGTCGATCATCGTCGACGATTTCCTCTACGTCACGCCGTCGCCGGCGATCGGCGCCGGGTTTAACGCGGTGACCGGCATCCTCGCGCTGCGCCAGGCGGCCTCGAAGCTCGAGCCGCGTGGGCCCGGCGATCTCGTCAACGGTCCGCCGACGCTCGCAGCATTCGGCCCGCAGCTGAGCTACGTGCGCGCGGGCACCGCCGGCGTGTTCTCGATGCCGGCGGGCAGCGAGCTCACCGTCAACCTGTCGGCGCCCGCGCAGGGCAACACCGACGTCACGATCACATCGAGCAGCAGTGCGCTCGCTGTCGTCGGCGGCAAGGTCACCGTCTTCAACGGCGAAACGTCCGCGAAGGTGATGCTCGATGGCGTCGCGCAAGCGAGCGACGTCACGCTGACGGCGCAGCTCGGCACCGGCGCGCCGCTCACCGCGCACGTGCGCGTGCTCGGCACGAGCGAGACCCCGTCGACGGTCACGCTGACACCGACGAGCACCGCGGTTGCGCCGAATGGCTCGGTCACGCTCACGGCGACGCTCGATATTCCGGCGCCGAGTGGCGGCACCGTCGTCGGCCTCGCGACATCGCAGGGCACGACCAGCCCTGCCGGCTCGGTGACCGTGCCGGCGAACACGAAGTCGGTGACGTTTAGCTACAACGACACCGTCGGCAGCGGCAGCGCGACCGTCACCGCCTCGCTCGGCGGCAGCACGAGCAACACGACGGTGACCGTATCCTCCGGCGCGAGCCACCTCGTGATCAACGAGGTCGATTACGATCAGATCAACACGGACAACGCCGAGTACATCGAAATCTACAACCCGACAGGCGCCGCGATCAGCCTGAACAACGTCGCGGTCGTGCTCATCAACGGCTCGACGAACCAGCCCTACCCGACGACCACCTCGACACTTGATCTCAGCTCGCTCGGCAGCGTGCCGGCATTTGGCTATCTCGTGATCGCTGGTTCTAACGTGACGGTCGTTGCACCGGCGCAGAAGCTCGACCCGGGTTGGACCAGCGATCAAGTGCAAAATGGTGCACCGGATGGCATCGCACTCGTCGATACGGCATCGAACACACTGATCGACGCACTGTCCTATGAGGGCGCGATCACGCTCGCGGAAGTGCCCGGGATTGCAAACCCGGTGTCGCTCGTCGAAGGCACGGCGCTTAGCACGGCCGTGTTCGACAGCAACGCCGCCCCCGGCTCACTCTGTCGGTCGCCTAACGGAAAAGATACGGACAACGCGAACAGCGACTGGAAGTTCTGCACCACGATCACGCCCGGGACCGCGAATCCCTGATTCCGTTGTATAAACCGCGCATGTTCTCTCTCGAAAAGCAGGGCATCACGGTCTCCGAGATCTATCGCAACGCGACGCCGGCATTTCTCTACGAAGCGGCGCTGAAGTTCGAGAAGGGAACCGCGATCTCGTCCACCGGCGCGATGATCGCGTATTCGGGCAAGAAGACGGGCCGCAGCCCGACCGACAAACGCATCTGCGATGAGCCCGAGGTTCGCGATGACGTGTGGTGGGGCAACGTCAACATCAAGCTCGATCCGCACAGCATGCTCATCAATCGCGAGCGCGCGATCGATTATCTCAACACGCGCGACCGCCTCTACATCGTCGATGGCTACGCCGGCTGGGATCCGAAGTATCAGATCAAGATTCGGGTGATCTGCGCGCGCGCCTACCACGCGCTGTTCATGCACAACATGCTGATCCGGCCGACCGATGATCAGCTCGCGCAATTCGGCGAGCCCGACTACGTCATCTACAACGCCGGCGGCTTTCCGGCGAACCGCCACACCGCGGGCATGACATCGACTACGTCCGTCGACCTCTCGTTCGGCCGCCGCGAGTTCGTGATCCTCGGCACCGAATACGCCGGCGAGATGAAGAAGGGCGTGTTCACGATCATGAACTACCTGATGCCGAAGCAAGGCGTGCTGTCGATGCACTGCTCGGCGACGCAGGCGCGCGATGGCAGCGACACGTCGATCCTGTTCGGCCTCTCCGGCACGGGCAAGACCACGCTCTCCGCCGATCCGAAGCGTCTGCTCATCGGCGATGACGAGCACTGCTGGAGCGACACCGGCGTCTTCAACATCGAGGGCGGCTGCTACGCGAAGGTCATCAAGCTCTCGAAGGAGCACGAGCCCGATATCTGGAACTCGCTCGGCTTTGGCGCGGTGCTCGAGAACGTCGTGTTCGACACGTACCATCGCTTCGTCGACTACGACGACACGTCGATCACCGAGAACACGCGCGGCAGCTACATCCTCGACAACATCCCGAACGCGAAGCTGCCGGCCGTCGCGGGCCACCCGAAGAACGTCATCTTCCTGACCGCCGATGCGTTCGGCGTGCTGCCGCCGGTCTGCAAGCTCACGCCGGCGCAAGCGATGTATCACTACATCTCCGGCTACACCGCGAAGGTCGCGGGTACCGAAGTCGGCGTGAAGGATCCCGAGCCGACGTTCTCGCCGTGTTTCGGCGGCCCCTTCCTCGTCTGGCATCCGACGAAGTACGCCGAGATGCTCGCCGAGAATCTCCGCAAGCACGATGCGCAAACGTGGCTCGTCAACACCGGCTGGTCCGGCGGTGCATACGGCACCGGCTCGCGCATCAAGCTCAAGTACACGCGCGCGATCATCGATGCGATTCACTCCGGCGCGCTGCACGAGGTCGCGACCGTCGAGGATCCGGTCTTTGGCCTCGCGGTGCCGACGAGCTGCCCAGAAGTGCCAAACGAGATCCTGCTGCCGCGCAACACGTGGGCTGATAAGGCCGCGTACGACGAGAAGGCCAAGCGCGTCGCGATGCTGTTCCGCGAGAACTTCAAGAAGTACGAATCGCAGGCCTCCGCCGAAGTCCGCGCGGCGGGCCCGAAGGTCTGATCTGCGCGTCGTCGTCGCGCTCCTCGTGACCTTCGGCTGCGCGCGTCCTGTTCGGCTCCGCGCCAGGCCAGGTCGGCATGTACAGCGATCAGATGATCACCGCCGAGGTGCCCGTGCTCGCGCCCGGTCGCGTCGGTGTCACCGTCGTCGTCTCGGGTCACGGCTCGAATCGAGTCGACTTCGTCGTCGATCCATGAATACTGCGAAGTAGTTGCTCGCCGAAGTTCTTGTCATCTTCATCGTCGCGATCGGGCTGCTCTACGTTTTGCGCACGCGCAAGCAGCTCGAGCTGCTCGCGCTGCAGATCCGCGAGCTGCGCCAGCACGCGCTTCACCGCATCTCGTACTCGCCCGCCGGCGGCGAGCTCGCCGAAGATCTCGCCGCCGCCACCGCCGAAGCCAACGACCTCGGCTTCACGATCCTCGGCGATTACATCGAGGAAAGCCCCGTGCGTACGACGCCGACGCCCATGCGCTGGTTCGTCGATGCGCGCGGCACGACGTTTGGCTGGATGGCGCCATTCGAGGTTCGCGGCGAGCGCACGATCGTCCTCGTACTGATGTCGCACGAGCTCGCGACGCAAACGATCACCTCGCGCGCACCGGCGGCGTCGTCGCTCACGCGCCCGCCGTTCGTCGCGATCCATCACGTGCCGACGACCGCATCGTTTGCCGACACCGTCACGAAGCATCGCCAGTTCGCGCGGCTCGACGACGACACGCGCGGCTTCGTCCCGGTCCACACGTTCGATCAGCTCAGGCACGAGCTCGAGCGCATGCGCGCAAAAGCGATCGCCTGGCGCGAGACCCAACCGAGTGACGAATTACTCGAGGCGGATCTGCGCAGTTTGCTCGGCAAACAGTACGGCAAGCTCGCCGGCGCGATGCGCCGACGGCTAGCATAAGCCGTCTCGGCACTCTAATCGAGCGGCTGGTCGAGGCTATCGGCGACGAAGCCCATCACCTCTTCGAGCATCTGACCGAAGTCATCGTAGAACTGCTGGTCGAGCGCGTTATCGCGCGCATCGAACATCAGGACCGGATACTCGCCATTCGGCAACGGCTTGGAGACATCGAGGCAAAACCATTCCTGGTACTGCGCGCCCATGCCGACGACGACGAGGTTCTCCGACAGATGGCGCTCTTCGCGCGCGCGCAACGTGCGCGCGACGACGTCGCCATCGTTGTCACTCGGCGCGACCCCGACGAAGTCGTGAACAATGCCGAGATGCGTGGGGAGCGTGATGCCACCCCACGTCCGCAAGAACGCGCGGTACGACGGCGGGAACGTGCAGCCAAGCGCTTCCTCGGCGATCGCGATCGCAGACTCCGAAACCGGGCCGGCAATGCGCACAGGATTCGCTTGATGGTCCAGGCGCTGGCGAACGCGTTCGATGAGCTCGATGGTTTCCGACGTCATGGCTGTGTCTTTCGATTATGCACACGTCGTCGGCAAACACTGGGCTGAAACGACTCGAGTCGCGCCAGAAAAACTCCAGCGCACGTCACCGTTGACAATCGCAGCTGCGCGCGTTCAACGCGTCTAGCCGGGCCGAGGCAGTGAAGCGGGAAAAGTCAAGGCATCGATCACCGCGAGCTCCATGTCGGTGTCGACGATCTGAAATGCGGCCTGCAAGACGCCCATGAACGGAATCACGCGCCAGCTCGGCACGGTCGATGGCTGCTCGGCGACGAGCGTGTAGACGACGATCCAGTATCGATCAACGGGGTCGGGCAGCGTCGATGCAATTCGTGTGAGCTCGCTGAACACGTGCGCGGCTGGATCGCGCGGCCGACGAAACGCGCGATAGAGCTCGCTGTCGAGCGAATCGCTCGGCAGCGCGAGATCGGGGATCGCGGCGAAGAAGTCGCGAACCTGAAAGCGATGCTCGTCGGTGGCCATCGCGCGCGCGAGTGCGCGCAGCGCGAACACTTCGGCGGCGACCGGAATCATCGTGTGGATGCGCAGGTACCGATCATCGAGGTACGCGGTGAGCTGACCGGCGCGCACGGCGGCGATGATGTTCTCCGCCTCGAGCGGCGCGATGCGCACCGCGATGCGGAGCGCCTCGAGGAAATCGAGCTCGCTGGCGACGATTTGCTCGTCGGCTTTTGCGACTTCGGCGGCCATGCCGAACGCGGCGAGGCGATGAATGCGCGCGGGCAGGCCTTTCGCGATTGCCGGCGCGCGCGCGATCGCGCTGCCTGCAAATCGGATCGCATCCGTCGACAGCTCGATCAGCGTCTTCGCCGCGGTTTGCGCGAGGCCTTCGAACAATGGATGCGTTGCGACCTGCAGCTCGATCATTCGCAGCTCGCGCTTGTCGATGATGCCATCGGCGCTCATCGAGCCGACCATCGCTTCGATCAAGAACCGGCGCGGGTCGTTGGGCTTGAGCCCACCGCCGAGCAGATTCTTGACCGTGCGATCCATGGGTCGAGTCTACATGGCCACGAGGGCATCGATGGCGACGACAATACAGATCGCACCCGCCGCGACGGCGCCAAAAATCGCCACCAGCCGATTGCTGATGCGCTGGTCCGGATAGCTGCGCGCGCGCCACGCACCGGCGATCGCAGCGGCGAGCGTCGCAGCGGCGAGCAGCCAGACGAACGGAAACGTGCGATTCGCGCGCTCGAGCCGCGCGCGTTCTGCTCGCATGTCAGTCGCGGAGACATCAGCGTGCTCTTGCTGCCAGCGCTGCATCGCGATCGCGATCTTGCGCTCGCGCTCGTGCTGCATGAGCTGACCGTACGTATCGTCCCGCCGCAGCGCGAGCTCGCCCGCCGCGAGCCCGGCGTGCAAGCCGCCGGCGAACAGTACGGCGAGGAGCACGCCGATCATGCGCGCGCGTCGCGATCCTGGGAGCGTGGCGATGAGCACGCCGAGCAGCATGCGGGCACCGAAGAACGTCGCAGCGCACGTGATGAGCCCGGCTGCGACCGCGATCAGCACGCGCCATGCGCCGAGCACGCGGTAGAGCACGATGCCATCGCCGAAGCCGTGAAACGTGCCGGCGGCGAGGTACCACGATGCGTGCACGACGAGCGCGATGCCGATGCCGCGGACGAGCCGCCCGCCGAGAGTCGGCCTGCGCACGAGCATGCACAGGGCCGTGCCGACGACGAGCTCGAGCGCGATGCCCGCGAGCGAGACCGCGATCGCCGAGGCAAGGCTCGACTCGCCCGCGAGATGGTAACGAATCCAGCCGCCTGCGAACCAGAACAGCTGAACATCGTCGATCCGAAGTCCACAGAGCCGCGCCATACCGCCGTGGCCGATGAGCTCGTGACCGACGAGCCCGAGCCGACTCGTCGCGAGCGCGACAAACGCGAGCAGCGTCGCAAGTCGGAAGACTTCCTTGTACATCGTGAGCGCCGGGTTATCATTAATCTATGGGACGGCTCCTGCTAGCCGCCATTCTGCTGTCGACATTCGGAGGCATCGCCTTCGCGGGGCCAACGCGCAAGGTCAGCGTCGACACCGAACCGCCCGGCGCGTCGATCTACCTCGACGACGTCGACAAGGCGCCGATCTGCCAAGAGACGCCGTGCACGTTCAGCTCGCCGCTTGGCAAGCACACCGTGATCGCGCGGCTCGACAAGTACGAGCCCGACTTCATGGAGATCGATGTCACGCGCAACAAGAAGGCGCAGGAGCTGAAGTTCAAGCTCAAGAGCGCGCTCGGGACGATCGTCGTCGATACGCCAAAAGGCGCTGCGGTACGCGTCGACGAGGAGGATGCCGGCAAAGCGCCGACCCGCGTCGCCGTGTCATCGGCCGAGGGTCATCACGTGCGCGTGTCGCTCAACGGCAAGGTGCTGTTCGATGACTTCGTCGATGTCGCAACAGGCGACGAATTCGTCGTCAAGGGCAAAGGCGGCGGCGCCGCCACCACGGTCGCCGCGCAGACGAACACCGAAGAAGAGACCGAAGAGAACACGAACAAGAGCAGCGAAGAAAAGATCGAGAAGAAAGCGAGCGGCACGTCGCCGTCGCAGTTCATCACGATCGCCGCGATTGTCGATATCGGCTTTCGAAACTTCTCGTACGAGATGCCGAGCGATCCGGACTTGATGCGCCCCGAATCCGAGTATGGCCAAACCCTCGTGGGCCCCGCCGTCGAATTTTTTCCTGGTCGCCTCGCCGGCATCCACGTGCTTCGCGGCCTATCGCTGTTCGGCCGCGCGCAGTTTACGGCGTTCAGCCAGAACATCACCGGGGATGGATTGAGCGGCGCGACGAAGACGTCATGGCTGACCTGGGAGGTCAGCCTTCGCCAGCTGTGGAGGTGGCAGTCCTTCGGCTTTGAGGTCGGCGGCGGCTACGTCAGCGACTCGTTCTCGTTCACCGGTCCTCCCGACGAGCTCGTGCTACTGCCGGCCGCCGAGTACCAGTCGCTGCGCCTGGGCGCGAAGCTCTTGTACGACGCCGGCACGGTCGAGCCCTATATCGCCGCCGAAAATCGCATCGTGTTCACGGGCGGTACGATCAAAGAGCGGTTTACGAACGCGCGCGCCAATGGCATTCGCGCCGCGGCTGGTCTCAACGTCAAGCTATGGCCGAGAATCTGGGCGCGTCTCGAGGGCGCGCTCATGGCCTACGGCTGGGAGTTCACGCCCGACACGACGAAGATGTACAGCGCCAAGAGCGCGAGCGACTCGGTCAAGCTGATCTCGATCCTCGCGGCTTTTACCTATTAGTGCAATTGGTCCCCAATTTGTAAAAGGTGTGGGGGAGGAGGCACTTCATGCGTTTGCTCTGTCTGGGCGCAGCAGCAATTCTAGGGGGATGCGTCGGTATGGCACCTGGGGGACCAGATGACGATGTCCCCGATCCGGTGACTCCAGAACCCACGACGCCGAAACTCGATTCGATCCTGACCGGCACGTTCAAGCCGATCGCCCCCTATATGGGGGTTGATGGCCGCGCCCTCATGGTTCGCCAGCTCGACGGCGCGACCGAGGTTAGCGTCGCCATCACCGGCCTGTCCGTGAGCACGATGTACACGGCCCATGTCCACAGCGCGCCGTGCCTCTACCAAGGTGGCGGTCACTACAAGATCGACCCCCTCGTCGCCGATACGCTCGAAACCAACGAGATCTGGTTGAAGGGCCAGACGTCGGCGTCGGGGGTATTGTCGACCTCGATTCTTGTCAGCCACCTCACGCGCGGCGAAGCGCTGTCGGTGGTCGTTCACGATCCGACGGCGGGCGCGAAGATGGCGTGCGCCGACCTCCTCGCTCCCGACGTCGGCAATCTCGACTTTGCGGGAACGGTCATGCCGCTGCCCGGCGTCACCGGCAACGATCTCAACATCGGCGGCACGATCACGGCAACGCGAACGGCAACGTCGACGAACATCCTCCTCAGCGCGACCGGTCTTGACCCCGCGGCGATCGCCTACGCGGCGCATATCCACGCCGAGCCGTGCTCGGTCACCGCGGGTGGTGGCCATTACAAGATGGACACCACGGTGCTAACGCCCGTGGAGGCGAACGAGATCTGGCTGCCGCTCACGAGCTACGCGACCGGCACGAACACCTCGATGGTCGCGCCGGCGCACTCGATTCGCGCCGATGCACAGGCGGTTGTCATCCACCGCACGGAAGGCACGGTACCGATCAAGGTCGCGTGCGCGAACCTCGTGCGCACGACGCCGCAAAAGCTCCTCGAGACGAGCGGCGAAGCGATCGCGCTCGCGGCGGCCAGCGGCATGTCGCTGACCGGCACCGCAGTCATGACGCGCAAGCTCACAGGCGTCACGTCGCTCGCGCTCGTGATGACCGGCTTGGCGCCGTCGACGACGTACAAGGCGCACGTTCACAACCAGGCCTGCGCGGTGGACAGCGGCGGCAGTCACTACAAGATCGATCCAGCGATCACCGATACGGCCGAGACGAACGAGATCTGGTTTGACTTGACGAGCGGCGCCGATGGCTCGGCGAGCGACGCGACGTGGACCGAGCACGCGCTGCGCGCGGATGCGCTCTCGATCGTCGTGCACGATCCCCAGAGCGCGCGCCTCGCGTGCTTCGACTTGTAGCTACGGCTCGCTGAGGTACTTCTCGAACGCTTTGAAGTTGTAGGCGCGGCCGAGGAAGTCCTTGACGAGCTCGGCGGCGTCTTTCGTGCCGCCGGCGGCGAGCACCTTGTCGCGATAGGCGTACGTGACGTCCGTCGTCATGAGGCCCTTCTTGTCGAGCGGCGTCAGCAGGTCACGCGCGATCACGCGCGACCACAGATACGCGTAATACATCGACGAGTACGCGATCAGGTGCTCGAACGACGCGTGGAACCGCGTGCCATCGACGTACGCGAACGGCGAGTACTTCTTCGTCAGCTGCTTGAGCAGACCGAGCTGATCGAGCTTGCCCGGCGATTCTTGGTGCAGCCGCAGCGCGAGCGCGGCGTAGAGCAGTTGCTGCGACGCCCACGCGCCTTTGCCGAAGCGATCCGCGCGCCTCATCTTATCGACGAGGTCCTTCGGAATTGTCGCGCCGGTCTCGACATGCTTTGCGAAGCGCGCGAGCACGTCGTGGTTCCAGGCGTATTCTTCAAACACCTGCGGCGGCGCCTCGACGAAGTCGTGCTCGGTCGCCTGGCCGCTCTGCCGCACCCAGTGCACGTTGCCGCCGAGCACCATGTGCATGAGGCGTCCGAACTCGTGGAACAGCGTGACGACATCCGAGTGCTCGAGCAGCGCCGGCGTTTGCTTCTTCGGATCGGGCAGATTCGCAACGAGCACGATCTCCGGCAGCTGAAAGCCTTTGACGCCATCGACCATCGGCAGCGCGACCGCGTACGCGATCTTGCCGGCGCGTGGATGAAGATCGAGGAAGATGCGGCCGAGCTTGTCGTTCTTGCGCATCACGTCGAAGACACGGATCGTCGGATGCCAGACGCGAGGGTCCTTGTCGACGGGCGTGAACTGCACGTCGTAAATCTTCGACGCGATGTCGAGCACGCCCGCGATCGTCTTATCGAGCTCGAAGTACTTGCGCACCTCGCTCGCATCGACGGCGTACTTCGTGCGCTTGACCTGATTTTCGAGATACGCCCTCTGCCATTCGCCGACTTCCTTCGCGGCCGGATTCTTCGTCTTGAGCTGCGCGAGGAGCTCGGCGTAATCCTTCTTCACGCGCTTGGCCGCGAGCTTCTGCACGCGGTCGATGAAGTCCTGCGCAGCCTTGCCGCCGCGCAGCATCTTGTCGTCGCTCTCGTACTCGGCCCAGTCTTTGAACCCGAGCAGCAGCGCTTTCTCCGCGCGCAGCGTGAGCACCTGCTGCAAGACCTGTTCGTTCTTCGCGTCGCCGCGGCTGCGGAATGCGATGAACAGCTTCTTCTTGAGCTCGTCGTCGTCGGCGTACGTGATGAACGGAAAGTAGTCCGGGTACTGCGTCGAGATCTTGATCACGCCTTTGTCGTCGGCCCTTCTGCCGGACAAGTGAGCGGTGATCCAATCCGGCGGCATGCCGGCGAGCTTCATCGGATCGGTGATCTCGATGGAGCGGACGTCCTCGGCGATGTTCTTCGAGAACTGCTGGCCGAGCTTCGTGATCTCGTCGTCGATCTGCTTGATCCGCTCGCGACCCTTGTCGTCGAGCTCGACGCCGGCGCGCCGAAACTCGCGCAGCGTTGTCGTCACGAACCGCTTCGTCACCGCATCGGCGAGGTTCGTGTCCACGCTCTTGATCGCGGTGTAGATGCGAGTGTCGAGCATCAGCGCCGAGGCGAAGCTCCGCACCTCTTGTTCGCACGTGCGCCCCGCTTCGCGCAGTTTCGGATCCGGGTGCACCTCGGCATGCAGGTGCGCCCAGTTGCCAGAGTTGCTGAGGTGGCGCCACACCTGGTTCAGCGGCTCGAGCGTGTTCTCGACGTTGCGCGCACCGGACACCGCGAGGATTGCGGCGACGTTCTCCTTCGCGTCGTCGAGCGGGCGCTTGCACTGCTTGAGCCAGTCGACTTCGATCGGGACCTTCGTGTTCTTCGGCGGAACGTACGGCGTCGGCGATGTGTGGTCGAAGCTGCCCGGCTTCGCGAAGTAGGAGCCCTTACCGGCCTGCTTGCAGGAGACGGCGATGGCGACGAGAAAGACGAGCTTGTTCATGGTCACCATACCGAGCACGTCTGCGACGGATGCATCGGTGTCCCCGCCGCGCACGCAAAGGCCTGCGAGAACTCCGGCAGATTGCGGAGCGCGCCGTAGACGCGAAACTTCGCCGGCGCGTGCTCGTCAGACGAAAGCCGTCGCTGGAGCTCTTCCTTGCGATCCTTGTTGCACGACGCCTGGGCGACACCGAGGAAGAATTGCTGATCCTCGGTGAAGCCATCGGCGACAAACGCGCGCGCCGCGTCTCTGCGCAGCGAGCGATACGCGTGAAACGCCATCTTGACGCCGCCGAGATCCGCGACGTTTTCGCCGAGCGTGAGCTGGCCGCTGACGTATTGCTTCGGCAGCGCTTCGAACGAGTCGTACATCTGCGCGACGCACTTCGTCTTCGCTTCGTACTTCGCGCGATCGTCCTTCGTCCACCAGCTCGCGAGATTGCCGCTGACGTCGAACTGCGCGCCCTGATCATCGAACACGTGCACGAGCTCGTTGCCGATGACGATGCCAAGCGCGCCCAGGTTCGCGGCGATCTGGCGATCGGCGCCGAAGAATGGCCGCTGCAGGATGCCGGCCGGCAGCACGGCAGCGTTCACCATCTGATCATAGTCGGCGTTGACGTCGAACGTGTTGATCAACCACGCGGCGCGATCGACGGGCTTCCCGGATTTCGCGAGCGCACGCTTGATCTCGAATGCGGTCGCGCGGAGCACGTTGCCGCCAAAGTCATCGCGCTTGATGTCGAAGTCGTACGTGCGCCACTTGTCGGGATAGCCGATCATGCGCACCGTCTTCGCGAGCTTCGCGCGCGCGGTCTTTTGCGTCGGCTCGCTCATCCAGTCGAGCTTGCCGATTTCTTCGGTCATCACGGAGGCGATCGCGTCGACGAGTGTCGTCGTCGCCTGCCGCGACGATGCCGGGAACGCCTTCTCGACGTACTGGCGCCCGAGCAGCTCGCCGAGCGCCGACTTCGTGGCATCGATGCAGCGTTTGTAGCGCGCGGGCTTCTCGGTCACGCCGCTGATCGCTTTCTGGAGCGCGAACGCCTCGTCGTCGAACGCTTTCGGTAGCGCGAGCGTCGAGCGCGCGAGCAACTGATACGTGAAATACGAGGACCACTGCGCCGGCTTGAACCGCTTGCGCAGGCCATCAAGCGCGGCAACGTACTTCGGCGAACCGACGACGATCTTCGCGGGTGTCACGCCGAGCGCCTTGTAATAACCCTTCCAGTCGATCGACTTCGCGCGCTTGGCGAGTGCTTTGAGATCGGTCGGATTGTACGAGCCCTGCAGGTCGCGCTGCTCGCTGCTGCTCTTCGTCACCTTCGCGAGCTCGCTCTCGATCGCGATGACATCGTTTGCCGCGGCCTCGGGCTTGCCGACATTGGCAAGCTTGAGCATGCGGCCGACGTGTTGCTTGTACGCGTCGAGCTTGTCTTTGACGTAGTCCTCGCGATCGGGGAGGCCGAGCCCGCTGGCGTCGAGCCACGTGACGTTCGTCGTCGAGCTCTTCAGATCCGGCTGCGCCGACGATCGGAACACGACCCAGATGCCGACCTTGTGCAGCTCGGTCAGCGCCGCGAGCCACGACGCCGCATCCTTGACGCCCGTCGTCTTCGCGAGCAGCGCCTTGAGCGGTACGGTGCCCGATTTCTCGAGCGCCGTCTCGTCCATGCACGATGCGTAGAAGTCGCCGAGCTTCTTCGCCGTCGCATCCGCGCCGATGCCCTTTGCATCTTCCTCGAGCAGCGCTTTCAGCGCTCCTTTGATCTTTTCGTCGACCTCGGAAAATCGGTTCCAGCGCGAACGGTCGGCGGGGATCTGGTTTGCCTGCAGCCAGCCGCCGCACGCAAACTGGTAAAAGTCGACGCACGGATCGACGCTGCGATCGAGCGACGCCGCTTCGAGCCCAGCTTCGGCGAGCGTGATCTTGGTAGTCGGCATCGCGGGCGCCGCAGGCGTTGTCGGCGTCGGCGCCTGAGCCGGTGCCGCGTTCGCGACGGTGGGTGGCGGCGCCGGCGTGTGCGGCGGCGCGATCGGCTGTGCCTTGGGCTTGCACGCCAGCGCGGCAACGACCAAGACCAGTCCGGCGTTACGTGCACCCATGCGTAGCCCCCTGACGTCTGGGTGATACCATCGGCGCGACGTGATCGGTGAGACGATCGGAAATTTCAAGATCGTCAGCCGCCTTGGAACCGGTGGCATGGGCGAGGTCTGGCTCGCCGAGCAGCAAAGCATCGGCACGCGCGTCGCGATCAAGCTCCTGATGGAGCAGATCTCGAAGGACACCGAGCACGTCCAGCGCTTCTTCAACGAGGCGCGCGCGGTCAGCCGCATTCAGCACGCAGGCATCGTCAAGATCTTCGATGTCGGTCACCACGCGGGTCGTGCCTATTTGATCATGGAGTACCTCGAGGGTGAAACGTTGGCGGCGCGCATCTCGCGCGTCGGCCGACTTCCCCTGGCCGAGATCGCCGATATCGGGCGGCAGATCGCGAGCGTGCTCGACGCCACGCACAATGCCGGCATCACGCACCGCGACCTCAAGCCCGATAACATCTTCCTCGTCCCCGACCGCGAGCTGCCGCGCGGCGAGCGTGTCAAGGTCCTCGACTTCGGCATCGCAAAGCTCACGGGCACGCTCGCCGGTGCCTCGCCGCGCACGATCGGCACGATGGGGACGCCCGCGTACATGGCGCCGGAGCAGTGGGGCGATGCGTCGCAGGTCGATTGGCGCGCCGACCTCTACTCGCTCGGCTGCGTCGCGTTCGAGATGACGTGCGGGCGGCCGCCGTTCATCGTGACGAACATCGCGGAGGCGTGCGCGAAGCACCTGCACGAGCCACCGCCGGCGGCGAGCTCGATCGTGCCGAATGTGCCAAAGCAGCTCGAGCAGCTGCTCGCGCGCCTGCTGCGCAAAGATCCAGCGACGCGGCCAAAATCGATGAGCGAGGTCGCCCGCGCGTTCGAGCTCATCGATAAGTCATCGCTCGAGAAGAACGAGACGGTCCCGCTCGCGGCGATCTCGACACCGCTGCCGACGATGCCGCCGGCGCGCCGGTTTCCAGTCGCGATGGTTGCGGCGGTCGCCGGGCTCGTGCTCCTCGGTGCCGGCGTCGCTGGCTACTTGGTCGTGCGCGGCAGGAAGACCGAGACACCGACGGTGGCCGTCGCAGACGCGGCTGTCGCGCCCGATGCCGCCGTCGCGCTCGTGCCCGATGCCGCGATCGATGCCACGGTTGCCATCGTCACCGATGCGGCCGTGCCCATCGATGCAACCGTTGCCGTCGCGCCGAAGCCAAAGCCGAAGCCCAAGCCGAGCGAGCCCAAGCCCAAGCCGAACGAGCCACCCAAGCCAACGGAGCCTCCGAAAGAGGGCACGATCGATGCGGAAGCCGTGCGCAACGTCGTGCGTGCGCGCAACAAGCAGGCGCAGCGCTGCTACGAGGAGGCGCTGCGCAAGGACCCGACGCTCAAGGGCACCGTGTTGGTCACGTTCGTGATCGATCTCGACGGTCACGCCAAAGATATGAAGGCCGAAGGCCTGACGACCGAGCTGCAAGAGTGCGTGATGAAGCCGCTGCCGAAGCTGACCTTCCCGAAGCCGCAGGGTGGTCCCGTCACGATCAAGTTCCCGTTCAAGTTCGAGCCCGAACAAGCGCCGCCGGCGCTGCCCGAGCACGTGGCGTCCGACGAAGTTGTCAAAGCGGTACAAGCCCTGCGCGACAAGATTCACGATTGCGCGGCCGGTAAGAAGGCGCAGGTGAACGTCATGCTTACCGTCGCGCCGGATGGCAGCGTCCGATCCGTGCAGGTGGCGCCGGCCGTCGCCCCCGAGCTGCGTAGTTGCATCGTCGGGGTCATCAAGACCGCAAAGTTCGAAAAGAGCCTCAAAGGCACCACCGTCGCGGTTCCGATCGCGATCCAATGACGCGCGTGGGCGATGGGGACGCCGTCGGACGACGCCGTGACGCGCGCGCGAGGTCGACGGCGCGCGATGGCCTGGCGCGTGGCATCGCGGCGACCCTGAGCGATGCCGCTATAGAGGCCGTGCTTGCCGGTGCGCTCGCGGGTGCGTTCGAAGCAGCGCGCGTCGCGCTGTTCGCGAACGCGCTCGGCGCGTGGCCGGTGATCGCGGCGGTCACGTGCGTGGGCACGATCGTCGGTGCGCTCGCGGTGCGCGCTGTCGTCGGCGCACTCGGCTATGTGCCCGGCGTCGCCGCGTGGCGACGGGCCATTGCCGGCGATGGCGAGGCGCGCGTGATCGCCGCGTGGCGCGCAGCGCTCGGGTTTTTCGCAGCGCTTTGCTTTGGCATCGCGTGCTTCGAGCTCGCCGCGTGGATGCACACCGCGTTTCGCTTCAAGGATGCCGAGCCGATCGCATTGATCCTCGCGTGTGCGATGTGCGTGATCGGTGCGCTCGTCGTCGCCGCGTGCGTGTTCGTCGATCGGCAGGTTGTCGCGAGGCTGCGCGGCAGCGAGTGGCTCGCCGGTAGGCGCGTCTGGATTGCAGCGGCGCTCGCGGGGCTCGTGCTCGCATTCGCGCCCGCGCTGATCATCAGCCGCGCCGCACCAGCGCTGTCGCTCGCGCACGTCGTGACGATCACGGCGATCGTCGTCTGCGTGCTCGCCGCGCGCATCACGCGCGTCACGCGTATCCGGCGCTACCGCGCCGCGCAACTCGCAGCGCTGGTCGTCGTGGTGGGATCGATCGCCGGAACGTGGGGCCTCGCGAGCTCGCCGAATGCGCGCGGCGCGATCGTCGCGTACGGCGTCGCGAGCAAGAGCGTCGCGCGCGCGATGTGGGCGCGTGCAGACCGCGATGGTGATCGCTATCCCGGCGCGTCGG
>Ga0070698_100003270_pt1 | contig 17804 bp, 22 predicted proteins | sample KBSK1502metaG_FD_65477 | JGI IMG/M metagenome (GOLD analysis project Ga0070698, IMG submission 65477) | Corn, switchgrass and miscanthus rhizosphere microbial communities from Kellogg Biological Station, Michigan, USA - KBS K1-50-2 metaG | ecosystem: Host-associated > Plants > Roots >...
CGTGCTGCACCCCGACGGCACCACCACCGCCTACGGACCCGACGGGCAGGTGCTGCACAGCCACTCACCGCCGACCCTTAGAGCGGGCTGAGCCCTTGCGGGGGAGCAGCCATGGGGCCGTGGGACTATGACAGGGCTTTGCGCATCAGCGTGCACGTGGTCTCGTAGCGGAAGATGGATCCGTCGGGAGCCTGCTCGTCCCAGGACTCGGGTGTCCGTCCGTAGGCGACGTAGCCGAGCCGGTCATACAGCGCGCGTGCCCGCGGGTTGGATTCTTCGACGCCCAGCTCGGCCCGGTGCAGGCCACGGGCGAGGATGCGCTCCTCCGCCGCGTGGATGAGGATGGTACCCATCCCGCACGACTGCAGCGCCCCGTGAACGACCAGCTGCCATAGCGTTCCGGCTCCGGGCCTCTCGGCATAGTCGATCCCGCCGAGCGCTACTGGCAGCCCCGACGGCGGGCAGACGGCCAGATAGTCCACCTCGCCGCGCCGGGCTCGCTCCAGTGCCTTGGCGATGCTCGTCAGATGGGTCGCTGATCCGGACCATGCGCACGACGGCAGATCCTCTACGGTCAGGTCTCGGATCGTCAGCGGTATCACGACTTCGGTCACGGAGCGCGCCATAGGTCCACTGTTGACCACGGCCCTGACAGCCGTCACCAGGTTTTACGCGCCTAGCCCGCGAGGGGGTCGGGATCGGTGCGCAGGCGACTGTAGAGGTAGCCGTCGCGCCACTGGCCCGCACGGAATTCGGCCGCGCGTACGACGCCTTCGAGGGTGAACCCGGCCTTTTCCAGTGACCGCTGCTCCGCGGCGTTCTCGGCGTGCGTCGCTGCCTCGATTCGCTGCACTGGCGTGTGCTCGAACAGGTATGAGCAGAACATCGCCTGCGCGCGCCAGCCGATGCCCTGGCCGCGCCACTCCGGCAGCAGTGCGATGCCGATCTCCCAGCAGTACCCCTGGGCGCCGTACAACCGCCTCAGATAGGACACCAGGCCAGCCGGTTCCCTGCCCTGCTCGGTTCCGGCCGCCACGTCCACGATCAGCCGGCCGTCGTCCTCGCCGAGATAGCTGTCGGTATCGAATCTGCGCTGGACGGCCTTCGGGTCGCGGAACCCGGACCAGTCCAGGCCTATCAGGCCCGGCTCGACCGCGAAGCGACGGAACATGTCGAGGTCGGCCTCGGTGACGGGCCGCAGCCTGATCTCGGGCAAGTGACGTGACATGCGTATCCCTTTCCTGATTCCTAGACCGGCGGTCCCCAAGGGCTTACGTCTGCACGCTAGCGCGGCACGCCCAGGCAGCGGCGGTCGTTGGCTGCCGCGGTCCCGGCGCTCGACGCCCTGGCGCGCATGGTCGACCGGCTGGCCGGTACCCAGGGCACGCGACCCCGCCGCATTTCCTGGTGCCCCGGGCCACGCGGTTACGCCCGTAACGGAGACAATGGCCCGAGCGAGCCAACGGCGCGTCCGGAAGGGAGCCAGGTCAAACATGTCGCGGTCCGGGCGTTTCGCCGCATGGTGGCCGGGAGGGGCCACGGACCCAGAGGAGGGCCACGAGCCCGACCCGAGGTTCACGTTCGCCAACGAGCGCACGTTCCTGGCCTGGAGCCGGACAGCGCTCGCGCTCGTGGTGGCCGGGCTCGGCATCGTGCAGTTGCTGCCGCCGTTTCCCGGCGTCCCGATCGGCCGCCACCTGCTGGGGGTCCCGCTCATCGTGCTCGGCGCGGTGCTCGCGATCGTCGCGTACGGCGAATGGGTGCGGAACCAGCGCGCGCTGCGCCGCGGCGACCCGCTGCCGCGCTCGGTCATGCCGTGGATCCTCGGCGCCACGATCGCCGGAATGGCGATCATCTCCGCCATCGTCCTGCTGGTCTCGGCGCTCCGATGACCGATCCTGAGGCGACCGACCCCGACGCCAGCGACCCCGAGCAGAGCGAAACCGCGGCGAGCCAAACCGCGGAAGGCGACGCCGGTCTGGCGCTCGAGCGCACGTCGCTGTCCTGGACGCGGACGGCGATATCCTTCGCCGCTCTCGGCGGTGTCGTGCTCAAGGAAAACGTGATCACCGGCCTGATCGTCCTCGCGGTCGTCCCGCTGGTCTGGCGCCTCGGCCGCCCGCCGAGAAGCGGTTCGCCCCCCGGCGGGCTGCCCACCGTCGGCGGCAGGCGCATCCGCCTGATCACCGTGTCCATCGTCGGGGTATCGCTGCTCTCCCTGCTCGTCGCCGTGCTGGGCCCCTCCGTCCCGGGCGCCCTGCACCGCTAGCCGTGCATAGTTGGTCCATGACGCAGCGACCCCGGCCGCGCACGGCCGAACTGCTCGACCTCACGCCGCATCCAGAGGGCGGCTGGTACCGGGAAACGTGGCGCGCAGGCCCGGCGTCGCACCCCGACGGCTACCCGGGCCCGCGCGACGCCGCCACCGGGATCTATTTCCTGCTCGCTCCCGGCGAGGAATCCCGCTGGCACCGCGTCAGGTCGGACGAGGTGTGGCTCTGGCACGCCGGAGGCCCGCTGCTCATGCTCGACGGCGGTGACGGCGACCAGCCGTCCGGGCAGCCGGAAACCACGACACTAGGACCGGGCCTTGAGACGGGCCAGATCCCGCAGCACGTCGTTCCGGGCGGTCACTGGCAGGCCGCCCGCCCAGCCGACGGCGAAGAAGTGCTGGTCAGCTGCGTGGTGGCGCCGGGCTTCGACTTCGCGGACTTCACCCTGTACCAAGCATGACTTAGTTGGTGCCGCGCCAACTGAGCGGCCTTCGGCATGCCCGGTTAACCGCGCCGCGAGGCTACCTGACCAGTGACCGCTCGGTGATCGGCGAGCGACGGCAAATCCCCAGGTAACTGGTTGGATATACGTCAGCTGACGGATGTTTCCGCGTGCAAATTGCAGCAGTATTTGTCACGCAACTGGCACTTCCGGCGCCAGCCCGTCCGCGCGAACGGAGCAAGCTGATGGCCAGCGACCGGCCCGTCCCGTACGGCATCGGCAGCGACACCTGGCCTGGCTTGTCCAGGCTCGCCGCCGACGCCGCGCAGGTCGCCAGGGCCGCCCGCACGATCATCAGCACCCGTAACGATACAGACCTGGACGCGGCTGTCCAGCGCGAGAAACTGCAGGAACAGCTCGGAGACCTGCGCGCGGCCATCGACTACGTGATCGGCAAGAACGCTCTGGACTGGGCCGCCGTCAACAGGCGCCGCGACCGCAAGCGCAGCCTGTACGAACGGGGCATCGACGAAGGCCAGTCTCCCTCGCCGGGCCAGCGTGACGACGATGCGGCCGGGAATCCCAGCCCGGCTCCGCACGGCCATGGCGCAGGCGACAACGGCCGCCCCGCTCCGCACCAGCACGCCCGCCCGTCAAGGCCTGCCACCCGGTCCGCCTGCCCGCGAGCCCGAGCCGCCGCCCCCGGTTCCTCCTCATCCCCGGATTAGCACACCGGGATCGCGTCAGCACAAGGCACTGGCTGCTTGCAGCTCGCCGAGTGCTCGCCGCGCGAGTTCGCTGAAGTCGTCGCTGCTGGCCGTGTCGCTCCAGCGCTCGTAGGCGATCTCCCAGGCGAGCGCGCCCAGCTCCGCGGCCACCCGCGAGGTCAGATCGGGGACGCCGCGCCGGTTGAGCGCGCCGGCCATTGACGCGATGAGGCCGAGGCCCTTCAGCGCTTCGCGTTCTCGCAGTTCCGGGTTGGCAGCGATCACCGCCCGCCTGCGGGCGCTGAATTCGCGGCGAGCGGGCGTGAAGGCTTTCCGCCCGACCGCGTCCAGGGCACGAGCCACCGCGTCAAGCGGGGTGGCAGTTGCCGGCGCCGCGGCTATCGCCTCGACGACCAGTCCGGTCAGCGTGCCGTCGCCGAAGAGCACTTCCCGCTTGTCTTGGAAGTGCCGGAAGAAGGTGCTCTTCGTCAGTCCCGCGCGCCGCGCGATGTCGATCACCGTCGTGTTCTCATAGCCCCGCTCCGCGAACAGTTCGAGGGCGGCCATGGCTAGCCGCTCTGCTGCGTTCGGTTGCCAGCGGGCCATGCGAACAGCGTACGGCACTTGGTCCCGTCACTCCGGTATAGTGATGGGACTGAGTCCCATCACTACCCGCTGGAGGCCCGCGCATGAGCCGAGCTGTCATCTATGAGACGTTCGGAGGTCCCGAGGTACTGGAGTTGCGAGACGTGCCGGAGCCGCACGCCGGCCCGGGCGAGGTGCGCGTCCGCGTGACGGCCGCAGGGCTGAATCCGATGGACGGGGCTCTCGCCTCGCGGCCGGAGGCGGCTGCCCGGTTCGGCATCAACGTGCCGTCCGGCTTCGGATACGACTTCGCCGGCGTTGTCGACGAGGCCGACGGCGGCGCCATGGGCTTTGCCGTAGGCGACCGCGTCTACGGCGGCGCTCTAGGGAGGGCTGCCGCCGACTTCGTGGTCGTCACGACGCCCGCCACGGCAGCCGGTGCGCTCTTTCATACGCCGGATGGCATCAGCGACGAGGTGGCGAGCACGCTTCCGGTGGCCGGCCACACCGCCGCCGCCGCTCTGGCGGCGATCGGCCTGCGGTCCGGCGATACCGTCCTGATAGGCGGCGCCGCCGGCGGCGTAGGCGTATTCGCCGTGCAACTCGCCAGGCTCGCCGGCGCCATCGTAATCGGCACCGCCGCGCAAGGCACCTTCGAGTTCCTGCGGCAGCTCGGTGCCGAGCCCGTGACATACGGCCCCGGACTGGCGGATCGGGTGCGGAAACTGGCTCCCGGTGGCGTGACCGCGGCGGCAGACCTGTTCGGCACCGAGACGGCCGAGGCCGCCCTGGCGCTCGGCGTACCGCCCGAGCGGATCTCCACGGTCGCCGCTGGCCCCAACCCTCCCGGCGGCGTGCGCCCCACCGGCGGCATCGACGCAGGGCCAGATGCCCTGAAGCGGATCACCGACGCGATCCTCGCCGGAAAGATCACCGTGCCGATCGCCGCGGTCTTCCCGATCGAGCAGATCCGCGACGCCGTCACAATGCAGGCCGGCCGCCACGTCCACGGCAAGATCGTGGTCACGCTGTGACCCGCGGCCCGGTGGAGAAGTGCAAGCCCGCACGACCACGCCGGCGATCGAGCTGATAACAGCAAGAAGCGGGCCGACAGGCTCGCCTCGCGCGGACGAGCGCCCGCAGCGGGTCAGGCCCGGCCCCATTCGCGGGCTAGCGGCTCGAAGGAGCGGACCCGGTCCGCACGGGAGTACGTGATCGTCGTGACCAGCAGCTCGTCCGCGTCCGTCGCGTCCTAATGTTCGCTGGCTTCCGGCATGACCGGCTCCCTTCCCAGGTGCGCTAACCCGTTACCGGCGCTAACCGTCCTCTAGCGAAGCCGTCAAATCCGATCGTCTATATCGCCTGCTAGCGTCGGTGGCGTGATGAGCGGATCCTGGCGGGCGCACGGGGAACGGGCGATCTACGACAGCCCCTGGGTCTGGCTCGGGCAGGTGGATGTCGAGCCGCCGGGCGGCGACCGGTACTGGCATCATGTGGTCCGGCTGCGCACGGCGGCCGTGATGGCGCTGGTCGACGACGAGGAGCGGGTGCTGATGCTGTGGCGGCACCGGTTCGTTCCTGACCGCTGGGGGTGGGAGCTGCCCGGCGGGCTGGTGGACGACGGCGAGGAGCCCGCGGTCGCGGCGAACAGGGAGCTCGCCGAGGAGACCGGGTATCGCGCCGGCCAGGTGGAGCACCTGGTCAGCTTCCAGCCGATGCCGGGCACGGTCGACGCCGAGCATCACGTCTACGTGGGCGGCGACCCGCTGCGAATCGGCGACCCCACGGACCCGGCCGAGGCGGCGCGGGTGGAGTGGGTGCCGCTGGCGACGGTTCCCGGGCTGCTCGCCGCCGGGGAGATCTGGAGCGCCGCGTCGGTGGCGGCGCTGCCGCTGCTGCTCATGAAGCGTTAGCGTCACTACCTGGCCGGATGGGCCATGGTGTCGATGACCGCTGTAATGGCCAGGATCAGAACATCATCCTGGTCGGGCGCGACCTCGACCCCGTAGGTATCCCGGGCCCGGAACCATCGTTTGGACACCTCGGCGGCCTTGGTCCCGTCGCCCTCGATGGTGTACTCGTGGTCGACGATGTTGCCCTGGACGTGAAGGTCCGGGCCGTCTTCCATCTTCGCTATCCACCGCTCCCTGAACGGATCGATCATGGCCTTGTGGACCATCGCGACCCGGTTCCCGTCCGGCCCTTCGATCTCCATGCTGTCCCGCACATGCAGCATCCGTTCCTGGATCTTGCACAGCTCACGGCCGTCCATGTCCTTGAACAGGATGGTCTTCCTGATCCGCAGCGCCTTGCCGTCCAGCTTGTAGACATGCTCGCCCTGCTCGTTTTCGATTTCGTAGTCGTCGCCGATGGAGATCATGCGCTGGCGCATCTTGTACCGCGTGGCGACGCGGTCGAAGCGCCGCTCTTCCCGTCTCTTCCTGCCAAACAATGCCGCCCCCTCGCCGTTGTCGCTTCACCCCGGCCATCACGCCCATGGTTGGCCCCGACAACGCCGGTGTGCCTCATCCCTGGCGGGTGAGACCTTGGTCAGTCACCACTAGTCCGTTCCGAATGATCTATCCCTGCCTTAACCCTGGTGCGATGCTGGCAGTGTCGGAGAAGACCGCAGGAGGAGGAAACGAGATGACGACAGGGCTCGACGTGACCTCGGCGGGCAGCCGACCCGGCGGTGGGCCGTCGGCAGCGGAAGCGCTGCGGCTGTACGAGTCGATGGTGCTGATCCGCCGCGTCGAGGAGCGCCTCAGGGACGACAGCGCCGCGGGCAAGCTGCCCGGGGCGGTGCACCTCTACATCGGCGAGGAGGCGGTCGCGGCCGGGGTGTGCGCGCACCTCGAGGACCGCGACTACGCCACCTCGACGCACCGCGGCCACGGGCACTTCCTGGCCAAGGGCGGCGACGTGCGCGGCATGATGGCCGAGATCTGGGCCAAGCGCGAGGGGATCTGCCGCGGCATGGGCGGCTCGATGCACGTCGCGGACATCTCCAAGGGAATCCTCGGCGCCAACGGGATCGTGGGCGCCGGGCTGTCGATCGCGACCGGGGCCGGGTTCGGCGCGAAGCTGGACGGGGACGGCAAGGTGGCGGTCTGCTTCTTCGGCGACGGCGCCTCGAACCAGGGCGTGCTCATGGAGACCCTGAACGTGTCATCGCTGTGGGGGCTCCCGGTGGTCTTCGTCTGCGAGAACAACGGGTTCTCCGAGTTCACGCCCAGTGCCGAGGTGACGTCGGGGCGGATCCCGGACCGGGCGCGGGCGTTCGGCGTGCCGGTCGCCGAGGTGGACGGCAACGACGTGACCGCGGTCTGGCAGGCGGCAGGCGAAGCGGTCCGGCGCGGCCGCGCGGGCGGCGGGCCGTCGTTCATCGAGGCGCGCACCTACCGCATCCAGGGCCACTTCGAGGCCGAATCCTTCGTGCTCAGCGGCGGGGGCTACCGGACGGAGGAGGAGATCGAGACCTGGCGGCAGCGGGACCCGATCGCCCGGTTCCGGTCCGCGCTGACCTCGGCAGGGACCGTCTCCGCGGCGGACCTCGACAGGATCGACGCCGAGGTCGGCGACCGCGTGGCGGACGCCGTGGCCTACGCGGAGGCCGGCGAGCCCGCCGACCCCGAACTCGCCGAGACGCTGATGTTCGCACCCGAGGAGGCCTGAGCCATGGCCCGTACCCGTCTCATCCAGGCCATCCACGACGGCATCGTCGAGGAGATGGCGCGCGACCCGAAGGTCATCGTCTACGGCGAGGACGTCGAGCTGTCGATCGTCGGCGACCTGCGCGGAGTCCACGAGCAGTTCGGCCACGACCGGATCCGCAACACCCCGATCTGCGAGACAACGCTGACCGGCATGGCGGTCGGCCTCGCCTCGGCCGGCTACCGCGTGGTCGTGCAGATGATGTTCTCGAACTTCCTCTACACGGGCATGGACGCGATCGGCAACCAGATGTCCAAGCTCCGGCTGATGACCGGCGGGCAGATGGAGCTGCCGATCACGATCATCGCCACGATCGGCGGGGGCTCTTCCAACGCGGCCCAGCACTCCGACACCTCCTACCCGATGCTGATGAACCTCGGCGGGGTGAACGTGGCCGTCCCCGCGACGTCCGCCGACGCGAAGGGCCTGGTGAAGACCGCGATCCGCAGCCCGAACCCGTGCTTCGTGCTCGAGCCGAACGGCCGCGGCGGCGATCAGGGCGAGGTGCCTGACGGCGAGCACCTCGTCCCGTTCGGCAAGGCGGCCGTGCGTCGGGAAGGCGACGCCGTCACCGTGGTGGCCATCGGGCGGATGGTCAAGCCGGCGCTCGCCGCGGCGGCCACGCTGGCGGATGAGGGCGTGAGCGCCGAGGTCATCGATCCGCGTACCCTCGTGCCGTTCGACACCGACGCGGTGCTCGCTTCTGTCGCGAAGACCGGCCACTTGGTCGTTGTGGACGAGGCGCGTGAGTGCTGCTCGGCGGCCAGCCAGATCGCCGCCGTGGTCGCGGAGCAGGGCTTCGCCCTGCTCAAGGGCCCGATCCGGCGGGTCACCACGCCGAACGTGGCCATCCCGTACGCCCCCAACGCGGAGGCGCATGTGATTCCCGGCGAGGCCCGCATCGCCTCTGCCGTGCGTGAGCTGCTCGGGCGGGGCGGGCGTCCCGACCGGAGCGAGAGGGTGCTCGCGTGAGCGTGCTGCGGGTGCGGGTCAAGCTCCCGAAGATCGGGATGACGATGGAGGAGGCGACGGTCGTCCGGTTCTGCCGGCAGCCAGGCGAGGCGTTCAGCAAGGGCGACCCGCTGTACGAGATCGAGACGGAGAAGATCAGCGAGGAGGTGACGGCCACCGACGACGGCGTGATGGTCGAGCACGCCGTTCCCGAGGGCAGCGACGTTCGGGTCGGCGACGCGGTATGCGTGGTCGAGATCGACGGCAGGCCGGCATGACCGCGGCGCCGCCGCCGCGGCTCGGGGAGCTGTTCCACATCGGCTGGATCGTGCGGGACTGCGAAGCTGCGCAGGAGGAACTGCGTACCCGCCTCGGCGCGGGCCCGTGCCTGAGCATGGGGGAGGAGTCGCTTTTCGACCAGGTGCTCGTGCACGGCAAGCCGGTGCCGGTCTCGCTGAAGATCGCCTTCTGCGCGCTGGGCGGCGTGCTGGTCGAGCTGCTGCAGCCTCTCGACGACCGTTCCCCGCACGCGGCGTTCCTCGCCGAGCGCGGCGAGGGTATGCATCATCTCGCCTTCGTCGTGACAGACTTCGACGAGCAACTCGCGGCGACACGCAGGCACAATCCGGAGGGAACCCTGCTCATCGACGGCACCGGCCCGGGAAACCCGTTCCGCTGGGTCTACCTCGACGGTGCGGACGCTCGCGGAACGGTGATCGAGCTGTGGGAACGAACACCCCAGTCGCAGGCGCTGTACGACAGCGTCCGTGAGCTGGTGCGCTGGTGAGCGAGATTCCGGTGGACGAGGACGTTCGTGGGTACATCGACGCGATCCCCGCCGGGTACCGGCCGTTGTTCGACCGGCTGCACGGGCTGATCTACCGTGCCCGCCCCGACGTGACCGTCGTCATGTCGTACAAGATGCCGACGTACAAGGCCGGCGGCCGCCGCGTGCTCCTGGCCGCGTGGAAGCACGGCATCTCGGTGTACGGCTGGCGGAAGGACGACGACGGCGGGTTCGTCGAGCGCCACCCCACGCTCAAGACCAGCACGGGAACGATTCAGCTCCGGCCGGACGACGCCGCGGCGATCAGCGATGAGGAATTCCTCGGCCTGTTCCGTGGCGCGCTGGCCGGCTGATCCCGGCAATCCCGGGTCAGCCGCGCGGCGACGGCAGCTCGGCGAACGTGTCGGTGACCCAGTCGGCGATGAAGGCTGAGACGTGCGGCAGGTGGTCCAGGCCGATGTGCTCCGCGCCGTCCTCGTCAGGGGTGAAGATCCGCAATTCCCGCTTGGGACTGCTGATCGGCAGGAACGGGGAGCCGTCCGACTTCGCGGGCATAGTGGTGTTCCTCGCCTCGGCCGCGAGCGATCACATCACCGGCCAGACGATCTACGTCGACGGCGGCTTCTCCGCCACCTGAGTGCGGCGCGACGGCAGCTTTGTAGAATCCAGCTCACTTTGTAGACGCCGTGACCACATTTGATCGTTTCAGCAGCCTGGAAAGTGGTCGCCACGTCTACAAAGCCAACGGGAGTAAAAGATGTGACCTGGCTCGGCGGGTCAGGCCGGGCCAGGGATCCCTAAGGTCGCAGGCCCGTCAGAGTCAGCGGAGGGCGTTGACCGGAATCGTCCCCGACACCGTCGTGCCCTGCCGCGGCGCCGACTCCACCCGCAGGCTGCCCCCGAGCGCGCCCAGGCGGTCGGCCATGTTGAGGAAGCCTGCGCCCAGCCCCCGCGTTTCGGCGTCGAATCCCTTCCCGTCATCGGTGACCTGGAAGGTCAGCCTCCCGGCGTCCTCCCGGACGCGCAGGGCTAGGGTGGCCGGCTGCCCGGCGTGCTTGCAGGCGTTCTGGATCGCCTCCAGACAGCAGAAGTAGACGGTGGCCTCCACGTCGGCCGGGTACCTGCGGAGCCGGGCGACGTCCACCGTGGCGGGCAGCGCAGACCAGCCTGCCACCGTCGACAGGGCGGTCTGCAGCCCGTTTTCCGCCAGCAGCGGGGGATAGATGCCGTGCGCGAGGTCGCGCAGCTCCCGGATCGCGTCGTTGACCTGGCAGCGAGCCTCTTCGAGGAGTTCCTTCCCCAGGGCAGGGTCTTCTTCGCCTAGGTCCGAGACCATGCTCAGCTTGATGGCCAGCCCGGTGAGGTGCTGCTGCGCGCCGTCGTGCAGGTTGCGCTCGATGCGGCGGCGCTCGGAGTCCGCCGCGGCCACGACGCGGGCGCGTGAGGCCTTGAGCTCGGCGGCCTGGCGGCGCAGTCCGTTGAGCGACTTCTGCAGCGCGGAGTCGAGCTGCTCGTTGTGGACGGCGAGCTCGGCGCGCTGGGCCTCGATGAGGCGGTGCTGCAGGAAGTGGGTGCGGTACCCGCGTTCGATCGTGTACCCGGCGACCATGCCGATGATGACCGACGACAGGAAGAAGAAGTTGTTGGAGACCAGGACCTGCGTCGGCGTGTGCTTCACCCACACGGCTACCAGCTCATACCCGATGATCATGACCAGGCAGGCTTGCGTGGCGTAGGCGAACCGCAGCTGCAGCATGGTATACACCCACGGGATCACCAGCAGGAGGCCGGCGTAATAGCGGAAGCCCACAGCCGGGGGGGCGATGGCGATCATCGCCACGATTCCCAGTCCGGTCCAGATCGCCATGCCGGTCAGGACGGGCTGCATAACGGGCTTGAACCATCGCGTGAACGTGAGCCGGAGGACGACCAGCGCGACGGGGCAGAAGAACGCGTACCTGATCAGCCATATCCACTTGGCCGCGCTGGGGACGATGTACAAGTCAAGAATCCCGAAGAGCGCGTAGAGCACGATCGCCAGGACCAGCGCGAGGCGGACGAACAGCAGCGAGCGCTCGACGTGGTACTCGACGAAGGCCGGCTCGAGGTCGTCCCCGAACCGCAGGCGCCTGGTCACGGGAAAGACGGCGCTCAGGCCGGCCGGCTGCTGTGCCGTCCCGTCCTCAGCGGGAGGGACCGGAGGGAGGGCGGGGCGGCGTAGCCGGCGACGCGGGTTCCGCTGCCGCACGAAGGCAGCCAGGAAGCCGGCACGGCCGTGTCCGCTGTCCGCTGATGGGTACCGAGTGCCGTCGGCGATCTCGGTCTCGAGGCCTAGCCCCGCGGATCCGCGCATGCCATTCGCCGCGGTTCGCTCACCGCGCCCAAGCCGCGTGGCTTGTGGCAATAAGGCCTGAGGCTACTCATGGTTGTCTTCCGCTCCCCCCCAACGCTTACCCGAATAGTCCCCTTTGCGGTAGGTAGCTGGGTACTAGTGATCCCCCCTAGCTACGAAAACTAGGGTGGTTGACCAATGGTGACCTGCCGCGGCTCAGCACGCAAGGTTCAGCCGCAAGGTTCAGCCCGCAAGGTAGGGAAGCGCGAGCCTTTCCGCCAGCTCGGCAGCCGGAGTCCCGAACGTCCGGGTGATCCGCGGCCCCTCGGGGGTGAAGTCGAAGACCGCGAGGTCGGTGTAGACGCGGGACACGCAGCCGACTCCGGTGAGCGGATACGTGCAGCGCGGCACAAGCTTCGGCGCCCCGCCACGGGTGAACAGCGACATCATGACGAACACGCTCTTGGCGCCGATGGCCAGGTCCATGGCGCCCCCGACGGCGGGGATGTCGTCCGCGGCGCCGGTATGCCAGTTCGCCAGGTCGCCGCCGGCCGACACCTGGTAGGCCCCGAGCACGCAGAAGTCCAGGTGCCCGCCCCGCATCATCGCGAACGAGCTGGCGTGATCGAAATACGCCGCGCCCGGCAGCTCGGTGACCGGGATCTTGCCCGCGTTGATCAGATCCGGATCGACGTCCGCGCCGGTCGCCGTGGGTCCCATGCCGAGCATGCCGTTCTCCGTGTGCAGCACGACGCCGGCCTCGGGCGGCAGGTGGTCGGCGACCTTGGTGGGGTGGCCGATGCCGAGGTTGACGAACGAGCCGGGCGGGATGTCCCTCGCGATCACCGCGGCGAGCTGGTCCATCGTCAGCGGCCCGGTCATCGCGCACCCCCCTCGACCCGGACCACCCGGTCCACGTAGATGCGCGGTGTCACCACCGCCTCGGGATCCAGCGAACCCGCCGGAACCACGCTGGTGACCTGTGCGATCACGGTGCGGGCGGCCGTGGCCATCACCGGCCCGAAGTTTCGCGCTGTCTTGCGGTACACCAGGTTCCCCAGCTCATCGGCGCGCCAGGCCGAGATCAGCGCTACGTCGCCGTGGATGGGGTACTCGAGCAGGTAGGTGCGCCCGTCGATCACCCGGGTCTCCCTGCCCTCGGCGAGGGGCGTGCCCACCGCGGTCGGGCAGTAGAAGGCGCCGATGCCGGCCCCTGCCGCCCGCATGCGCTCCGCGAGATTGCCCTGCGGGACCAGCTCCAGCTCGATCTTGCCGGCCCGGTAGAGCTCGTCGAAGACGTAGGAGTCCGATTGCCGCGGAAAAGAGCAGACGACCTTGCGCACCCGGCCTGCCCGCAGCAGCGCCGCCAGGCCCGTGTCGCCGTTGCCGGCGTTGTTGGACACGATCGTCAGGTCCCCGGCGCCCTGCTCGATGAGGGCGTCGATGAGCTCGGAGGGCATGCCGGCCAGGCCGAACCCGCCAACCAGCACGGTAGCGCCGTCCGGGGTATCTGCCACCGCGTCGAGCGCGGAAGACGGAAACTGCGTCCTGCTCACGACCATGACTCAGGCCGACACTACGGTCATGACCGTGTGGCCGATCGTGATCTTGTCACGCCTCTTCAGCAACTGGAAGGAAAGAACGCGGCGCCCGTTGAGCGATGTGCCGTTCCTTGAGCCGAGGTCTTCTATGTACCACAGGCCGCGAACGGTCTGGAAACGAGCGTGCTGCCCGGAAGCGAAGTCGTCGTCGATGGCGAGGCTACCGTCCCGGCCGACGGTGAAGTCCGTGCCGAAGGTATGGCGCTGGTCTCCGATCTGGAGAACCAGCGGCTTGCCGTGTGACTCGGCGATGGTGCCGCCGGCTTGCCCGGCGACGGCGGACACGGCTGCCTGCCAAGCCTTCTGCTCTTGCTTACTGAGTTCTTCCCACTCCGGGAGAGATCTGGGAAGGGCGGCGCGGTGCGCGTCGTAGGCAGCCTGCGCGAGGCGTTCAATGAGGGAGGCCACCTATTGATAGTGGGCTGCGGTCCCCAGCACACGCAAGGCTGATCGGTTCATCGGTGAACGCGGATATTGCGCAAGGCGAGCTGCATTTCTGCGGCTGTGACGAAGCGGTCGTGACTGGCCGGGGCGCATGCCTTGATGAGGAATTCCGCGAGATCAGGCGCGAGGTCCTGGCGAATCGTTCTCGGGTCGGTCACGGGCCCGTCGATCACGGGCAGAGCATTCGGGTACGGGTGGCTGCCGTTGCAGAGCAGCTGGTAAAGCAGCACGCCGACGGCGAACAAGTCGGTGGAAGCGTCCCACTGGGTGGTGTCGGCGTCGGGCGGCTGATAGGGGGGCGTGCCGGACTGCGTATGCACGGGAGCGCCGACCCGGGAGGCGATGTTGAAATCGAGCAGTTTCGCCCCGCTCCGAGTGAGCATGACGTTGCGCGGTTTGATGTCGCGGTGGATCAGGCCCCGCCCTTCCGTATCGGGATGGAAAGCGACGAGCGCGTCCAGCAGGTCGAGCGCGACGTCGAGCGCCTCCCGGTCACGCAGGTTGCGCTGTCCCGTGACGAACTCCTCCAGTGACTCCCCGGCGATGAACTCGGTAATGAGATACCAGTCGCCCTCGCTGGTCTGGCCTGCCCAGAAGACCTCCACCACGTTGGGGTGACGGATTTCCCGCAGGGCGCTGATCTCGCGGCGCACCGCCTCATGCCCGGCGGCGGTGGCGAAGAGCTTCAGCGCGCGCTCCTTGTCCTCGACGTCATCGCGCACCCGGTAGACCTTCGAAAATCCGCCCTGCCCGAGTTTCTCGAGAATCTCGAAGCGGCCGTCGATGACGTCGCCGAGGGTGTAGTCAGCGGCCTTGGCCACGGACCGCGTCCCAATCGGGGCGGGTTCCGGGAGAACTTTGGTGCCGCCGTTGCCGCGGCGGGGTTCGGCGGCCGGAGCCTGGGGGAGATCCTTGCGCTCAGGAGGCGTGAACCGGCGAGTGCGCCGGCGCTTGCCGCCAGAGTCCTCCCGGACATGCTGGATTCCCCCGACGGCGTAGACCAGGCACGGATGCAGGACGTACGTGTTCGCGTCCGGCGGATAGTGGAACTGCTCGACGTCGCTCATTGAGTAGAACCTGCGGCGCCCAGACTCGTCGACGTATCCCAGCAGGCCGTTCTGCCACAGTACGGCGGCGAGGTTCGTCGCCTTCTCGAAGTGCTGATCCACCACTTCCTGCAGTGCCGTCAGATCCCCTCGCGAGAACCGGTCCACGCCCATCATCTGGACGAAGGAGCGCACTTCCTCCCGCACCCCGCTGATATATGCCTGGGTGCTGGTGAACAGTTCGGAGTATTCCTGCAGGGCGGCGTTCGGCGGCATCAGGTCCGACGAGATCTGGTTGGCGCACTGCGCGAGCTGGGAATCGCCGAATCGCTTGGCACACCGTTGCACCACCGCCTGCAGGGTCTCCACGGAAAGGCCCGGATAGCCAGCCTGCTTCTGGCGCAAGATTTCCTCGCTCAGCTCGTTGCCCAGCGAGATGATGTCACGCGGGATCATCCTCGTGTGGCTGAGCAGGTAGTCGTCGATCGATTCGTCCCCGTCGAGTCCCTGGCAGTCGACGTTGATCCCGAGCCAATCGCAGATCGTGGGAGGGCCGGTGCTGGTGCGCCGCATCAGCAGCGACGGCGGCAGCCGCTTCAGCTTCTGCTCGAGCAGGTAGAGCAGGGACTCGCGGTCCCAGGTCAAGACCCGGATGTGCGGTTCGTTGTAGTACCGCGGCGCGTGTTCGGACAGGTACACCGATGACATGACGATGTCGCGGATGCAGATGACGACGTGCAGGCGGCCGCCTAGCTTGTGGTCACGGAGCAGCCGCATGACCTGATAGAAAAGCCCTTCATGGCATTTCAGCCAGTACATCGGGGCGTGGCTGAATTCCTCGTCCACCGCGTCGAGGTAGAAATAGACTGGCTTGCAGTGGTTGAGAATCTCGCCGAGCAGGTCCTCGAGGTCGTCCCAGAGCGGATCGTCGAGGTACGCGGACAGCTGATGGGCGGTCTGCCGCTGATTGATGATGTCGCGCACCGCGCTGTAGATCGACCGAGGCCGGATGAAGTCATCGAGCAGCCGGGTGTATGACTTCTCGAGTTCTTCAGCCTCCTCGTCGCGTACTTGCGGGCGCAGTTCGGGATTTCGCAGTAGGTGCGAGGCCAGCGACCGCATGATCGCGCGCTCCCAGATCTGCATCCACTTCTCGACCAGGACGCGATCCGAGAACCATTGGCACGCTTTCACGATGACTTCGGTCTTCGGCAGGCTCTGCTGCGGCCCATCGGCGTAGACAGACTCCTGATGCGCCTGGAAATCCTGCAGCCGCCGCAGGTACACCGTCTTGCCGGCGCCGAGCTTCCCCACGATGACGCGCACCATCGAGTCGTTAGCACGGGTCGCGAGGTGGCCGTACGCCGGATTGCCGCCGAAATCGACGAACTCGCTGATTAGGTCCTCGATGTCGGCGCGCGACCCGTCCGGATTGCCAAACGGCCCCACAGGGTCAAGCCGACGTCGCCTGCTTGCCATGTTCTCTCCCAACGGAAATCGTACCCGTCGCGGGAGAAAGCTCTAAGGCCTGGATTTACATAACCCGCCGGCGCTGGCCTGGGTGGAGTCAGGGACCGGTGTCCAGGTGGCGGGCTGATAGGCGGGGCCGCCGTCGTTCAGCAGCCGCTCGGCCTCGGCGTGCACCGCCTCGACGGGCTGCTCCAGGTTGAGCGACTTGCGGAACGGCTGCCGCACGTCGCGCTCGATGCGCAGGTAGACCTCGCCGCGGTTGCCCTCGGGGTCGAAGAAGTAGATGCCGTAGGCGTTGCCGTGGGTGACTTCCTGCTGGACGGGGACGCCTTCTTCCTTGAACCGCTGGTGGTAGGCCTGCAGCGTCTCCACCGAGTCCACCCGCCAGGAGATCTGGTGCGGCAGCATCGACCCGGGCGGCGCGGTGCGACCGCGCTGCAGGACGAACTCGTGGTGCTCGACGCCCGGCTGAGCGCTGAAGAAGACGATGCCCTGCTCCTCATCCTCGTCGGTGACGGTCAGGCCGATCACGCGCTCGTAGAAGTCCCGCATGGCCGGCAGGTCAGTCACCCAGAGCCCGGTGTGGCCGAGGCCGAGAATCGCCACGTTGCACCTCTTTCACGTAAGGAACGCCTCCTATTCTCCTTCGCCACTCGAGCCAGTTAGGGCGCGGGCGCTACCCCAGCTGGTCGCGCCGGCGGGTCAGGTAAGCGACTTCGGCGGTGTTGCCAGCCAGCTCGATGGCTTTGTCGTACGCCGCGCGCGACTTCTGACTGCGGCCCAGTCGGCGCAGCAGGTCGGCGCGGGTCGCATGGTAGGCGTGATAGCCGGCCAATTTATCCTTAAGACGGTCGACGGCCGCCAGTGCCACCTCCGGGCCGTCAAGCTCGGCGACCGCGATGGCCCGGTTGAGGGCGATGATCGGCGAGGCGTCGAGGCGGACCAGCTGGTCGTACAAGGCGACGACCTGCGACCAGTCGGTGTCACGTACGTCGCGGGCGGAGGTGTGCACGGCGTTGATCGCTGCGAGGATCTGGTAGCGACCCGGAGCCACGCCGGCGGCCAGGCGCTCGCGCACCAGCCGGTGACCCTCGGCGATCAGCGCCGCGTCCCAGGTGCCGCGGTCCTGCTCGACCAGCGTGACCAGTTCGCCGCCCGCGGAGACCCTGGCGGTTCGGCGGGCCTCGATGAGGAGCATCAGCGCCAGCAACCCGGCCACCTCACCGTCCTCCGGCATGAGGGCACGGATCAGGCGGGTGAGCCGGATCGCCTCGGCGGTCAGGTCGTGACGCACGGGATCGGTGCCGGGCCCGGTCGCCAGGTAACCCTCGTTGAAGACGAGGAAGAGGACGGCGAGTACGCCGGAGACGCGGGCCGGGAGATCCGCCGCGAACGGCACCCGGTAAGGAATGCGAGCCGCCTTGATCTTGGCCTTCGCCCGGGTGATCCGCT
>Ga0070698_100003271_pt1 | contig 17804 bp, 12 predicted proteins | sample KBSK1502metaG_FD_65477 | JGI IMG/M metagenome (GOLD analysis project Ga0070698, IMG submission 65477) | Corn, switchgrass and miscanthus rhizosphere microbial communities from Kellogg Biological Station, Michigan, USA - KBS K1-50-2 metaG | ecosystem: Host-associated > Plants > Roots >...
CGCCTCGGCTGCGGTCAACCTGAGAAACGCGTCTTCCAGAGTTTCCCGGGACGGGCTTAATTCGTAGACCTTTATTCCCTTAGTCACTAACAACTCGTTAACAGCGGGAATTCGTTCCACGTCCGCTTGAATCTGCAAATACGCGGCGCCGTTGCGGCTGACAATCACGCCGGGCTCGTGCGTGAGTAGATCGAAAGCTCCCGACAAGTTATCCACTCGCAATTTGAAATGGCTGGTTGGCGCAACCAAGCCTTCCGGACCGCCTTCGTAAAGCAAGCGCCCCTCGTGAATGATGCCGACACGGTTGCAGAGTTGCTCGACTTCCACCAACAGATGACTGGATAGCAGCACTGTCAACTTGAATTCATCGCGAAGACGTCGAATCAGTTGGCGCGTTTGTTGAATTCCCTGCGGGTCGAGGCCGTTTGTCGGCTCGTCGAGAATAATCAGTTGCGGTGTTGGCAGCAGGGCTTGCGCGATTCCGAGACGTTGACGCATCCCGTATGAATAAACCTTCACTGGATCTCCGGCACGATCGCGTAAGTCCACGATCTCGAGCACCTCTTCGACGCGTTTGGCCGTGACACCGCCAGAAAGCGACGCCAGCAACTGCAAATTCCGCCGCGCCGAAAAATTCTCGTAGAACGCCGGCGTCTCAATGATTGCGCCGACGAGCGAACGCGCCCGCAGGTATTCCCAACTCGAATTACGCAGAGAAAACTTGATGGCGCCCGAAGTAGGTCGCACAAGTCCCAACAACATCCTCAACGTTGTCGACTTCCCTGCTCCGTTTGGTCCGAGAAAGCCGTAGATATCGCCGCGCTCGACATGCATCGTCAGCCGATCAACTGCTGTTCGGCCCTTGAAACGTTTCGTCAGCTCCTCGGTTTGTAACACTGTCGAACTCATGTTCACTCGACGCCTACTTCCACCAGGAGGGGCCAATGGTCCATACGGCCAACAGCCGCGTTTCGCAGAACTTCGATTCGCCCCACGCTTCGAAGCTTCGCGGGCGCAAAGATGTAATCGATTCGTCGATCGTTGATTGCGGTGTCGCCCGCGTCGCGTCCCAGATCGCGAAAGCTGCGCAGGATATGACTGTATGACTCGCTATCGTGTTTCACATTGTCCGTATAGAGATTTGTCTCGTTCGCAGCTTTCAGCTCAAAGTTGAAGTCGCCGGCGATGAACACGCGTGAACCTTGCGACTGGGCCCAGTCGACGAGTGCTTCTGTGTAGCTACGTCGCCGGGCGGCGTTGAATGCATCGGCATGCGCGCTGAGTAGCACGACTTCCGGTGTTTGCTGACGCGGTTGAAAAGATGCCGCAATCGCAAAACGGCCGCCTGCACCAACCGGGCTAAATTTGGCGCCGCCGGCTTTCACCAGCACCGCTTCGAATCGATCATCCCTGCCTTGCTGCGCTACAGCGCCACGATATTTCCCATGCAACAGTCCCAACAATTTGTTCAGTTGCGCATTGCCCGTCAGTTCCTGAAGCGCCACGGCATCGGGATCTTCACGCAAGATGACATCGGCAACGGCAGGCAAATCTTTGTCGTGTGCACGCGTGTCATCTTCAAGTTCGGCGTAGCCAATGTTCCAGGTGAGCAGACGAACTGATGCGGCATCATTCGAAGACGAGCTCGACCATTCCGACTGATGCGGCTGCCGAAAGTAAACAGCACCAGCAATCATCGAACAGAAAACTGTTACCAGAACCAGTTTCACCCACATCTCAGGAAACAATATCCTTCCGCTCGAAGATGATCACAGTTGATAGCAATAAGCCGGCTGTATATGCACCGCAGACACACGCGTAGTGCCATAGATTCTGATATGGAATCTCGGGCTTAAACACGTCACGCCAGAACTCCATGTCGGTGGTAAAGAAGTACGGCCGCAAATGCTCGAAGAACTCTACTCGCCCAACAATGTAGAGAGTCAGATATGCCGCAATCGTCATCACGGTCGCTTGCACGGGCGACTCGAACACGACTGAACAAAGCAGCGCGAGAGCGGCAACGACGAGCAGTGCCCATGTGCCAGTCAGTGCGGCGTAGCCGAAGCGCATGAGTGCTTCGTCACGCATGATCTTACCCGGCACATCCACGAGATTGAGTGGACCGGGATAAAGCTCCAGGTTCCCCCAACCCACGAAGATCAGTCCCACCAGCAAATTCAATCCGATGAAAAAAGCGAGCAGCAGAAAGGTATGAAGTCCGGTTACTAAGAATTTCGAAAAGACGAGCGAGGCGCGCGAGATTGGTCGCGTACAGATCATCCGCAGAGTTCCGGCGCGCGTCTCTCCTGCGATCTGCGAGCCGGCACTCATCGCCACGAAGATCGGTAGTAGCAACGTAAATGAGAACAGCACCGAGTAGAGCGCAAACGTCAACCCGTTGAAGTATTCCTTCGATTCATACGTGTATTTGAATTGCTCGACTGCCTGACCGCCGGTCTTGCGCGCCGCGTAAGTGTAAAACCCCCAGAGCATCAGAACGACGAACCCGACCAGCACAATGAATGACAGATAGAAGCCTCTGGAGCGAAACAGTTTTTCGAGCTCGAGCTTGAGTAAAGTGATCATTTTGCGCCTTCTGACTGAAAGACTTAACGCATCGAAAAAGTCTTTTGTTCAGCATATTGACGCACGACGCGAGGTGACAACCGGACTACCCTCACTCGTCACTGTTAGTGATCCACAGACTTTTGGAGTGCGGCGGCCTGGCGCCGCTATGGTATTTGATCCGAGCGTGATCGATACCAAAGCGGCGTCAGGCCGCCGCACTCCAAACTGTAAAAACTTTATTGACACCGATCCACTTCGGTACTATCCTACGCGCTCACCAAAACTGGTTGACACGCCGATTCGGTACCCCCCATACCCCTTCAGGCCCCGGCTAGCCTCAGAACCTCAGGGAGATCGCGATATATGTCAGTTCATCCCATCTATCGTCGTCGAGAGTCGTCTCGACCCACCAAATCAATCCCTACATAACGGAGACCGCATCATGGCTGAAGACAGAATGAAAATACTCGAAGAGCGACTGACCCGAATCGAAGCCGCATTAACTCAACGCGCCGGCACCACCACCGGAACTGGTGGCGGCGGCGGATTTACACCGCCTGGAGGCGTGGTCACTGATCCGGCGCCATGGGCCGGCCAATGGCAGTTCATTCCCAGACCTTCTCCGGTCGTCGATCCGGCACCGTGGGGGTGGCCGGGAGGTTGGACGCGCCCACGTTGGCCCACACCGGTAGTTGATCCTGGTCCATTCCCAACGCCAGTGGTTGATCCCGCACCATGGCCCAATCCAATCGTCGATCCGGCTGTACTTGCGCAGGCGAATCTGGCCGCCAGAATCGGACGCGTCGGACCCATCGGTGATCCCCCACCGCCAGACATCAGCAGATTCAACGTTTCACAACTCGAAGCTACGATTCACAGCATCGCCGCGGAAAGAGCTCGTCTCGATGCGATGGAATCGATGGTCAAGAACCAAATAGAGACGCTGAAAAAACAACAGCCAGGCTAAGCAGTAGTCTGACGTTCTTACAGTTTTTTGAAAGAGTCTTAATCCGCTCTAGAACGGAGGGCTTGAAGTGCGAAAACTGCCATCCCTGCCAATGCAACTACCAGTGTGCGACCCAGGCGGTCGCCCACAAAAAATTCTGCTGATCGGTTTTCAGGATCAGGACAATCTCGGATTGCGCTACCTGATGTCGACGGTGAACGCCTCGGGCCACGAGGCGTTCATCATGACGTATCGCTCCGATCCCGATCAGATTCTTCAACGCATCAGCAAAGAACAACCCGACGTCGTCGGCTTCTCGCTGATCTTTCAATACATGGCTCCTGATTTCGGCCAGGTGATCGAAGCGCTGCGCAAGGCCGGAGTGACTGCTCACTTCACGATGGGAGGTCACTACGCCAGCTTCGAACCGGATGAGATTCTCAGACGCATCGCCGGTCTGGATTCAGTGGTGCGATTCGACGGCGAGATGACGCTCGTGAAGCTGTTGAATTGTCTAGCCACGAACACTGAATGGCGTGGACTGCCCGGCATCGCGTTTCGTAAAGACGACGGCGCAGTCGACGCCGCGCCACTCGCAACCGTCGTCGAAGATCTCGATCTGCTGCCGTGGCCCGATCGCAAGTCGATCGACTACGAAAGCCATCCCATGCCGACGGCGTCGATTCTCGGCAGTCGCGGGTGTCCGTGGGATTGTTCGTTTTGCAGTATTCGACCGTTTTACGAGGAGCAAGGTGGCTCATTGCGGCGCCTGCGCTCACCGCGTGCAGTCGTCGACGAAATGATCGATCTGCATCGCAATCGTAGCGTGCCGATCTTTCTGTTCCAGGACGACGATTTTCTTGCCGGCGGAAGGAAAGCCAAGGAGTGGGCGATGGAGATTGCGGATCTGATCGCAAAAGAGGGTCTGGCTGGAAAGCTGGCCTTCAAGATCAGTTGCCGCTCTGACGAGATTCATGAAGACGTAATTGAACGCCTGATCGCAGGCGGACTGACTCACGTCTACATGGGTGTCGAATCGGGCGACGAAGAAGGGCTCATCAATATGAGCAAGCGGCTCAAGCCGGAAGCACACTTGAGAGCCGGTCGCATTTTGAGAAGCTTCAACTTGTCGTTTGATTTCGGATTCATGCTGGTCGATCCGTATTCGTCGTTTCGCAGCATTCGTCAGCAGGTCGCGTTTCTCGAAGAATTCATCGGCGATGGTTGGACGGTTGCGCCGTTTTGCCGGATGCTGCCTTACGCCGGCACGCCCATCAAGCGCCGGCTCGAGTCGGAAGGACGGCTGCTCGGTACATCGTTCGATCCCGATTACAAATTCCTCGATCCTAAACTCGATCTGTTTTACGACTGGATGGTGAATACGTTCTACGAGCGAAACTTTACCACCCAGGGGTTGTGTCACATTCTGCGCAGTCTTCTCTTTGAAGCGCATCTAAGACTGCCTTCGGCGAATCCGGTCTCGCAGTCGCAAAAGGATTACCTGCATTACCTGACTGCGATCTGCAATCGCGTGGCGTGTTACACGCTGCGTTGCGCGCTCGATCACATCGAGCAAACTCCACTTTCAACACTCGAACGTGATTCAAGCTATCTCGACGGTCTTACCGAACACGAGAAGCGAGAAGAAACGCGACTGGTCAACGAAGTGGTTAATTACTACGAGTGGGTGCACCAGGATCACAGTCCGATACCGGGTCCGGTCGGTAGTTTCGAGAAGACTTGGACCTTCAACGAAGGCGATCGCGAAGCGGCCGGCATTCAAGCCGCGTGAATACTGACTTCTCTGTGCAACCTCTGTGCGCTCTGTGTCTCTGTGGTGGCTAATACCACCCAAACAACAACCACAGAGACACAGAGCGCACAGAGGTTGCACAGAGAAAATCCAAACTACTCTATGGATGTTGTGCTTGTTTCCATGCCGTTTGCGGAGGTCCAGCGACCGTCGATAGCGCTGGGTCTTTTGCACGCGTCGCTGGCTGATACGAACATTCAGAGCGAAGTGGTCTACGGGAACTTCGGTCTGGCTGAGCGGATCGGGCTGGTCGCGTATCAGGCTATGCAGCTCGCGCCAACCGATCACTTGCTTGGTGAATGGTGCTTTGCGGGATACCTCTTTCCAATCGATGAAATCAAAGACGAGGAATACCTCAATCTCGTGCTTGAAGTGCGCTGCACCGGCTTCCCTGCCGAGCTCGACGACAGAAAAGAACAGATGCGTTGGGTGCGGCGGCAGAGTCTCGCTTACGTCGACTGGCTCGCCGACGCGATTGTCGCGAAGAAACCAAAGATCGTTGGTTGTAGTTCGGTGTTTCAACAACATTGCGCCTCGCTCGCGTTGCTGAAGCGCATTCACGAGCTCGATCCGGAGATTCTCCTCTTGATGGGTGGCGCAAACTGTGAAGGTGAGATGGGAGTGCAGACACTCGAGTCGTTTCCGTGGGTCGACTGTATTGTGTCCGGCGAAGCAGACTCTTTGTTTCCCGAACTCTGCCGAATCTTGCTGGACCAGGGACGCGATGCGATCTCGATTCCGGAAGGCGCCGTTTCTCAGCGTCAGTTGAAAAATCGATTTCGAATTCTTTCACAGCAACCAGCGCAAGCACCGCGTTCGCTCATTCATAACATGGATTCGCTGCCGCTGCCTGATTATCACCACTACTTTCAGGCATTGAACGACTCGACGTTGACCAACCTGATCAAGCCGGGATTGCTGGCCGAGAGTTCACGCGGCTGTTGGTGGGGCGAGAAGTTTCACTGCACCTTCTGCGGCTTGAACGGCGTCGGAATGCAGTATCGCTTGAAATCACCCGAACGTGTGCTCGATGAATTGTCCGCATTAAAGCGACTTTACGGAATCGGCAACATTCAGTTCGTCGACAACATTCTCGACATGTCGTACTTCAAAACCGTTTTGCCAAAACTCGCAGAATCAGATGAAAAGTTCTCGCTGTTCTATGAAACGAAAGCAAACCTAAAACGCGAACACGTCGAGATGCTTGCGCAGGCAGGTGTTCGCTGGATTCAACCCGGCATCGAGAGTCTCGACGATCGCGCTCTCAAGCTCCTCGAAAAAGGAAACTCGACGTTGATGAACTTGCAGCTACTGAAATGGTGCTGCGAGCTCGACATTGATGTTTCGTGGAACTTGCTGTGCGGAATCCCCGGCGAGTCGGACGATTGGTACGCGAAGATGGCTGACTGGTTGCCGTCGATCTTCCACTTGCAACCGCCAACAGGGGTCAGTCGCCTCAGGTACGATCGCTTCAGTCCGTACCACATGCGACCGCGCGACTTCGATCTCACGCTCGAACCGAGTCGCACCTATCCTTTCGTTTATCCACTAGCCAAAGAGTCGCTGATGCGTCTGGCGTATTCGTTCGAAGACAACAAGCGCCCGCGACACATGCACCGCGGCCTGTCAGACGAACCCGGTCAACAGCTATTGCAGGAACTCGTCGTCTATTGGAACCAACTCTGGCGCACCTCGAAACCAGTGTTACAGGTTTACGATGAAGGTGACCGCTTGCGATTCATCGACACGCGCCCGTGCGCGATCCAGAGCAGTTGGACTGTGGAGGGGATGGAAGCTGAAGTCTACCGCTTGTGTGACTCCGCCCAGAAACCTACGGAGAAGATGAGCGGTGCGATTGATCGTCTACTCACCTGCAAAGTTCTGCTATCGATGAACGGGAAACTCCTGGCGCTCGGTGTGAACCAGCGCAGTTAGCCACGGCTCACTTACTGATCGCGTATTGCCAGCACCGGACTCAACTTACTCGCACGCCACGCCGGGATCAGACTCGCCACAAACATCAGCAACAGGAAAAAAGCTGAAGCAAACAAGTATGTGCCGAGATCCGCCGACGGTACCATGAATAGGAGACTCGCAAGGCTTCGCGTCAGTGCGAACGCGAGGAACAGTCCCAATCCAAGTCCGATTAAAACGGGTATCGCGCCCTGGACGAGGATCATCCTGATGATCGTTGCCGGTCGTGCGCCGACCGCGATGCGAATGCCGATTTCGTGAGTGCGATTCGCGACGGACGTCGTCATCACCCCATACAGACCAACAACTGCGAGCAGCAGCCCGGTCGCAGCAAAAATGCCAAGCAGGACCACGCTGAAACGCGGCTGCGCGAGAGCTTCGTCGACAACCTGGTTCATCGTTCTAATGTTATAAACCGGTTGGCTTCTATCAACCGCAGTCACTTCGCTGCGAAAAGAGGCTGCCGAAGGAGTGGCGGCGGAACTCAGCTTCGCCACCACCGTCATGTTGTGTGACGGGCTTTGAAAATACGGAATATACATTTCCGGTTTCGGCTCGGCTTCGATGCTGGAGTTGCGGACATCGCCGACAACACCGACGATCTCGACCCACTTGTCTTCGTTTTCTTCAAAACGCAGACGACGGCCGACGGGATTCTCGCCATTCCAATATCGTTTGGCTCCGGTCTCATTAATGACGACGACGTTCGGATTACTCCAATCGCTCGCCGCAAAAAACCTTCCCTGCTTCAGGGGAATGTTCATGCTCCGAAAGTAATCTTCGGTGATTACTCTGCGTTCCATTCTGAGCTGCTCGGCAGGATCAACCGGACGACCTTCAATCACGATCCCGCCACTGATTCCCGTTCCGGTCAAAGGCAACTTGCTGATGGCGCCGACATTTTTCACACCCGGAAGCGCTGCGACGCGCTGGAGAGTTTGCTCGTAGAACCCGGTCACCTGTTTGGGATCGGCGTACTTGGCTCGCGGCAAAGCGATCTGCATCGTCAACACGCCGTCCGGATCGAAGCCGAGATTGACGCGCTGAAGACGATAGAAGCTCTTGAACATCAACCCGCCGCAAATCAACAAAGCGAAACTCAAAGCTACCTGCGAAGTCACGAGCGCACTGCGAATTCGATGCTGGCCCGGGCCGGTGCTGGAACCACGTGCTCCCTCGTTCAAAGTCTCCGTTAGATTCGCAGTCCTGCTTTGTAACGCCGGCGCGAGGCCAAAACTGATACCGGTAAGAATCGAAATGAGAAGGGTGACTAACAACACGGTACCGTCGATCGTGATCTGCGTCGCGCGCGGGATTGTCGCTGGTCCGATTGCCACCAGAGCCTTGATGGCAAATTTCGCCAGCACTAAACCCAAGGCTCCGGCAACGAGAGATAGCAGCACGCTTTCAGTCAAAACCTGCTGGGCGATGCGGATGCGACTCGCACCGAGGGCGAGCCTCGTCGTGATCTCTTTGCGCCTCGTTATGGCTCGACCAAGTAGAAGATTGCCAACGTTCGAACACGCCGTCAGCAACACGAGCGCTGTCGCACCGAGCAACATCAACAGCACCGGCTTAACGTTACCAACAATCTCCTCTTTCAAAGGTATGAGTCGGATCTGGTGCTGCTCGTTCGTATCCGGATATTGTTCGGCCAGACGACCGGCGATAGCATTCATGTCGGCCTGGGCCTGTTCGATCTGCACACCGGATTTCAGCCGTCCAACGGTGCCGAGATAACGCACGTTGCGCATCTCGAGGATATTGCCACCAAGCACCACCGGCGGTTCGGGAACCTGTTGCTTTGGACCAACCCACAGATCGACACGCTCAGGAAACTGAAAATCGCGCGGCAACACGCCGATAACTTCGAAGCTTTCTTCGTTGAGCAACAGCCTGGAACCGATGATGCTGTTCTGCCCGCCAAAACGCCGTTGCCAGAGTCCTTCGCTAATCAGCGCGAGGCGATTGCCGGCGCTCTGCTGATCGCTTTCGTTGAAGACGCGCCCGAGCAGTGGCGGCATCGTGAGCACCTGAAAGAAGTTTGGCGAAACTACTGCGCCCTCGATGCGCTCCGGATCGCCTGAGCCGGTGAGATTGAAACTCTGACCACTGTAAGCGGCGAGCGATTCGAGGGTGGTCGTTTGCGATTTCCAATCCAGGAAATCCGCGGGCGAAGCAGGCGCCTTCGGTACCTTCGGTTCGCTGCCCCAGACAATCAGCAGCCGTTCGGAATTTTGATAAGGAAGAGGTCGTAGAATAATTGCATTAACGGCGCTGAAGATTGCGACCGTGGCGCAGATGCTGAGCGCCATGACGGTGAGGGCCGTGAGTGTGAAGCCCCAGTTTCGTTTGAACATTCTCAGAGCATAACGAAGGTCCTGCAAGACAAACTGCATCAAAACATCCTCCTAACCAGGATCCCGCAAAATAGCTTATCCATCGTGAAAATCATGTAAATCCGGTCACAGGATTTTACAGGATAAATAAGATTAACAAGATTCTTATTCGCCATCCCCTTTAGCGCGAGCACGTCCACGCGCGGCGCTTTTTCTGACCGCGAGTGACAAGTAGGAGTCGTTTTCAGCGAACATCAATCCCTGCGTTACAAATTGATCGAGCATAATGCGCAGCTTGTCTTCCGCAAGCGGCTTCTCACTACCTTCATTCACCATCTGTTGGATCGCACTGAACGGGCGCTTCTCGTCACAGAAGAGATACACGCGTGCCTGTTTCTCGTTGAGATTGAGTCGACGAGTTTTTGATCCCGCGTCTTTTACGTGTGGACGGTTATCGTAAAGCGTCAGGAATCCCGGACCTTTCTCGTAATAGAAGAACGTCTTGCCCTCTTCCCAACGAGCTTGCCACTCCTGATACACCTCGAGAGACGGACTAATGTACTCCTGCGGATCGATCGTTTGGCCTTCCCAGTTGCCGTGAAAATAGTATGCGACTTTGTTGTAGTCGACGGGTCCAGGATAAAGCATAGGGTAAAGCGGAAACGGCGTGAGCTTGAGCTTGAACTTGTCTTTATCGAAGTGATACGGGCTGAAGCGCTCAAAGATAACAGGCGAGATACCGCTGGGCGGCCGGAGGTGAGACAGCAAGCGGAGCAGTCGCGGCAGATCTTTGTATTGCTCGGGACGCTCGCCGGGAAAGCCGTACAAAATATTCCAGTAAGGATCGATACCATCCTCGTAGCACCACTTGAGCAGTTGAATGTTTTGAATACCGGTAACGCCTTTTCGCATCAGTCGCAGCAACTCGGTATCGAAGCTCTCGATCCCGGGTTGTATTTGCGTGATGCCGGAAGCCGCAAGTTTCCGAACCTGCTCGCGCGTGAGGTTGGCCTTAACTTCGTAGAAGAGGCAAAGGTCAAAATCTGCCTCAGCCAAACGCGGCAGCAGTTGTTTGAAATAACCCATGTCCAGAATGTTATCGGTCGCATTTAGCGTCAAACAGCGATACTGTCCGGCCAACTTCAGGATCTCTTCGTAAACTCTGTCAGGCTCCTTTTTGCGAAACGCCATGTTGTTCGCATTCAAGCCGCAGAACGTGCAATGAGCTTTCGCTCCCCACCAGCAACCGCGCGAAGATTCAAAAGAAAGTTTAATGCGAAGCTGCTTGTCAATATTTGCGCGCTGCGCTTCTTTAATGTAATCCGAATAGTCAGGCATCGGAGATTCGTTAAGATCGCGCAGCAATTGGGCGTCGTTGAACCCGGGTTCGACTTCCGTCCCGCGGCGTATCGAAACGCCCGGAATTTTCTGCGACCCCTCGTCGTTATAGATATTGTTCAGCAACTGCGGGAAACTTCGTTCAGCCTCGCCGTGTACAACGTAGTCGATCCAGTCGAACGCCTTGATCACTTCGAAGCCCATTTCAGAATCTACGTTGGCTCCGCCCATGACGATCTTGACATCGGGATGACGATCCTTGATTTGTTTCGCGAGCAGCAGCGACGCAAGCGTTTGGGCAAACGTTGCTGAGAAGCCGATTACCCGGTACTGCGACCAGTCGATGCTCGCCAGACATTCATCGATGTACTGTGGCACGTGGTCGTTCACCATCTTTAGGCATAACTCTTCGGAACCATTGGTCAACTCCTTCAATCGCTCCGCCATTTTGCTGCCCAATTCCGTACTGAGGAGATCCGTCCAGGAGTTTTTCAGCAAACCGAGCCCTTGCGGCCCGAAGAGTACAGACGAGAAGAACCATTCCGGGAAGAAGGCTGAAGCTTCCGAAATTGACTCGTAAAGTTCGATGCCGATCTTCTCTGCAAACTTGATATTCAGGTAGTGAACGTCGGGCTTAACGCCAATCTGTTTGGCGCATTCCTTTAAGATGCCAATCGCAATCGACCCGCGAGACACTGAACCCCATGGCATGTAGACCAAAGCGATTGGATCCTTCGCCGGGAGAATGAGGTTCAGCGCTGCCGGCGGCGTCGCTTCCTTGGTGATGTTATACAGCGAACTCATGCTGATGGTGCTCCTGCGGTCGTGAATGAATCGTGAATCTGCTCGATGTCCATAAAAACCCCGTTATGCCGGAACTGCGTGTCAAACAACTTCCTGTACACACCGTCCAGGCGGTACAGTTCAGCGTGCGAGCCGGCCTCAATGATGTTGCCGTCATGTATGACGACCACGCAATCCGCCGAAAGAATTGTCGAGAAACGGTGCGCAATGATCAGCGTCGTTTTGTTTTGCAGCAACGGATCCAGGTTTTGATAGACAACATTCTCCGAACTCGAATCGAGCGAGGAAGTGAATTCGTCGAGTATCCAAATCTTCGCGTCCTTTAAGACCATCCGCGCGATAGCCAGTCGCTGGCGCTGGCCGCCTGACAACTTCATTCCGCGCGAGCCGACGATAGTGCCGTATCCGGCAGGCAGGCTGAGAATGAAGGCGTGCAGGTGAGCCTTCTTCGCTGCTTCGACTACTTCTTCGTGAGTAGCATCAACTCGTCCGAACCTGATGTTCTCCTCGATGGTTGAGTTGAAAAGGAAAGTGTCTTGCGAGACGACGCCCAGCGAATCGTAGAGACTGTCAAACGCAAGCTCGCGGATGTCGTGGCCGTCGATGCTGATACTTCCCGAGTCGACTTCGTAAAGGCGACACAGAAGATTCACGAGAGTTGTCTTGCCGGCGCCGCTCGAACCCACCAGTGCGATCTTCTGACCCGCAGGTATCTCCAGGCTAAGGTCATTGATAACGGGGTCAGGGCTATTGGGGTAGGTGAATGAGACCTTGTCAAAACGTATCTCGCCACGAACACTCCTGAGGCGGACCGCTCGTTCCGATTCGCGCACGGCCGGTTTCAGGTCCATGTATTCGATCAGCCTGTCAGCCGAGGCCATGCCGTTATAGACTTCAATGCCACGATTGGCGAGCGACTGAATTGGCGTGTAAAGACGAACAACGTAGAGGTAAAAAGCGATCAGGCTACCAAATGAGAGTGCGCCTTTAATCACCTGGTGGCCGCCATACCAAATCACCATCACACTCGCCAGTGAGGTAAGAGTGCCGATCAGAAACATCGAGGTAAACTTGTATTTCACTCTCCCAAGCGTGGCCTGAATAAAGTCTTCGCTAAGATCGGCGTGGCTTCGATCCTCGTGTCGTTCCCGGTGGAAGATCTTAATGACGTTAATGTTGGCGATACGTTCCTGAAAGAACTCCAGCAGGGCCACATCCTTGTCACGCGTGACGCGACTGAGCTTGCGCAGACGTTTGCCTGTATAAGTAAGAACTATATAGAGCGGCGGAATAAACAGGACGGCAATCAGCGCCAGTCGCACGTCCAGGTAGAACAGCAACACTGCGATCCCGATAATCTGAACCGCCTCACTGATGGCACCCAGCAGCGTATTGACCAACACTCCATAGACAGCGGTAATATCTACTCGTAAGCGGCCCAGGATATCGCCCACCTTGACCGCGGCGAAGAAATCCATCGACTGGCTTTGAATCAGATTGAATAAGTAGCGGCGTAGATCGAAAATAAACCTGGCGCTGACCCACTCGTGGATATACTCCATCACTCCTCGCGCCGTGCCGCCGGCAATGATGGCAGCAGCCATGGCCAGGGTAATGAGGTCCAGCAGGTGCGCCTGACCGTTTTTTATTGCATCGTCGATGATGACCTTCAGCAGAAAGGGCGGCAGTAGTGAGAGTAACGAAGTAACTATTAAAAGCAGAATCGCCAGCGCATATTTTTTGTAATAAGGCCGTGTAAAAGGAACGAAGCGCTTGATAATTGTCAGGTTGGAGTTTTCAGACTTACTCATATTATTCTATTCGTCTATCTCGAACCGGCAGGCGGGTGAGACAGATAATCAGATGGGGTATAGAGAAGACTTGACAAGGCTCTATTCTTATACCCCACCCGAAGGGCAGTTGTGGGTCTTAGGCCAATTAACAGCCGGACACACAAATGATCACGTCAACGCTCTCTCCGTTGCCGGCGAGAGCGGCGGCGTCTGAACTAAGCTCGACGGTCGGTTCGAGATAGACATCTTCGTTGTTATCCATGATGCGGGCGTGCCTCCTTTCCTATAAAGATATGAGAACAAACTTGATGCTGCTGCTGCCGAGACACTCACACTCCGCGCAGTATCGGGAGTGAAGCCCTACGCCCCGGCACTTGCGTCTGCGCCAATATGGTCGACACGCAAGAAGGCTCACCGGTAAATGATCTGAAGGGTGAGTTCTCTTCCAGCTCTTTGCCTTGAGCAAGCAGACTGGCCGTAGTCAGCATGCAGGCCTCCGAAACAGGATCCTCCATATGTTGTTCATGGAGATAGAACCCTCTCATCGCCGCGCAAGGCTCACAATCAGAGACGTGATTGCAACCGCCGCAGCGGTTTGGTTTGTAAGAGAGGATCTTTTCGCGCAGGCTGGTGCGCCATTTCGAATCCCAGATCTCCTTGAGTGTGTGCTGCTTCAAGTTTCCGACAACCGCGGTGTTGATTAGTTCGCACGGAAAAATATCGCCGTGCGCGCTGATTCTGGCCTTGGAAACAGCGGCCGTGCATACAAACTTGGCCTCACGTTTCATCAACCCGGCCTTGTAAATCTCAGCTTGTTGTTGAACCGTTACGCCATACTGAAGCAACTCGGTATCGCCGTTGCGGTTGGGAACCAGTTTTGAATCAAAAGTGTAAGACGCTCCCATCGCGGTTGCGAATTCCGGAAACTTGAACGCATCGTCGAAGTTATCCTTCTGGATGTGATACTCCAACCGGACCGGGATACCGCGTTCAATGAGCAGCTTCGCGGCGGTAATACTCTTCTCAAAGGTGCCGGCCTTTTTCGTAACAGCTTCGTGGATTGGAGCGGTAGTGCCGTAGATGCTGATCTGGACGGTAGTGATGACGTGCTTTGCGAGTTGATCCGCCTTTTTCTTATCGATGAAATTGGCGTTGGTGTAGAGGTCGAATAGAAACCCTTTGCTCTCTGCGTAAGCTACGATGTCAAGAAGATCTTTTCTGAGGAATATCTCTCCGCCGGTCAGCACGAGTTCGGGACAGCCGTGCTCTGCCAGTTGGTCCATGTGACTACAGACTTCAGGAAACGGCACGATATCTTTCTCGCTGAAGTCGAGATAACAGTGTCGACAGCGCAAATTACAGGGAATGAGCAGATCGAGCCAGACGCGGAACAACGTGTTCGCAGCCACGGCCTCCTGATATAGGCGGCCGTTCTTATTGTGGGCCTCTTCAGTCAACATCTCGGCGCGCTGCTCGTCAGTGATCTGTTCGCGGCCCGGCAGATCGACGATCCGTCGCTGCCATAGTTGTTCGAGGAAGGTATTGACGTCGCCCGCCACTCTCTCGACCGGAACACTATATTTCGCACTCAACTCTTCGTTAATCCTGGGAATGCTCTGACCTTCCTTAAGCCGCTCCCAGATGCGTGGACTGATCCCTCCGCAGAGCCATATTTCCCGGCTCTTCTGATTAACAAGACAGAGCTTCTTACCTATGGTGCGTGTTCCGACGTGCGGACGGAGTTGCACTGAGGCGATGCTTTCCATATTCGACCCTCCTTAAACCCCTACGACCTCTTGGAAGATTTCTGCATTGTGACGTTGAATGGGAGCGCACTTGAGTAGACTGCCAGTCTCCAGATAAGAGTGCGCGGGACAGCGATCGCATCCGGGCCGCAGACTGCACGGCGGACACTCACTCTCCTCTTCAAATACCTTGCGAAACTCCAGGAATCCAGATGAGTACCAGATGTCTCGCAGAGACTGCTCTCTCAAGTTGCCGTATTTGAAATCGGTCAACCATTCGCAGGGGCTGATATGCCCGTCCGGTGTGATGGCCCCACGCACATGTCCCGGTTTACAAGTGCCTGGGCTCGAGTGCTTCACTGAACCTCGCGCTGACACGAGTTTTCGATATTGAGTGTCAGTCAGTATTTGGACCAGCGGTTTGGTGTTGCGGTCAGTTTGGGGGATCAACGACCCGGTGTGGACTACGTGACGTATGCCCAGGCGAGTCATGTCGTCCTCGAATTTCTCGATGCCGTCAAAGTTGTCTCGCATGGTCACGAACTTCGCAACCAGGTTGTACTTCGCTTCACTCAACAGCCGGATCGCACGCATGGTGTTGTTATAAGATCCGGGTCGCTGGGCCAGCGTATCGTGCGCTTTCTCATCGGCGCCGTAGAAACTCACGTCAAAGGACTGCAAAAACGGCCGCATCGGCTCCAGCTTTTCCATCATTTTCTCGTCGATCAGCGAGCCATTTGTATTTAGTCGCAGCGTGAAGTGGCGATCGCAGGCATGCTGGATGATCGGCACCACGTCTTTGCGAACAAACAGTTCACCACCAGTCAGCGTGAGCAGGCAGCAACCCATGTCCGCCAACTGATCGAACGCATCGAACCAATCCTCGGTAGTGAGCTCGGTCGCGGCACCGCCATGAGTCGTGTTGTAGCAATGCACGCAGCGGAAGTTGCAGCGATATGTCAACTCGATGTGCATCTTTTGAATGTAGTGATTTTGCCAGTAGAGTTGATTGACCTGACTCTCGACACTGCTGGCCTGGTCCGCTGCAAACTTCGGAGTCATGCAGACTTCCTGAACAGGCCGCAACCCGGGGGGAGAACTCACGTCTGAATCCACTAACGCCTCAGTAGTTCTGGTTGGAGTGATTGAGATCCCATGTAAACGACCATCGTCGTGAGCCAGCCACAGGAGACCCCGTTCATAGAGGCGATCGAAAAAGCTGGTTACTTTGCCGGTGATCTTTTCCGCCGGTGCGTCAAGTTGCTGCGCTACCGCGAGCACGATTTCATCATCCGTCTTTACGCCATCGATCAGATTCCAGATCCGAGTGCCGGAAGGATTGAGAAAAACTTTGCGTTCACCAAGATGAATGATTGAGAAGGATTCAATTTGCCGGCAAGGAAGCAGTTTTCTAGTGAAGACCCGCATGATACACGTCTCCTATCGAGACTCTTGCACACGGTACAGCTGCGCAAGGTCCCTGGACTCAACGTCCAAAAAGCAAGGTTGTTTGTTTATCTCACGTGCTTAAATGAGGTGAAGGCATAACCGAATGTAAATACACCCTTATGTATACCCTTTATGTTTTCCTCCAACGTGAGTTTCTCAGAGGACGCTGTCGGGTTGAGCGTCTCCCACTTTTTACGTGTCCCCTTTAGCGTGAGAATCTTTACAGAAACTCACCGCTAAATGCAAAGCCTTTTCGGAAGCAAATCTGATCATTTGTGAGACAAAATATTCGTCTTGAATTTTTCTGTAGAGCGAAAGCGTCCGGCGTATTGCGTAGGTGTGAAGCCGGTGAGTCTTTTAAACTCCCTGGCAAACTGCGATTTATCCTTCACTCCAACTGCAAACATGATCTGTTTCATATTGAGGAACGTGTGTTCTATGAGTTCTTTCGATTTTTGCAGACGCAGCGATTTGAGGTAACGATTGAGAGGGATTCCAGTTTCTGCCTTGAACACGCGACGCAGATGCGAAGCGGACAGGTTGACCGCATTCGCCAACTCATTAACTGCCGGTTTGTTATCGATCGACTCGCCCAGCAGCTCTAAGACCACCTGCACCCTTTGGTCCATATCAATCATCCGGCTTCGCTACAAATTAACGGAGCAGGTATAAGCCACAGAACGTCCTGGTCACTAGACGTTGATGGTCATTTGCCTAAACGACGTTCTGTGAACGGGAGGTTATGATGAGGGGATCTTCTCAAGCGCTGGGTATTAGAGGAACCCCTGTCTCCAACAGGCGACATTATCGCTTGTTGGAATTCCACGTAACACTCGTGAGAATTCAAAGTCCTGAGGACGAGCACACAGTAAGCCTGATATAGGTGAATGTCAATCTCACTCCCTTATCGGCTAATCTGTGGATGCTTTTTCTGGCCACCGGCTGTTCGGTGGTGATATAACTCATCGCTCGTTTGCTTCTCGTTGCTCGCAGGAGGATTCTCATGCTCACCGTTGTACGCACAATCATTCT
>Ga0070698_100003272_pt1 | contig 17792 bp, 14 predicted proteins | sample KBSK1502metaG_FD_65477 | JGI IMG/M metagenome (GOLD analysis project Ga0070698, IMG submission 65477) | Corn, switchgrass and miscanthus rhizosphere microbial communities from Kellogg Biological Station, Michigan, USA - KBS K1-50-2 metaG | ecosystem: Host-associated > Plants > Roots >...
GCAAGGGAATCAAGCTTCGCCCTCGCCCGGAAAAGGAGAAAACAAAAACGCACCCGCCACGCCGAGTCCGTCCGCTAGCGGAGAAGATCGACAATCTTCGCACAATCAGGAACAGCCGGAGCAGTCACCGAGTCCGGGTGGAGGCGACGAACAAATGCCATCGCCCTCTCCCGGCGAAGGCGAAGGCGAGGGAGAAAGCGCGAGCCCGTCTGCAACACCAACTTCTACCCCGCAGAAAAAGTTGGACGGCGAAATCAAAGGAGCGAACGGTGACAAACAACCGGAGTCGCCTCAGGAAGCGGCGCAACTCGCCGAGGCCGACGCGGAAAAGGAGGGACAGATGACCGAAAAACAGGCGGAGCTCCTTTTGAAATCGATGAAAGACGAGGAACAACGCGTCCAGCTTGATGAACGCAAGGTCAGACGCCATGTCTATAATGATTGGTGACCAAAGATTTGAGGTCCGAGGGAAGATGTCGACCTACGCAAAAACTTTCAGGATTGGTTTTGCGCTGCTCGTTTTGATTTTAGCGCCCAGCATCGCGTTCGCCGCAACTCCGACCGTAACGGCTGTGCTAAGCGATTCGCAACCTGCCGTCGGACAGATCGTGCAATTGGAAATCAAAGTGAACGGCGCGAACAGCGCCAATGTTCCCGAAACAATTTCGATCGACGGCCTTGAAATTCATCAGACCGGCACATCGCGCCAGTTCGAGATGCACAATTTCGATGTCAGTAGCAGCGTGACTTACAATTACACGATCCTGCCGTTGAAGGCCGGGCATTTTAAAATTCCGCCGCAGTCGGTTCGGATTGGAAACGAATCGCTGCGCACGCCCGAGCTCGTATTGGATGTGGCGCAAGGATCGGGCAGCTCCGGCGGCTCCGCCGGTTCGGCCCAAACCGGGCAAAACCCGGTTGCGAGTAAGCTTGCCTTCGCGGAATTGGTCGTGGCCAAAAAAGATGCGTATGTGGGCGAGATGATTCCGGCGGAAATTCGACTGGGATTCGATCCACGGGCGCATAGCCGGCTTCAAGAGGGACCGGAACTTTCCGGCCAGGGTTTTACGACCCAAAAGTTGCAGCAACCGCGCGAAAACCTGGAAACAATCGGTGGTAGAAGCTACCAGGTTTACACCTTTAAGACCGCCATTGCTCCGGCGCGGCTGGGTAAATTCGAAATCGGTCCGGTAACAGCGAAAGCAGTTGTCGTTTTGCCGCGGCGACCGAGCACTTCGCCGCGAACCCATCCGCGATCGCCATTCGATCTATTTAATTTAGATGATCCCTTCTCAGATCCGTTTTTCAGCGACCCGTTTGGAAGCATCGGCGAACGAACCGAACTGCCGATTAGAAGCGAACCGGCCGTCCTCAATGTGAAACCGCTTCCCTCGAATGCGCCGCCGAATTTCTCCGGAGCGATTGGCAATTTCACGATGGCGGTCGACGCAAAACCGAAAACTGTGCAAGTGGGCGATCCGATCACCGTTACATCGACAATCAGCGGTCGCGGAAATTTTGATCGAATGAATGGACCGGGGCTCGAGGACGAGGGTGGTTGGCACAAATATCCGCCCTCTTCGAAATTCACACAGGACGACGACGTCGGAATCAGCGGCGAAAAGACTTTCGAGATGGTGATCGCGCCTAACGAAAAGAAAACGGCGGTGCCGCCGTTGGTGTTCTCTTACTTCGATCCGGTTAAAGAAAACTACGTCACATTACGGAGCGACGCAGTTCCGATTCACGTTGAAGGTGGCGCAGCGCCGGCGCCGGCTGTCGCTGCAGCTCCCACAACGTCGGCGACGCCAATAGGGACGGTTGGCGTTACTCCCGCGCCAACAGCAAAGCCGCAGGATATCTTATATCAAATGAGTGATCTCGGCCGCGTTCGATCCTTCACGCCGGTTTATCAGCGTCCAGTTTTCTGGATGGCTCAGCTCGCACCTTTGATTCTTTTATTGGGATTCGTTGGCTGGAAAATTCGGCAAGCGAAGATCGACAATCGCGACGCGCAGCGGGCGGCGGCGTTGCAACAGGAATCCACTGAGCTTTTGCGGAAATTGAGGCGAAGCGAGTTGTCACCCCAGGAATACTTTTCAAATGCGTCCCGCGTCGTGCGCGTGAAAACCGCGCTCGCCAAAAAGATTAATCCGAACGCCGTGGACGCGGAAACCGCGGCCAAAGCTTTTGATTTGGGTGAGAGTGAGCGCGCACAATTGCGGACGCTATTCGAGCGGAGCGACGAATTGCGCTTCAGCGGAAGTGGAAACGGGACCCGGTCGGTCTCGCACGACGAGCGTGAAGAAGTTTTGAGGTTGCTGGAAAGTTTGCGGGCATGAAAATCCGAATAGCTCTCAGCTGCGCAATAATATGGTTGGTCAGCGCTCCGTTTTTGATGGGGCAACCCGCGGCACAATTTGCCAAAGCCAATCAGGAATACGCCGCCGGCGACTTCAAAGCCGCAATCGCCGACTATGAGGAGCTGGTACGCTCCGGACAGGACACGCCAAATCTTTTTTACAATTTGGGCAACGCGTATTTCCGGCAAAACAATTTCGGCCGCGCCATTCTCAACTACGAACGCGCGCTTGCACTCGATCCATACCATCCGGAAGCCCAGGCAAACGTGCGGATCGCGCGTGATGAAGCCCGCGCGCTCGAGTTGGTTCCAACTCGAGCGGACCGCTTGTTCGAGTTCGCCGATGAAAACCAATTCGCCGTCACTGCGACGGTCGCATTTTGGATCGGTCTGTTTTCAATCGCGGTATTTATTTTTGGCCGGCGCCGCAGTCGCACCGCGATTGCGTTGTCGATCTTATCGTTGTCGATCTTCGTAGTCGCTGTTCTGGCAGTTTACCAACTCAGCCATGGGAAAAACGGCCAAGGACTGGCCATTGTGACCGGGGAAAATGTCGAAGCCCGACTCGCTACGGCGGACAACGCCAATCGCGTTTTGACCTTACCTGCTGGCAGCGAAATCAAAATCGTCAGCCAGCGCGGTGATTGGATTTACGTGGGCCTTCCGAATAATTTGCGCGGCTGGATGCCAGCGAATAGCGCCGAACAGGTGCGCATGTAAAATTCACGCCCTTTTGCGGCCGTCATCGACCGCCGCTAGAGTATTCGCATGCAAGCGGAGATGGACGTGGGAACGAACCGAAAGGCGTTCCAGATCAATCTCGATCGACAGAAGTATGGGACTTTCGCCGAAATCGGCGCGGGCCAGGAAGTAGCGCGCCGCTTTTTTCACGTCGGCGGCGCGGCCGGCACGATCGCCAAAACAATATCCGCCTACGACATGACTTTCAGCGACGCGATCTACGGACCTGCCGACCGTTACGTGAGTCGGGTGCGCTTGAACACGATGCTCGATCATGAGTACGCCCTTTTGTTGGAGCGTCTTGAGAGAAAACTTGGAAGCGAACGCGCGTTTTTTGTTTTTGCCGATACGGTCGCGGCCCGGAGTTTTAAGCAACACAACGAATCACACGGCTGGTTGGGTGTTCGGTTTCAGCCAGCGCCGCGGAGCGAACCGAGTCAAATCATCATTCACGTCCGCATGCTCGACGAATCGAACGTCGACCAGCAGGAAGCGCTCGGCGTGGTCGGAGTGAACTTGCTTTATGGCGCGTTTTACCATTCGGAACCGGAGCGTTTGATTTCGTCGCTCCAGGAAAATCTCGCACCCGGAAAAATTCAGGTCGACCTGATCAAATTTTCCGGACCGGCATTCGCCACCATCGACAATCGATTGATGAGCTTGCAACTGGTGAGCCAGGGCTTAACCGACGCCGTGATGTTCACCGCCGACGGCGAGATGGTGCAGCCGTCCGAGATTTTGCATAAGAAAGCGATTCTGATTGAGCGCGGCAGTTTTCGTCCGGTCACTTATGCGACCAACGACATGCTGGAAGGCGCGCGCCGTCAGTTCCTAAAAGAATCCGGTTGCTCGGAAACAGAACTGGTCGTGTTGATGGAGATGACACTGGAAAATCTGCTTTCGGAAGGGCAACTCAATCACGCCGATTTTCTGGCGCGAGTCGATATCCTCGGCGCACTTGGACGAACGGTCCTGATCTCGAAGTTCGGCGAATACTACCGGCTGGCCGGATATCTTTCGCGTTACACCAGCCGAATGATCGGCCTGGTCATGGGCGTACCGAGCTTGATCGAAATTTTCGACGAAAAATATTATCTGAATCTCGAAGGCGGAATTCTCGAGGCGCTCGGCCGCATGTTCAAGCACGGCCTGAAGCTTTACGTCTATCCGATGATCGACGAAAAGACGGGCAAGATTATAACGGCGACTCAAGTCGAGGTTGCGCCCAATCTTCGCTCACTCTTCCAATACTTGGTCGACAATCGCCACATCGAAGAGATCACTGATTATCAGAAAGACTATTTACGAATCTACCCGCCGTCGGTTCTGGCCAAGCTAAAAGCCGGCGACGAAAGTTGGGAGGAAATGGTGCCACCGGAAGTGGTCCAGATCATCAAAGAGCGCGACTTTTTCGGGTACCGAGCGGCGGTAGCGGCTTGAACGCCAACACTTAGCGAGCTTTTGCCCAAAGAGATACGTAGAGCGCCGTCCAAAAAGCGCCAGCGCGAGGCACGTTTCCCGCTACATGGCCCTGCAGCATCATGGCGAAACGCGCAGATTCTGTGGTCGGCATCGATTTGGGAAAGCATGTCCTCAAAGGCGTCGCTCTTCGGCGCAAAGGCGATTCGCGCTTTATTCTAACAAGCTTCGCGTCCCGACCTGTCCCGGAAGAATTTGCGTCGGCCGAAGATCTTTCCCGGGAGCTCAAGCAGCTCCTTCGCGATCTGGGCGGCAGCGCCAAAGCGTGTGCGTTCGCAGTTTCCGATCCGAGTACAATTTTGCGCATCATCGAACAGCCGGATACGCCGGTCGATTTGCTTAGAAATGCATTGCGATTGAACGGACTGGCCGTGTTGAACCAGGAATGCAAAGACTTCATTCTCGATGTCGCGCCGGTTGGTAGCCACGCTGATGGCGAATCGATAACGGACAAACCATCGGCTGCTGGAAGCAAAACGGCCGTGCAGAGCGGAGTTGTCACCCAGACGAAATATCTCGTCGGCGGAATGCTCCGAAGTCAGGTAAAGCAAATCGTCGCGGCTGCGAATAAGATCCGGCTCTCGGCCGAAATTCTGCAACTCGCCCCGGTCTGTTCATTCAACGCGTTCGAATTCGCTTATCCCGAAGTTTTCGCAAATGACGCTTTTCTGCTGCTCGATACGGGACATCTCCAAAGCACCGTGTTGATCGGAAGCAAAGGTGAACTGGTGCTGGTGCGCAGCATCGATTACGGCGGCAAAGCGCTGATGCAAGCGCTCACCGCCGAAGACGCGCTCGATGCCGATGCCGCCTGGCTGATGATTCAACAGGGCGACGAAGGAATGACCGATATTTGTCGCGGATCACTGGCGCGGCTGGCAATGGAAGTGCGCAACTCGATCGGATTCTTTGAGGGTCAGCGCGAAGAAGGCATCAGCCGAATTTTTGTTTCCGGTGGGCTGGCTCGCGCGGAAACAGTTTTGCAGGCATTGAGCGATGAACTCAGCTTGCCCTGCGAAATTTGGGACCCGCTCGAAACCTGCGAGGTCGCGCTCCCGGCCGCGAAGCGGCAGACTTTGCCGAACGAATTCGTTTCGCTCAACGTCGCCTGCGGGGCGGCCTTCGAATATTTCAAAACCTGACTAGCACCGATGGCACTTCATCTCAATCTTCTGCATGAGGAAATTCTCGAGCAGCGGCAGCGCCAACGCGATCCGCTCAAAATCGGAATCCTCGTGCTTTCCAGCTGTGGAGCGTTGCTCTTTCTTTATTACGCCTGGAACGCGTATCAAACCCTCGAGATAAAAGCCAAGCTCAACAGCGTCGAAGCCGAATGGAAGAAACTCGAGCCGAAAGTGACGCAAGCACAGAAACGTGCCGCCGAGCTGACCGACCTGATCAACACCACGCGCGTTCTGGATGATTACATCGACAATCGTTTCTTCTGGGGACCCTTCCTGGAAAAACTTTCGCGCTGCGTTCCACCAAATGCCCAAGTGACCAGCATGGAAGGGACATTGTTGGAGGATGAAAAAGGAGGTGGCATTTCCATTATCATTGACGGCGTGGCCGCCGCCCGTGAACCCCGCTCAGCCGCGGAAGATTTACGCCAAATGTTGCTGGAGCAATTGGGCAAAACTTATCACGACGTAAAAGCAGAATTCAAAACGCTCGAAGACGTCGAAACGGTGGCGAACCTCGGGGGAACCAACGTTCCGATGTCACGATATATTTTGTCTATCACTTTCAATCCTGGCGCTGTCGCAAAACCCGCCGCGACGCCGCCGCCCGGCCGGAGAAAGCAGAAAAACAATGAGTCTTCCTAAATTATCCAAGGACCAGATCAAAAAACTGTCGCTTAGCGCGATGGGCTTTGTCTTTTTGCTCTACGTTTACTTCACGTTCTTCCTCGGGCCATTGCAAAAAGCCCGCGCGGGCACCCTCGCCCAAATCGCCGACCGGCAAACGAAGATCGACAGTTCCAAAACAGAGGTAGCGAAAGCCGCCAATCTTGAGCGCCAGGCTAAGGACGCGATGACTCGCTTCGCCACGCTCAAAGCTCTTTCGCCGGAAGGCGCACCGATCGCGTGGTTTCCGCCGCACATGAAGACATTCTTCGCCAGTCAGGGGATCGATCGCGCCGTTGCGCGGCTCGAAAGCAACAGCAATTTCAAAGAAGCCGAGCTTGCCGCCTGGACCAAATACAACTGGCTGGTCGACCTGCCTCAGGCCGATTTCGCCGAGCTCGGCAAATCCATCGCCGAACTCGAGAACACCGAGCCGCTCCTTTCCGTTACCAAACTAAGCATTCACGTCCAGCCCGAGCAGCCGCAATTTCAGCAGGTCGCCATCGCCGTGACCACCGTCGTAGTAAAACGATGAACAAATTTCTCTCACTCGTCTCTATGTCGATCCTGGCGGCTCCGGCGTTGCTGGCAGCCGACGAAAAGCCGGCGCCGATCGCGCTGAAGAATAAATCGGGAAACGAACCCGCTTCAATCGAGCTCAAAAATAAAGCACCCGAAGAACCGGGCGCTTTCGTGCTGAAGAACAAATCCTCGTTCAAGATTGATGCCGCAGCGCGAAGCCCGTTTTGGCCGATCAGCTGGAAACCGGCCGGAAAAATTTCGACCGGTGGAACCGACCAAGGCGAAGTTCCACCTGGCGCATTCCTCGTCAGCACGATCACGCTCGACGGCGGCACTCGCTTTGCAATCATCAATGGGAAATCGATGCAGGAAGGCCAGCAGTTTGGGTTGCAAATCGGCACTCAAGTTTATCAGGTCACGGTCAAGAGAATTGAGGATGGCCGGGTAATCCTTTCACGTCACGACGGAGAGATCATCGTTCCGCTTCGCCGCAAATGAAGGTGGATCGACCGCTCCGCGGGCGATGCTAAGGTTGAGGCGGCGCAGCTGCGATATTTAGCAACTCTCGAACACCTCGCTCGCCTGGATCCTGCTGCATAAATCGTTCTGTTCAGGCGTTCCCAGTTGAGTTTTTCCGCAGAAAACGGTAACATCTTTGCCGTTCCACTCTCGCGATAAATCGCGCCGAACCCGCAACGAATATGAAATTATCTTCCGCAACCCTTTTGGCGCTTTGTTTCTGTCTTAACAACAACGCGAGGGCGCTCAGCTTTAGCGATTTCTTTGGCCCGCGCTTCAACGGCGTACAGACGACACGCACCGCGTTGGCGCCAAAAAATGCGCTCGACTCCGTTCATCGCTGGAACACGATCGCAATCAACGCCAGCGGACTCGATCACACGCCTGTGGCGCCCGGCGAGATCCGGACTTTTGGGGAGCAACTCGGACCCGGTCGCTCCAGTCGCGCCATGGCGATTGTTCACATTGCGATTTTCGATTCGGTCAACGCGGTCCTCGGCGGTTACCAGAGTTATACCGGAATCCAGGCCGTAAAGCCGCCGGTCTCACTTGATGCCGCGGTCGCGCAGGCCGCGCACGATACGTTGGTCGTGCTTTATCCGTCGCAAGCGTCGGCGTTCGATTCACTTTTGGCCGACGATCTCGCGAAGGTCAGCAACAAGAACGAACTCGCCAACGGCGTTTCGTTAGGCCAACGCGCGGCCGCTGCAATTCTCGCGGTCCGCACAAACGATGGCTCCCAAGTCCCGGAACCACGGGTCGGGGTCAATTATTTCACCAGCGATCAACCCGGCCATTGGCGCCAGGACCCGATCAGCTTGATCCCGCTCGCCCTCGGCGCGCACTGGGGCAATTGCAAAACTTTCGTCGTCCAATCGGCCAGTCAATTTCGTGTTCCCCCGCCGCCCGCGATGAATAGCGCTGAGTACGCGAGCGCCTACGCCGAAGCGAAATCGGTCGGAGGCGACGGAGTGTTCACACCGAGCACGCGAACGCCGGAGCAAAGCTTCATCGGAGTTTTTTGGGCTTACGACGGAACACCGAGTTTGTGCGCGCCGCCACGGCTCTACAATCAGATCACCGTTCACATCGCTGATCAGATGCATCTCGGCACTGCCGATCTGGCGCGACTCCTCGCGCTCGCTAACACCGCCATGGCCGACGCCGCGATGTCCGTTTGGGATTCCAAATATTATTACGATTTCTGGCGACCGGTCACCGGCATCCGCGAATCGGATCTGGGCACCGGGCCGACCGGACTCGGCGACGGCAATGCATCGACAATCGGCGATCCGACTTTCACGCCAATGGGCGCGCCCGCGAGCAATCTCACCGGTCCGAATTTCACACCGCCGTTTCCATCTTATCCGTCCGGTCACGGCGGCTTTGGCGGCGCTCTTTTCCAAACGTTGCGCAGATTTTTCGGCACCGACAACATCGCGTTCACCTTTGTCTCCGACGAATTCAACGGCGTGACCAAAGACAATGCCGGAAACGTGCGTCCCTATATGCCGCGCAGTTTCCAAAGTTTCTCGCAGGCGGAAGAAGAAAACGGCCAGAGCCGGATTTATCTCGGCATCCACTGGTCGTTCGACAAAACCCAGGCGATCGCCCAGGGCCGCAACGTAGCCAACTACCTCTTCGAGCACGCCTTCATGCCGGTCAGCAAGAAATAACTTCCGCTCTTCCTCTTCCGCTTCGTCTTAATCTTCTCCCTTTTTACAAAAGCACCGACGCCGAGCAGTCTGGTTCACGCGAGCAGACAGGTCTAGCTTCTGGTCACATTCGAAGCCCTCATGGCAACCACGAGTGACAATTTCTTCTACATTGGATTTATTGCAGCGTTGTACGCAATCAACATAAGCGGCGTCTTGCTTGTCGCCTAGTTGCTTCGTCGCTGGTTCTCCCGTCTCTCGCTAGCCTGGTCGTTTGTCGCATCGCAGACGCTGCTTTTGCTTTTATGTGTTGCACTGTTTCCAACCGGAATTTTTTTCGCGGAGCCGCCCGTTGACGATTTGTACGCGGGTTTCTTTCTCTTCCCAGGTATCCATCTCTATCTCCTCGCAGGCAAACTCTGTCTTGACCCATTAATGGATCACGGCTTCTCCAACTGGCTTTTTCAGCATGCGCCAGAGCGCGCTGCTAATCTGATTGGTCTCATATTCTTGCCAGCCGTGCCGTGCGCAATACTCGGCGCACTGCAGTGGTTCGGGATCGGCAAAGCTATCGAGTGGTTCGGTAAGCGTCGTGTCCGAAACGCCGCGAAACTCGCTCAGCCGATCGGCTCGAGCTGAGTCACCGGAATGTATTCACTCTCGCGGAGCACGACTGGTTTCGTGCCGCGGATGAGCTGCCACCATTGCCTCGCTGACCCGATGACGATCAGGAACACGAGCAGCAGAAAAAATCCGGCAACCGCTGCATCGAATTGCCAGACGGTGGCTTGACGCATCAGCTCGCTCGCTTTTGTCGGATCGACGGTCCCCGCTGCTTCACTCGCGAGCGATTGCGCGCCGCTCAAAAATCCAAGCCTAGGATCGGCCGAAAAAATCTTGAGATAACCGGCTGAAAACGTGACCGCGCACATAAAGCAAAGCGGCGCGACCGTGATGAACAGATACCGCGTCTTCTGCATCTTGATCAGGATCGTCGTGCACAAGCAAAGCGCGATCACGGAAAGAAGCTGGTTTGCAAGTCCGAACAACGGCCAGAGGGTGTTGATGCCGCCGAGCGGATCGACGACTCCCTGATACAAAAACCACCCCCAGGCCGCGACCAGCAGCACACTGGAAAAGAAATTTGCGGTCCAGGAACGCGTGTTGCCGAGCGGTCGCCACACGTTGCCTAATAAATCCTGCAACAAGAACCGTCCGACGCGCGTCCCGGCGTCGATCGTCGTCAAAATGAAGAGCGCCTCGAACATGATGGCGAAGTGATACCAAAGCGCGAGCGCGGTCGGGCTCGCCGAAAGCTTTGCGAACATGTGCGCCATGCCAACAGCGAACGTCGGCGCGCCACCGGCACGATTGAACATTGTTTTCTCCCCAAGATTGTTCGCTAAGATCGACATCTCATCTTCTTTCACCGGAAATCCGGCCGCAGAAACCTTCTGCACGACTTCAGTCGGCGTGCCTTTCGTGTTGATCGCGAAGTATTGGCCCGGTTGCAGGACGCAGGCCGCGATCAACGCCATCAGCGCGACCATCATCTCGGTGATCATCGCGCCGTAACCGATGTCCCGCACGCGGGATTCGCGACCGACCATCTTCGGCGTGGTGCCCGACGCGATCAGGGAATGAAATCCGGACACCGCGCCGCAAGCAATGGTGATGCAAACGAACGGAAACACCGGCCCCGCGAAAACGAGTCCGCTGCCGTCGATGAATTTCGTCAGCGACGGCATTTGGAGCGTCGGATGAATCAAAATCACTGCGATCGCGAGCGCAGCCACCGTTCCAAGTTTCAAGAACGTGCTCAGATAATCGCGTGGCGTGAGCAGCATCCAGACTGGCAGAATCGACGCGGCCAATCCATAAATCATGATCGCCCACGAAACCCAGATCGCGTCGTGCCGGAACCAGGCTTCGATCGCCGGAAAATTTCCTAGAAATTGTCCGCCCCAAACACCGAACGCCAAACCGAGCAAACCGAAAATCGTGACCGCAGTGACGTTTACTTTTCCGCTGCGAAGCCCGAACCCCATGATCAGTGCGACCGGAATCGTCATCGCGATTGTGAACACGCCCCATGGACTTTTTGCCAGCGCTTGCACGACCACGAGCGCGAGCACAGCGAGTAAAATAATCATGATCGCAAGCACGCTGATGAGCGCGAGCACGCCCACGCCGCGGCCGATTTCTTCTTTCACCATTTGGCCAAGTGTTTTCCCACCGCGCCGCACCGACGCGAAGAGCACGATCATGTCGTGCACCGCGCCGCCGAGCGTCGCGCCGATCAGGATCCAAAGTGTTCCCGGCAAAAAACCAAACTGCGCCGCCAACACCGGGCCAACCAGCGGTCCCGGGCCAGCAATCGCCGCGAAATGATGACCGAAAACCATCCATCGATTCGTCGGCACAAAATCTTTGCCGTCATTCTTAACAACAGCTGGAGTCGCCCGTTCGTCATTCAGCACAAGCACTTTCGTCGCCAGCCATTTGCTGTAGAACCGGTAACTGATCGCCGCGGTACAGAGTCCGGCCACGATGATCCAGAGCGCACTGATCTGCTCACCGCGCGACAGCGCAAGTACGGCGAGCGACGCCAAGCCCAGCAAGGTCACAGCAGCCCACAGCAGCTTTTTCCAGAGACTCATTGCCGTCGTAAGATCGACATCTATTAAACCAGCTTCAATCGAGCTTGTCTCGCGCCTCTTTTAGTTTCCCAAGCTGTTCTGTGAAATTCTTTTGTCGTTCTCGATGGAGCTCAACAACTTGTCTCGGCGCGCGATCGACAAACGATTTGTTCTTCAGTTTCTCCTCAACCGTGCGGAGTTCCGCATCGACGTTCGCGATCTCTTTTTCGAGGCGTTCGCGCTCGGCAGAGCGATCAACCTCAACAACGAGCATAATTTCGCCAAGAGGTGTCGTCGCAATTGGCGTTCCAGCTCCAGTTTTGAATTTTGGATCGATGATTAATTCCGAGGCGTTGAGTAATCTTGCGATCGTCTCTTGCTCGCTCGCTAATCCGCTTTGCTTCGATCGCAGCGCATACTTCGCCTTCTGATTGGACGCGACTCGAGCCTGCGCGCGCAAATTGCGACCGGCTTGCACCGTTTCGTAAATTGCCGCGACCAATCGCCGTTTCCTGGCGAGTTCCGCCTTGACCGCCAGTTCGGCTCGGACCGGGAGCGGCGCGAATTGAATCGATTCTTTGCCCAAGCCAAGCAGCGACCACAGTTCCTCGGTAATGTGCGGCATGAAGGGATGGAGCAGGCGCACAGTTGCCGACAAAACATAATCCATCACCGCAAGCGCCGATTTTTTCTTCGACTCGTCCTCGCCGAAAATTTCGGTCTTGCCCGCTTCGACGAACCAGTCGCAGTAATCGCTCCAGACAAAATCGTAGAGGCGTTGCGCGACGGTGTTGAATTCGTAATCGCGATACGCTTTCTTAATCGCGTCGATGGTCTCGTTGAGCCGCGCCAAGACTTCCACGGCGAAGATCGACAAGTTCTTTATGTCGATCTTGGGCGAAGCGGAGCTCGGCCCGTGCATTTGGCGAAAACGGGCGACGTTCCAAAGCTTGGTGGCGAAATTGCGGCCTTCTTCGATTTGTTTTTCGTCGAAGCGAATGTCCTGGCCGCTCGGCGCGATCCGCATCAGGCCGAAGCGCAAGCCGTCCGCGCCATACTTGTCGATCAACTCCAGCGGATCAGGCGAATTGCCCAGCGATTTCGACATTTTGCGGCCCTGCTTGTCGCGAATGATGCCGGTGAAGAAAACATCGTGGAACGGAATGTTGTCTTGAGTCTTGCTGGATTTTCCCGGCTTGAACTCGAGGCCGGCAATGATCATCCGCGCGACCCAGAAGAAAATGATATCCGGACCGGTCACGAGCACCGACGTTGGATAAAATTTCTTCCGCGTTTCCGGGTCCATCGTTTCGTAGGCCCACAGCCAGGATGAAAACCAGGTATCGAGCGTGTCTGGGTCTTGCGTCCAACCTTTGCCTGGCGACGCGATCTGAACGCGGGTTTCATTTCCGCGGTACCAAGCCGGGATTCGATGTCCCCACCAAACTTGTCGGCTGATGCACCAGTCCTGAATGTTCGCGAGCCACTGCGCGTAAACTTTTTCCCAGTGCCTCGGAAAGAAACGGATGAGATGTTTTTCGACGACCGCGAGCGCTTCCTTCGTTTTCGGATAATGCAGGAACCATTGCTCGCTGAGTCGCGGCTCGATCGGGACATCGCTGCGATCGCTGAAGCCAACATTGTTCTCGTAGGGCTCTGTTTTCGACAGCAATCCCCTTTCCTGCAGTAATTCGGCGGCTCTCTTGCGGGCCTCGAAACGGTCGAGTCCATCCAACTCTGGAACCGCCGGGCAATTTATTTTTCCATTGGGATGTAGAACATCGGTAACCGGCAGCTTGTGACGCTGCCCGACCTCAAAATCGACTTTATCATGCGCGGGCGTGACTTTTAACACGCCGGTCCCGAATTCAGGATCGATTGCGTCATCAGCGACGACCGGAATTCTCTCGTGCGGCATCGGACGCCATACTTCTTTGCCGACAAGATCGACATAGCGTTTGTCTTTCGGGTGAACCGCGACGCCGGTGTCAGCCATGATCGTTTCTGGACGCGTGGTTGCGATTTCGAGAAACTTTCCGGGACGATCCGCGATTTCGTAGCGGACGTAGTAAAGACTTCCCTTTTGCGGCTTGTTAATGACTTCCTCATCCGACAACGCCGTTTGCGCGGCCGGGTCCCAGTTAATCATGCGGCGGCCGCGATAGATCAGTTTCTTTTTGTAAAGATCGACAAAGATCTTTTCGACCGCGCGAACATAATTGTCGTCGAAGGTATAACGCTGACGCGACCAATCACAGGAGCAACCGAGTCGCTTGAGTTGTTGAATGATGATGCCGCCGTGTTTGTCCTGCCATTCCAGCACGCGCTGCAAAAATTTCTCGCGGCCGAGATCGTGACGCGTCACGCCTTCGTTTTTGCGGAGCCATTTCTCGACCGCGGTCTGCGTTCCAATCCCAGCGTGGTCCATCCCCGGCAGCCAAAGAACTTCGAATCCCTGCATCCGGGCACGTCGCGCGAGGATGTCCTGAATGCTGTTATTCAAGACGTGGCCGAGCGTGAGCACGCCGGTGATGTTCGGTGGCGGCATTACGATCGAGAACGGCTTTCTCTTCGAATCCGCGTCCGCTTCAAAGTCGCGATTGTCGATCCAACGTTGATACGATTTTGGTTCAACCGTCTTTGGATCGTAAGTTTTTGAAAGCTCAGCCATTGTGGTTTGAATCATCGAGAACCGGAGCGCGTTTGCAAATGGAGGTCAGGCAGCCTGCAAGGCTATCTTCCAAAGCAGCTTGCAGCGGACCGTGTCAACGATGAGTTTCGCGCTACATGAGCGATCTGCGTCCCATTGGAGTTTTTGATTCCGGGATCGGCGGCCTGACTGTGGTGAAGGCATTGCGCGACCGGCTCCCGAACGAAAACATTTCCTATCTCGGCGACACTGCGCGTGTCCCCTACGGTCCCAAGAGCCCTGAAACGGTCCAGCGTTACGCGATCGAGCTCGCCGAAATGTTGATGAAACAAGACGCGAAGGCACTCGTCGTCGCATGCAACACGGTTTCGTCGGTCGCGTTGTCGGCGCTAACGGAAAGATTTCCCGTGCCGGTAATCGGAGTGATTGAACCCGGCGTTCACGCTGCGCTCGCGGTCAGCCGCAATCGACACATCGGCGTAATCGGAACTCGCGCGACAGTTCGAAGCGGTGCCTACGAAAAAGCCCTGCGCGTCGCGGACGGTAACGTGCGAGTGAGCAGTCGCGCTTGTCCCTTGCTCGTTCCGTTGATCGAAGAAGGCTTGCTTAACGACGAAGTCACCGATCGCATGATCCTGCGCTATCTCGAACCGTTGCTGGCGGATGACATCGACACGCTTGTGCTTGGATGCACGCATTATCCTTTGCTCACAGGAGCGATCGCGCGCGTGCTCAAACGGCAGATCATGATTGTCGATTCCGCGCAAAACTGCGCGCGGGCGGTTGAGGAAATGTTGGATCGACAATCGCTCCGCGCAGCGCCGCTCAACGCCGGCAAACTGCACGTTGCGCTTACCGATGCGGCTGACAGCTTCCTGAACGTCGCGCGCGATGCATTGCAACTGCAGTTCAGCGATATCGAGATCCGCGCGTTGGCCTAGATGGAAGGGACAAACCCGCGATCGCGCCGGACGGGGGGTGTTCGTGGCTTCGCCGCCCCGATTAACATCGTCTTCGGAGAAGCCGATCCACCTTTGTTGCGTACGCGCTTGATCTTCGGCAAACTCTTCACGATCAGATCGTAAGAATGGTCGATCATTTTTCGCAGCTCTGCGTCCGGAATGCCGCCTTCAAGCTCAACCGTGTTCCAATGCTTCTTGTTCATGTGGTAACCGGGCCTGACTTGCTCGTAACGATCGCGTAACTCGAGCGCCAGGTCAGGATCGCATTTCACGTTCGCTCGTGCCGGAACTTCGTCGAGCGACGCGAGCGCAAAAATTTTGCCCACGACTTTGAACACGAGAACGGTCTCGCCAAACGGCGCGCCTTCAGTCGCGCCGGGCTTTTTCAGGCAATATTCGCGGAATTCTTCCAGATTCATTCTTAAGTTATAGCGGCGGTCTGCAACCGTCGCATTTATCTTCTTAGACCGGCGGTCTTAGACCGCCGCTACAGAAATCAACGGATGCGCGAAGTCAGAATTTCGACGAGATCTTTAATTACAACGCGCTCTTGTTTCATTGAATCGCGTTCGCGCAGCGTGACCGTGTCACGGAGCGCAGTGTCTTTTTCGCCGAGCGTTTCGAAATCGACGGTGATGCCGAATGGAGTTCCGATTTCATCCTGGCGCCGATAACGGCGGCCGATCGCCCCGCCTTCATCGTAGAAAACAAACATGTGCGGCCTAAGAAGATCGACAATCTGTTTCGCCTTCGCCACAAGCGGCTCCTTATTTTTTAAAAGTGGAAAGATCGCGCACTTGACCGGCGCGATCCGCGGGTGAAATCGCAGGACGATCCGCGTTTCCATTTTCCCTTTGTCGTCGGGCGCTTCGTCTTCCGAATAGGCGTCGCAAATCAACGCCAGCACGGTGCGATCGACCCCGGCGCTCGGTTCCACCACGTGGGGAATAAATTTCTGCTTCGTTTCCTCGTCGAAATACTCGAGCGACTTGCCGCTCGCCTTTTGGTGCTGCGCCAAATCGTAATCGGTCCGATAGGCCACACCCTCCAGCTCTTGTCGCCCAAACGGAAAGTCGTATTCGATGTCATAGGTTCCCTTTGAATAGAACGCGCGCTCTTCGTCCGGCACGGTCACCACATGCAACTTGTCCCGCGGGATCCCGATGCTTTCGTAAAACTTGAGCCGTTCTTCTTTCCAATATTCGAGCAGCCTCATCCCCTCCTCTGCCCGGCAAAAATATTCCAGCTCCATTTGCTCGAACTCGCGCGACCGGAAGTTAAAATTGCGCGGATTGATTTCGTTCCGAAACGCTTTCCCAATCTGCGCGATGCCGAACGGTAATTTCTTTCGCGAAACATCGAGGATATTTTTGAACTGAACAAAGATTGCCTGCGCTGTTTCCGGACGAAGATAAGTCACCGACGATTCGTCCTCGGTCGCGCCCACATAGGTTTTAAACATCAAGTTAAACGCACGCGGTTCAGTCAGATCTTTGCCGCCACAATTCGGGCACTGCCTCCCTTTTCCCTTGTCGATCAGCTGATCGGCGCGCAAGCGTGCCTTGCAAGATCGACAATCGACCATCGGATCGCTGAACGTGTCCTGGTGACCGCTCGCTTTCCAAACTGCGCGGTTCATCAGGATCGAGCCGTCCATGCCGACGACGTCGTCGCGCTCGTGCACCATCACGCGCCACCAGTAATTTTTCAGGTTCCGCTTTAGCTCGACGCCGAGCGGGCCGTAATCCCATGCGCCGTTCAACCCGCCGTATATCTCGCTCGATTGAAAAATGAATCCGCGCCGCTTGCACAGGCTGACGATCTTTTCCATGCGCTGCGCGTCGGTGGCGGTGCTCATTTGAAAAGAGTTAACCGCGGATTACGCGGATTTCACGGATAATTGTGGCGGATCGCGTTGTCCTCAACGCGATGTTATTCATCGTCTTCGGAGAAGCCGACCCACCTACGCCTGTGGCTCGACCGTGATCTCGGTTTTGACCGAGCTTGCGATAAAACAGTTCTCGTGTGCCGCGTGATGCATTTTCTCGAGCTCTTCGGCGCTCGGTTTCTTATCCCCTGAGAACGTGATCTTCGGCTTCAGCGTCACTTTGGTGATCGCCAATTTGCCTTCAGCGTTTTTCTCCATGTGGCCGACGGCTTCATCGACATATTCGTCCATGACGAACTTCTGTTTACAGGCAATGGCCAAAAACGTCAGCATGTGACAGCTCGAGAGCGAAGCGACATAGGCTTCCTCCGGGTCGACATTTTTCGAATCTCCAAGATACGCCGGCGCGGCTGACGCCGTCATTTCGTGACCGCCGTCAAATTTCCAGGTGTGATTGCGGGGATACTTCTGGTAATCGAACGGCGCGTCGCCGCGCTTCCAGGTGAGAGTCATTTTGTGTTCGGACAT
>Ga0070698_100003273_pt1 | contig 17790 bp, 18 predicted proteins | sample KBSK1502metaG_FD_65477 | JGI IMG/M metagenome (GOLD analysis project Ga0070698, IMG submission 65477) | Corn, switchgrass and miscanthus rhizosphere microbial communities from Kellogg Biological Station, Michigan, USA - KBS K1-50-2 metaG | ecosystem: Host-associated > Plants > Roots >...
CTGCTCGAAGGTCCTAGCGGACCGGCTTCAACTCGACTTCGCCGATGCCGGCGGCGACGTTCAGGCCGACGCTGCCCTCGACGCTGACCGGTTGCAGGGTGATCTGCTTGCTGCTGCCGCCGAGCAGCACGTTGGCCCCTGCGCCGACGCCGACCGTGGCCGATGCCGTGGCGCCGGCATAGGTTCCCGCCAGCGCGCCGGGGCCGATGTTGCCCGGCGCGAAGACCAGCCACACGATCTGCGCTTCCTTGGTGAAGCCGATATCGACGCCGAATTTCTTGATCGTGCCGCTGTAACGCTCGGCGATGCCGTTGGTGCGGGCAAACAGGCAGCTCAGCTCCTTGGACGAACCGAAGACGAAGCCGATGCCGCCCGCGACATTGCAGGTGAGCGAGCCGACATTGGCGCCGGACTTGCCGGCCGCCTGCGGCGTGCCCGGTGTCGCCGGAGTCTGGGAGAATGCGCTGGTTGCAGCACCCACGAGCAACGTTGCAGCACCTGCGGCCGCCAGGACAGATCGCAGCATGACATCCTCCTTCAGGTTGACAGAGCAGACCGTGCCAATCGCAAGACAACGCACCGACTGCTCCAAGGCTGCACGCTAGCCGATTTCACACACGCTAGCCGATTTCACATATGCGTCCAAGGCGCGCACCAGGCGATGCAGCCGCGCCAGCTTGCACCTTGACCTGTGGGTTACTTTACCACCGTCGGTAAGGTCGCCGTAAGCCCCGCACGGCACAGTCGGACAACCGGGGCACCCTCTGAACCTGGTCGACCGCCACTCCTCCCTGAAGCACACTGAGGCGGTCGCGACGGCGCGGGATTTCGATCTCGCGCCGTTTGCGTTGGGTGGCTTGACAGCTAGTTGCTGGCCTGGCCGCGGGCGCGCACCACGAAGCCCATGGCTCGGAACTCGGAGTCCTTTCGGATGGCGCTTGCGACCTTGGGATCGCCGTCGCGATTGGACACCTCGACCAGTTTGGCGGTCTCCGAGGCGCAAGCCAGCGCCACGGCACGGGCAATAGTACCGGCATCGGCGCTCGTGGTGACGTCGGCGGCGGCATTCTTGGCGAGGCAGGCATCGCGCGCCTTGTACGCGTTGTTGATCCTTGTATCCAACCTGCCGTCACTAGAGGTGTGATAAGCGCCTGCGCACCCACTCAGGAGCAGGGCGAGAAAGACGGCTGCGGTTCGCATGACGAGCCTCGGTCCAGACGGGCGGAAAAAGCGGCGGAACAGCCCGCTCCGTCAGTGATACAGGGTTAGTTCGCCTCGGGGGAAGAACAAAAAGGCACAAAATTTCGCCCGAAAATAATCACGATGCCGATGTTTGTGGTTGGAACAGGTGTTGAAGTTAGCGTCAAAATGATTATGCAGGCAAAGTTTTGCTGTCCTGTCCACGTCGCCCGTTTCCCCGAGGCTCCTCATGCGATCTGCGCTTGTCTTTCTCGTCCTTCTGTTGAGTGCGTGCGAAGGAAGCTTCGTCACCGTCGGCGACGTAGGGCGCAAGGCGAAAATCGACAAGTCCTTCGAGGCGCGCGATGCCTGCCTCGCCAAGAATGCCGCCGCCGACGTCGCCAGCGACGCCGATAGCGCCGCCATCGCGCGCGCGGTGGCCCTGGCCTGCGCCCCGGAGACCGAGAAACTGGTCGATGCGTTCAACCGCGACGGCGACGCCCAGGTCGCCGCCTCGATCCGTCAGAACTCCGAATTCAGGGCCATGAAGTACGTCATGAAAGCGCGCGGCCAGGCCATCTTCTGAACAGCCCGACCGACGGCGATCGTGAGAAGCACGCCGGCGAAGGCGAGCGCGAGATGGCTCCTGCCAAGTGGCGCGCATCGTCCTCCCTGTACGTCAGGCATCGCCATCTGTCCTTGCTCCGGTGACAAGGTCCCGCCCGCCGTCGGGCCTTCTCGGATGCCATTGGATGGGAGTTGGCGGAAGAGAGTGGGAGTCGAACCCACTAAGAACCGGCGAACGGCCCTCTCTGGCTTTGAAGGCCAGCCGCCCCACCGGGAGCGCTTCTCCTCCGTCGTCGATGATCACCCAGAATTCGCACCATGTCACCGGTCGATGCCGCCGCTCGACGGCAGGGGCCCGAACTGCTCCAGCTTCAGCGGCACCGTGCGACGCAGATCGCCGCGGCGCACGGTGATGCCGTGGCGATCGAAAAACTCCAGGATCAGGATCGCGACCTTGCGGCCGTTGTCGAGCTTGTCGCGGAATTGGGCGGCGGTGAAGTCGTGGCCGAAGCCGTGGGCGATCGCGACCATCTCGGCCACCACCGGCCGCAGAAAATACTGGTCGGGTGCCACCTCGACGACCCGTCCGACCTTGGCCAATCGCTGCAGCAGCTTGCGCATCTCGGCCTCCGGCACCGCATAGGCATTGGCGAAGTCGCGCACGCGCGGCGGCTTGAAGCGCTCACGCACGAGCTCGGCCGAGATCTTCTTCCACAACGCTTCATCACGCGCGCCCAGGGTGAGCGCGTGGCCGGGCAGGCGCAGGTAGGGGCCGTCGACCACCACCGTCTTGGCGCGCACCTCCTGGTCGAGCAGCGCCTTGAACACCGGCGCCGGCCAGCGCTTGGCCAACGCGACGCGCAGGCGCTCGGGCTGCAGGCCGGGCGCATCGGGCTTGGCCTCATGGTGAGCCTTGAGGCTCTCGACGATATCCTTGCGTGCCGCGGCAAGCGTCGCGGCCAGGAAACCGAAACCCTCGAGCTTCACGCCGCCGGCCGCCTCCAGCAGTTGGTCGACGTCCACCGGACGCAGGTTGCGCGCCTGCCCGAACCGAACGGTCTCGACGAAGCTCGCTTCGAGTCGCAGCAGTTCCGGCAGCACGTCGGCGTCGGGCCGGCCCAAGGCCTTGAGCTCGGCCAAGCGCCGCGGCGAGCGGCGATTGCGCGGCGGCCCGAACGGGTCGATCACCGTCGCGCCGGCAATGGTGCGTGTCGCCGAAGGATTGCGCAGGATGATGCGGTCGCCTGCCAGGGCGCCCACCTTGTCCTCGAGCACGAGCTGCGCCAGCGCGGCCTCGCCGGGCACCAGCCTGTCGCCCTCGAGCAGCGCCACACGGCCCATGACGTGGGCCGAGCCGACATGGACATGGACAGGGGACCAGTGCTTGAGCGGCTGGCCTTCCGACGCGAGCAGGGTAAGCCGCACGTCGGGCCGGTCGGTCGGCGCGTGCAGCTCGGAGCTCACCACCCAATCGCCGCGCCGGATCGCGTCCTTCGACAACCGCGGACCTGTGAGGTTGAGAGCGCAGCGTTCGCCGGCGCGGCCGACCTCGGCGGCGCGGTTTTGCGCATGCAGGCCGCGCACGCGCGCCTCCAGCCCCGAGGGGGTCAGCAGCAGCCGATCGTCGACCCTGATCTCGCCGGCATGAATGGTGCCGGTTACCACAACGCCGGCGCCCGCCAGCACGAAGCAGCGGTCGACCGCCAGTCGGGCGAACCCGGTGGCGCCTTTGCCGCTTTCACCCAACGATAAAAGTTTGGTCTTGAGCTCGTCGACACCCTGCCCGGTGAGCGACGACACCGGTACGATGTCTGCACCCTTGAGCGACGTCGTGGACAGCAGCGTTTCGACCTCGGCCATGCGTTCCAGAATCTGATCGTCGTCGGCCAGGTCGGCCTTGGTCAGCGCGACAATGCCGCGATCGAGACCCAGCAGATCGACGATCTGCAGATGCTCGACGGTCTGCGGCTTGACGCCTTCGGCCGCCGAAACCACCAGCAGGGCCGCATCGATGCCGGTGGCGCCGGCCAGCATGTTGTGCACGAAGCGCTCGTGGCCCGGCACGTCGACGAAGCCGAGCTGCCGGCCGTCACCCAGGTCGCTATAGGCGTAGCCGAGATCGATGGTGATGCCGCGCGCTTTTTCCTCCTTCAGGCGGTCGGCATCGACGCCGGTCAGCGCTTTGACGAGCGCGGTCTTGCCGTGATCGATATGGCCCGCCGTGCCGACGATCATGTTTCAGCCCGTGCCTGGCGCAGGAAGCCGGCCGCCAGTTCGCCCGCGCCGCCCGCCTCGGCCTGCTCCAGCCAGTGCAGCGCCTGCATCCGGTCGCACGCCACACCCTTGCCGGCGAGATAGGCTGCGCCCAGCATCGCCTGCGCCTCGGGATGGCCAAGTGCTGCGGCACGCTGCCACCAGTGCGCCGCCAGGACCGGATCGCGCTCGACGCCGAGCGCGTTGTGATAGATGTCGCCCAGCCGGGCCATCGAACCGACACGGCCCTGCGCGGCGGCTTTTTCGGCCCACCGCCGAGCAGCCGCGTAGTCCTGGGCGCAGCCGCCGCCCAAAAGTTTCATCCATGACAGCATGTCCTGGGCGTCGGGATCGTCCTGTTCGGCGGCCTTCTCGTACCAGCGCGCGGCCTCGGCCTGGTCCTGCGGCACGCCCCAGCCTTCGTAGTAGCAAAGCGCCAGATTGCGCTGGCCACCGGCATCGCCCTGCTCGGCGGCACGCCTCAGCCAATCCACCGCCTTGCTCGGGTCGCGTTCGACGCCGCGACCTTCGAGGAATGCTGCCCCCATGTTGCTTTGCGCGCGCGCATGACCTCGATGCGCGAGCGGCGCCCAAAGATCGAGCGCCACGCCATAGTCGCCCGCATTCCAGGCGGCGAGCGCCTGGGCAAGCCGCCGCTCGGTGCCGAATGTCCTAGCCAGCCACGACATCGAGGCGGTCCAGTTGAGCGACGAAGGTCGCTTCGTCGTTGAGGGTGCGCAGATCGAAGAAGAGCGCGCCGGCGCTGATGCGGCCGATCACCGGGATGGGCAGGCGGCGGAAGGCGTCGGCCAACCGGTCGAGCCCCTCGGCGTAGACGGCGAGGGCGAACGACGGCAGCAGATCCACCGGCAGGGCGCCCGATCCGATCTGGCTGCGCACCGGCTCGATGGCGGCGTGGGCGTCGCCGCCCAGCGCTCGGGCGAACGGCGGCAAGAGGCGTTCGGCAAGCGCGCGGATCTCGGAGGTCGGCCGGGTGAGCGCGCCGATGGTCGGCAGCCGTTCGGCAAGTCGCGCGGGATCGGCGTAGAGCCGCAAGGTCGCCTCCAAGGCGGCCAGTCGCACCTTGTCCAGCCTGAGCGCGCGCTTCATCGGGTTGCGCGCGATGAGCTCGACCAGATGCCTGCGGCCGACGATGAGGCCGGCCTGCGGGCCGCCCAACAGCTTGTCGCCAGAGAAGGTCACGAGGTCGATGCCGGCTTCGACGGCCTCGCGCGCCGTGGGTTCGTGCGGCAGGCCCCAGGTCTCGAGATCGACCAGCGTGCCGCTGCCCAGGTCCTCGATCAGCGGCAGGCCCTTGTCGCGGGCAAGCGGCACAAGTTCGGCGGCCGCCACCGATTTGGTGAAGCCGTCGATGACGTAGTTCGAGGGATGGACCTTCATGATTGCCGCGGTATCGAGGCCAATGGCGGCGGCATAGTCCTTGAGATGCGTGCGGTTGGTGGTGCCGACCTCGACCAGCCGGCAGCCGGCGCGAGCCATGATGTCGGGAATGCGGAAGGCGCCGCCAATCTCGATCAGCTCGCCGCGCGAAACGATGACCTCGCGGCCAGCCGCCAGCGCGTTCAGCGTCAACAGCACGGCCGCGGCATTGTTGTTGACCGCGGTCGCCGCCTCGGCGCCGGTGAGCCGCGTCAGCCACGGCACGATGTGCTGGTCGCGCTCGCCGCGGGCGCCGCCCGAGAGATCGTATTCGAGCGTGGTCGGCGAGCGCATCGCCTCGACGGCGGCCTGGATGGCTTCCTCGGCGAGCAGCGCGCGGCCGAGATTGGTGTGCAGCACCGTGCCGGTCAGGTTGAAGACACGGCGCTGCGAGGGCTGGAGGAGGCCGGCCAGCCTCGCTTCACACCAGCGCGCGCAGGCTGCCTCGTCGGCGACGTCGGCGGCGCCGCGCTTGGCGTCGGCCCAGGCTCGCAGCGACTCGATCACCAGCGGCCGTCCGGCGCCCGCGATCAGCGGCTGCAGAGCCGGCCAACTGGCCATGCGATCGATCGATGGTGGACGGAGGAGGACGTTCCTCTCGGCACGGTCGGCACGCGACACGGTCATTTCCCTTCGACGGCAGGCCAGGACAAGACAGATTGGCTGAGCCCGGCCGGTCGATCAATGGCAACGCCGCCGCCGGTAGAAGCGGCCTACTGGCCGGCGACGGCCACCCCTACGCGGACCAGGACCAGTATGGCCGAGGAGGACAGGCCGATCATGAGCGCGTACTTCGTGGACGAAGTGGCGGTCTTGTCCTTCAAAAGCGCAATAACGGTTTTCATGCGAAACCCCAAACCTAGAGACCCCGCCGGCCGGAGCGAACCCCTCGCCCCTGGTGGCCAGCACCCTTGCCCTCGCCCGACGGACGGGGGCCTCATCCCACACAAAAAAGCAAAACCGGTACCCTTAGTCAGTCCGGCGCTGGGACCCCTCCCGTGCGCCGCGCAGGGTTATAGAGCGCCCGATTGTATCGTGCATCTCCAAACCATATCGACAATGGTATCAATTGTTTCCGTCGGGGCGGACCATCACGCCCAGCACAAATGGATTGGGCACTCGCGAGAATCCCTCCTCGCCGACCAGCACGTCGAGGCCCAGCGAGCCGAGATCGTCGGCCAGCGGCTCCAGGATCCTGGCGCTCTCGAGATAGAAGACCTTGGAATAACCCTGGCAGTTCTCGCAGCACTCCGCGCGCAGGTAGGACGTGCCAGCGAGCTGGCGGAAGGAGACTTTGTCGGTGCTGCCACAATGCACGCAGCGCACCCGGACATAGCGCCAGGCCGTGGCGCACAGCGAGCAATGCAAGTGGCGGTGGCCGAACTTGGTGCCGCCTGGCGCGATCATGCCGGCGATCGAAGGCGAGCCGCAGGCGGGGCATTGGCCTTGGTCGGCGGCGTCGAGGTCGGAGGCCTCGAGGAGGGCCGCCATGCGCGTCCAGGCGACCTGCAGTGCCGCCGCGACGAACACCGCCTTGGCCGCGTCGCCCGCCGGCACGTCGCCCTCCAGGAAGCGATCGGCCAGGGCCTCCAGATCGGCCTCAGCGGCGGTTGCCAGGGCCTGGCGCGCTTGCTCAGCCGGTTGGGGGAGCAGCCGGCGGTCGACCTTGTCCAGAATGAGCGCCAGCGCCACGCGCCAGCTCTCGTCGCGCCGCCAGGTTGCGGGATCGAGCGGCGCGCGTTTGGCCAGTCTCGCCTTGGCGATCTCGGCCGGTCCCGGCAGGCCACCCGGCGGCAGGCCCGGCAGCGCCTCGTGCTGGGCAGCCACGAGGGCTGCGATCATGCGCAGGAAGCCTTCGAGCTCGTGGCCTTGGGCAAGTGCCGCCAGGCGCTCGGCGCGGCGGGCGAACACCGTGGCGAGATCGGGCAGGCGGACGGGAGCGCTCTGGGCAATCTCGCCCAGTATGTTTTCGCCAAAGCCGGTGGACGGATTGTTCGGATCGCTGCTCAGGGCTTGCCGACTTCCTGACGGAACCATTTGCGGTGGTGTTTCCAGGCCCAACCGCGAGTGACCGAGCCGCGAGTCATGGCACGCAAGGTGCCCTTGACCCAGATGGCGGCATAGACGTGCACGATCCAGATCAGGATGGCGCCGATCGCACACAGCGCGTGGACGACCGCCGACAGTCGCTTCTGGTCGATCGTGGTGTAGTCGGCGAAGTAGACATCCCACAGCACGATGCCGCTGCAGAACAGCAGAAGGATGAGAATCGACTGACCCCAGAAGACGAGCTTCTGGCCGGCATTGTACTTGCCGAGCTCGGGCAGGCCCTCCTCCCTGTCGTTGATCACCGCGCCGAGATTCTTCATCCACACCGTGTCGTCGCGATTCCACAGATTGAGCGTGAAGAAGCGGAAGAACAGCCCGAGGAAGCTGATCGCCAGGACGACGCCGATCCACGGATGGATCGCGCGCGTGAGCTGGCCGCCGCCGAACAGGTAGGTGAGGAAATACAGCGCGGGATGGAACAGCGCCAGCCCGCTCAAGGCCAGCAGGATGAGCGATACGGCCGTGATCCAATGATTGATGCGGGCGCCGGTGGTGTAGCGGCTGACCGCCTTGCCGTCGCCACTCATGCCCGGTCGCTCCCGGCCAGCTCCGCCGCTTTCCGTTCATCGTTCTCGGAAACCCGGTTGGGGCCCTTCGTGACGTAGTGCATAAGGCCGAAGACGCCGGCGAAAGCGATGGCGGCCAGCGAAATCGGCTTCAGCATGCCCTTCCACAGGCCGACAAGCGGACTGATATGCGGATTGTCGGGCAGGCCGGCATAGAGCGACGGCTTGTCGGCATGATGCAGCACGTACATGACGTGGGTGCCGTTGACGCCGGCCGGATCGTACAGGCCCGCGTTCTGATAGCCGCGCGACTTCAGGTCGACGATGCGCTTGTCGGCATGGGCGATCATGTCGGCTTTGGTGCCGAAATAGATCGCCTGGGTCGGACAGGCCTTGGCACAGGCCGGAGCCTGGCCGACCACGACGCGGTCGGAGCAAAGCGTGCACTTGTAGGCCTTGCTGTCGGTCTTGGAGATGCGCGGGATGTTGAATGGGCAGCCCTTCACGCAATAGCCGCAGCCGATGCAATTCTCCGACACGAAATCGACGATGCCGTTGGTGTACTGCACGATGGCGCCCGGCGCCGGGCATGCCTTGAGGCAGCCCGGATCGTCGCAATGCATGCAACCATCCTTGCGGATCAGCCATTCGAGGTCGTTACCGTGTTCGTATTCCGTGAAGCGCATCACGGTCCACGACGCGGGCGTCAGGTCGGTCGGATTGTTGTAGGTACCGTCGGTGTAGCCGATCGCCTGGTTGAGGTCGTTCCACTCCAGACAGGCCGTCTGGCAGGCCTTGCAGCCGATGCACTTGCTGACGTCGATCAGCTTGGCGACTTCGACCGCAGCGGGCTTGCCGGCAGGCGGTGGCGCCACGGTGGAGGCGGAGCGGCGGCGAAGATCGAGGGCTTGCAGGACAGACATTTCACCCTCCCCGATCAGGCCACCGCCGGCTGCGAAGCCGGTGGCGTTGTTTTCTTCACGTCGACCAGGAACGCCTTGTACTCCGGCGTGTTGACGCTGGCGTCGCCGACCGACGGCGTGAGCGTGTTGACCGGCTGCGACTTGCGGGCGAGCCCGATGAAGCCGTAGTGGATCGGCAGCCCGACGACGTCGCACGGCTTGCCATCGACCATGATCGGCCGGATGCGCTTGGTCACGCAGGCCTTGGCCTTGATGGCGCCACGCTGGCTCGAGATCTCGACCCAGTCGCCGTCCTGGATGCCCTTGGCCTTAGCCAGGCGCTCACCCATTTCAACGAACATCTCCGGCTGCAGGATCGTGTTGTCGTGGACGTTCTTGGTCCAGTAGTGGAAGTGCTCGGCAAGGCGGTAACTGGTCGCCACGATCGGGAACTTGTCGGGTGTGCCGAACGTCTTGGCGTCGGCCGCGAACACCCGCACCGCCGGATTGGTGCTGACCTTGGGATGCAACGGGTTGGCGATGTAGGCGTCCATCGGCTCGTAATGCTCGGGGAACGGGCCGTCGGGCATGGCGGCGCGGGCGAACAGCCGGGCGGTGCCTTCCTGGTTCATGATGAAGGGACCGACCGACTTGTCCGGCGCGATGGTCGGCGCGTAGTCCGGGACGTCGCCGCCGATCCAGCGCGTGCCGTTCCACGAGATGTACTTCTTGCGCTCGCTCCACGGCTTGCCCGCGGGATCGGCCGAAGCGCGGTTGTAGAGGATGCGGCGGTTGGCCGGCCACGAGAAGCCCCAGTTGGGATGGATGCCGAGACCGGTTGGGTCGGCCGCGTCGCGGCGCATCGCCATGTTGCCCGCCTCGGTATAGACGCCGGTATAGATCCAGCAGCCGCCCGAGGTCTTGCCGTCGTCGCGCATCAGCGCAAAGGCCGGCAGCAATTGCCCGGCCTTCAGCATCGTCTTGGTCGGATCGGCCGGATCGGGCAGATCCTCGACCGCGTAGCCATTGAGCTCCTTCAGGAGCTCGGCCGGCTCGGGGTTCTCCGGCTTGGCGTAGTTCCAGGCCGTGTTGAGGATCGGATCGGGGAAGACGCCGCCGTCCTTGGCGTAGAGCGCGCGCAGGCGTCGCTGGAGGTCGGCGATGATCTGGATGTCGCCGCGCGATTCGCCCGGCCCCTCCACCGCCTTCCAGTGCCACTGGATGACGCGGCTCGAGTTGGTGGCGCTGCCCTCCTCCTCGGCATAGGCGGTGGCCGGCAGCTGGATCACCTCGGTCTGGATCGCCTTGGGGTCGACGTTGTTGTACTCGCCGTGGTTCTCCCAGAAATGCGCCGTCTCGGTCTCCAGCGGATCGATGGTGACCAGCCACTTGAGCTTGGCGAGGCCCGCCGCGACCTTCGCCTTGTTGGGTGCGGCCATCAGGATGTTGAGGCCCTGGCAGAACAGGCCATTCATCTGGCCGCCCGCCATCATGTCGACCATCTTCAGCACGTCGTAGCTGACGTCGAACTTCGGCAGGTAGTCGTAGGCCCAGTCGTTGTCCTTGGTCGCGGCCGCGCCGAACAGGCTCTTCTGCTGGCTGACGAAGAACTTGCCGTAGTTCTGCCAGAAGCTGGTCTGGCCCGGCCGGATCGGCTTGAAGGCGCGCGACTTCATGTAGTCGGCGTAGGTCGCTTCCTTCTCGGTCGGCAGCACCAGGTAGCCCGGCGTCGAGGTCGACAGCAGGGCGAGATCGGTGATGCCCTGCACGTTGGAATGGCCGCGCAGCGCGTTCACGCCGCCGCCCGGCACGCCCAGGTTGCCCAGCAGGAGCTGGATCATGGCCATGCTGCGGATATTCTGCGCGCCGGTCGTATGTTGCGTCCAGCCGAGCGCGTAAAGCGACGTCATCGAGCGCTCGCCGTTGGCCGTGGTGGCGATCAGCTCGCAGACCTTCAGGAACTTGTCCTTCGGCGTGCCGCAAATGCGCTCGACCATCTCGGGCGTATAGCGATCGACATGGGCTTTCAGCAGGTTGATGGCGCAGCGCGGGTTCAGCAGCGTGTCGTCGACCTTGGCCATGCCCTGTTCGTCGAACTCGTAGTCCCATTTCGAGCGGTCGACGTAGGTCTTGCGCGCCTCGTCGTAGCCCGTGAACAGCCCGTCCTGGAAGCCGTAGCCCTCCTTGACGATGTACGACGCGTTGGTGAACGCCTTGACGTATTCCTGGTGGATCTTGCCGTTGGCCAACAGGTAGCGCATCACGCCCGACAGGAAGGCGATATCGGTGCCCGGCCGAAGCGGCGCGTAGAGATCCGACACCGCGGCCGATCGGGTGAAGCGCGGGTCGACCACGATCAACTTGGCGCCATTGTTGGCCTTGGCCTCGGTCACCCACTTGAAGCCGCACGGATGGGCTTCGGCGGCGTTGCCGCCCATGATGATGACGACATCGGCGTTCTTGATGTCGTTCCACGAGTTCGTCATCGCGCCGCGTCCGAAAGTCGGGGCCAAACTGGCCACCGTCGGACCGTGTCAAATTCGTGCTTGATTCTCCAAGGCGAGTATCCCGGTAGATCGGACGACCTTGTAGGTGAGATAGCCCGCCTCGTTGCTGCACGACGAGCCGCCCAGAAAGCCGGTGCTGAGCCAGCGGTTGACCGTCACGCCATCGCGATTCTTGGCGATGAAGTTCTTGTCACGGTCTTCCTTGGCGAGCTTGGCGATGCGGTCCATCGCGAAGTCCCAGCTGACGCGCTCGAATTTGTCGGTGCCCGGCTTGCGGTGCATCGGATACTTGAGCCGATTGACGCTGTGCACGAAGCCGAGCGACGCCGCACCACGCGGGCAGAGCGTGCCGCGATTGATCGGATTGTCGGAATCGCCTTCGATGTGGATGACCTTGGGCTTGGCGTCCTTCGCGTCGGCCACCGAATAGACGAGGACCCCGCAGGACACTGCGCAGTAGGGACAGGTGTTGCGGGTCTCCGTCGCCTTTTCGAGCTTGAAGGGCCTGACGCCTGCCGCGAGCGCATCGCCCGCCTCCATAAAGCCCAGGGCACCAACGGAAGAGGCGGCGAGGCCAGCGGCGCTCACCTTCATGAATTGCCGGCGTGTAACCGCCATAGTTCGCTCCATTCCCAATCGACGCTTATCAGTGAGCGTTTAAGCGCCCTTTATTTGTGTGCGTCTCGTGGAGTGAAACTCGACAAATCAGGTGAATCAATAGAAAACCACCCAAAAGGCCGGGAAATCCCGTTTTTGTGAAGAACCTACGGCTTGCGCTGCAGGCCCCAGGTTTGCGAGAGCAACTCACCAATCCGGGCGGCCATCAGGCGGTTGCCGTGGCTCTCATCGGCCCGGCCGTAGCGGAGATAGTGGATGTGATCGGCGTAGATCGAGCCCTTCTCATCCATGAAGATGTCGCCCAGATCGAACATCGCCAGTCCGCGCTCGCGCAATGTCATCATGCCGGTGACGATCCGCCGATAGAGGTCGCCGTAGGAAAGATCGCCGACGACGCGCTTTTCCTCCTCCGTCAGGGTCTTGCCCCAGGCCGGCACGGGCTGGAAGAAATAGGCCGACTTCACGCCATTGTCGTGCGCCACCACCTCCTCGGCCCTCAGGTACTTCTGATAGAGGCCGAGCTGGACGGCGAAGACCCGGTCGGCATTGCCGCGGATGTCCTGGGGCAGCTCGAACATGCCGGGGATGGTCGTGCGTTTGGTGGACTTGAAACTGTCCTTGCCCTTGGCGGCGGCCTCGATGCCACGAATGACGAGGTAGGCGGCATGCGATTGGCCGAGGATGGGATTCAACGCCAGGCTGCCGGCGATACGTCCCATGACCCAGCCGATCGCCGCGTCGCCGAAATTCTCGTCGGCGACGAACGGATTGACCTCGAGGAAATTGGAGGCCGGCGCTTCGAGCCGCTCGATCGAATAGGGCCGAAAGTCGTAGTGCTCGTTGAAGCCGCCGAGCGAGATCATCGCATCCACCGAGCTGGCATAGAGCGAGAACAGGATGAACGGCTGCGGTTCCTTCCAGGCGCCGTCACCGCCGTTCAAGACCATCCACGGCTTGCCGTTGGGGCTGACGTATTTGTTGTTCAGTTCCTCTTCGAGGTAGCGCGGCGCCGGAGGTTTCTGGTTCTGGGCAAGCTGCGAGGCGACCGAACCGCCGATCAGCATGACGACGTAATAGTCCTTCGGCTTGACGGTCGGAAAATCCGGACCGAACAGGCCGACATTGTTGACCCAGGGCAGCCCGCACGGCGGGTTGGCGTGATGGACGAACGCCACGTAGGGATGCGGATAGAGCGTGTCGACGTAGCGGCAGGCCGTACCCTTGGTCGTGTCGCGCACATAGGTGTTCTGGGTGCGCTCGAACAGCTCGGCGGCGGGTGTATAGCGGCCATCTTCGACGTACAGCCAGGCGATCGCGCTGACCTCGATCAAAGCCAGCGCAAACACGATACCCAGAAGGATCGATATCAAGCTGAAGATGCGCTGCTTCATCCCGGCCTCTCGTCAACGCCGCGCGTCCTGGATGGCGCGCCAGACGCGATGCGGCGTCGCCGGCATCTGGATGTTGCGCACGCCGAGCGGCCACAGCGCGTCCATGATGGCGCCCAGCACCGTGGGCGTCGAGCCCACCATGCCCTGTGCTTTGCCGAACGCTGCCATGACGCACTCCTGACCGTCCCGACCTCACCAGGGTCGGGAGACGGGCGGACTATAGCGGCGAGCGTCCGGCAAGCCAGCGCGGCGGAAGGTCCCGCCGTTATTTCGCCGCTGCCGCAGCGGCGCCGGCCATGGCGACTTCGGCGTCCTGGTTGCTCATCACGCCCGACACGCCGATGGCGCCGACGATCTTGCCGTCGACCACGATCGGCACGCCGCCTTCCAGCGGTGTGATCCCCGGCTGGCCGAGGATGCGCAGACCGACACCGCCCTTCTCGATGCCGTCCTGCAACGCCTTGGTCGGCCGCTTGAGGTTGTTGGCCGTCACCGCCTTGCCCAGCGCGATGTCGACGCTGGCATGCTGCGTGTTGTCCATCTTGGAAAAGGCGACCAGCTTGGCCGAGCTGTCGACGATGGCAATGGCGACCGCCCAGTTGTTCTTCTTGGCTTCCGCCTCGGCGGCGGCGAGCGCCTTCTTGGCCGCATCGAAGCCGATGCCGACGCCATAAGGCGGCGGCGGGGCCGCTGCCTGGCCCATGACGGCGAGCGGCGACAAAGCGAAAGCGGCAGCGACTGCCGCGACGATGAGCCTGTTCATCACACTATCTCCCGGTTGTGCCACCTCTTCGAGTGGTGCCGGGACTATGACCTTCGCCACAGCGCGGCGCAGGCCCGAAACCGGTCACTTTCCAGTGAAAGGCTTCGAGTCAGTGCTTGAGGTTGGGCAGGTCGGGCAGCGGCACGATGCGGATGCCTGCCGCCTCCAGCCCGTCGCGCACCGCCTTGGAGACGGCGACGGCGGTCGGCCCGTCGCCGTGCACGCAAATCGAATCGACCTGGCAGGGGATGCGCTTGCCCGAGGTCGAGTGGATCGCCTGCTCATCGACCATGCGCCGGACATTCGCGACAGCCTGCGCCGGATCCTTGATCATCGAGTTGGCTTCCTTGCGCGGCGTCAGCAAGCCCGCGTCGGTGTAGGTGCGGTCGGCGAACACTTCCTCGGCCACGCGCAGGCCCATCTTGCGCGCCGCCTTGCCCTGCTCGGTGTTGGCCTGGGCAAGGAAGATCAGGTCGCGGTCGACCGCCTTGGTGGCGCGGCAGATCGCTTCCGACATCTCGGCACTCTCGGCCGACATATTGGCCATCATGCCGTGCGGCTTCATGTGCGTGACCTTGGCGCCGTGCAGGGCCGCGATCGCCTGCAGCGCGCCGATCTGGTAGGCGATGTTGGCCTCGAGCTCCTTGATCGTGAGGTTGATCACCCGCCGCCCGAAACCCTGCAGGTCGGCGAACCCGGGATGGGCGCCGATGCTGACGCCGTTCTGCCGGCAGAGCTTGACCGTGTCGACCATCACCACCGGATCGCTGGCGTGGAAGCCGCAGGCGACGTTGGCCGACTTCACGATCTTCAGCACCTCGGCGTCGTTGCCCATCACCCAGGGACCGAAGCTCTCGCCCAAGTCGGAGTTGATGTTGACGAAGCCTGCGTTGGTGGCTGTGGCCATGGTAAACTCCGTGGTTCGAAAAGGCTGGCGAGACGGCTCTCGTGGGCTATCCTAGCAGATGTGAGCGTTCGCTACCTGTCCTGCGGCGATACCGCCTTTACCGTCGAATTCGGCAATGAAATCTCGCCCGAGATCAACGGTCGGGTGATGGCGCTCCATGCCGCCATTGGCCACGCCGCCGCCGGCGAGCTTTTGGGCGTGGTCGAGACCGTGCCGACCATACGCTCGCTGATGGTGAGCTACGATCCGCTCGCAACGTCACGGGCGAGGCTCGAGCCCGAGATCGACGCCCTGATCGCCCGCGGCCTGCCGACCGAAACGGCGAGTCGCCACGTGTCGATCCCGTGTTGCTACGACGACCCCGAATTCGCCCCCGACCTTGCCGAGGTGGCCGAGCGCACCAAGAAGACGACGGAACAGGTGATCGCGGGCCACCTCGCCTCGCCGTTCAAGGTCTATGTGCTGGGCTTCATGCCGGGGCTCGCCTATGTCGCGGGCCTCGATCCGTCGCTGTTCCTGCCGCGGCGCGCCCAGCCGCGGGTCCGCGTGCCACGCTCGTCGGTAGCGATCGCCATGGACATGACCACCATCTATCCATTCGAGAGCCCGGGCGGCTGGCACCTGGTCGGGCGCACGCCGCTTTGGATGTTCGACCAGCGCCGCGAGCAGCCGGTCTTCCTGGCGCCGGGCGATTGGCTTTCCTTCCAGCGCATCGACCGCAAGACCTTTGACCGCATCGCCCGCGAGGTCGAAGCCGGCACGTTCGATTGGGCGGCTCTGGTGAGCGGGGCATGACGGCGGCATTGAAGGTGGTGCGCCCCGGCCTGTTCGACACGGTGCAGGATATGGGCCGCATCGGCTTCATGGCGCTCGGCATGCCGACGGCGGGCGCCATGGACCGGATCGCCTTGCGCCTGGCCAATGCACTGTGCGGCAACCCTGCCGGCACGGCCGGCCTGGAGATCGGTGTCATGGGGCCCGACCTCCTGGTCGAGGCCGACAGCGTGAGAATCGCGCTGGTCGGCCCGCTCTCGCCCGCCTTGATCGAAGCGCCGCAAGCCCCGACCAAACCGTTGGAAAGCGATCGCACGCATGTCTTGAAGCGCGGCCAGATCCTGCGGCTCGGCATGGTCGACGGATCCAGCACAGCCTATCTTGCCGTCGCCGGCGGCTTTGCCCTGCGGCCCTTCATGGGCAGCCTGTCGACCTATGCGCGGGCCGGGATCGGCGGCTTCCAGGGCCGCAAGCTTGCCGAGGACGATCTCGTCCCGCTGGCGCGCGAACAGGCGCCGGCCGGTGACGACAAAAAGCTCGCCCGGCCGTTCGACTATGGCAGCGGGCCGATCCGCATCGTGTGGGGCCCGCAGGACGACTATTTCACCGAGCGCGGCCGCCACACCTTCACGGCCGCCGACTACCGTGTCTCCAAGGAGGCCGATCGCATGGGCATCCGCTTCGAGGGCCCGACCATCGAACATGCAAAAGGCGCCGACATCCTCTCCGACGGCATCGGTCCCGGCGCCATCCAGGTGCCGGGCGCCGGCCTGCCGATCGTGCTTTTAGCCGACCGGCAGACCGTCGGCGGCTATCCCAAGATCGCCACCGTAGCCTCGGTCGACCTGCCGCGGCTCGGCCGCCTGCTGCCCGGTCAGACTGTGCGCTTTACGCCGGTGGCCGTCGGCGAGGCCGAGCGGCTGCGGCGCGACCAGGAGGCGCGCATCGCCCGCGCCATCGCTGACTTCAAGGTGGCCCGTCCACCGGGCGGCATCGACCTGGTGCGGCTCTACGAGGAAAACCTGATCGACGGTGTCGTCTATTAATCGGTCGCTTCGTTCAGGCCGTCGAACGACAGGCGGCCGGGACCGGACACGTAGAGGGCCAGCAGCCCGCCGACGATCGCGAAGTTCTTCAGGAAGTGGAACATCTGGCCGTGATCGATGAAATTGGCATGGAACAGCAACGCCGTCACGACCGAGAAGCTGGCCAGCCCGATCGCCGTGTAGCGCAGCTTGAAGCCGACGATCAGCAGCAGCGCTCCGGCGATTTCGACGGCGACCGCCACCGGCACGAGCTGACTGACCAACCCGTGCTCGTCCATCAGGATCCCGGTTTCGTCGTAGCCGCTGATCCTGCCGACGCCCGACCACAGGAACACGCCTGCGATCATGCAGCGCGCCACCAGCAGCACACTACTGTTGTCTCCCGTTTCGTCCATCGGCCGAGCTCTCCCCTTTGGCTGCTTTCAGTGTAGCCGGTCTGGCCTCGCGTTGGTACGAGACGGGGTCGATCTGAGACGATTGAAACAACCCGACCGGGGAACAAAGCGATGACTTGGCAACCGGAGATGGACGAGCTGCGCCGCCGTCAGGCGCTGACCCGGCGCATGGGCGGCGCAGACAAGGTGAAGCGCCAGCATGACGGCGGCCGCCTCACGGTGCGCGAGCGCATCGACCGGCTGGTCGATCCGGGTTCGTTCCGCGAGGTCGGCAGCATCGCCGGCAAGGCCGCCTATGACGGCCGCAACGACCTGGTCGACCTGATGCCGGCCAACGCCGTGATGGGCCGCGCCAAGATCGAGGGCCGGCATGTCGCCGTGACCGGCGACGACTTCACCGTGCGCGGCGGCTCCGCCGACGCCACCATCAAGG
>Ga0070698_100003275_pt1 | contig 17788 bp, 17 predicted proteins | sample KBSK1502metaG_FD_65477 | JGI IMG/M metagenome (GOLD analysis project Ga0070698, IMG submission 65477) | Corn, switchgrass and miscanthus rhizosphere microbial communities from Kellogg Biological Station, Michigan, USA - KBS K1-50-2 metaG | ecosystem: Host-associated > Plants > Roots >...
GCCCTGACGCAAATTGCGATAGGGAGCCACACTGAGAGCGGGCAGCTTTATGCCGTCTACCTTTAAGAGCGCCAAATCAATTTCGCGTGTGACCCCCACTACGCGAGCCGGAACAATGTTGGTCCTAGCGGCGAGGATCGATTGGAGGGAGCCGTCCCCGCTTCCGGCCGGCAAAACCACCCTAACCACTTGAGCCCCGGAGACGACGTGGGCGTTGGTAATAATGTAGCCCTCGGGATCGATCACAAAGCCGGAACCTATGGCGCGCTGTCTCCCAATCACCACACCTGTATTGCCGTGCTGTCCTTCTTCGAGCGGACCGTAGCCGGTCACTAAGATCTGCACCACGCTCGGCGAAACTTTCTTGATGAGGGCGTCGACGGACTCGTTCAATTTGTGGAGGGAATCGGGAGCCCGCTCTTGCGCGAGCGCGGTTGCACCGCAGAAAGCCATACCAGCGCAGAGTGCGAGGATAATGGAACCAGTGTGGCGAGTCACGCGCTGGAACACCTTTGCGGGAACCATAAGTGCGTTTCCTCCGACCGTTGGTCCGAAGACGTGGATGCCGGTCTAGGGTACAACGAAAAGAGTCTAGTCGCCCGCCACGCCCCGTCTCCCCTTTTTTGAAAGTGCGACTGGGCCGGGATTACGGGCAGCCGCAAGGGGTACCCCCCGTTGTTATTGGGAAGTGTCTGGAATCACTTGATTTCATTGGAGTTGCGCGGGATCCGGACGGGCAGAAGTGTGAAGAGAGTGTGGAAGCTGCAGAAAATGCACAAGTTAGATGGGAGAGATCAGGAAAAGGAAGAGACGGATCGAGATGAGGCCCGCCTTCGCTTGGTATTCGCCCCCCCTGTTAATGGGAAGAGTGTGGAAGTTCTTGATTGCACGAGGCTTGCGGGCGATCCCCGGCGGTAGAGTGAAAAGAGTGCGGAAGTTGCAGAAAATGCAGGCGTTAGATGGGAAACGTCAGAAAAGGCAGAAGTTAGATGTGAGAGGTGAGAAATGCAAAAAGGTGGGTGGGCGGGAGCAGAGGTATGTGGAGCGACACAAGGAGGGCGACTATGGACAAACACGAAGAAGGATAGCACGCGAGAGACCATGTAGTCGAATAAAATAACGCACTAGGTGAGTACTAGAGAAGAGCTGTAGAGCCGGCGTGCGGAGTCGGAGGTCAAAAGTTGAAGGTCGAAGGTCGAGGGTCCCCGCAAGGATCGGGCGACCGGTTGTTCGGGAGAAGTGGTCAGGGGTGGGGACGGCGATGGATCCCCAAGTTTATGGTGCTGATGAATCGATGGCGCGGAAGACAGAACGCGCGGCAGCCTCGTTCGTGGAGACGATCGTTGGCCGTTCGGGTGGTCTCCGCTCGGTCCTCTCTTGATTGGCGTTTCGGTGGCCTTGGCGAGCAGAGTTGCTTGGCACGACAATGCCCCGCCATTTTTCAGGGCGATTGCGGCACGGTTGGCCCTGGTTTCGTCGCGCTCGTTGCAGAGAGCGTGGCCGAGCTCGTGACGAATCGCGAGGTCGAGGAGGTCTTCGATGGGCATGCGCCAGAGCTTACTCAGTTGTACGCCACGAAAAGATACTTTCGTTACCAGCGCCCCTTCGAGGAATGTCTCTCGGTGCGAAAGAATACTAAACGCAGGGCTACTATCCGGACTGAATCCCCTATCCAGCAAAATACGTCTCCAGTCTTCCGGACGCACCAGCACCCAGGTCCATTCGCCAAGATCGGTAGCAGGGTATTTAGCGAGAACTTGGCGCAGCACGTCCATCGCCTCGCGACACTCTTGCATGGTGTAGCTGATGTTACAGACGAAGCGCTGTTTGGGGACCGGAGTCTGTGCGTTGGCGCTCGGCAGGATCTGCGATGGCACGACCAGCAGGGTGAGCAGAGCCCAGTAGCCGCAGATAAATCTTGAGTTTCCGCAAAAGCGTGCTGGTCATGATGGGTTCCTCGTTTTTGTGTGCGCTGAGAACAGGGTCACTGGAAGGGCACATTGGCCGAGGAGCGTAGGAGGATCAAGAACCTAGCAAGTGGAGTGTTGGTTCCCGCGCAAGTTGTTGATTCGCAGCGAGTACTTGGCGAAGGTTCCGAGGCCGGCGCAGACTGCGGAATGTGCGGGTGTGGTAGACTGCATGCGATTTGGGTCGGAGCGGCATGATGGCCACCACGCCCAGCCAACACCAGGTGATTAAGTTCGGGATCTTCGAGGTGGACCTAGCGGCTGGTGAGGTTCGCAAGGCCGGCATGCGGCAGAAGCTGGCGGGTCAACCCTTCCAAGTATTGCAAGCCCTGCTGGAACGTCCCCAGGAAATCGTTACACGCGAGGAACTACGCGAGCGGCTTTGGCCGGGAAATACCTTCGTTGAAGAAGGCGGTCAACCGGGTGCGGGAGGTATTGGGAGACTCGGCGGAAAATCCGCATTTTATCGAGACGGTGCCGCGAAAGGGCTATCGGTTTATCGCGCCGTTGAATGGCGCACATGTAGCATCGATGCCCGATTCGTCAGGCAGTGAACCTGAGTTCGTTGTTAGAGCGACCGCGGGTATACGTGAAAGGGCGGCGACCCAGGGAGAAAGATCACAAACGAAGATGTGGGGCCCAGGCTACGCCGCCCTAGCTGGTGTGGTCTTGGTTTTCAGCGCGCTTATCGGCTACGCACTGACGCGTCGTCTGCCGCCACCGAGAGTCACTGGTTCTGTCCAGGTTACCCGCGATGGTCAAGCAAAAACCGCCTCGTATGTGAAAGAACTGGCCTCACCCCTGGTGAGCGACGGCTCGCGATTGTACTTCGTGGAATGCGCCATCGGCAGCGCAAGGCTGGCGCAGGTATCGACCGGGGGTGGCGAGACAACATTATTCCCCGCGGGAATGCGCATACGGCGAGTTCTGGATGTTTCTCCGAACCGGCACGAGCTGCTTGCTCTGAGTTACGAGGGCGTGTACATGGAGACTCGGTAATGGTTTTGCCCCTCCCGGCAGGGGCGCCGCATCGCCTTGGTGACGTCTTAGCCCACGACGCAAGCTGGTCGCCTGATGGAAAGCAGATTGTCTATGCCAACCGGCACGACTTATACGTGGCGAAGGCTGACGGTAGCGACTCTCGCAAACTCGCCACGGTACCCGGCGGCGACGCGTGGTGGCCTCGTTGGTCGCCGGATGGAAGAAGGGTGCGCTTTACAGTTCTAGAGGCGTTAGGTTTCCGTAGGCTTTGGGAAGTTTCGACGGATGGCACTGGTCTTCATCCCATGTTTTCCTGAGCGGAGCGCGGCGCTCGCCGGCCAATGTTGCGGCAATTGGACCGCGGACGGCAGGTATTTCGTTTTTGAGTCTATGCCTGCGCCCGGTGGAATGAGTCAAGTTTGGCTTATTCGCGAAGGAAGAGGGTTGCTATCGAAACGCCAGGAGCTTGCACAGCTGACCGCCGGCCCTATGAGCATGGTTGCGCCACTTCCCAGCGCAGACGGCAAAAAGATTTTTGCCGTAGCCGCGCAGCCTCGGGGGCAGTTGATGCGCTACGAGGGAAAATCCCGCCAATTTGTGCCGTTCCTTTCTGGAATTTCAGCGGATGGCGTAGATTTCTCAAGAGATGGACAGTGGGTTACGTATGTGCTGTTCCCAGAGGGGACATTGCGGCGGAGCAGGGCGGACGGCAGCGAACGGCTTCAGCTTACAATGCCGCCAATGAAAGTTAGCTTGCCGCGCTGGTCTCCAGACGGAAAGCGTATCGCCTTTTTAAGTGAGACAGTGGGCAAGCCCACAAAGCTCTACATCGTCTCGGCCGACGGCGGCACGCCCAGTCAGGCAGTACCCGGGGAGCGAAATGAAGGCGAGGCGAGCTGGTCGCCGGATGGAAAAACTCTAGCGTTTGCACCATTGTTTTGGGCTGGAAGCAACCACGGCCATCCATTTTCTCGACGTAAAAAGCGGCCAAGTCACACTGCTACCTGGTTCGGAGGGGCTTTTCTCCGCGCGGTGGTCTCCTGATGGTCGCCACCTTGCCGCGCTCAAAGCGGATTCGACGGAAACGCTGATGTTGTTCGATTTTGAGACGCGAAAATGGGGGGAATTGGCTAGGAGCGCGGCTTATCCGAACTGGTCGCGCGATGGAAGCTATATCTACTTCGCGGATCCTTACACGAAAGAGTCCACTCTCTACCGCGTGCGGATCAGCGACAGAAAAGTTGAGGGCCTGGCTGCGGTGGATCCTCACATTTTAACTTGGGCTACTGTAGGCAAGTGGACGGGTCTTGCACCCGACGATTCCCCTCTGGTCCTGCGCGACACGAGCGTCGAGGAAATTTACGCCCTCGATTGGGAGCCGTGATCGGAAACGTTGTTTAGTCCATATCCGCTATCCTGAGAAAAAGAGACCAGAAGGCAAGGCGAACGCGGTTGTGGCGCGGGGGCGGACCAGTCTTTGAGACCATCGATCGCGAATCGGTGAAGCTACTCGGGCCGGGCCGGGCGTTAGCTTTTTGCGGGAGAGGGGATGTCGGAACGCCGGAGACGGACCAGACGGCGTAGGTGGCGGACGAAGCTGTAGACAGCTACCACGGTCAAGCCAGCGACGATGTAGATGCTGATGTGGTCGAGGATGTCAACGGTGCGGCGGAAGCCGTCTGCTTGTGGGCCGTCGGTGGCCAAGACCACCGACTGGCGGGCTTTGATCAGAAAGAAGAAGACGACGACCCAGGCGGCGGCAGTGAGGCCGCGATAGACAACGAGGAGGCGCACCCAGTCTGGGCGAAGCAGATTGATGAGCGCTTGCACGATTCCCAGCAGCGCTAAGCCCACGACGGGCCAGTAGAACTGATGCCAGACCGGGGCAGGGCGGAGGAACGCGGCAGCGGGTCCGAAAATCATAAAAGGCGCGCCTTGGGCGATGCGAAGCCACGCTAGACCGATGCAGAGAGCGACGACCTGGGCTCCGGAGTCGAAGCGGGAGACGCGAGCCGGGTAGCCCTTATCGGCGAATTTGAGTTTGGGCTCGAACTGGGTGGCGAAGGCGGGATGCCAGGGATGCTTGAGTTTGCGGGCATCCCACCGATCGGGATGTTTCTTCCAGTGGCGGTCAGCGACGTAGAAGATCAGCGTGACCACAGCGAACTGAATGAGGAATTGATCGAGAAACACGGGGAAAATACCGGCTTTAACGACCTGGCCGCCTAGAAACAGCGCGGTGAAGAGGGCAAGCAAAATCAAAGTGGTAATTCCGAGATTGAACTTCAAGACGCGCAGGTAGAAGGGAAACAGCGTCGGTCCTATGATTTCGTGGCGAAGGCGAGGCTGCGCTGATCCTGGCGAAAGCGGCCCGCGACGAGTAAAGGATGACCGTGCCGCTTGAGGATGGCTTCGACTTCCGCTTCGGTCAGCGGCCGGCCCAGACTGGCTTCCTGGTCTTCGATTTGCGAGCGCAGATTTTCTGAGAGCTCGTTGATGATGTCGTCGCGCTGGGCCTCGGGGAGGCAGCTGCGAACGGCGTTGAGATAGCGATCGAGAAGTTCCATGGAAGACTCCCTTACCTGGCGAAGATGTGGAACGCTGCAACAACGAAACGGCAGAGCTCCAGAAGAATCTCGATGGACGTGAGGCCCGCTTGGCTGACGGAACTTAGGCCCGCCTCGCTGGTCATAACGAAGATGGACACTACAATGACGGCTAGGAGCGTGCTGCGACCGCCTCCACGAGTTCGCGCTTCGGGACCGTTATTTTTCGCATGCAAGTAGTGCTCGAATGTGTTCATAAAACTATCCCTTCACAATTCCGTTGAGCGAGGAATCGATGTTTTTCCACTCCGCCAGCAACTGCTTGAAGATCTGCTTGCCATTGGCGGAGAGGACGTAAAAGCGCTTGTTGCGCTTGTCTTCTTCGCGCCACTCGCTGACAAGCAAACCTTGAGTTTCGAGGCGGCGCAGCAGGGGGTACAACGTGCCCTCATCGACGGCCATGCCATGCTCGGCGAGCGCCTTTCGCAAGGTGTAGCCATATTGCTCGGTGCGGAGCTGAGCCAGAACAGCGAGAACCAAGGAACCGCGGCGAAGCTCCAAGCGAAGGTTTTCGAAGAGGTTGGAGTCGAGCGTCATACTGTGCGGCACCTACTGTATGGCATACACTGTACGTCACACAGTATAGGCTGTCAAGCACTATTTTGCGAGGTCAGAATCGCGTGGTCGGCACGCCAGCGATTGTCGTTCATCGGCTCGTAACGAAGATGTAAGGCGCGTGTGATTTGTTCGATGAAGCATGCGACCATAGACGGGATTTGCTCACTGAGGACACCAACTCATGCCACGACTGCAGACGACGGAAGACCGCCGCCTGGAAGAGGCGCGCACAAGAAAACGGCACTGGAAGCGCTGGGGGCCCTATCTGTCAGAACGGCAATGGGGCACGGTCCGCGAGGACTATAGCGCGAGCGGCACGGCTTGGGAGTTTTTCCCTCATGAGCATGCCCGATCTCGCGCCTATCGCTGGGGCGAGGACGGAATTGGTGGAATCAGCGATCGCCATCAAATGATTTGCTTCGGACTGGCACTATGGAACGGCCATGATCCGATCCTCAAAGAGAGGCTGTTTGGGTTAACCGGCAATCAGGGCAATCACGGTGAAGACGTCAAGGAATACTACTTCTACCTGGATTCCACGCCGACGCACAGCTACATGCGAATGCTCTACAAGTATCCGCAGGCGGCGTTCCCCTACGAGGCACTGCTGGAGGAAAACCAGCGAAGAGGAAAAGAAGCTCCGGAATTTGAGTTGGTGGACACCGGCGTGTTTGCGGAAAATCGCTACTTCGATGTGTTCGTGGAGTATGCGAAGGCGGATGTCGAGGACATTCTGATCAAAATTGTAGTGGTGAACCGCGGGACCGATCCTGCGCCATTGCATATTTTGCCGTCGCTGTGGTTCCGCAACACCTGGTCATGGGGTAGGGATCTGCGGCGCCCAATCGTTCGCACAGCTACGTGCGTGCCGGGTAGCGTTTGCGCAGAGCTGCAGCACTGGCAATACGGCAAGCGGTGGCTGCTTTGCGCAGGCAAGCCGGAGTTGATTTTTACAGAGAATGAAACAAACAGCCAAAGGCTGTTCGGTTTGAAAAATCGCTCGTATCCCAAAGATGCTTTTCACGCGTTCGTGATCCAAAGCGACCGGGCAGCGGTTAACCCAAAGCAGATGGGTACGAAGATGGCGGCTTACTATCCTGTCGAGCTTGGTCCAGGCGAGTCAGCGACGCTGAAACTTCGGCTTACCGACATGGAACCGCTCGGATCGTTGAACGATAACTCTGGAGTGATTGGAACGATCACCTCTCCGGGCCACGCGGATCGAGGTGAAGGTGTTCCCGCTTCCAATGATTTCGAGGCGGGCTTCGATGCGATGTTTGCCCAACGGCAAAAAGAAGCGGAGGAATTTTACGCCTCACGGCTTCCGGCTGAATTGTCGGAGGACGCCAAGCGGGTGATGCGCCAAGCGCTTTCCGGCATGCTTTGGTGCAAGCAGTTCTACCACTATGATGTGCGCACCTGGCTCGACGGTGACCCCGCGGGGCCTCCCCCACCGAAAGAGCGCTTGCGCGCGCGCAACAAAGACTGGACCCACCTGTACAACGACGACATCGTATCGATGCCGGACAAGTGGGAGTACCCGTGGTATGCGGCCTGGGACCTGGCATTCCACTGCATTCCGCTAGCGCTAGTCGACCCGGACTTTGCGAAGGACCAACTGGTGCTGCTGCTCCGTGAATGGTATATGCATCCCAACGGGCAGTTGCCGGCGTACGAATGGGCATTTGGCGACGTGAATCCGCCCGTGCACGCATGGGCGGCATGGCGAGTGTACAAGATCGAGCGGCGACTTCGTGGCGGCGCTGACCGGGCGTTCCTGGAAAAAGTCTTCCACAAGCTGCTGCTCAATTTCACCTGGTGGGTGAACCGCAAAGACCCCGAAGGCATGAACATATTTCAAGGCGGATTTTTGGGCTTGGACAACATCGGAGTGTTTGATCGGTCCGCGCCGCTGCCCACCGGCGGACATCTGGAGCAGTCCGACGCGACAAGCTGGATGGGCATGTATTGCCTGAACATGCTGGCAATCGCATTAGAGCTGGCCAAGGAAGATCAGGCTTACGAAGATGTCGCCAGCAAGTTTTTCGAGCATTTCGTGCACATCGCGCACGCGATGAATGATGTAGGTATCGACGGCCGTTCGCTGTGGGACGATGCCGATGGGTTCTACTACGATGTGCTGCACCTTCCAAATGGCGAAGAGCACTTTCTGAGGATTCGCTCCATGGTTGGACTGATCCCGCTTTTCGCCGTGGAAACACTTGAGCCGGAAATTGTGGACCGCTTGCCGGGATTCAAACGGCGCATGCAATGGTTCATCGATAACCACTCTGATGTGCCAGAGCACATCGAAATGACGCATCGGTCCGCGCGAGGAGTGCGCCGGCTGCTGTCCCTAGTGAATCGCAAGCAGCTCAAGCGTGTGCTGGCCCGAATGCTGGATGAGACGGAGTTCCTGTCCCCGTATGGCGTGCGGGCGCTCTCGCGCTATCACTTAGACCATCCGTATGAAGTGACCGTGAATAGCCATGTCAATCGCGTGGATTACGAGCCCGCCGAATCGACAACGGGATTATTCGGTGGCAATTCCAATTGGCGCGGCCCAATTTGGTTTCCGGTCAATTATTTGCTGATCGAGTCGCTGCAGAAGTTTCATCATTACTACGGCGAAGACTTCAAGGTGGAGTGCCCGACGCATTCGGGTACGGATTACGACCTGTGGCAGGTGGCGGCCGAGATTTCACGCCGGCTGATCCGCATCTTTTTGCGGGGGAGTGACGGGCGGCGTCCAGTGTCCGCTGGCGAGGAGCTCTTTCAGAACGATCCGCACTGGAAAGACCTCATTCCTTTTTACGAATACTTTCATGGTGACAACGGCGCAGGCATAGGCGCGAGCCATCAAACCGGGTGGACCGGCTTGGTGGCCAAGCTGATCCAGCAAAGCGGTGAGTGACCGGTGCGCTGGGCGCAGCCCCAAGTGAGTGAAACTATTTGCGCCCGAGCGCGTCCTATGCTTCGATTCAACAAGGAATAAGTGGAATAGAATTGTACGCAGTTTGGCGCGACACGCGTGAGCGGCGGCCGCACGGAACTAAGATGGCCAACAGAGGACGACCATAGTGGCGGGCCAGCCCATAGTTCAGTTCGGACGCGAGGTGTGCGGCAATCTGGAGGCCGCCGAAGCGCGCGAGTGGCTAGTAACGAATGGTATCGGAGGCTTTGCCTCAGGAACGGTCGCGGGAGGCATGACGCGGAGATATCACGGACTCTTGATTGCCGCGCTGAAGCCGCCGTTGGGACGCACTCATCTGGTAGCAGGATTGGATGAAACGGCACGATACGGCGGCGAGGAGTACGCGCTGGCCACGCACAAGTGGTCCAGCGGCGTAGTCGATCCGAAGGGATTCCTGAACATCGAAAGTTTTCGGCTGGAAGGCATGACACCAGTGTGGACCTACGCACTGGCGGACGCGCTGTTGGAAAAGCGTATCTGGATGCGGCATGGCGAGAACACTACTTATATCGGATACACACTTGTTCGGGGGAGCGGTGCGGTCGAGATGCAGCTCAAAGCATTGGTAAATTACCGCGACTTCCATACGTCGACTCATGCGGGTGACTGGAGGATGAAGATCGAGCCCGAGGAGTGCGGCGTGAAAGTCGTTGCTTTCGACGGCGCTACTCCGTTTCATTTGAAATGCGCGGGAGCTTCTTGCGAGGTGCATCACGAGTGGTACCGCGACTGCTTCTTGCCCGTGGAAAGGGAGCGCGGGCTGGACGATCACGAAGACTATCTATTTGCGGCAGCCTTTGGAGCGAAGTTGAAGGTTGGCGCGAGCGTCAGCGTCGTGGCTACTACGGAGAGAGGCGCGGCCCTGAACGGCGAAGCGGAATGGGCCAAGGCCAGCGCGCATGATGGAATGCTGTTGAAGCAGGCGGCGCGTGACGCTGGTGAGTCCCCAGTCGGCTCACCTGCGTGGCTGCCGCAGCTCGTGCTTGCCGCGGATCAATTCGTCGTGAAACGCAGTTTGCCGGAGCAGGCCGAAGGTCGCAGCATCATTGCCGGATACCACTGGTTCGAGGACTGGGGCCGCGACGCCATGATCGCGCTGCCCGGCTTGACCTTGACAACGGGACGATCGGACGTGGCGAAACAGATTTTGTTGGCTTTCGCCCGCTACGTTGACCAAGGGATGCTCCCCAACAATTTCCCGGATGCGGGAGGGAAGCCGGAATACAACTCTGTCGATGCTGCGCTGTGGTATTTCGAGGCGGCGCGGCAATACTTCGCGGCGACGCAGGATACAAAGACACTCGAGCAGTTGTTTCCCACTCTGGTTGGCATGATTGACGCGCACGTGGAAGGCACGCGGTACAACATACATGTCGATCCGGCGGATGGACTGCTCTACGCAGGCGGTCCTGGCGTGCAATTGACCTGGATGGACGCGAAGGTCGGAGATTGGGTGGTAACGCCACGTACGGGTAAACCGGTCGAGGTGAATGCGCTGTGGATCAACGCCTTGGAGACGATCGCGGGGTTCGCGCGTTTGATGGACAGGGCCAGTGGAGGCTCCGAAAAGCTTTCGGCCAAGGCGCAGAAGAGTTTTCAGAAATTTTGGAATGCGGAGCGGGAATGCTGCTTCGATGTGATCGACGCGCCAGGAATCGGCAATGATGCGTCCCTGCGGCCGAATCAAATTTTCGGCGTATCGCTGCCCGTTAGTCCACTAACGGAAGAGCAGCAGAAATCGGTCGTCGACACATGCGCACAGCACTTGCTCACCTCGTACGGACTGCGCAGTCTTGCGCCGGGTGAGCCGGGCTATCTCGGTCACTACACAGGCGGCCCGCGCGACCGGGACGCCGCGTACCATCAGGGCACAGTTTGGGGATGGCTGCTCGGGCCATTCGTTTTGGCGCATCTTCGCGTATACGGCGATCGCGTGGAGGCCATGCGCTTCTTGGAGCCGCTGGGCATCTCGGTCCACATGTATGGTCTCGGTACGCTGGGAGAAATATTTGAGGGAGTGCCGCCGTTTACTCCGCACGGATGCATCGCACAGGCGTGGACAGTCGGAGAAGTTCTGCGCGCGGTAAACGAGATTCAGGGGCAGTAGCCATCGTATCGGCTCCAGCCCTTAGGGAACAGCGTAGAGCTCAATCAGGACCTTGCCGCCAGCAGGAGCAGGGACGAGGAAAAAGTTAACGCGAGTACCGTCGGCCCCAGGGCGGGCCTGCGGGTAAACCGGCGCAATGCCGAAGCTTTGCTTTAGAATTGCCGTTGCGCGATCGACATCCGTACAACGATACTCCACCTGTTGAATTCCCTCGCCAAATCGTTTCAGATAGCGGGCAATCGCTCCTTCGCCCTTTGGGTCGCGAGACGTCAATATATCCAACGAAATTTTGTTAGGGAAGTGAAGCTCAAATTCTTCGGCATCCAGGTCCGCCGGGACTGCTGCCAGGCGCAGACTGCCGTTTACCTGCCGGATGCGCGCGAACGTACTTGGGAAGACTGCGACCCCAACAGTTACGAACGGCTGCTCACCTAACAGGCGCGAAAATTCCCGATCGACAACCCAGGACGAAACAACGCTCCTGGTCAGCGCCAGCCCTTGGTTGTAAATCTCTGCGGCGGAAGCAACACGAACGGCCACATCGGAGGACGCAAGATTTCCGACGTCGAGCGGCGGCGAACTGGACATTTCCGTCGCCAAAATTGTAGCGTAGATGGCTCCTGCAAAGAAGGCAGGAGGATTAAGGTAACCGAAACGCTTTCTCCATCATCCCAGAGGTCATGCCGAAACCCGTTTTGTTAACTGTAGATGACGATCCCGAAGTTCTGCGCGCGATCGAGCGTGACCTGCGCAGCCGCTACGCACAGCGCTACCGGATTATGCGCGCGGACTCCGCGAATGCTGGCCTGGTGACACTTCGCGAATTGAAGGCACGCAATAATCCGGTTGCTTTGCTTCTTGCGGACCAGCGCATGCCCCAGATGGATGGAGTCGGTTTTCTTTCCGAAGCCATGGACATACATCCGCAAGCCAAACGCGCCCTGTTGACTGCCTACGCCGACACCAATGCCGCCATCGATGCCATCAATGAAGCGCGCGTTCACTATTACTTGATGAAGCCGTGGGACCCGCCCGAAGAGAAGCTTTTTCCCGCTCTTGACGATCTGCTGTTGGACTGGAACTCGCAGTTCCGGCCGCCTTACGAAGGCATTCGCGTTTTGGGAACGCGCTGGTCTTCCCGCTCATACGACCTGCGGGATTTCCTAGGGCGCAATCAGGTCCCGTATCAATGGATCGACGTGGAGCTTGCCTCCAGCGATCCGGAAGTGCGCCGACTGGTTGAGTCTCTCGGGCCGGAAGCCGAGACGCTGCCGCTGATCCTGTTTCCGGACGGCGAGCGGCTCCCGGAGCCTCCCTTTCCCAAGGTAGCGGCCAAGTTGGGTTTGCATACGCGAGCGGAAACCAACTTCTATGATCTTGCCATCGTTGGCGGCGGCCCAGCAGGACTCGCGGCTGCGGTCTACGGTGCTTCCGAGGGCTTGCGCACGGTGATCATCGAGCGCGAGGCGCCAGGGGGCCAGGCGGGGCTTAGCTCAAGAATCGAAAATTATCTGGGTTTCCCATCGGGGCTGACGGGTGGCGATCTGGCGCGCCGAGCTGTGGCACAAGCACGCCGCTTCGATGTCGAGATTCTTTCTCCGCAGGCTGCGACGGGCGTTCGCGTCGACGGTCCATACCGCTATGTGAAGTTGGCGGACGGCAGCGAGATTTCCTGTCACGCCCTGCTGCTCGCCATGGGCGTCCAATGGCGCACTCTGGAAATTCCCGGCATCGAGCGCTTTCAGGGTGCCGGCGTTTATTACGGTGGCGGGACAACGGAGGCGTTGTCCTGCAAAGGCGAAACCGTGTACATCATTGGCGGCGCGAATTCCGCAGGACAAGCCGCGATGCATTTCTCGAAGTTCGCGGGTAAGGTAATCATGCTCGTACGAGGGGCATCGCTGGCGAGCACGATGTCGCACTACCTGATCGAGCAGATTCAGAAGACACCCAATATCGAGCTGTGGCCGCACACCAGCGTTGTCGAGGTACATGGAGAGACGCGTCTGTCAGCGATCACCGTTGAGTGTGGAACGAATGGCGAGAGGCAGAAGATTCCCGCCTCCAGCTTGTTCATCTTCATTGGCGCGCAGCCGCGGACGGAATGGCTTGCGAGTCTGATTGAACGCGATGACCGCGGGTTCATCCTGTCGGGTCCCGATCTTCTCCGCAATGGCAAGCGGCCTGGTTCGTGGACTTTGGATCGTGACCCCGGGCTCCTGGAAACGAACGTACCTGGAATCTTTGTTGTGGGAGATGTGCGCCACGGCTCAGTGAAGCGCGTAGCCTCGGGCGTAGGGGAAGGCGCAGTCGTAGTGCAGTTCATGCATCAATATCTTGCCAAGGTGCAGTGAAGCGTGACATCCCAGGCGAACAGCCAATGACGGAAAAACTGGAACAGGATCGCCTCGGAGCGCTGGTTGCCGAGCTGCGCAGAGTGCCCGTTCTTGCTGATCTTCCGAAGTCTGATCTCGAGTGGTTGGTCGCGCAGGGAGAAGAAATTCGCGCCGAGCCCGGCCAAATTTTCGTCCGTGAGAATACCCCGGCCGACACGATGTTCGTCCTTCTCGAAGGCGAAATTCGCGGGCGGCGCGAGAGCGGTGGAGCAGACAGCACGGTAGTCAGCGTGCAGGCTCCCATGGTGACGGGCGTGCTGCCCTTTTCGCGCTTGAAAACTTATCCCTTGACGATTCGCGCGGTTGTTCCTGTTCGGGCCCTCACCTTTCCGGCGAGCCAGTTCCCCGAACTGGTTCAGCGCATGCCGGAGCTGGCGCAGCGCTTAGTCGGACTAATGACCGATCGAGTGCGAAATTTTACTGTTGCCGAGCAACAGAGCCAAAAGCTTGCGGCACTCGGAAAGCTCTCGGCGGGTTTGGCTCACGAGTTGAATAACCCTTCGGCGGCGGCGCGTCGCGCGGCGAATGCCTTGCGAGGATGTCTGGAGCGGCTGCGAAGCGTAAGCCGCTCATCGACCATCGGTCCGGAAGACTGCAGCCTTCTGGCGCAACGCGAAGAAGAAATCCGTTCGGCATTGAAGCCGGCCGAGTTCAAAGATGAGTTCGAGCGCGTCGAGCGCGAGGAGGCCATTCAGGGCTGGTTGGAAGGGCGAGGCGTTGGGGATCCGTGGACACTTGCGCCGCTTTTGGCGGAGGCGAATCTGACCGATGCTCACCTCGAGAGCTTTGCAAGTGCGGCTGGCACTGCGCTCGGACCAGAATTGACGCGGTTCGCGACATTGCTGGAAATGGATCGCATTGCGAACGAGCTGGAACACAGCACCGCGCGAATCTCCGACTTGGTCAAGGCCATCAAAGAATATTCGTATATGGACCAGGCTTCGCTGCAGGAAGTGGACATCAACAAAAGCCTGGAAACGACGCTGGTCATCATGCATCACAAACTGAAGCGGGGAATCAAGGTGATGCGCGAATTTGCTCCGGACTTGCCGAAAGTCATGGCCTACGGCAGCGAGCTGAATCAGGTGTGGACCAATCTCATTGATAACGCCGCCGACGCTATGAAGGATACTGGAAAGTTGCGCATTCGCACGGCCAAAGATAACGATTTCATTCTGGTGGAGATCGCCGACAATGGGCCGGGCATTGCTCCGGAAGTGCAATCGCGTATTTTTGAGCCCTTCTTCACCACCAAAGGCGTCGGCGAAGGGACCGGGCTAGGCCTGGACATCGTGTATCGAATTGTCAGGAAAATGAACGGCCTGGTCTCTATGAAATCGGTTCCCGGCGATACGCGCTTTGAAGTAAGAATTCCCGTTCAAGCCGCGCGCTAACTTGGAGACTTCGGCCATGGCTGACACCTGCACTCATCTCGATCAAATCCATCAGGTTAAACCAAAAACAAAAGGCTGCGAGGAGTGCCTGAAGATGGGCGACTCCTGGGTACATTTGCGGCTGTGTTTGACCTGCGGACACGTGGGTTGTTGTGACTCTTCCAAAAACAAACACGCCACCAAGCATTTTCGCTCGACAAAACATCCGATCGTCCAGTCCCAGGAGCCGGGGGAAGACTGGATGTGGTGCTACGTGGACGAGCTCATGTTCGAGGAGGACTGACCGGCTTCGTATCGGGCGGCGAAGGAAAGAGCAGCGAAGCGGTCATCGCGAGAAGCAAGATCCCGGCCACGAGCAGCAGCGAGATATGCTCGGGAATGTGTAGCCAGGGCTCGGCAATCATCTTTCCGCCGATAAAACAGAGCACGAAGGAAAGCCCCAAGGTCAAAAAGCGCAGCCGGTTCAGCACGCCCGCCAATAGAAAGTACAAGGCTCGCAGTCCAAGAATCGCAAAGACATTGGACGTGTACACGATGAAGGGATCGCGCGTGATTCCGAACACCGCCGGGATCGAATCGATCGCCAGAGTAACGTCCGTGGCTTCCACCACCAGCAGCACGAGAAAGAGCGGTGTGGCATACAATTTCCCTGCGACACGAACAAAAAAGTGCTCGCCTTGATAATCATGCGTTACGCGAAGATGCCTGCTGGCGAATCGAAATAGGGAATTGCGTTCTGGTCGAATCGTTTCCTTTTTGGCGATGAGCATGTGAATCCCGGCATAGATCAGGAATGCGCCGAACACATACATGATCCAAGAAAACCTTTCGATTAATTCGGTGCCGGCCAGAATCATCAAGCCCCGCATCACCAGAGCGCCGATAATGCCCCACTCCAACATGCGGTGCTGGAAGCGTTCGTCAATCCCGAACGTGCGAAAAATGACCAGGAACAGAAATAGATTGTCGACGCTCAGCGCTTTTTCGATCAGGTAGCCAGTAAAAAACTCGATCCCTCGTTGATAGCCAGAATAGTGCAGGACTCCAATCCCGAAGAGCACGGCCAGGCCGATCCACAGCAGGCTTGTGACCCCCGCCTCCCGCAATCCCACCTTGTGCAAACGGCGGCTGACCACTCCGAGGTCGAACGCGATTGCTACGAGGACAAAAAGATTGAAGGCAATCCAGAGGAAAGGCGTGCCCATGGCGCCGGCGCCTGGAGCGCGCTAGGGGGTAGCTCCGCGCGGGTCACGCCCATTCAGGTTGGTTAGCTCCACGCGTGCCGTGCGACCCGCCTGGATCGTTATGGGTACATCCCATCGCATTTGCATGTCGCCGGCTGCGGCATCCAAATTCAGCGTGCTGACCCAATAGGTCCCCGCGGGCAAGCCGGAGATGAAAGCCCGGCCGTCCAAGTCGGTATCGGCTTTCGCTGCCAGGTATCTGGTCTGCGCAACATCCGGCGCTAGACGCGATACACGTTTCTTGTGCTCGGCCTGAATCTGCGACCACTGCCGCTGAGGACTAATCGGATCCAGCTCCATTTCAATTCCGCTGACGGTCTCCGGGCGAAGTTGAACGAATTTCTTCAGGGCGATCAGGTACTCCTCGCGCTGCTTCTGGTAGCGTGCTGGATTTTCCGTTTTGTCCGCGTCCTTATATTTTGGTTTTGGCATGCCGGTAGTAACCCCGCCGCTGTTGGACCGCTGATAAGCCACTAGAAATTCGGGGATCTGGACGATGTCGTCTGGCGTCAGGATTCTGTCGAGACCTGGCGTGGCTAAGTCAAAGACATCATGGCTTTTCAACCAGGCTTTCATCGCCGGCGAGAGTTTCAAGTTATCGATGAATTTGTCGCGTGACGGTGTGGCGTCTTGCGCCTCCACTTCGTGCGAAATGTCCGAATAACTTTTGGTCAGAAGGTAAAAAGTGAACTGGCGAACGGGTTCCGGCCGCGCCGCGGTTGGCGTGATTCGCGCCGTGAAATCCAGCGCGCCCTGCGGATCTTGAGCTTTCGCGGCGCGTGATACACAAAAGACGGGCAGCAAAGACATAAAAAGTACTGCAATTCTTTTCCGCATGGCTTCATCGTAGCAGATTGGCACTGGGCACACGCACGGAACACGTGGCCATTGCCCTACGCGTCAGAGGTACCTTTTGACTGAAGCTGTGATGATCGGCTAACGGCCGAGCAAGATCAGTACGAGCATTGCAACGAGCGTGATCAGAACGATTCCAGCGAGGAAGCGCACCAACAATGTCTTAGGAATACCAGGAATGGGTCCGAGTGGTCTCTTCGGCGGAACTGGAGAATCGAGCACGCCGATTCCAACCGATTTGCGTGGCGGACCTCCCGACCGTCCAGACGCTGCCTGTGGCTCAGGTTCGTGTGGCCATCCCGTGAATTCGTATCCCATATCGATCAAGTCTAGCTCTCGGGCACGCTAAGCGCTAGACATCACTCAATCCTTCTACGAATCAAAACAAACGGAACACTGCCTCGATGATCATCCAGGCTGGCACGGGGCGTTGGGCTGCGTCTCGCGCAGGTTTGAACTTCCATCCACGTACCGTTTCGACGGCGCGCTCCTCGAGACCGTAGCCTACTCCCCGTAGCACGCGAATTTCCGACGCGCGGCCATCTGTGCCTACCAAGACACGCAGCGTCACCGTGCCTTGCATCTTCACGTGCCGTGCCTCGTCAGAATAAATCGGCAAAGGGCAATAGCTGCAAGTCGGCAAGGAGGCCGCATTCGCGTACGGCGAGCCATTCTTGCCAAAACCTTCGTCAGGGCCCCCGCTGTC
>Ga0070698_100003276_pt1 | contig 17787 bp, 14 predicted proteins | sample KBSK1502metaG_FD_65477 | JGI IMG/M metagenome (GOLD analysis project Ga0070698, IMG submission 65477) | Corn, switchgrass and miscanthus rhizosphere microbial communities from Kellogg Biological Station, Michigan, USA - KBS K1-50-2 metaG | ecosystem: Host-associated > Plants > Roots >...
CGCGGTCGCCGCGGGTGTGAACACCAGTCCCCACGCCTCCGCCATTTCCCGGCTGCTCACCAGGAGCAGAAACGGCTTGCCCTGGGGACGGCCCTTGAGCTCCGCCAGCTTCGCGGTCGGCGCCACCAGTGGGGCGGAACCCAGGCCGTATACCGTCTCTGTAGGATAGCCGATCACCCCACCCTGATCGAGGTGCCGCCGAACCGGCTCGATCGCTTGCGCGACGTCGTCCGCGGTCCGGAACGGCAGCGTCATGCTCGCTCACCCGCCGCGATGAGCCCCGCCAGCACCAGGTCTTCCGGTGTGGTCACCTTGATGTTCCAGGAGGAGTCCGGCACCAGCATGATCGGCTCTCCCAGGCGCTCGACCAGGGCGGCTTCATCGGTGCCGGTCGCGTGGTCTTTTCGCGCTGCCACGTAGGCGCGCTCCAGCATCACGCGGGGGAATCCCTGCGGAGTCTGGGCCCGCCAGAGGCCGTCCCGCGGGATGGTTCGCCGGATCTGGGGCGCGCTGCCCTCCGGGCCACACTCCTTGAGGGTGTCGCTCACCGGCACCGCGGCGATAGCGCCGGTACCCTTGCGGGCCTGGCCGATCACGGCGTCCACGGTGTCGCGCTGCACCAGGGGCCGCGCCGCATCATGCACCAGCACGAGTGTGCACTCGGCGCCCAGTGCGCGAAGTCCCTGCTCTACCGAGTCCATGCGCTCCGCGCCGCCGGCGACGATTCGCAGCTGCTCTCCGGCGAGCTCGACCAGCCACGCGGGCGGCATCGCGGCCTGGCTGGCCGGAAGCACCAGCACCACCTCGAGCACGTCGGGATGCGAAGTGAAGGGCCGGAGGGCCCGCAGCACCATGGGGACCCCGGCAATGGGGAGGAACTGTTTGGGGACCTCGCTGATTCGCAGGCCGGAGGCCGGCGCTACCATCCGGCGACCCTCGCCGGCGGCCACCAGCACGACGCCGACATCACGCGGCAAGGGTCTTTACCAGTTGGGAAACATCGTCCAGGCCGACCAGGGTCACGCCCTCGACTCGTGCGGTGGAGCGGCGCGCAACATAGGCCCGCTTGAATCCCAGTCGCGCCGCTTCGGTCAGCCGCCGCTCCAGCGTGGCGATCGGGCGAATCTCGCCGCCCAGGCCCAGCTCGCCGAGGAAGAGCACATCGGCGGGCGCGGGACGGTTGTGCAGGCTGGAGATGAGCGCCGCAGCTACGGCGAGATCCGCGCCCGGCTCGGTGAGTCGGACTCCGCCACTCACCTGGACGAAGACATCCAGGCTGGAAAACGCCGCGCCGCCCCGCCGTTCGAGAACCGCGAGCAGCACGGCCAGCCGCTTCTGATCCAGCCCGGTCGCGACCCGCTGTGGTGTGCCGAACCCGGAATGCGCCGCCAGCGCCTGCACTTCGACCAGGACCGGCCGGGTGCCTTCCATCAGGGCGGTCACCGCGCTGCCGCTGGTGTCCACGGCGCGGGAAGAGAGGAAGAGCGCCGAGGGATTCTGAACCGTGAGGAGCCCACGCTCGGTCATGGAGAATACGCCCAGCTCGTCCACCGAACCGAACCGATTCTTGGTGGCGCGGAGCAACCGGTAGTCCTGCACTCCTTCGCCCTCGAAGTAGAGCACGGTATCCACGATGTGCTCCAGGGTCTTGGGGCCAGCGAGGCCACCGCCCTTGGTCACATGCCCCACCGTAATCACCGCGATGCCGGTCTCCTTGGCGAAGCGCATCAGCCGGGCGGCGCACTCGCGCACCTGGCCCACGTTTCCCGGCGCGCCTTCCAGCGCTTCGGTATAGACGGTCTGAATGGAATCGAGGATGAGAATCTGGGCCGGCAGGGCGGCGGCGGCCATGAGGATCTGATCGAGCCGGGTTTCCCCCAGCACGTGAACGGCGCCGCTGTCCTCGGTGAGCCGGTCAGCGCGGAGCCGCAGCTGGTCGGGAGACTCTTCGCCGCTGACGTAGAGCACCGGCAGTCCGGCGGCTTCCAACCGCGCCGCGGCCTGGAGCAGCAGCGTGGACTTGCCGATGCCGGGTTCCCCGCCCACCAGCGTCATGGAGCCCGGAACGATCCCGCCACCCAGCACGAAGTCGAATTCATCGAGCCCGGTTTTCCAGCGGACCAATCGAGATTCGGCGATGTCCCGAAGGCGCGAAGGCTCCGGACCGCTCGGGCCGCCGCGACCGCCCTTCCCGCTCCGTACTCCCGGGGTGGGCAAGGTGAGCGGCTCCTCGGCGATCGTATTCCATGCGTCACAACCCTCGCAGCGCCCTGCCCACTTGGGGTGGTCGTGTCCGCATTCGGTGCAACGGTAGACTGATCGGGCCTTTGCCACCTATGCCTCCATCGCAATCATCAAGTTCTCACCGCACCACGGGAATGCGGTAACCAATTCTCCGCCCGACCCACCAATTTTCCGCAGCTATTGGGGTGCCTTTCCTCCGTCGCCTCCCTGCTTCCCCGCTTCCCTGCTTCCCCGCAGAGGCCTCCGCCCCCTATATGGGGAATATCGCCCTTATACGCGTCGAATGCGTCACCCGAAAAGCGCGTGATGATGATTCACGACGACGCAGGACTTTCATCGAACAAATCACGGACTCCAGCTGACCCGATTCGACGACGGGCTGTTGCCAGCCCGGAGAATGATGGTCGCACTGCTTCCGTCCACCGGAGCGTACACAAAACCATTCACGTAGAACGCCAGGAACCTGCCATCCGGCGACCAGGCTATTTCGCTCAAGGAACCACCATAAATGCCCGGCAAGGCATGGCGATTGGTACCATCCTGGTTCATGATCCAGGCTTGGCTATTCCACGCGAACGCGATCTGCGATTGGTCAGGCGACCAAGCCGGGTGGTACCCACCACCGGTGGAAAGCGTATCCAGGCCAGTGCCGTTGGGCGCGGTGCTGTAGATCTGGGGGCTGCCGCTTCGAACTGAAGCGAAGGCAATCCGGTTCCCGTCCGATGACCAGGACGGATCATCATCGTCAGAAGGGTCGTTGGTGATGTTCAGCAAGTTCGCGCCAGTGGTGTCGACAACATAGACCTCGTACGGAATCCCTAGGGATGCACTCAACGCAATCTGATTCCCTGCAGGAGACCACACCGGGCTCTTGACGTTGCCTATCTGGGCAATCCGATGCGGGTTCGAGCCGTCGCTTCCCATGACCATGAGCGAGTCGTAGCTGGTCGCGTAAACGATCTGCGTTCCATCCGGGCTCAGGGCGGGATAGGTCCCACCGGAAACACCTGGGCCCGCAAGCGCCTGGATTCCGGAGCTGTCCGCGTTCATCCTGTAAATACTCCAGCTATTCATATTTCCAACCGTCACATTTTCATCAAAAGCAATGATTCCAGGCGAGCAGTATCCTGCGAGAGTCACCATAGTCAGCTGACTGCGGACCACTGTAAACGGCTGGCTGGCCCCGTTCGTGACCCGGCAGTTTGGAGTGGTGGTCGCGACGGTCAGCTGATGGGCTCCGGGCGACAGGTCACCAAGGTCAAGCGTCTCCCCGGGAATGATGCCCAGCGGCGCCTGACCGTCCACCGCAAACATGACATTGCCGGCACCGGTGGAACTTCCCGGATCGAACACCACCTGCGCTTGGCCGGGCAGTACGCCGCAGGTCACATCCCAGATCGCGGTTTCGCGCTCCTCGTTTTTGAGCGTCAGCACTATCTGGGTCGGTGCCGAAATGCAGTTATCGGCAAGCCCGGTAATGGTGAGGGTATATCGGGCCGGCGGCAACCGGGTGATAGCCGTGTCGTTCACTCCGAGAGCAACCGGGCCGCCTGGGAGTCCGGTGACCTGATAGCCATCGACGTCGAGGTCGGGAAACTGGCCGGTCGTGCTGCTGCGCAGCACCAGAGTGCCTTCCCGCGACTCGTCACCGGAAGTACTGCAGCCCGCAATCAGGAGGATAGTGGCGGAAAACAAGGCGATCGGAAAACGCGGAAACGGCATGGGTACGCCTTGTGAGTGATGCCGTCCAGACGATCGATGTCGTAGCCTCAGCACAAGCGGCAGGGGCAGTTCTAGTTCTCCGGCTCCGGCCGGTTGGTGTGGTCGTCGAAGCGGGTGAACTGCTTGTGAAAGAACAGCTCGACCGTACCGGTCGGCCCGTTGCGCTGCTTGCCGACGATGATTTCCGCCTTGCCCTCCAGACCTTCCGCCCTCGACTCCTCGGGCGTCTTGTACATCTCGGGCCGGTGAATGAAAATCACCACATCCGCATCCTGTTCGATGGCGCCGGAGTCGCGCAAATCGGAGAGAATCGGGCGCCGGTCCCCGCCTCGCTGCTCGGTCGCGCGGGAGAGCTGGGACAGCGCCACCACCGGCGTCTCCAGCTCCCGGGCCAGCGCCTTGAGCGACCGGCTGATCTCCGAAATCTCCTGGACCCGGTTCTCCGACTTTTCCGGCGCCCGCATCAGCTGCAGATAGTCCACCACGATCAGACCCACCTCGTTCTGCGCCTTCAAGCGCCGGGCCTTGGACCGCATCTCCAGCAGCGACAAGGACGGCGTATCGTCGATCCACATCGGGCAGCTGTGCAGCCGGCCGGCCGCCTTGGCCAGGTTGGTGAAGTCGCTGTCCCGAAGCCCGCCGCGCCGTACCTTCTGGCTGTCTACCCAGGCCTCGGACGACAGGAGCCGCTGCACCAGCGACTCCTTGGACATTTCCAGGGAGAAGAGGGCGACCCCCACGTCGTCCTCGATCGCCGCGTGCGCCGCGATGTTCAAACAGAAGGCCGTCTTGCCCATGGAAGGCCGGGCCGCAACGATCACCAGGTCGGAGCGCTGGAATCCCGACGTCAGGTCATCCAGGTCCCTGAAGCCGCTCGCCACGCCGGTAACCGTTTTCCCGCTCTTCTGCAGCGTCTCAATGCGCTCGATGGTATCTGAGAGCATCTCCTTGATCCGGGTGAAGCCCCGCTCATGCCGGGTCTGGGAGATCTGGAAGACGCGGGACTCGGCGACGTCGAGCAGCTCGTTGGCGGTGCTGCGCTGCTCGTAGGCTTCGCCGATGATGTTGGTGGCGGTCTCGATCAGCTGGCGGATGACCGCCTTGTCCCGGATGATCTTGGCATGAGCCTCGAGGTTGGCGGTCGAGGTGACGGAATCCACCAGCTCGGCCAGGTACTCGACCCCGCCCGAGTCGTCCAGCTCGCCTTGCCGCATCAACTCGTCGCGCAGGGTGACCGGATCGATCACGCTGCCCTGCTGGACCAGCCGCGCCATTGCCCGGAACAGGCGGCGATGCCCCTCCCGGTAGAAATGGCTCTGGTCCAGCAGCTCCGCCGCGCGCAGGGCGGCGTTCTGGTCCAGCATCATCGCGCCGAGCACGGCCTGCTCGGCGGCATTGTCCCAGGGCGCGGAACGCCCCGAGAGCTGCTGGTCAGCCGTCGAGGAGCTGGCGGGCGATACGAACGTCATCCCAGGTGGGCTTCTTCCAGTTGGGGTTCCTGAGCAGTGCAGCGGGATGGTAGGTCACGACCAGCGGAATGCCCGCGAAACGATGGACCTTGCCGCGGAGCTCCGTGAGGCTCTTCTTGACGCCCAGCAGGGATTCACCCGCGGTGCCGCCCATTGCTAATATCACCTTCGGTTTGATCAGCGCAATCTGCCGGTGGAGATACGGTATGCATGCACTCACTTCATCCGGCAAGGGCTTGCGATTCTGGGGCGGCCGCGACTTGACGATGTTGGCGATGTACACTGTCTCGCGCGGCAGTTCGATCGCGGTGAGGATGTCGTTCAGCAGCTCACCGGCCCGGCCCACGAACGGCCGACCCAGCCGGTCCTCGGTTTCGCCCGGGCCTTCCCCGATCAACATCAGTTGCGCCTTGGGGTTGCCTTCGCCGGGGACGGGATTGGTGCGGGTCCGGTGCAGTGGACAGCGGGTGCAGGCGGCAACCAGCGTAGCGACGGCGTCCAGGGTTTCGGCCGCCGCGATCTCGTCGCCCAGCAGAAATGAGGACGGTTCGACCGTCAGCCCCGGACCGGGAATGGGCGGCGCATCCTTTCGCCACCGCGCAACCTGCTGCTCGGCGGCGGCGGGTGGGGACTCGGGAAGCGCCATCGCGGGTGGAGCAGCCGAGAGGACCACTTCGGAGCCGCCCATTTCAATCTGTTGTTCGAGGTAGCGGCGCAGCAGGTCAGACAAGTCGGGACTCGATATGGTCGAGAATGGCGTCAGCCACCTGTTCTTTGGTCATCAGGGGCAGCTCTTTGGATTCGGTCCGGGAAATCAGGGTGACCCGATTGGTATCCACCTCGAAGCCCGCTCCAGGCTCCAGCGCGTCGTTCACCACGATCAGGTCCAGAGCCTTCTTCTCCAGCTTCTCTCTGGCCCGGGGATGCGCGTTGCCGGTTTCCAGGGCAAATCCGACGATGATCGCGCCCTCCTTCCGGGCATCCCGGGTGCCGCCGAGGATGTCGGGCGTGGCCTCGAGCGCGAGGTTGAGCGAGCCGTCGCCCCGGGGCCGCTTGGTGACGTCCGGCTTTGACGGGCGGAAGTCGGCCGGCGCGGCCGCCATGATGAGCACGTCGGCCTGGGGGAGTTCGGCCCGGACGGCATCGGCCATCTCCTCTGTGGTTTCGACGCGCTGCAGGCAAATCCCGGGGAGGCTCCCCAGGGCGACCGGGCCACTGATCAGCATGACCTCCGCGCCCCGCCGCCAGGCCGCCTCGGCGAGGCGAAACCCCATCTTTCCGCTGGACCGATTGGAGATGAACCGCACCGGATCCAGCGATTCACGGGTGGGGCCCGCGGTCACCACGACTCGACGCCCCGCCAGTTTTCCTTTCCCCGACATCAGTCGAACAGCCTGCATCAGGATCGTCTCCGGCTCGCTCATTCTCCCGGGCCGCTCCGACGGTCCCTCCGCCAGGGGTCCGACTTCGGGGCCCACAATCGCAACGCCGCGTTCCTTGAGAATCCTGAGATTGGCCTGGGTGGCGGGGTGGGCGAACATTTCGTCGTTCATCGCCGGCGCCATGAGGACCGGGACGGTGCGAGCCAGGAGCAGGGTGGTGAGCAGATCATCGGCGAGACCCATGGCCGCCCGGGCCATCAGGTGCGCGGTGGCGGGAGCGACCAGGATGAGGTCGGCGTCCTTGCCCAGCCGGATATGCGAGAGCGCCTGGTCCCGCTCCCAGAGGGAAGTCAGGACCGGGCGCCCGGTCAGCGCTTCAAAGACTACCGGCCGCACGAACGCGGCGGCTCCCTCGGTGAGAACCACGTCGACGCGAGCCCCAGCCTCGGTGAGCTGCCGGGCCAGCAGGCAGCTCTTGTAGCTCGCAATCCCACCCGACACGCCGAGGACGACGTGCCGGCCGGACCAGCTCACGCTTCGGAGCGGCGCCGGCGCAGCAGGCGGTACTCGAGGTCACCCGCGCAGAGATTCTCCAGCGCTACTGTGGTGAGCTTCTCTTCCTTGTCGATCAGCTTTTCCCGGGGCAGCTCGTTCAGGTAGCGCGCGAACCGAGCCGCCACCAGCACGCCCAGATACTTGTTGCCCGCCTGCTGGGCGGCTTCCATCGGAGTGTAAATACGCACAGGTGCTCCACTAATGAGAGAGATTGCAGCTCCGTTTTAGGACTAAGGACTAAGGACTTTGCGATTCATGATCCTGCCGGCAAAGCTGGAACCTTGAAACTCTAAGTCCTTAGTCCTCAGTCCTTAGTCCCTTCTGGTTTAGTCCTTAGTCCTAAGTCCCTCTTGTTGTACTTCACGTCTCAACCGTTCCAGCAGCCGCAGCAGGTCGGGATGCCGCTTGACCTGCCGGCTTTCCGCATCGAGAATGGCCGCCACGTGCTCCACCGCGGACACGATGTCGTCGTTGACGACGATGTAATCGTACTCCCCCGCGGCATCCAGCTCGACGATCGCCCGCTCCAGCCGCTGGCGTACTACATCGGGTGGCTCGGTGTTTCGGCCTTTCAGCCGCCGCACCAGGTCGGCCCCGCTGGGCGGAAGGATGAACACCGAGACGGTCTCGGGGTAGTGCTGTTTCAGCTGCCGGGCGCCCTGGATGTCGATATCCAGCACCGCGTTCTTGCCCTCCCGGAACAACCGCTCCAGCTCGCTCCTCAAGGTGCCGTAGTACTCGCCGCCATACTGGGCCCACTCGACGAACTCTCCCGCCTCGGCCCGGCGCTTGAAATCTTCCTGGCTGAGGAAGAAATAGTCGCTGCCTTCCGCTTCATTGCCCCGGCGGGGCCGCGTGGTGGCCGAAACCGAGTACCCCAGGTCGTCGCGCGCCTCCAGCAGCTGCCGCGCGATGGTGGACTTGCCCCCGCCCGAGGGCGATGACAGAACCAGCGGGAACGGGGTCATTCGAGGTTTTCGAGCTGTTCGCGAAACTTCTCCAGCTCACCCTTCATGAGGATCACCTGCTGGGTGATCGCCGCATCGTTGGCCTTGCTGCCGATCGTGTTGACTTCCCGCCCCAGCTCCTGGGCCAGGAATCCGAGCTGCTTTCCGGCCGCCGCGTTCCCGGCGAGCGCGGCCCGGCAGGCGTCCACGTGGGCCTGGAACCGGACCAGCTCTTCGGTGATATCCAGCTTGTCGGCGATGAAGGCGATCTCCTGGGCCAGGCGATTCTCGTCCGGCGCGGTGCCGTTCATCAGGTCCCGCACTGCCTGGCGTAACCGCTCCCGTTCCCGGACCACCCGGCCGGGCGCCTGGGTCGCGATCTGCCGGGCCGCCGCCTGGAGCAGGTCCAGCCGGTGCCCGAGTTCCTGGGCCAACACCTGGCCTTCGCGTTGCCGCATCGCCTGGCAGGCGTTCGCAGCCTTCACCACGACAGGTTCGATCGGGCCCCACTCCAGCTGGACCGATTCTTCCTCGCGGCGCTGCAGCACTTCCGGCTGGCGCACCAGGAGACCGAGATCGACCTCGCCGGGCAGCTTCAGCTCGGCCTGCAGGGCCTGGAGCTGGGCCAGCACCAGCCGGGCCTGGTCCAGGTTCACCCGGGGCAACGCGGCCTGGGCCGGCGCCGCCACCCAGCGAACCATCACTGTCACGTGTCCGCGCTCGAACTCCTTGCGCAGCCGCTCCCGGAACTCTCCCTCCAGCGCCCCAAACTCGGCCGGCAGCTTGAGCGAGAGATTGAAATACCGGTGGTTGACCGTCCGGATTTCGACCCGCAGCCGACCCCCCAGGACGGCATCCTCCGCGGCCCCGAAACCGGTCATACTTTGGGGCAAATCAGGGCTCCAGGAGGGGGGAAATTAGGGGGCGAAACTTAGTCGGGCGGAGGGTCAAACGCTACCGCTTCAACGCAGATGAACGCGGAAACGCGTGGATGGGCTCTCTTGGTCGGCCAGGGCCTGTCGTGACAGCTATTACCACAGATGAGGCACTGCAACAAACCGATTGCCCCGGAGTGAATTCGTACATTCAAAATCGGTACTACAATCTGCCAGCTTCGACAAATAGGCCTGAAGATTATGAGGTACGATCAGTTGGTTTCGGTGAGTTATCCGTGGTGAAAAAAGCTGGCGTCGCACGAGGAGCCAATCGGCGCGTTTCCGCGTTCATCGGCGCAAGAGCGGTAGCGTCTCCGCGCCCTCAGTTGCTGAATTCCCAACGAACCCCAAAGGTGCTCCCGAATCGAGGAACGAAATACTCGGGGACATACGATCGTTTGTTCCCGGACAGGTTCAGCCGGTCCCAGAACAGGATCAGGCTCCCCAGTTTCATCTGCAAAAAACTCCGGAAGAACGTCGCACCGCCCAGCGTGATCGCCGCTCCGCCCGCGTCGCGCCCGATCACGCCGTCGCTCCACGCCTCCATTCCCAGCTGCAGTTTGAGCTCGAAGATCCCGCTGGGAAAGGTCCGGAGGAACCGGGACCGGATGGTGCCGGTGAGCGAGGAATGAGTCGGCGGGATACCATCCACCGTGCCCTGGAGCGGGTCGCTGTACCATCCCTCCAGCGTCATCCATTGCCGGGGCGAAACCCGCCCGGCAAACGTCATCCACCGCGTGGTGCCGGGCGCCCGAAGCGAGTCGATGAGCAGGAAAGGTTCCGGACTCTCGGGGCGGAACCCATCGGTCTGGGTCAGGCCCACCTCGAACCCGACCCTCGACCGCTGCCAGCTCAGCCGCCCGGAGAGGTCGACGATATCCTGGGCCTGCTCCGAGTCGATGGCCGGGGCTGCGACCACCGAACCGAGCCGGGCCGATCCCGAAAGCACCACGCCGAGCGGCAGCGAAAGACCCGCGCCTGCCGAGACCCAGCGGCTGGTGCGGTTGCCTTCGTGCTGTTGCAGCACCGCTTCGCCGTTTACCGCAAAGCCGCGGATTCCGGTCCAACCCGCCGTGCCCCGCACATCCCAGGTGGTCCAGCGGGAACGATGGAACACCGAGCCACCCAGCCGGAGCGATGGCCCCCGGAGCGACAGCACGGCGCCCGCCTGGTCCACTCCCTGGCTTACCCCGCTCCCCCTCCAGGCCGAATGCCCGTAGAGCAGGTCCACCCGGAGACCCAGGTCGCCCTTGCCGCGCTTGAAAAAGACCCGGAGCTCATCGTCCTTGCGGTCGCCCACCAGGAAATCTCCGATGGTATCGCCGGCAAGGCGCACGAATGCATCCCGCTTCGGCGACATGCGCACCGTCTGCGCCGTCACCCCGAAGTTCTCCGACGGCACATAGCTCAACTGGAGCCAATAGTGGGTATTGGTGTGACCGCTGCTGAGCCCGCTCCCGCTCGGCGCGTCGAGATACTCCCCGCCAAGCGACAGGCCGAGCCCGCCGTTGAAGCGCCGCTCCAGGGATCCCAGGTAGCGCGAGATGTTCTTGTCGCCCGAGGAGAGCCCCACCCGGGAACGGGCGGACCGCCGCGGATTGCGCCAGGTAAAGAGGTACACTCGGAGCAACCCGGGCCAGCGTTCGATCTCGATGCGCTCGTAGAGGCTCAACGCGGTGAGGCTGGGATCGAACGCCACACTGTCCCGTCCCAGCGGGATCAGCGGCAGCCCGTCCTGGTAGTATTCGACCGACGTCGCGCCCCGGCCCTGGTAATCGGGATACTCCGGGCGCCCGATCCACCCGCCGCGCCAGAGATACACGCCGGGCACCCGCATCAGCAGGTCGCCCAGGGTTTCGTTGATGGCCCAGTCGATGGAATCGCGATTGAAAACGATGCGGGAGAGCGGCGCGCGGGGGCCGTCCACGCCGATATAGGGCAGCACCGGGACCTGTACCAGCGATTGTTCCTGGGCCTTGAGGAACCGGCCGGTTTCGTCCACGGTATCCTGGGGCGGTATGGTGTCCCCGGCGGCAGGAATCGAGTCGAGGATCTGAGCCTGCAGCGGGACCGCAAGCAGAAACAGGAGTATGGCAATACCTGCCGACCTGCGGGCCTGCCGACTTGCCGTCTTACTTGGCACGGCCCAGCACGAACTCGCTGAATAACCGCACGCCGGCGCCGGTCGGACCCTTCGCGGAATCCGGGCTGTCCCGCTCGGTGTACGCGGTGCCCGCGATGTCGAGGTGGGCCCAGGGAAAGCCGTCCACAAATTCGCGCAGGAACCAGCCCGCCGAGATGCTCCCGGCGATCCGGCCCCCGCTGTTCTTCACGTCCCCGATGTCGGACTTGTTGAGCTCGCGATAGTCGTCCCACAGCGGGAGCTGCCAGGCCCGCTCCCCGGCCCGGTCTCCCGCCGCCCGCACTTCCTGGATCAGCGCGTCATCGGTGCCCATCACCCCGGTCGCGCTGTGTCCGAGGGCGACCACGATGGCCCCGGTCAGGGTGGCGATGTCCAGCGCGCAAGCCGGCTGGTACCGCTTGGCGTACGCCAGGGCATCGCACAAGAGCAGCCGGCCTTCCGCATCGGTGTTCACGATTTCGATATGCTTGCCGGACAGTGACTTCACCACGTCGCCGGGACGGAAGGCCGTGCCCGATGGCATGTTCTCCGCCGACGGTACCAATCCCACCACGTGCACCTTGGGCTTGAGGCGGCCGAGCATTTCAAAAGTGCCGAGCACCGCCGCGGCGCCCGACATGTCGAACTTCATCTCTTCCATGTTGGCCGCGGGCTTGATCGAGATTCCGCCGGTGTCGAAGGTGACGCCTTTGCCTACCAGCACCACAGGAGCGCCAGGCGCGCCCTGGTAATCCAGCACAATGAACCGGGGCTCCTGCGCGCTGCCCTGGGCCACCGCGAGCAGCGCGCCCATTCCCTCGCGCTCAATGGCCGCCCGGTCCATCACGGTCACCGCAAATCCGTACCGGCTCGCCAGCTCCAGGGCCCGCTCGCCGAGGTAGGTCGGGGTGCACACGTTGGGCGGCAGGACCTGGAGACCCCGGGCAAAGACGTGCCCCGCGGCAATTGCCTCGCCGATCGCATGGCCAGCCTCGACCTCGGCCTGCTCGGTCGGGGCCAGAATATCGAAGTGCTCCAGCGGCGGTTTCTTATCTTCAGCCGGCTGCTTCAGCTCGACGTAGTTCCAGGCGCCCTGGGCCAGGCCTTCGGCGATCACCTGCCCCGCATCGCGCGGGGAGATGGTGCCGCGCACTTCCGGCGGCAGAAAGAACGCCCCCCGCGCGACCCCAAGGGTACGAGCCCGCTTGGCCGCGCTACCGGCGCCACGGCGCAGCGCGGCGCGATTGACCTCTTCCGGCTTTCCCAGCCCGATCAGCACCAGTCGCTGAGTCTTCCCCGCGGGATAGAGCACTGCGACGTCGTCCCGCTTGCCGGTGAAATCACCGGAGGCGAGGAGTCGTTCCAGGGCGCCACCCACCGCCTGGTCGAGCGGCTTGAGCGACGCGGGCAAGGGGCCGCGAGACAGCGCGACGGCGAGCAACGGCGTCTCAAAGGACGCGGGCGCGCCAGCGACAACTTTGGAGGAGAAAGGCATTCGGAGCATGGGTGAGGGTACTCGCGACCATCAACGAAACTTCAAACCATGGAACAGTATGGAGTTACGCGCCGAGATCCGGCAGGGGTCAGGGGCCGGGAAGCTAACCGGCCAAAGGCCCAGGTAACAGTCCCGGTGCAGGTACTGGCGCGGCTGTGACCTGGAGTCCAGAATCTCCGGCCCCAACCGACTACAATTGGTGCTCCCGTTGAGCTTTGTATCTGTATGATAGTGGCACCATCTCCCCATGGAGGATCGATGCGTCATGTACGAGCCTGACCCGGAAGGCGCCACCATTCCTCAAGGCACCGAGCGCGCCATCACCTGGCGGAGTCCCCTGGAGCAGCGCCGGACGCGGGGCGTGGACCCGGCGGAGACCGAAGGGAAAACCGGTGACGCCGACGCCGGAGTAGAGGCAACCGTCCATCGCCGTCGCGCGGGGGAGCAGGAGCCGGTGGAATCCCACGAAAGCGTGGTCGCGCGCATCGAGGACTTCAACCGGAACCGGGAACGGGAGCGGCTCCAGATCAAGTACGCCCGAATGAGGAGCAGCCTCTACCGCTTCTTCCGGGGCACACCGCACCTGTACTACCAGGATTGGCCGGTTACCACGCTCGACCAGACGCCCCCCATCTGGTCCAGCGGCGATCTCCACATCGAGAACTTTGGCAGCTACAAGGGCGACAATCGGCTGGTCTATTTCGACGTCAGCGATTTTGAAGACGCGCTCCTGACTCCCGCGGCCCGGGAGTTGACCCGGTTCGTAAGCAGCGTGCTGATCGCGGCCCGGAGCCTGGGAATCGGATCCCGGGATATGGTCGCCCTGGCCCACCTCTACATCCGGTCCTATACCGCCGCGTTGCGCGACGGCCAGGCCCGCTGGGTGGAGCGTCCCACGGCCAAGGGCATGATCAAGGACCTGCTGAGCGAGCTCAAGCAACGCTCCCGCCGCCAATTGCTGGATGAGCGGACCCTGCTGACCGGTCGTTCCCGCCGGCTGCTCATCGACTTCAAGCGGACGCTTCCGGTCCCCGAGGTAGCCCATGCCCGGATCGCGGCGTTCATGCGCAAGTACGCGGCGAAGCAACCCGATCCCAATTTCTACAAGTTGCTGGATGTGGCGCGCCGCATCGCCGGCATTTCCAGCCTGGGCCTGCCCCGCTATGTGCTCCTGGTGGAGGGCGAAGGATCGCCCCACCAGAATTACCTGCTCGACTTGAAGTTTGCGCCGCCTTCGGCCGCCGCACCCTACACCCCGACCACGCAACCGGAGTGGAAGAACCACGCCGAGCGCATTGTGGCGATCCAGCGCCGGATCCAGGCCATACCACCGGCGCTGCTCCACCCGGTGCTGGTGAACCGGCAGCCGTACGTCCTCCGCGAGCTGCAGCCCACCACGGACCGGCTGCGACTGGAGGACTGGGAGGGCAAGCTCCGCCGGCTGGAGAAGGTCATGGTCAGCATGGGAGAAATCACCGCCTGGGCGCAGCTCCGCAGCAGCGGCCGTCAGGGCTCTGCGATTACCGACCAGCTGATCGAGTTCGCCCGCACCGACGGTTGGCAGCAGGAAGTCATCGCTTACGCGCGGGTGTACAGCACCAGGATGGAAGCGGATTACAAGGAGTACTGCGAGGCCTACGATTCCGGCGTGTTCGGGGACACATAGTGACAAGTGACAAGTGACATGTGACAAGGGACTGGAATCACTGGCAAAGTACCAGGTTCCCAGTCCCTCTCACTTGTCACTTGTCACTTGTCACTTGTCACTTGTTACTTGTTACTTGTCACTTGTCACTTGTTACTTGTCGTTAGAAGTACAGCCCACCAGTGAACACGAACTGATCCCCACCCCCCAGCGACACTCGGGCCTCGAGGAACGGCATCAGCCTGCCATGGGTATGGATATTAATCCCACCCAGGAGATTGGCGCCCAGATCGGTATTGCCGCAGTTACCGCTGCAGTTATCCAACGAGGCATGTCCCAGGTTCAGTCCACCGCCAACGTATGGCTTCACATTCCCGTGGACGTTGGGAATCAGGTAGCCCAGGTTGCCGTTGATTTCCCAATAGTTGACGTTGCCGCCCGGGAAGAAGTAGATGAACTCACCGACGCCGAAGAATCCGGTTGTTCCGAAGGTACTGCTCAGATCGAAATTCACCCGCGCTCCGATGCCAAGGTCTGTATCGTCACCGACCGCCAGCTCGGGAGCAAACCGAACTTGCGCCTGGGCCGCGGAAGCTCCGAGCATGAGGCAACCTGCCAGCATCAAGCTTCGCATTCTCATTGGGTAGTCTCCCTGGGAAAGAGGACGGGCTTTAGGTACTGGTACTGGGTACTGGGTACTGGGTACTGGGTAGAGTACCGGCACGCAGTAGCCAGTACGCGTTGCCCAGTACTCTTGTTATGCCCGAGGCGAGAGTCGAACTCGCACGGGGTTGCCCCCGGCGGATTTTGAGTCCGCTGCGTCTGCCATTCCGCCACTCGGGCCGATCGGCCAAACTTCGTCGGGTGAGGAGGCAAAAACAAGCGCGATGAGTTCAGCTCAGCGACTTCTCCGGGCGGAATGCGGCGCGCTGATCCAGCATTTCGCGCGCCTTGCGTCCCAGGTCTTCGGTGCTGAACGGCTTCTGCAGGAAGGGGGCCTCGGCGTCGAGCAGCCCGCGGCGAACGACGTCTTCACCGGTGTATCCCGACATGTACAGCACCGGGAGCTGGGGATCGAGCAGGAACAGCCGCTGGCCCAGTTCCCTCCCGCTCATCCCCGGCATCACCACATCGGAGATCACCAGGTCGATCGGGCGGGCGGATTCGGCCAGACAGCGGAGTGCCTGGAGTCCGTTTTCCGCCTCGAGCACCGAGTATCCCAGGAAACGGAGACCCCGGCAGGCCAGCGAGCGCACGACTTCTTCGTCTTCGACCACCAGGACGGTCTCGTTGCCGCCCCGCACCGCCCCCTTGTTCGATCGCTCCTCCGGTAGGGGCGGCCGGACATCGGCCCGCGGAAGGTAGATCTTGAAGCTGGATCCCTGTCCCGGCTCACTGTACACCCAGATGAAGCCGCCGCTCTGCTTGACGATGCCGTAGACCGTGGAAAGACCGAGCCCGGTGCCCTGGCCGGTGGGCTTGGTCGTGAAGAAGGGTTCGAAGATCCGGGATTGCACGGCGGGGTCCATTCCGGACCCGTTGTCGCTCACGCAGAGCATGACGTACGACCCCTGGGGAATGCTGATATCCGGATGCCGCAGGGCATAGACCTCGCCTAACTCCACCGGCGCCGTCGTGATGGTGACGAGCCCTCCCTTCCCCAGCGCATCCCGGGCATTGAGCAGCAGGTTGACCATCACCTGTTCGAGCTGCGCGCCGTCGGCCCGGATCTGCCCCGCCGCGGGGGAAAGCTTGAACTCGAGTTGGTGCTCCTCGCCCAGGGAGCGCAGTAGCAGCCGCTCCATCTTCTGTACCACGGCGTTCAGCTCCAGGATCTCGGGCCGGAGAATCTGCTGCCGGGTAAAGGCCAGCAGCTGGCGGGTCACGTCGGCCGCGCGGGTTCCCGCCTTGATGATTTCCGCTACTTCGGCCCGGCGCGGGTCATCCGGCGCCAGGCCTTTCATGAGAAAATGGCTGAAGCCGAGCACGCCGGTCATCATGTTGTTGACTTCGTGGGCGACGCCGCCGGCGAGCCGTCCCGCGGACTGCATTCGCTCCGCCCGGCGAAGCTGCTCCTCGACCCGCTTCCGCTCGGTGATGTCGCGATAGATTCCCCGGATCATGGGCGGCCGCCCGTCCTGCCGGGTGCTGCTCAGGTTGCCGTCGATGGTGATGGCCCCGCCGCCCCGGGTGAGCAGCGTCAACTCCACCCGGTCCACCGTTTCGCCTCCCCGCACCCGTTCAGCGATCGCCTGGTACAGCTCCCTGCTGTCGGGATGGACCACATCGATGAAGCGGATCTCGCGCAGTTCCGGATCGGTATACCCGACCCGCTCATACCAGGCTTTGTTCACGTACTGAAAAACGCCATCGGCCGTCGTCATGCAGACCATGTCGCTGGCGTTGTCGAACAGGTCGCGGTAGCGCTCCTCGCTTTCCCGGAGGGCCTTCTCGGCCAGCTTCTGCTCCGTCACGTCGCGGGCGTTGAGACACACACCGATGACCTCACCTTCGTCGTCCACCACCGGCGCGCTGGTCGTCTCGAGCCAGTGTTCTCCCCCTTCGACATCCCGGAAGGATTGCTCCAACAGCACCACCTCGCCCTTCAGCGCCTGCTCGAAGCCCAGGGCGGCCTGGGGAATGAAGCCGGTTATGGACTCCCCCTCCCGGAGCCGCCGGGCCAGTATCCGTTCCGACCAGGCGTCGGCCGTCCGGTTGAAAGCCTTGATGGTCCCGTCCCGGTCGACCAGGACGAAGCACTGAAGACTGTTGTTGAAGATGGCCCTGAGGTTGGCCTCGGAGCGCTGGAGTGCGGCTTCGGCCCGCTCCTGCTCGCTGCGCAGCTTGGAATGGGCCAGCGCGCCCTCGATGGCAGGACCGATCCGGGCAAGGTTGCTCTTGAGCAGGTAGTCGGTGGCACCGGCCTTCATGCAGCGCACCGCGGTTTCCTCGTTCACCGACCCAGTGACGATGACAAACGGCACGGTAGGCGCTTTCTCCCGCGCCAGGGCGAGGGCGGCCATGCCATCGAAACCGGGAAGGGTGTAATCCGAGAGGATCAGGTCGGGCTGGAACTCGTCGAGACTCTGGAGAAATTGGGCCCGGGAATTGACGCAACGGGAGGTAAACGAAATCCGCGCCCTGGTGAGCTCATACTCGACGAGCTCGGCGTCCATCGGGACGTCTTCCAGGAGCAGAATGCGCAGCGTTTCGACGCCATTACCGCGGGTAAGGTCGGTCACGCTCGCCAAGGCTGGCGGTTAAGGACGGG
>Ga0070698_100003279_pt1 | contig 17784 bp, 10 predicted proteins | sample KBSK1502metaG_FD_65477 | JGI IMG/M metagenome (GOLD analysis project Ga0070698, IMG submission 65477) | Corn, switchgrass and miscanthus rhizosphere microbial communities from Kellogg Biological Station, Michigan, USA - KBS K1-50-2 metaG | ecosystem: Host-associated > Plants > Roots >...
GTTTTCGTTTTTTGGTCACTCGGATCTGCCTTTCTGGATTGGATTCTTGGGGAGATTATCTCACGCAGAGAGGAACCGGGCATTCGCAAGGCTGCGGTAACGCTGGGGGTGATTGCGAACGTTGCGCTGCTGGCCTATTTCAAATACGCCAATTTCTTTTGGGCTAATTTGGTCGTGGTTTTCAAGGATTTTGGACTTGGTTCTTCTCCGCTTCTGCATGTAGCCCTGCCGATAGCGATTTCGTTCATCGTTTTCGAAAAGATTACGTATCTCGTCGATCTCTATCGTGAAGACGGCCGTCGCGCGGACAGTCTCCTAACCTACATGACTTATGTTTTTTATTTTCCTAAGTTACTTGCGGGACCAATCATTCGCTATCACGACATCGATGAGCAACTTCGCCGGCGGGATGTAACGTGGATCGATTTTCGCGATGGTATCAGCCGTTTTTTGTTTGGCCTGGCCAAGAAGGTCTTGCTTGCCGATCACATCGGCCACATGACCGATCAGATATTCCGCCTCCCAGCTCAGCAACTCGATACGTCGTTGGCCTGGATCGGAGTCTTTTGTTTTTCGGCGCAGATCTATTTTGATTTTTGTGGTTACTCCGACATGGCGATCGGGCTGAGCCGGATCTTTGGGTTCCGTCTTAAAGAGAACTTTCGCCAGCCGTATACAGCCGTTAACTTCACCGACTTCTGGCGCCGATGGCATATCAGCTTGTCAACTTGGATTCGGGATTATCTCTATATTCCGCTGGGCGGCAATCGACATTCGATCGCAAGGACCTATTTTAATCTCTGTCTCTGCTTCTTTCTATCGGGTCTCTGGCACGGCGCTTCCTGGACTTTCATTATTTGGGGACTTTATCACGGCGCGATGTTGATTGCCGATCGAGTGTTTTGGAAAGAATGGCAGAAGCACCTTCCGAAAGTCATCAACGTTGGGATTACCTTCTTTCTCGTCATGATCAGTTGGGTCATTTTCCGTTCGGACTCATTCGAACAGATCGGAACATATCTTCGAACCATGTTCATTCCACAACAACAGGTTGTGCCCAACTTTGTGTGGGTCAGTCCCGACATTATTTTCGCTCTCGCGGTAGCTTACTTCATTATCGTTCTGCCGCTGGCCCCGCGATACGACAGAATCCTTTCCTGGTATGAGAGTCTCGCTCTGCGGCGAACCCTGGAGCTGGCGGCGGCCTACGGATTGTTCGTTTTCGCCATCGCGCGTGTTGCCACGTCTTCTTTTCAAGCGTTTATCTATTTCCGCTTTTAGCGCCGGTTATGATCAAGCTATCGGAAAGACTATTACTTGCTCTGATCATTGTGACGTTCTTGCTCCCGGCGCCTTTGACGCTCTGGATCCATTGTGCGAATCCGCCGCAGCAGGCTGACTGGATTGCGAACCGGACGCTGTATGGGGTGACCGTGGAAAAAAAAGCTCCGCCGGCAAGTTTAGCTAGTTGGCAAAGTGGGGAACTTCAAAAGGGACTAAACACTCTGGCAAGCGAAAACTTCGCGGGACGAGAGTTGCTCATCCGGCTTTACGATCAAGTCCTTTATCAGGTGTTCCACAAGTCCTACATGTATCTCGAGTATATAATCCGGGGGAAACACGAAAACCTTTTCGAGCGCAATTATCTGGTTGTTTACGGTCGGTTCCCGGAACCCGTTCCAAATGAGGAAGCCGAGGCATTAGCGGTAATGATGAAGTATCTTTCGGAGCGGCTGAAGGAGTTTGGTTCTTGCTTCGTTTTAGTTATTACACCCAATAAAGCGACTGTCTATCCCGAGGACATTCCTGATCGATTCCTGGAAAAGATTAAAAACGGAGAGCGAAGACCCGCCGATTACGAGATCATGATTCCTTTATTAAAAAGGTATGGCGTCCCGTATGTGGATGGACGGGAGATCACCTTGGAACACAAAGACACTCTTCCAGTGAGAGCTTTTCCTAAGACCGGCACTCATTGGAACCGGGCAGTAGCGTTTTTCACAACGGCCGCCCTTCTCAAAACGATTGGGCGCGAATCAGGCCGAGAAATGCCGCAATTGTCGGAGTCACTCGAAAGCATCGATCACCGACCGGATTATGCTGACGACGACTTATTGAGTTTGCTCAATCTCATTCACAGACCCACGCAACGTTATGTGCATCCCGCTTTTCAGATCCCGGACACCTGGCCAAGAAGAAAAGGGATTTTGACCATTGTTGGTGGAAGTTTCGTCGGGGAAATCCTAAGTGCTCTTGATGCCGCTCAGGTGTTCGAACGAATCAACTATTACTATTATTTCAAAATGTCCAGGAGACGATTCCCGGGAGAGATCGTCAGCTCCGTAGATGAAAATGCGGTCCCGTGGGAGGAAGATTATTGGAATACCAGGGCAGTCGTCCTCGAGGAGAATGAAACTGCAATTAACGCTCGGCATGTTCACGCCTTCCTGATGGCTGAATTGGCGGCGCTTCAACAAAAAGCACCTCAACAGCAGGTCGCTGCCGATTCTCCGCGGCCTCTTTGCTGGGGATTTGGTGCGGGTGAAAACGGGACTGCTCTGCTAAAGAAGGGGTTCGGTATCCCGGAGCACCAGCTGACGTGGATTACGGGTCAAGATGCTGAGATCGAATTACCGTCGCCAGGGGTAAATACCGAGCTCCAATTGATCCTGGAGGCGATGCCCGTCCTGGGAGACGAAGTGTCCGCGAGGACTGTCAAGGTAGAGGCCAACGGGACCGCTGTTGGGGCGCTGGGGCTGGCGGATCCGGACGATCAATTTTACTCACTTACCATCAAAGCAGCTGCAAATTCTGCTCCGTTTCTCAAATTACATTTTTCATTCTCGCCTGCTCCGAGTCCTGCCTCCGGGGATGCTCGGCCCCGTGAGATAGGATTGGTTCGGCTGGCTCTGGTCCCAATAGGGCATCCGATAAATCAAGAAACCCACCATGCGACCGCGCTGACTGGGCAGTAAACTCAGAGATCCTGATCCGCCCGGAGGAAATATACGGCTTTTTCCTCCTGTTGTATGCGAAGCGTCCCGCTTTGCACGGTCTCTGCCAGCCACACCATGCCCTCCGCGCGAGACTCTCCCACCTCACTATTCGTCAGGCATAAAGCCATCTTGGACGGATAATCAGGACAGGATTCCCAAAAACGCTAAGAATCATCGCACGGAGGCCACAGTGGTCACGGAAGATGTTTTAAATCGGTTATCAGTGGTTTGCTGCCGAGCTCTGGATCCTCCTCAGCCCAGGACCCTGGGGCCGCGGTGAACGCGAAGCGCGGCAGCACCCGGAATGAAAGTATCAAGGCCATCCTCCTTTCATTCAAAGAGGTAACGTCCACAGACTTTGTAGTACGTATTCAGCCACACCGTGCCCACCGCGGCCTCCGTGCGAGACTCATTCGATTCCAAATCAAGGGTTCGATCAACCCGTTCAAAGCTGACTTTGCGTCCAGCGGGCTCGGAAATACTTACCGCGATAAAGCGGTTCGCACCAAGCTTCGGAAAGAGCGATAAACGTTGGTGGCTTTTGCTCGCGACCAGACGCAGCCATTAGCCCACCAAAGAGCTAGCCGGCGTCGGAGACGCTTCTTCCAGGTCGGCTTCACTTTCACAAACATTTCTGCAAGGACCGCTACTTCCGCCTGGAACGAAAAACCTTTTGCTCGTTCAGAACCACGGCATCCCAGGTCTGACTGCAGCTGCTCCGAAGATGCAAGCTTCCCCATCGCGTCCGCCAACTCACGAGGTTTTCTGGGATCTACCAACAGGCCCGCTTCGCCAACGACCTCGCGAAGGCTGCCGGCATCAGAAGTCACAACCGGGATGCCCAGCTTCATTGCTTCCAGAGGCGGGATACCAAATCCCTCGTGTAATGAGGGGAACACGAGGGCCGAAGCAGAAGAGTAAAGTTGAGCGAGTTCTCCGTCCGACACGTGGCCTTTAAAGAAGACGTGATCGTCAATCCCAAGCGCTGCAGCGAGCTCTTGCAGAGTACGACGCCTCGGGTCATCATCCCCTGTCAAAACGAGATCCCAGGCAGTTGCGCCAGCTTGGTTTCGATAGATCTGGAAAGCGATTAGCAATACTTCGTGATTCTTATGCGGCCAGAAGTTTGCCGGGTAAAAGAAAAAGCGGTTACCAGATTGCACCGATATTCCTGTGATCTTGAGCCGATCCTGGATTGGAAGGTAAGTTCGGAAAATCTTTCTGACCGGCACTCCATAATGATGGGCCAAACGTTCACCGGTATAGTCGGAAATAACCTGAAATCGGTTTGCACACCGCGCCATCTGTCCAAAATAATCCTCCCGCCATTGCCTTTCAGCCTGAGAGATTGAGAAGGGGTAATCGCGATGCAGAAGATCAACAACCATCGCCACGATCGGAACTCCGCAGTCTGGAAACCGGACCATGCCAAACGGAGCGTATAAGATATCAATACGCTTTTCGTGGAACCCGGTTGGCGTCAAAGAGGCGTCAGCTTCCGGCCAGTCGATACAAATCAACTCGTCCCGCTCGGTTGCAATCGATTCAACCTCGCGATGGGTAGAAGTAGCGGTGATAAAATAAAAGCTGAAATGAGGTCCCGGCAACCGTTGCAAGGCCCGAATAAATTCCAGGATAGCAGGTTTGACGCCTCCGTTGGCTCCTCCAGGGAGCATGGGCGTAAGATCCACGGCCACCTTGACGCGCTTTCTGGTTAAACTCTTCGTCATTCGAATACTCAAATACTCCAATACTTCAATACTTCCCGTAATCCAGTATTAGCCGTAGCGATGTAGGCGAACTGTCTCGGTTTGCCCGGTTTTTGAAACTGGCAAAGCGGGACGCTTCGCCTACTTTCTCCTTTGACGTTCCGAAGCATTCGCCCCACCTTCTCTTTACAATTCTCAATCCCATGAGTGGACGACCACACGCTCCATCGCTCACCGAGGAAGATTACTACAATCTCCCGGATAACGGTATGAGATATCAGCTCATCGAAGGTGAACTCTACATGGCGCCCGCCCCTAATCTCTACCACCAGACAATCTCCGGAAATCTGGAATTCATCTTTCGGGCGTACCTCGAGCAAAATCCTTTAGGAATCCTCCTCCACGCCCCGTTTGATGTCGTTTTCCACGGAGAAAGCATCTGGCAGCCTGACATCTTCGTTGTTCTGAATGCCAACCGTCATATCCTTCAGAAGCAACGGTGCGAAGGAGTTCCAGATTTTATCATTGAAATACTTTCCCCAAACAACAGGGAACTCGATCTGCGCACCAAAAGAACCATCTACGCCCGGCAAGGTGTCACCGAATACTGGATTATCGACCCGGAGGCGAAGGAAACAAGCGGTGAACGAAGCGTTGCGAGCCGGATTAACGCAATTGACGCCCCCCTCCGCGCCACGCCAGCTTCCATACCCATACCGTCGACCTTGGGCGATGCATGATCGGGAATCTGGACGACATCTCGGAAGCCCTGGCTATTGAAAATGGATTCGTCCTTTGCTCAACCGATCGGGACTTTGCTCGGTTTCCTGGATTGCATTGGCAGGATCCACTGGAGGCGAGATAAAGTGCGGGAGCTTAGCGTTCGCCGTTCGGGGTTACCAGTTCGCCGTTCGGGCGGAGTAATGGCCGGAGTCGCGTTTGTGTTCGAGAGATTCGAGCGCAGAGTAGGCGAAGCCCCCTCGCTTTGCACGCTTCAAAAACAGGGCAAACCGGGACGGTTCGCCTACTTCGCTGCGCGTTTCTGCATCGATGCGGTTGCCGGCCGCTACGGCTTTTGTGCCAGCACCAGGTATTGTCCACCTAACAAGGGGTCGCTGTTTTCTGTAGCTAGTTTTGTAGTTAGGTCATGGTTGGAACAACCAGTTTGAGCTTGCCGGATCGGTGGTAGGCAGCGGTTCTGAAGTAGACGAAGTTTTTGAACCCCGAGCCATTCGCTTCGCCAGCTGAATGATAAGTTTCCTGGGTTTGTAATCGATGCAGGTTACTTCTTCATGACAAGAGATTAACTGCCGAAGGCAGGTTGAAAGATCCCGTTTTCCGAACGTCATCTAAACTAAGATCTTCAAGATAGTCGAACAATTGATGATAGTTCAAAAGCCCGGAGTTCGGATTCGCCGTTCGGCGGTAATCTGCGTGAGCCGTTCTGCCATGCGGCGGCCGGCAGCTTCAAGCGACAGCTTGGATTGGACATCGAGCTTCCCTTTTGCTCCAAGTTCGGCGGCCCAGCAACGGTTCTCAAAAACAAGTCGCATCAATCGCGCGGCGTGGTCTATGGACGGCTCTGCCCCGTGTGCAATGGTGTCGTATGGTGGGATCGATTCACCAAGCTCAACGAGTTCATAATCGACCAGTAAACTGTTTGTGTCGTCCATAAAGTCGACGTTTCCCGAATAGCGCGTCGCAATAACGGGTTTGCCCAGCAGCATGGCTTCCGCCATTGTCAGGCCAAGGCCTTCACTGCGGTGTAGCGAGATATATGCGTCGCAAGCATCGATCAATGAAAGGGTCTCGTCCTGGTTGAAGATTTTGTCAATAACAGTGATATTTGCTGTGTTAGCCGCGGAATGGAGTTCTTCTACAAGTTTGGGATGACGATCACCGAAGGTGGTCTTCAGCACTAATCTCACGGGTTCGCTTGCTGGAAATGCCTGTTTGAAAGCGCGGATCAAACCAAGAGGATTCTTGCGTTCCATAACGCTCATTAGATGGAAAATAGAAAGGAACGTGAATTCCTCTTTACCGGCCAACCCAAAGTAACTGAGCGGTCGAGGTTGAAATTTACCAAGTTGAATACCGGGAAACAGCGTTTGAACTCGCCTGCCAAACCGCTTTTTGAGCGCGTCGGAAACAAAATTTGTCGCAGCCCACAGCTCGTCGATTAATGGCACGTGTTTCAACCAAGTTTCGGGAACCGCGTCGAGCTCCCAGTACCAGTATGCTATCCGGTAAGTTCGCTGAGTTCGTTCAAACAAGTCTGCTAGATGAAAGGCCGACTTGAAATACGGTTCTGGCTGCGTGTGTACAATTGTTATGTCATACAACTCCATGCCGCTGAATTCGCAGTGATAAGGATCATCGCTCTTATCCGCTCGAATATCTCGCGTTGAAATTGCAAAACCGGTTCGAGTGAGAGCGTCCCGGATTGCCTCCACAGACGTCCGCAATCCCGACGGAGAACAGAAGTGACCAATAATATTTACCCCGGGCCGAACGAGTTCCGCAACCGTAGAAGGAGCATCGATATTGGAAAGCCATTCCCCCGCCTTTTCGGACACAGCTGCATCCGGTCCCCTCAGCCAAGTCAGAAGCGCGCGCGCGCCTTCCGGGGTTGTTAAGGCACCCGGGTGCGTTTTCTGCCAATCTCCGTTTGCATTGTAAGCAAGTCGAATTTGTTGCGCTGGAGTCAACTGCACCGGCCACTCCTCCGGATCAAGCCAATCTGCTGAGATATGATATCTTCTCGCTAACCAACTTGCGAGTTCCTCTCGGCCAAAAACCGTCAGGCCATCCGGCCGCGCCTCCTGCCATTCCGGCGTGAACCAATAACTACGAACCAATTCTCTCGATGGATTTTCCGCGCATTCGAGGAAAAGCCACCAGATCTCTTCAAGTCTTAATTTTTCTTCCTCTCGCCCCTGGCACAAGAACCATCGAAAGAGGCCACGCCTGTGAATTGGTGTTAGTCCCAGAGTAAATTGTTCCCTGAGGTCCTCGTGAAAATAAAGGAGCTGCCGGGCGCGCGTGGATGGGCGCTCTTCGAATGCGGTTTTAATATGGTTCCTTACTTTCTCCGAAAGAAAGTATTCATCGCCACCGATCGTTCTTAACCATCTGGCGAATTCGCCGGTTTCACCACCAGACAGCGCGGCAGGGAAGCGAAGTCGCAGGTCGAATCTCGTCCGCAGAAGGTCAAGAAGATATCTTGCGGCCGACCATATATCGTCAATCGCATCCGCTCTCTGCGGCGGCCAAAGAAGCTCTTCTCTCAAGAGCCCTGTGGCCTCCTGTACAGCGTGGTCATCATACAAATCCAGGTCGATGGTTGGCGGAGCGGCGCGCAAATATTCTGCAACGACCCGCCGCAGGGTTTCCCTGGTCGAAAGGTCGCCCTCGGTTCGCAGCGTCGGCGCAGGGTTACTCGCACTCAAACCGGGGTGAAAATAAGGATCGTCAGTGAACCCCAACATCTGAATGTCTGCCGCGGTTCGCTGCATATCGCGAATTGGGTTGTGATAGCCACGCGACGCGCCTTCGTGGTGAACCAACGCAGCGAACGGGTTATAAGCAATCCGATAGCCGGCTCTCCAAGCGTGCAAACAGAGGGCGACGTCGCTATTTGCAACCTGATACGACTCGTCGAATCCTCCCACCCGCGCGAAAACTTCGCGTCGCACGAGTTGACATGCACCCATGATCGCTAAATAATTGCGCGGATGATTTGGTGACCCGAATACTCCCCATTCGTTGATCGGCGCGTTTCTAAAGATCAGACCGGTCAAATGAATGCCAAGGACCACACCCGCATGCTGCAGAACGCGGTTCGGATAGATAAGCTTCGTACCCACGATACCGACGCCCGGACGCATTGCATAACGCACCAGTTCAGTCAGCCAATCGCTCGATATTACCTCGACATCGTTGTTGAGGAACAGCAGCAGCCGCCCTTCCGCAAACGACGCGCCATAATTGCAAATCGCCGAATAATTAAAAGCTTTGTCAAATCGGACAACCTTGATCCATGGGTGCAGCTCCAACTCGCGATACAACGCAAAAGTCTCCGGATCGTCCGACCGATTGTCGACAATGATGACTTCTTTCTGTACGTAGTCTGTCTTTCCGATTATGCCGTCCATGCAGGTCCGGAGCAGGTCGCACTTGTTCTTGTTAGGAATAATGATTGATACGACCGGTGGCTCCGCAATGTCCCAGACCGAGCGCTGCGTGCCATCAGGCTGAGTTTCGACCCGGGCTTGAATACCACGTTCGCCCCAGAATTTCTGGATCGCTTTCCGATTGACCGAAGCAGCTGAACTCTCGGGCGATGGACGGTCGCGATCGCTTAGCGCCGATCGATGGCACAGCAATTTGGGTATTCTAACAATGTGCGGCGAACTTTCCGTAACGCGCAGATTCAAATCCCACTCGACAGCAGCTCCCATGTTGGCATCGAAACCGCCGGACTTTGCAACAATTTCCCGCCTTATAACCGTCAAGCGTCCAAAATAGTTGAATGCAAAAAGGATCTCCGGTGACCATTCCGGTTTTAAGTAGGGTCGTACGGGCGCACCCGAAGCAGACAATATGTCTTCGTCGCTGTAAAAGATATCGGCGTCGGGATGATTCCACATGGCATCGGCGATCTCGCTCAAAGCCGACGCTGACAAGACATCCCCCGGGTCCAGAACCGCAATGTATTCACCCTTTGAAAGCGAGAAAAGATCTGTCAGGGTAGACGCCTTGGAGCCGGAATTTATCGTGGTCAGGAGAAGGCGATCGTCTTCCAGTCCTAACTTCTGGGAATTCCGCGACAAGAGTTCGGCTTCGCCGGGTGCCAACCCGACGACCACTTCCCACTGAGATTCGCTTTGAGCGCGGATAGAATCCAGTGTTGGCCTCAACCCGTCTTCGTGATCGACATTGGCGACAAGAAAGCTCACTCGGGCTCTGGTCTCCAAGATATTCGATCGGAAACCCTTTTTGTTTCGAAATTCTTCTACCGCCACAAGAGCACAGGCTATAGCCTCCGGTGAACGTGCCACTCCGGCTAAGACCCTTGCTCGTGTCAGACCCTTCGCTGCTTCGCCTAACCACGCCGTGAGATCCTCGGCGTCCGGAACGCGCCCAAGACCGTTTCGATATAGCGCGCATATATATTCGATATCCACGTTCTCGCTCGATCCATGACGCGTCTGAAATTCCTCCGAACCCACAAGAATTTCGGCTAACGACTCTAATGACACTCCAGCTCGCAGGTTTTTCATTGAATCCGCAAGACCGACCCGGTCAGGAAAACGCCCAAACGCGGCCCTGTAAAGAGCACTTACACTCACTAAGCGGTCGACGTCGATCGGTACATTTGGCGTTGCCGGCAGAATTGGTTCTACTTCGCTTCCAGGTTCTTTGCCGAGATGGTAAAGCTTCTCCGAAATAGTTGGAAATGGCTGCACCGCGGCGCGACCAAGCGCGTTCAGAAGCGGTTGGCGCATCGCACTCTGCAGCGACCTCTTCACCATGCGTCTTGCGAAGTTGCGCAAACCACCTCCACTAAGTCGGTTTCCGATCTCGCGTAGATGAACCAATTCGCGCCGGATAACTCGAGCTACAGAGAAGGATCGTAGATCTTCCTGAAGCTTCACCCTGAGATCGAGCAAAGAACTCACCTGGCTTTGCTTTTCCTTGAGCGAACTACTGAGAACGGCCGTCTCAACTTTTTCGAAAGCCAAGGCATTTCGAAGATCCTCCGTTTCCGAGCGCTCTCTTTCCAGGCGTACTTCCAGGTCGTCCGCACGCTCTATCGCGTTGCGCGCTGCCGTTGACGCAGCCTCAGCCACTCCGCGGTACTCGAGCAATTGCTCCTCGAGGGTGGCAGCTTTTTGGGCATTTAACCAGTCAGCCCGTCTCGTGAACTCATCGAAGACGTTCGGAGGGATGGCAAGCCGGTCTTTCAATTTCGAGATTTCATCCGCAACATAGAAGCAGTTCAGTCCATCAAAATAAGCGAATTCATAACCGCGACCGGAGAGCAAGTGTTCCCAGTCGGCGCGAGTGTCTAATTCAGAATTTGGGTAGGTCGCCTCCACGAGTATTATCCATGGTCGTACGGCCTTGAGGTCCAGCCCTTCAAGCACCTCTGCTTCAGCGCCTTCAACGTCAATCTTCAAAAAGTGGATAGTTGGCGGCGCGTAGTCTTCGAGGATCTTTGATAGCGGCAACACCGGCACGACCGACTCATACGCTGAGAAGCCGGCGTTGACAGCGAACCCGGCGCCCCTGTGAAGCTCCGCTATTCTTGCATTGAGGGTCGAAAGGCCGGTTCCTGGGAAAGCATAGAGAGTCCGCATTCCTGCTTCTCGACCGACCGCAACGTTGAGATTCGTGTCACGCGGTCTGGCATGGACCAATTTGTCGAAATGTTCGCGCAGCGGCTCCACATTGATTCCAGACCAGTCACGATCGTAAAATACGCGCGTGACCGAATCGACATCCGGGTCCGCGGCTCCGACATCGACATAAAAACCATTGCTGATGTGCCGGAGGGCACGCCACAGGATCACATCCTCAAAATTTTGAGCGAAGGAAATGAATGGCATCAATCATTCTCCATTGTCGGACCACGGAGAGGTTCTGAGCGAGGCCGCCTCGCCCAACCGGCGCTGCTCCCAACGCGACCTTGAGACCCTTGCATCTCGCCGGTCCTGAGGCGCGGCCTCGCTAGGGGGGTAAGTCCAACCAAAGACGAAATACATGCGGGCATTTTCCAATAAAACTACGAGAGAGCTAATGAAAAGATCAGCACCGATCCGCGGAGAGCAAATGAATCTTAAGCCACGGGTATTCGTTCGATTTCAAGAACTAACCTAAACTAAACTGCGAATCGCTCACCGTGGCATGGGCGTCTCGCCCGGGGTCTTAGTCGATGCAGGCGCGGGACATGCGTATTACCGGAAGTGCTTGTGTTTATTGGCGGATTAGCGGTGCAGCCTTGGGCAAAACGAAGTGTCGCGTTTTGCTCTGTAGTAGGCGAACCGCGGGACGCTTCGCCTACTTCTCTTTTATGGGGACAGAATCCTCTTTACAATGATGGGTTAACAGGTTTTGTACGCCACGGTATCAGTTATGGCCCAGACGCCCGGCATCGAAAACACGAAAACTGCGGTCGAAGTCTCTGAGCCGCTCAGTGAAACCAGAGAAGCCATTCAGCCAAAGAAACCGACGTACGTTGTCGAGGCTGACAAGCTGCTGAGCAGCAACCCGAAAGAGCTTTGGGCCTATCGAGAACTATTTCTCCTTCTGGTCAAAAGAGATTTTGTCGCGGTTTACAAACAGACAGTGCTGGGACCGCTTTGGTTCTTTGTGCAACCGTTCCTGGCGTCCCTGGTATTCATGGTTGTTTTTGGGCAAATAGCCCGGCTGCCGACGACCGAGTTGCCTCCGCTCGTGTTTTACATGTCCGGCATCATTGCCTGGAGCTTTTTCTCCAACTGCCTCAGCCAGGTCGCCGCCACCTTTCTCGGCAGCGGCGCGCTGTTCCGCAAAATTTATTTTCCGCGCCTGATCGTTCCGATCAGCCAGATCACGATGAACCTGCTCAATTTTTTTGCTCAGCTTCTGGTGCTCCTGGCGGTGATTGCGTTCTATGAACTGAGCGGAACAAGAATAGAACTTGGTATCAAGATGCTGGCTCTCCCGCTCGTTCTGGGAGTCATGGCGGTCCTTGCGCTTGGAATCGGCTGTCTGATTGCTGCCGCCACGGTGAAGTATCGGGACCTGAATATCATCGTAGGATACACCCTTAACCTCTGGATGTACGGCAGCCTGGTCATCTATCCGCGATCAGCGGTTCCTCCGAATCTATTGTGGCTCCTTGCGCTGAATCCCATGGCGAGCCTGATTGAATGCTATAGATCCAGCCTTTTCGGAACGGAACACACAGAAGTGCAGCCCGCGATCATCGCCTCGGTGGTTACCTTGGTCGTGGCAATTGCAGGCATCTGGTGTTTTGCGAAAGCCGAAGGGACTTTCACGGACTCGATCTAATGTCAGTCGTTATTAACGCTGAGAACATCTCAAAGCGATTCTTCCTCGGTGAACGAAATCAAAGGGCCTTTTTTGAAGACGTCGCCGCGAAGAGCGCGCGAGGATTCCGTCGTTTGCTTCGCCCCAGAGAGAGGCAAAAAGAGAAAGGGTCCGCTCGAGATTTCTGGGCGCTGCGGGACGTTTCATTTCGGATTTTTCAAGGTCAAACCCTGGGCATCATTGGCGAGAACGGGGCGGGCAAATCGACTCTCCTGAAAGTTCTTTCGCGGATCACCCAACCGACCACCGGAACGGTCAAGGTTTACGGCCGGCTCGCCAGCCTGCTCGAAGTCGGGACCGGTTTTCACCCGGAGTTTTCCGGTCGCGACAATGTCTACCTCAACGGCGCGATGCTGGGCCTGTCCCGCAAAGAGGTCCGTAATCGTTTCGACCAGATCATAGAATTCTCCGGGCTGGAGCAATTCATCGATGTGCCGGTAAAAAACTACTCCAGCGGGATGTACGTTCGATTGGCGTTTGCTGTCGCCGCTCACCTGAACCCGGAGATTGTAATCCTGGACGAAGTGCTGGCTGTTGGAGATGCGGTATTCCAGAAGAAATGCTTCGATCGAATGGAGGAAATCATCAATGAAGGGCATGCCGCGATTCTGGTGAGCCACGGAATGGGGAACGTTCGGCGCATGAGTCAGGTATGCATGTGGCTCCATCACGGACGTGTTCAAATGTTCGGGCCCACCCACGAAGTCGTCTCATGCTATGAAAAACAGACGACTCATGAAGTGGTCACGCACTACGAAAAACAGACCGCACAGCAGCACGAACCGGCACATCGCGAAGTCCCAGCAAGCCTTTCCTCCTGGTTCCTTGAGAGCAAACTATCAACAAATCTTCACACAATTGTCGCCGGCAGGGCTCCGATCGCGGTTCACTTTGAAATTGATCTGGCCGTACCCATCGCAAATGGCAGGATTTCCGTTTCTGTCGCCGATGTTCAGGGGCTGATTCTTTTCACGCAGGATGGAGCGCTCCAGCAGAAAAAGGCGGGCAAGCTGGTGATGCTACTGGAGTTGCCGTGGCTTCCCGTCAAACCAGGCCAATACATCGTCAGTTGCACGATTTCGGACGGCAGCCATCCGGTCGCTTTCCTCCGCGCGACCCCGGAACTAACAGTCCTGGAAGATAAAAGCATAGACTCATCCGGTTATCGCGGTCTACTGAATTTGCCCGCGAGATTGTCGGTGGAAGGTGACCACTCTTAAATGTCAAAGACGCTTCAGCTTGGCAACGTCGAAATCCAGCGACATTGGGGCCGGGCCCCCGAACACGTGGAGGCGATGTTTCTGATGCTTCAGCAGGAGACGCCGCAAGACCTTGTCATCGCGACCGGCGAGAGCCATAAGCTGCAAGATTTTATCTCCATCGCGTTAGAGGAAGTTGGTCTCGATTGGAGAAAACATATCACGATTGATCAAACATTGTTCCGGCCAACGGAGATTATGATTGGTCGCGGAGACGCTTCCAAAGCGGTTCGGAAACTTGGGTGAAAGCCGAAATATAAAATTGAAGATGTGGCCAGAGTGATGGTCAAGGCTGCAGCTGACGGGGGAACCTAAGCGCTTACTGGAAATTTGCGGTTGGATCTTCCTGGCGCAAAGCGGGACGCTTCGCCTACTTTGTCACCGATTACCGAGCCGACATGATTTCACAGGAGAAGCGCTTAGATCGCACAATATTATTCGTACTCATCGTACTGGAAGCGCTGCTCTTTTACAGCTTTTATATCAGAGAAGTCGCCTGGTATCCCCCGGACAACTTCGACCAGGCCTCTTACCTTCTGGAAACTTATCGGCTTCAGGAACATATTTTTGCCCACGATCTGGGTCAACTCTGGAAAGCCCTCTCCAGTGGGGGACACGCCGCCGGCGTCCTTTTTCCAATTGAGGGGGCGCTGGCAGGGATCATCATTGGCGGAGCGCGATTGCCGCAATTGGCGGTGCTGTTCATTTCGTTCTGCGCACTCCAGATCGCCGCCTTCGCCACAGCGCGAACGATCTGGAAAGATCGGGTCTACGGATACATCGCTCTCGGGCTCATACTTTCCCAGATTACGCTCTGGTTCCCGGCGGGCGGCGTGTTCGATTTCCGCATGGATTTCCTGGCTTACTGTTTTTACGGCGTTTGGGTCTGCGCTGTGCTGCGGTCTGATCTGTTTCTCGCCCCCTTCTGGTCGATCGCCTCCGGGCTGATCGGGGCCTTTCTCGTGTTGAACCGATTCGTGACTGTCGTGTACCTCCTGGGAGTGCTTGTTGGATTCGCCCTGGTCTGCGGCATCATCCTCTTGGGTTGGCGCAGACAGGCCGATCTCAGGTCGCACATGCGGCGGCGGCTTTGGCACCTGGGCCTTTCCGCCGCCGTTTTGCTGATCCTGGTGGCTCCGCTCCTGATCCGTAACTGGAGAGCAATCCATGGCTACTATGTCATGGGTCACGCCTTCGGTGAAGAAAAAGAGATACGCGCCGCGGTACTGGGCATCAAAGATCTGAGGGGACATTTATCGTTTTATCCTCGTTCAATTTTTGAGGATCATCTGGGAAAGACTTTTGTCTGGGGATCCGGGATTGTAATTGTCTGTGCTTTGGCTGCACGCTTTCTCAGCCTCTTTGGAAATAAAACGAAGAAGCCCAAGCGCCGGTTTGATGAAACGATCCTCCTCCAGATTCTCTTCTTGTTGGGAACGATCCTCTGCCCCGTTTGTGCACTAACCGCTGACATTTCCAAATCCGCAGTTGTCGGCGGCGTTGTCGGCGGTCCGGTTGCGATGGTGGTAGTCGCTGTCATGGCCGCGGTCGCGCCAGAGCCGGGCGTACCACTCGCCATATCCATACGCCGGCTACTCGGGGCGTGCGCGATCGTGATTTTCGCGCTCGGCTGCTTCAACCAGTTCAGTCACGCCAGTCGCCATTGGGGCGCGTACCGGCAGCGCAACGATCTCAAACAATTGGCCGGTTTGAATGCGTGCCTGATCGATCTTGCCAGCGAAAATGGATGGAGCAGTCCAGGGGTTTCCTATGACGTGATTACAGGTTGGCTCAACGCCGGTTCTCCAACGATCAGCGCCTTCGAGGGATCACGCAATCTGATCGAGTTTCACCCGATGCTCGGGAACGGGATCCTGGGCGTTGACCGGGATCAGGCAATCTCGTTACTAAAGCAAAGCGATTTTGTTATCCTGACCAATCTCCCAAAAGTGGGTATCTACCCATTCTACAAGCATATCTCGGAGTATTGGGCCGACCTCAAAGACTGGGCTGATGAGAATATGATAGTGGCGCGCATCGTGCCGTTTTCAACGTTCACAGCCACTGTCTATGTTCGTCCCGCAGCGGCGGTCTCGGGCGCGGCTGGCGAGTGGATTACACGTCACGGGTTATCGCTTACGGCGCCGCGCGCGATGCTGGAACGGTTTCCGGTGATTCGAGTCATCGGATCAGCGGATTATATGCGGTTGCCGGCAATTCCCACGGTTACGGCGACGATCGACGCCGAGGGAAGTTCGCAAACCGCGAAAGCATCTTTTCGACGCATTGACAATGGTTACGAAATCCTGATCGACACGTCGTCGATCGATCTGCCGAGCGCGAACCAGGTTCATATCCAACTCGATTTCGACACCTATTTTATGGTCAATAAGAACAAGGGCCACGAGCAGGACAGAGGCGAACTGGTTGTGAAAGCGCCCACCCGGGTCCAACTGCTGCGCAAGAAATAACCTGGACCGCCGCTAAAGTAGGCGAAGCGTCCCGCTTTGCGTGCTTCGAAGCCGTGCAAACCGGGACGGTTCGCCTACATTCATTGCGCGTTTCGGATAAGCACACACGCGCTTTGGCTTGTGAGTTTTTTCCAGGCTTTATAATTTGAAACCGGCTTTTGCGGCGTCCTGGGCGAACATGTTTACGGTGTCGAGTGACAGGTCGCTCAGATCCATGCCGGCCAGTTTCAACGCTTTATTAAGTATATCGTGGGGCACTGTCACGATGTCGGAGCCGCAATCGTCTGCTTGAAAAATATTCAGGACCTCCCGGACGCTGGCCCAAAGCAGCTCTGCTTTCGGCAAATCTTCCAGCAACGCCTTGCTGGCACGCATCGCTGGAGACGGATCCCTGCCCGTATCGGCGATTCGTCCGGCAAAAACCGAAACCACCGAAGGAACTTCCGGATCCAAGGTCTGAGCGACATCGCGTACCTGCCTGAGGGTCAAGACTGCGGTGATGTTCAATTGAACCTTTGCCGAGGCCAATTCGCCGATAAGCGGAATCGAAGATTCCCCGCGAGAATTTGTGATGGGGATTTTGACAAAAACGTTCTTCTGCCAATCCCGGATTTTTAGCGCCTGGCGTTTCATCTCCGGAAATTCATCGGAGAAGACTTCGAACGAGATCGGCTTATCCTTGATCTCCGATAAAATATCTCGCGCGAAATTTTCGTATTCCCGGATACCAGCTTTCCGCATCAAAGTGGGATTGGTAGTCAATCCTTTGATTAAAGGGTTCCGATAGAGATTGAGCATTCCATCGATATCCGCTCCATCTGCGAATATTTTTACGTGGAGATTATCAAGTCCGTGCATGCGTGGAGAAAGTTAAGTTTTGAATCAGGTGCGCGGCTGCCAGGAGATTATCCACCCGATAGTCCGGCTGTTGCTTTAATGTTTCCCGATATCCCCAATCAACCAAAAATGTCCTGCAGCCGGCGTTGAACCCGCACTCTACATCCCGCCATCGATCTCCGATCATGAAACTATTTGCAAGGTCGATTTGCAGCTCTGACGCAGCCTGCAACAACATCCCCGGTCGTGGTTTGCGGCAATCACACGTTTGTCCGTAAGCCTCTCCAGCATGAAAACAGGTGAAAATGGCGTCAATCGCAAGCTGTTTCGGCAGCCATCTGTGAATGGTTTCAACGGAAGCCCGTGGCAAAGTGCCTCGACCGACATCAGGCTGGTTTGTCGCTACCACCAGAAG
>Ga0070698_100003280_pt1 | contig 17783 bp, 12 predicted proteins | sample KBSK1502metaG_FD_65477 | JGI IMG/M metagenome (GOLD analysis project Ga0070698, IMG submission 65477) | Corn, switchgrass and miscanthus rhizosphere microbial communities from Kellogg Biological Station, Michigan, USA - KBS K1-50-2 metaG | ecosystem: Host-associated > Plants > Roots >...
CTAAACAGAGTCGCCTGGGTTGTGGATCATCGTCGAAACGTAAACGTAAACGCGAACGTAAACGTAAACGCAACTCCGCCCCGAGACCGCCTCGGTTGAGGAGTTGTTGGTGCGCATCGTCTCGATGTTGACGAAGATGGCAGGCTGATCGTTTACGTTGGCGTTTACGTTTACGTTTACGCTGGATCACAACCTGCGCGACTCTGTTTAGCTCGGTTGCAGCGTGACTGGCAACGCTGCGAGCGAGCGAAGTGTGAGAGCTGGCTTCCACGTCACCTTGTCGGAAGCCAGCTCGATTGTTTTGGTCTTCGCGAACAGCTTCTCGAACGCAAGCTTCGCCTCGCTGCGGGCGAGCGCCGCCCCGACGCAGTAATGCGCACCACCACCGAACGAGAGTGGCTTCGGATCGGGCCTGGTAACGTCGAGCTCGTCGGGGCGGTCGTAGCGGCGCGGATCGTGGTTCGCCGCGCCGATCGCGAGCAGCACCGGAATCTCTTGCTTGAGCAGCACACCCTCGATCTCGATATCCTCGAGCGCGACGCGCGCGGAGAACTGCACCGGCGCATCGAAGCGCAGCAGCTCTTCGAGCGCGTTCTCGATGCGGGATGGTTCGGCGTACAGCTTCGCGAGCTGCGCCGGGTTGCGCAGCAGCGCGTAGAGGCCGTTGCCGATCAGGTTCGTCGTCGTCTCGTGGCCGGCGAGGAACAGAAACGTCGCGTTCGCGGCGATCTCGTCTTCGGTGAGACGCGTGCCGTCTTCTTCGACGGCGAGCATCGCATCGAGCAATGCTTCGCCGGGCCGCTTGCGACGCTCGGCAAGCAGCGAGCGGATGTACGGATCCCACTCGTCCATCGCGCCGACGGCTGCCTTGATCTGCGCATCGGTGGCGATCGGTTCGATCGTCTGCGCGACGATCGCGGCCCACTGGCGATTGCGATCCCGATCGGCGGCCGGCACGCCGAGCAGCTCGCAGATCACGGTCGCGGGCAGCGGATACGACAGATCGGCGATCGTCTCCATCGAGCCGCGCGCGAGCACGGGTGCCAGCAGCTCGTCGACGAGCGCATCGATGCGCGGCGTCAGTGCGCGCACCGCGCGCGGCGTGAACACCTTCATGATCAGCTTGCGCAGGCGCGTATGCGTTTCGCCGGATTGATTGAGGAGCCAGTGGCGACGGTGCAGCGCGAGGCGCGTCGATGGGTCGAAGCGCGGCGGGCCGGCCGGGTCGTTCGCGTCGCGATAGCCGCGTGGCGTGCGAAATGCCGAGCTGCGCAGCACGCGGTCGACCTGGTCGTAGCGCGTCACCATGAAACCGCCCATCGGCGTCTGGATCACGGCGCCGGCATCGCGGAGCTTCGCGTAAAGCGGATACGGATCCGCACGAAACTCCGGGGAGAACGGATTGAAGAGGATCGTCGCCGCCTGATTCGCATCACTCATCGCGCTTCATGATAAGCCAACTGCATGGCTGATCCGGTCGCCGAAAGCCTGCTCGAATACCGAAAGCACTTCCCGGCGCTCGAGGAGTGCGTCCATTTCATCTCGCATTCGCTCGGCTGCGTGCCCGCGAAGGCGATGGAAGACCTCGGTGAGTTCTTCGAGCTGTGGCGCACGAAGTCGATCACGGCGTGGGGCGATTGGTTGCCCGAGGTCGATCGCGCGGCCGCACGCATCGCGAAGATCATCTCGGCGTCCGAGGGCACGGTGATCATGCATCACAACGTGTCGTCGGTGATGGCGGTGCTCGCGTCGTGCTTCGAGTACACGCCGGAGCGCAACAAGATCGTTTACGAGGCGCTGCAGTTCCCGACGGTGTCGTACGTCTGGCAGGCAGAGCAGCGGCGCGGCGCGCAGTGCGTGCTCGTCCCCTCGAAGGACAAGATCACGATCGACACCGATGCGATGTGCGCTGCGATCGACGAGCACACGCTCGCCGTGCCGATCTCACACGTCGTCTACTCATCGGCGTACATCCAAGACGTCAAGAAGATCTGCGCGCGAGCGAAGCAGGTCGGCGCGCATGTGATCCTCGATTGCTATCAATCGATCGGCGCTGTGCCGCTCGATGTCGTCGATCTCGGCGTATCGTTCGCGTGCGGCGGCTCCGTGAAATACGTGTGTGGCGGCCCGGGTGCGGCGTGGCTGTACGTGCGCAAGGATCTGATCGAGCAGTTCTCGCCGCGCGTCACGGGCTGGTTTGGCAACGAGGCACCGTTCGCGTTCACGATGCCCGAGCAAACGTACGCGGAGTCGGTGTGGCGCTACATGGGCGGCACACCGGCGGTCGCGGCGCTCTACCAGTCGCGCGCGGGGCAGAGCATCATCGCCGAGATCGGCGTTCGCAGGATCCGCGAGAAGAGCCTCGTGATGACGCAGAAGTGCATCGACTGGGTCGACGAGCTCGGGCTCACGCTCAACAGCCCGCGCGCTGCCGAGATCCGCGGCGGCTCGATCGTGTTCGATTTCGTCGGCTCGGCCGACGTGTGCCGCGAGCTCAATCGTCGCAAATTCTTCTGCGACCATCGCCCGCAAGCGGGCATCCGCATCGCGCCGCACTTCTACACGAAGCCCGAAGAGATCGATCTGTTCTTCAGCGAGCTGAAGAAGATACGCGGCGGCGCCGGAAAATAAGCGCGATCGCGACGAGCACGGGCCAGCCGCGTGCCGGCGCGCCGGCGCCGCTGCAACCGCACGCGTAGAAGCTCGTATTGTCGAAGTCGCGACCTGTCGCTTCGCCGACGAGGTGAATCTTCTGCGCGCCCGCAGGCGTTGTCACTTCGAGGTCCGCTTCATACATGCCGCGCGCCGGCGGCTTGAACACGACCTCGATCGCCTGGACCTCGAGCCCGCGCAGATCCTTCGTGTAGCCGATGCGCGGCTCGATGTCCCACGCGGCGAGCGCGCCTTGCTTCGTGCGCAGCGCCTCGACTTTGATCCGCGCTGTCGTCGGATCGCAGTTCTGCAGCGTGATCTTCTGCGCGTCGCTGACGAATCCGGCTTCGACGATGCCGAAGTCGAGCCCCTTCGGCGACAGCGCAGTGCCGGTCGACACGTATTCGAGAGTCACCGGAATGCGGTGCGTGTACTCGCTGTCCTCGTGCCAGGTCAGCGTGCCCTCGACGAGACCCATCGCGCTCGTCGCCGGCGATACGGTCGCTGTCAGCGACATCATCGGCGATAGCAGCGAAGGCGTGTTCGGGCTCGACGCGACGAAGTTGCCGTCCATCTGCGGTGGATCCACCGCGAGCGTCGCCGTGCCATCGTTGATGAGCATCACCGTGCCCGACACCGAGGTGCTGACACACGCGGTGCCGAGCTCGAGCTGCTGCGGCGCGACGCGCGAATGTGGCGTTACGACTTTGCCCGTGACCGGAAACGACAGGTTCGCGTTATCGACATCGATGTCGAGATACTCGTTCGCGATCGTCGTATCCATCGCGTCGGAGAGCTCGAGCGTCGCTGTCGTCGCGTCGCCGGGTTGCAACGTGATGTCGGTCATCGCCGGGTTCAACGACAACGCGGCGATCGCGGTGCGCAGCGAAAGCTTCGTGATGTGCGCGGCGACCGCTGCGCCGGCCGGGTTTGTCACCGTCACCGTGATCGTGCGTACGCCGGTGCCGACGCGCACCTCGCCGAAGTCGAACACGGTCGGCGTGACCTGAACGAGCGTGTCTTCGATCTTGCAGCGCAGCGTGACATCGACGGGGCTCCCCGAGATCGCGTTCGAGCTGATGATCAGATGTTGCTCGTTGTTCGTCGCCGTCGCGGTTGGCGACTGGCACTCGACGGTGAATTGCTCCGGCTGCGAGAGGCCGACCGCGAGCGTCGCAGGCGTCACCGTGTACGGCGAGCTCGTGCCCGTGTGCATCGCCGTGTACGTGAAGTTGCCGAGGTTCGCGAGCGTGATGGTGCGCGAGTACGCGGTGCCGCGCGGGATGCTGCCGAGATCGAGGATGTAGCCGGGCCCGGGAGGATTCGTCACCGACATGATGCCGCCGAGGCCGGTACCCGTCAGTGGCTCGAGCACCGGCGAGTTCGACGCGTTCGACACCAGCTGCATCATCACGGGCTTGTCGCCGATCGACAGCGGCTGAAAGCGGATCGTCACCGGCAGCGTGCCGCCCGCTGGAATCGAGCAGCCCGGGCTTGTCGCGCAATCGAGCGCTCTCCAGTGCTGGCTATTGCTGAATGGAAAATCGATCACGAGCCCGCTTAGCTGCGAGCCACCCGTGTTCGAGAGATCGATCGTCTGATCGAGGAAATCGCCGACCATCACGCCACCCCACGTTGGTAGCGGGCCGACCTCGAGGATCGGCGGTGTACCGGTGCCGGTGCACGTGATCTGCGAGCTCGCCGAGCCACCCGTCGTCGAGAACACGTTCAGCGTGCCGATCTTTTGCGCGGTCGCCGTCAGGCACTCGACCGTCATCTGATGCGGCAGCGGCTGCGCGCCGTACGTGCAGCTTTGCGATGGACCCGTCGGGCAGTTCGTGATCTTGAACGTCGCATCGGCATTCGAGATGTACGCGCTGCCGAGCGCTGTCGTCGCGTTCGGCGAGGAGATCGTCGTCGTCTGCAGGCCGACGGTATTCACCGCCGCGCTGATCTGGATCGGGTTATCCGCGATCAAGATGTCGTTACCGGATGCGTTGCAGTGCACGTCGATCGACGCGACTTGGCCGCTGCCTCCTGACGTCACGAGGATCTGCGCGTTGACGTCGTTCGTCTCGACCGGCAAGCAGCGCACGTTGACGAGCGAATAGTTGGGGCCCGTCGGCAGCGAGACCGCGCACGTCGTCGTGCCCATGCAACCTGCATCGAAGAACGTGATGTCTTTGCCGCCGGCGTCGCCGACGATCGTGAGCACCACGCCGCGCGCGGCGACGTAGTTCGAGATCATCACTTTCTGAACCTCGCCGCCGCCCGTGATCGTCTGCGAGCCGAAGTCCATCACGTATGGTTGCGCATCGAGATTCACGCCGGGTCCCGCGGAGCCGACCTGGAACAGCGCCTCGATGGTGTATGGGCCGTTTGGATCATCGGTGAGGACGGACCAGCTGCAGCTGAACTGCCCCGGGTTCGGCCAGCCGTTCGTCGTCGTCGCGATGTATTGCATCTGCTCGCCGGGCGCGAGCGTTGCGGCGGTTGTCTGGCCATCGAGTCGCACCGGCGCGTTGATGTTCATGCAATCAGTCGTGCCGATCATCATCAGCTGCGAAAAGCCGTTGATCGTGATCGGCGTCGGGTTCGTGTTGCGGATCGAAAAGATCACGCGGCCCGGATTGCTCGTCGTGATGTATGGATTCGAGTGCGCGGTGAGCGCAGGCGTGAGCACGAGGCTCGCGTACGCGGCGGCGGCCATCACGCCGAGCACGATGGCGACGCTGAGCAAGCGTGCGCGAAAACGCCCCATCGCAGCTAGCGTAGCCGATCCTGATCGCGGGCGGTCCGCCGAGATCCTCGCAGTCGTCGGCGCAGCACGTACAGGAATGCGAAGAGAATCGGCGCGCCGCCGCCAGGCTGGCGCGATGTGCACGAACACGAGTAGAAGCTCGTGTTGCCGAAGCCGTTCGTTCCACCATCGACGCCAGCGTCGCCAGAATCTGGCGACACGCCTTCGCCGGTCACCGTGACTTCGAGCGCGGCGTTCGGCAGTTGCGGCGACGTGATGCGAAGCGTTTCGGTGACGACGCCGATCCGCGTCGGATGAAACCCGAGGCTGAACGTCGTCGTTTCATTCGGGTTGAGCATCCCGGGAAAGTTCGGACTGTCGATCGAGAACGGCGTCTTGATCATCGGCGGGTCGAGCATCAGCGGCGTCGGGTTGCAGTTCTGGATCATCACGCGCTGGCCGTTATCGCTGTAGAGGTGGACCGTGACCTTGCCGAAATCGAGTGTTGGCGGCGCGATTGCACCGCCGCTGTCGAGAAATTTCGCGGTCAGCATCGTCGTTGCCGTCGGCGCGGCGGCCACATCGGTGCGCCACGTCAGCGTGTCGGAGAGCGTTGTCACGTTCATCTGGCGCTGCGGCGTGACGGCGAGTCGCGCCGATGTGCCGGCGGGCAGCGTGCTCGGATAGCCGGAAGGCGCAATGTACGCGAGCTGAAACGGCGATGGCGACTGGGCGAGCGATGGCTGCATCACGCCGATCGTCGCGGTCCCGCTTGCGAGCAGCGCGACGTTCGACGACGTCGTCGGTTGGCCGACGCAGAACGTGCCGAGATCGAGCATCGGTGCGACCGTGTATTCCGCGCGCACCGCCTTGCCGCTCAGTGGAATCCGCAGCGTCTCGCCGTCGCTGTCGCTGATCACGATCGTGTGATTGAGCTGGCCCTCGGCTTGCGGCGTGATCGTGACGTCGAAGCTCGCGGGCGTGACGGTTTGGTTGAGCGCGCCGAGCGATACGTTCCCGGAGTCCGGGGTCTCGAGCGCTGGTTGGCCTACGAGCGTGAGCGCGCCGCCGACGCTGAGCAGCTGCACGGTGCGCCGGACCGATGTGCCGAGGCGAATCTCGCCGAGCTGGACTGCTGTCGGCGCGGCAAACAGCTGCAGCGAGCTACCTTCGCATGTCGCCGACAGCGTCGTCGCGGGGCTCATGAACGCATCGCTGGCGCCGGCGGTGATCGTCGTCGAAAACGTGCCCGGGCCAGCCGGCGTGCACGTCGCGGTGATGGTGCGCTCGATATTCGGCACGACCGTCGCCGACAACGGGCTGAGCGTGAACGGCGGCGTCGTCGCGGCTGCAAGCGATACCTGCGCGCTGACATCGCGGTTGCCGCGATTGATGAGCGAGAAGTCGAGCTGCGACGCGCGGCCGATCGGCACCATGCCAAACGAGAGCGATGTGGCGCCGCTCGCGAGCTGCAGCGTGCCGCCGAGGCCGGTGCCTTCGAGCGCGATCTCTTTCGTGCGATCGACGGTGTCGTGATACGAGATGAGAAGCGTCGCGCGCCGCCGGCCGATCGCGTTCGGATCGAAGCGCAAGTTGATGTCGACCTGCTTGCCGCTGTCGAGCGAGCACGGCGATGTGATTTGCCCGGTGCAACCACCGCTCGCGCTGTACGTCCAATCGGCTGCGGCGCCGGTGTCGACGTCGACGGTGCGCACGTCGTTGATCATGAGCGTGCCGACGCCGGCGTTCGCGAGGTGAACAACGGTGCTCGCGTTGCCGCTTGTCGCCTCGATCGGCGCTGGCATCGTGATGCTCGTCGGGTTGACGGCGAGCACCGGTGCCGTCGGCGTCCCGCCGGTGCACGTCAGCGTGACGGCACTCATCATCAGCTGGAACGTGTTGGTGCCGACGAACAGCTGCGCCGTGTGCACGCCGGGCGTTTGGGGCGTGCAGCGGATCTGCAGCGCGATGTTGTTGCCGGCGGTGATCGGCGCCGACAAATCGCCGTCGCAAAACGTCGCGTCGGGATTGCACGGCGTCGATAGCTGGAAGTTGCCATCGATGTCGCTCGTCGCGAGATAGGCGTGCGTGATCGTCTGCGTGCCGTCGTTGCGAATATCGAGCTGCAGGTGCGCGCTGTCGCCGACCGTCACCGTGCCGAAATCGAGCGTCGTTGCGAGCGGAGTCAACGTGCCGGGGCTCGCGCCGTAGAGGCACAGGCCGGCGAAGTCCGCGAGCGGCGTCGCGTTGGCATTGTTCGTCGCGTGATAGAGGCAGCGCCGCATCGCTGCCGTGCCGCGGCTCGGGCACGTGATCGACACTTGCCGCGTTTGCGTCGGGCTCATCAGCGTCGGATTGCCGCCGATCACGCTGAACATCATCATCGGGTCGCATGTCGCGTCGGAGCCGACGAACACGTTGTACGACGTCGCCGAGCTCGTGTTCTGCAGCGTCGTCGTGCTCGTGCCGCCGCCGGTGGCCGTGTTGATCACCACGACGTCGACTTCTGGCGTTGCCGTGATATCGCCGTTCCCGATCGCGTACGCGAGGACCGTCGCGCCGAGCACGACGGCGATTGCGGCCAGACGAAACGTACGGCGCCTCATCACAACCGCCCGATGACACCGACCGTCGGTACGATGACATTCTCGTCGGGTTTCTTGCCGCCGATCAAAACGTCGCGGACGTTGAAGAAGTGCTCCGCTCCGATGTCGCCCTGCACGCTGAGGTGGCCGTTGATCACGAGCTCGAGACCGCCCGCGATGCGTCCGCCGACGGCGACGTGCGTCGACATGTCGGGATCGTTGTCGTTCTTGAAGAAGAACATCGGGATGCCGCCGCCGACGTAAGGCCGGAAGAAGCCGGTCAAGAACCGCACGCGCGCGCCGACGTACGCGCCCCACAGATCCGATTTGAGACCTGCGATTTCGAGCTCGATGCGATCGATCGGCACGAATGCCAAGCCGACGCCGAGCGCGACGCCGCGCAGCTTGCCATCGATGCGGACGATGCCGACGACGCCGGAGCTGATGCCGTGCGCGGTCGGCGGCGCCTCGACGCGGACCTCACCCGAATCATCGACTTCGTACTTCGGCACGATCGCCGCGACCACCGGGCCGGCGAAGCCCGCGCGCACTTTGCGCTCGCGACTCGTGCCATCGCCGGTGCTGTATTGCGTGCCCGTGATCAGCCAGCCGCTCGCATTCTCGGGCGGCGGCTCGGCGGGTTTCGGCGGCGGCGGCGGTGGCGGCTCGGTGGGCTTGGGCGCCGTCGGTGGCGGCGCCTTCGCGATGAGCTCGATGTCCTTCTGCTCGCCTTCGAAGCCGTTGACGGTCGTCTCACCGATCGCATCGGCGCTGCGAACGCGAACGAGGTGCAAACCGGGCCTGACGCGGGTCTGCAGCGTCGAACCGACGGGGATGAATGGTCCCGCATCGATCGAGACGTCGGAGCCTTTGGGGTTCACGCGGATCGTCAGCAGCGTGAGTTGCTCGTCGAGCTTGACGAGCAGCCCTTTGACCTCGGCGATGCGCTCGGGCCCGGTCGCCGGATCGGCGAGGTAGCGCTGATACGAGTTCGCCGCGTCGGCGAGGCGCCCCATGTCGCGCAACGTCGAGCCGATGTTGAGCAGGATCTTCGGGCTCGGAAACTTGTTGTAGGCCTCGAGGAAGTTCGCGAGTGCTTGCTCGTACGCTTGTGCGCGGAGCTGGCGCACGCCCTCGGTCATGAGCGCCGCAGCGAGCGGGCGATTCTTTTGGTCGTCGACGCGAATCGCCGGATCCTGCGTGATCGTTGCGAGTGCTTCGGCGAGTTGCTTCTCGTCGCGAATCTGGGCAAGCGGCGGAACGTCAGCTGGGTTCGTCACCGGCTGCGCGTGCGCGAGCGAGCTCGCGAGCACGAGGCCGAGCGTGAGCGTGCGACCAGCCATCCAGCCCTAGTCTAAGCTGTTCTCGATCGGCGAGCCTTTCTTCGTGGTGGGCCCTTTCTTCACACGTGTGGGCTGTTTCACGGGCGCCGGGGCAGGTGGTTCGACGACGGGCGGAACCGGAGCCGGCGGCGGCGCCGGCGGCGGCGCGGGGGTCGGTGCCGAGGCGGGGTGCTGGTCGATCTTCTGAGGCGCATCGGGCTCGCGGCGGAGGGCCACGACCACGCCTGCGAGGATGCCTGCGATGAGCAACGTAGCCGCCGCTGCGATCACGGGCAGGCTCGTTCGACGTGGCGGCGGCCGCTCGTCGATCGTCGGCATCCCGATCGGGGCCTCGCGCGCGATGCTCGGTTTGCGCGCCATCGGGAGCGTGACGGCGGCCGTGCGATCGAGCGCCGCGACGACCTCCGTCGCATGCTGGAACCGCGCGTCTGGCTCTTTCTCGAGCAGGCGCATCACGATCGTGTCGAGCTCGGCGGTGATGCCGGGCGCGCGCGCGCTCGGCGGCTCGACCTTGCCGAACAAGTGAAGCGCGATGATCTCGCCCGCTCCCTCGGCGGAAAACGGCGGCGCGCCGACGAGCATTTCGTAGAGCATGCAGCCGAGCGAATAGAGGTCGGCGCGACGATCGATGCCCGCCGCGGCACGCGCCTGCTCGGGTGCCATGTAGAGCGGCGTTCCCATCAACGCGCCCGTCTGCGTGTATTTCGTGGCGCCCGCGAGCTCGCCGAGCTTTGCGATGCCGAAGTCGAGCAGCTTCGGTCGCTCGCCGAGCTCGGGGTCGGGGACGAGGAACACGTTATCGGGCTTGAGATCGCGATGAACGATGCTTTTGGCGTGCGCGGCCGTGAGTGCGTCGGCGATGCCGCGCGCGATCCGCGTCGCTTCGGGTGCGGGCAACGGCCCGCGTTGCGCCATGCGCTGCGATAGTGATTCGCCGCGCAGAAACTCCATCACGAGGTACGCGCGGCCATCCTCGGTGTGACCGAAGTCGAACACCTCGACGATGTTCGGGTGGCGGATCGCGCTCGCCGCCTTCGCTTCATTCGCGAAGCGGGTGACGAGCTCGGGGCTCGTCATCAAGTCGCCGCGCAAGAGCTTGATGGCGACGGTGCTGCCGAGCACCATGTGGGTCGCGCGATACACCGTGCCCATGCCGCCGCTGCCAACCTCGCTGTCGAGGCGGTAATTGCCGAGCAGCGTGCCGACCATCGTCGCCAAATCGTACACGGTTACGAGCGTGGTACCTTGGTGAAGATCGATGCCGAGCTTTCAGCGCCACGTGTTTGTCTGCATCAACGAGCGAGCCGCCGATAATCCGAAGGGATGCTGCAAGGCAAAGGGCGGTGTCGACGTGCGCGACCGCCTCAAGATGGAGCTCAAGGCGCGCGGAATCTCGAAGGTCATCCGCGCGAATAACGCGGGGTGTCTGGACCAATGCGAGCACGGCGTCAGCGTCGTCGTGTACCCCGAACAGGTCTGGTACGGCGGCGTCACCGTCGATGACATTCCGGAGATCGTCGATAAGCACCTCGTCGGCGGCGAGGTCGTGGAACGGCTGCTGATGCCAGACCAGCCGCACCTGGGCGAGCATCGAACGTTCCCACCGCTGGAGAAGAAGAAGTGATTCGCGCCGCGCTGGCGCTGATGTTCACCGTCGGCGTCGCGCATGCCGGCGATGAACCGGATCAGGTCGCCGACGACGAATCCAAGGAAGCGAACCTCGAATCCAACGCGCCGCGATCGGGGTTCACGATCTCCGGCGCGCTCGGCGTCGGCATTCAGATCGGTGGCGATATCGGCGTCGGTCGCGGCGGAGCCGCTTCGTTTCGCGTCGGTGAGGTCGCGACGCGGCGCACCGTCATCACGCTCGAATTCTCGGGGACCGGTGCGTTGCACAAGGCAGCGCTCATGGGCGAAACGCTCACCGACACGAGCGTCGGCCTGATGGCGGGCGCGCAGCGCTACACCGGCAAATCGATCTGGGGTCGCGTCGCTGCCGGGCCAAATCTTCTGACGCTCAATTCGAAGTCCGACGGCACCGGCGGCGAAAACCACCTCGGCCTCGGCGTGTTGCTCGGCGGTGGCTTCGACATCATCCGCTGGGGCTATCTCGTGCTCGGCGTCGAGATCTTCGCGCTCAACGGGATCACGAGTGATGGCTACAAGCTCAGCGTCGGCTTCGCGACCGGCCTGTCGTACTACTGATCCGCGTCGTCGAGCGTGATGTCGAGTTGCTCGCTCGGCACGTTCGCGCGGCCGACCGTCGCGCGACCGACGTGCGCGCCATCGCCTGCGACGAGTTGCGCGCCCGAGCGTGTCTTGAGGGTGTAGCGGCCGTTGCGGTCGCAGCGCACGGTCTCGACTTCGTGCTCCTCGATCACGGCCGTCACGCGCGCGTTCGCGATCGGTTTGCCGCTGCGGTCGCGCACGGTGCCGTGCACGGTCTTATCGCGCGGCGCGCCGAGGTCGAGCTCGAGATACGCCGTGCGCTCGGGCTCGACGACGACATGCGCTTCGCGCACCTGGTCGCGCCAGCGCACGGCGAGCGTGAGTGCGCATGCCGGCGCATTCTCGATCGAGAACGTGCCACCGCGCACCACCACTAGCCGCGACTCGTGCGCGACCGCAAGCGGATCCTGTTTGGGACCGCAGTGGAGGAACGACACCAGGAAGCTGCCGTTGACGAGATCCGTCGTCGTGCCGGCGATGCGGCCGCTGCCGGTGAGCTGAAGCCGGACGTCTTGCTTGGGTGCCGTCACCGTCGCCTCGACGACGCCTCGCTCGGGCGCGGTCGCGGTGATGCGATAGCGGCCGGGCGGCACGTCGTAGACCTCCCACGCGCCGAGCGAATCGCTGCGCTCTTGTTGCGACGCGCCGAGCTGCACGGGCACGGGGTCGAGTGGCTGGACATCGACGAACACGAGTGGCACCGGATTGCCGTGCGCGTCGACGATGACGCCCCGGAGGTCCGGCTTGCCGCTCGGGATGCGCAGCACGACCTTGTCGTAGCGTTTGCCGTCCCTGCAATGAAACGTCTTGGCCTGCGACGGCGGCGATTGCCATGGCCACGCGCGCAGCGTGATGTCATCGGTGACCATCGTGGTCCAGCGAAACTCGCCGCCGGCGTCGATGCGGCCCGAGGGGCCAAAGCGCGTGCCGTCGTGGCGCTCGATCGCGCCATCGTGTGCCGGCCGGCCCGCCGCATCCACGACGCGGCCGGTGATGATGCACCCGCGCGTCATCGTGATGTTGATGTCGCCGACTTGCTGTCCCGGTGCGAGCGTCATCGTTACGAGCTCGCTGCCGGCGTAATCGGGATGGTAGCCCTCGAGGACGTAGCGGCCGGGCGGCACAAGCAGCCGGAAGTGACTGTTCTCGTCGACGGCAGCGATGTCGGTGCCGAGCATCGGGCGAACCTCGAAGAGCGAACGATCGAGTGCACGCAGTCGGACGACGGCATCGCGCACCTTGTTGTCGTTCGCGCCGAAGACGTAGCCGGTCACGATCGCGCCGGGTGTCACGGCGAGCTCGAGCTCGCGGACGTCGCTCGTCGCGACGAGTGTCGGCAGCAGGCCATCGTCGATTTGCGCGAGCTCGGGTCGCGGCCCAGCGTCGAGGCGCAAGCGATTCTGCAGCCCGATCATGACGAGGCGTGTGTTCTTGTCCTCGACGAAGATGCTGTACGTACCCGGCGCGACGACGAACGAGAACGTGCCGTCGTTTGCGGTTTCGCGACGCACGTCGCCGCTCGCATCACGCAGCGTGACGATCATCTCGCGCACGCCTTCGCCCGTCGCCTGATCGATCACGCTGCCTTCGATCGTGACCTGGCCGGTGGGCGAGGTTGGCGAAGCGGACTTCGTCGGTTTCGTTGTCGGTGCCGGCGGTGTCGCGTCACCGCCGCCGCACGCGGCAAGCACGAGCACGACTGGCCACAAGCGCCACATTAGATCCTGGTAGCACCGAGTGGGGACGGCCGCCAGGGCGGGGTTAGATCGGCCTCGCCAAATCGCACGCTTCAAGCAGGCACAACATGCGCGCGGTGCGCAGCTTGTCCTCTACCGTCGGCGCGGCATCGACGAGCTCGCGCACCGTCGTCTTGCCTTCGAGCGAGTCGAACAGCTCGACGAGACCTTTCACTTCGAAGCGCTCGGGGCCGACACGTCGCGTTTTCGACGCGCGCAACTTCGACGTTCCGTGGCGCATGAGCCACGCGCTGATCGTTTCTTCCGCCGCCGACATCGCGCCCGCGCCGAGGATCTCGAACGCATTGAAGTCGAGCGGGAACGCCTCGCGTGGGTTCTCGCGACCCGCGTACCACGCGAAGCCGCCGCGGTTCCACGTGCACACGTCGATGATCTTGCTGCGCACTTGCCGCGTCAGGTGGCGGAACACTTCGAGCGGCTTGAGCAGGCCCAGCCCGACGAGCGTGTCGCCGAGCTTGCCGCCGTAATGCGGCATCATCGCGAGTGCCATCGCGAGCTCGCCGTCGGAAAGCACGCCCTTGGTGACGAGGTAATTGCCGAACAGCTCGCTCGCGACGTTCGATGACACGTATTCCGGTTGGCCGTCGCGAACGTAGATCTCTTTCTTGATCCCGCCGACCGCGACGACGAGCAGGCCCGTTGCGCGCGCCGTCATCAACCGGAACAACACGCGCAGGGGCGACGTTTGCGAAAAGTCCCCGGCGTCGTCGGGCGGCTCGGCGATATCCGTCAGCAATGGTGGCGGCGGTTGATTGCGCGCGACCTCCTCGGGTGTCGGAAGTTTGATGTCGCGCGAGCGGCTCGCGGCTGGCTCTTCGGTCACGTCGTCGAACGCGTGCGGTGCCGATAGCTCGTCGCCTTCGGGAAGCACGATCGCTTCGACCGCGGCGCTGATCGTGTCGGCGATCGCGGCTTCGGGTACGCCTGGCTCGGTGATCGCCGTGCCCTTCGCGTTGCTGCGCGGAATCGGCGGCAGCGGCGGCGGCAGCGGCAGCTTGCGGTCGTGGCGCGGCTCGCGCGCGCTTGGATTCGGCGGCGGTGTCGTCGACGCGCCGCGCGGCGGGGTCGCGCGCGATACCGGCGTCACCTGTGGCGGTGCGGTCTGCGACGCGGCGAGCTCGCTCGCCGTGACAGAGCGCCCGGTGTTTGTCGTCTCTTGCTGCTCGGCGTCGTAGCTCACCGAGATGACCGGCATGCTGACGTCTTCGACATCCATCGTCACAACAGGTACGGCAAGCTGGTTTTCGCTCGGCACGCGACCTTGCCCGACCTCTTCGATCACGGCGGTCACTGCCTGATCCTCGAGCGATTTCTGGCGGCGCTCGAGCACCGCCTCGCGCAGCTCGGCGACGATCGTCGCGACGTGTTTGTTCGTCACGCGGTGTCGCTTCTCGAATAGCCATTCGCCGAGCGCATCGCGAAATGCCGCGGCGCTCGCCCAACGCTCGTCGAGAGATTTCTTGAGCGCGGTCCGCACGATCGTTGCGAGCGGCGCTTCGATGTCGCTGCCGTATTTGTCGAGGCGCGTGAGCTTTGCATCGCGCACCATCAGCAACACGTCGAGCTCGTTCGCTGCCGCAAACAGCCGCCGCCCCGTGAGCAGCTCCGCGAGCACAACGCCGACGGAGAACACGTCGCTGCGGCCGTCGAGCGGCAGCTCGATTACCTGCTCGGGCGACATATAGCCGTATTTGCCCTTGAGTGTGCCGCTCTTGCTCTTGTGCGCGCGGTCCGGATCGATCGCGCGCGCGATGCCGAAGTCGACGAGCTTGACGTCACCGCGCAAGCTCAGCAGCACGTTCGACGGCGAGATGTCGCGATGGACGATGCCGAGCGACGTGCCGTCTTCGTCCCTCAGGTTGTGCGCGTAGTCGAGCGCGTCGAGGACTTCGTGCGCGATCCAGGCGGCGAGCTGCGGTTCGACACGCCGGCGGCGTGTCGCATACTCGCGGAGCAGCGCGAGCACGTCGATGCCTTCGACGTACTCCATCGCGATGTACAGCGCCGTATCGACGCGCCCGAGCTCGAACGTCTGCGCGATCTTCGGATGCACGAGGCGCGCGGTGAGCTTGGCCTCGTCGATAAACATCGCCTTGTATGTGTCGTCGCTGCCGAGGTGCGGAAGCAGGCGTTTGATCACGACCTTCTTCTGAAAGCCGTGCTCGCCCGGCGACGTCGCCACAAACAGCTCGGCCATCCCGCCCACGGCGAGTCGCTCGATCAGCTGATAGCGGCCAAAGCCGATCGGGAAGGTGGCCACCGCGATGAAAATCGTACCATGATGTCGGCGCGTTCAGCTGCGTCGCATCAATAAGTGGCCGGCGCGTTCGAGCGCATGTGCGACCGCGCTATCGAACCGATCGAAGTGCTGAAACGAGAGATTGTTCTCGCTCGTCAGCTTCGCAGCGAGCTCGCGGAGTGGCCGCCGCGCCGACGACAGCAGCACCTGCAGCTGACTACCTTCGGCTTGCTCGAGAAACGCCTTATAGCCGCGCTCGAAGTTTTTCTCACCCGCCGTCGCGAGGCCGGCGCAGTCGATGATCAGGCATGGCGCGCCGGTGCCGACCGCGAGCATCCACGCGCGCGCGAGCAAGTTGTCGATTACGCTCGCGCTCGGTGAGCCAACGAACAGCACCGCTGGAACCTTCGGCAAAATCTCGATGACGGGTGTGCCGCCCTCGAGCTGCTCGGCGATCTGCTCGCGCTGCGATTGCAGGCCCGATGCTGCGAAGCCATCGAGTGCGACGACCGTCAGCCACTCGAACAATCGCGTCAGCGCCTGCGAATCAGCAGCGCGCACGATGCCGCTGAGCACCTCGCGCAGCTCGAGCAACACCGCGGCGACATCAAAGCCCGTCGCGCCTTCGCTCGCGAACTGTCCGCCGAGGAACGCGCAACTGCGTTCGAGCTCGCGCGTCGTGTCGGAGCCGGGCTTGAGCGATTGCGCGCCGCCGCCTTGCACCGCCTCGGTGAGTGCTTCGACCAAGCTTGCAACCTGCGCGGTATGTGTCGCGGCTTTCGCCGAGCGCCTGAACCGAAACGGCGAACGCTCGAACCGCACAATCCATGCGGCGAGGATCTCGTTCGATCGCTCGCGTAGTACCCCGGCGAGCTCGGTCCCTTCACTCACTCTGCCAGCCTAGCAAGCGGATCGGATGGCCGCCATGTTACGATGGGTTGCGGGGCCACTTTGAAGCTCATCTCGGTTGCGAGAACCGACGTCGGCCGTCGGCGACAGATAAACGAGGACGCGTTCTTTCGCGATGATGAGAAGGGCTTCTACGTCGTTGCCGATGGCGTGGGAGGCCACAATAAGGGTGAAATCGCCAGTCGCGAGGCGGTCGACCAACTCAAGTCCTGGGTATACGGCGCATCTCGCGATCTGGATCGCCTGGTCGAACGCGTCGAAGCCGGGGACTTCGAGGGCATGTGGGACATCCGGCGGCTCCTCGAAAGCGGCGTAAAAAGCGCCTGCTACATGATTCACGGCATGGCGGAGCTCGACCCCGAGAAGAAGGGTATGTCCACCACGCTGTCGGCGATGCTCATCCGTGCCGGCTACGCCTTCGCCGTCCACGTCGGGGACTCGCGCGTCTACCGCGTGCGCAAGTCACAGGTGCTGCAGCTCACCGAGGACCACACGCTGATCAATTACAAGGTCAAGCACGGCATGATGACGCGCGAAGAGGCCGAACGCGCCACCGGCAAGAACGTCATCACTCGAGCCGTCGGTCATAAGGACTACGTACAGGTCGACACCGCCGACGTCGATGTGGCGGTGGATGATCGGTTCCTGCTGTGCAGTGATGGCCTGCACGGGTACTTCAATGACGTGAAGGAAGTCTCCGAGCTGTGCGGTGATGGCGAGATCGAGGAATGTGCGGACTCGGCGATCGCGCTGGCGAACCAGCGTGGCGGTAAGGACAACATCACCGCGCTCGTGATCGAGGTCGTTCCGTAGGACACGCTCGCAACGGCGCCGCGCTCAACGCGGAACGACGACGTCGACCACGACCGGCAGATGATCAGACCCGACATCGCGCTCGATCCTGCGCTCGCGCACACCGATCGAACACGATGCGAACACGTGGTCGATCGGAATGCGGAGCACGAACGACGATGCTGGGAAACTTGCTTGCACGCCGAATCCTGCCCGCGTGTCGCATAGGCCACTCGCGGCCACGAAGTGGCGCAGCGGCCGCGACCACGGGGTTGCGTTGAAGTCACCCATCACCAGAACGTGCGGGCCGAGCTCGCGCGCTCGCGCCGCGACGGCGGCGAGCTGCACATCGAGCTCGTCGAACAGCGCGCTGCGCACGGGCGGCAGCGGGTGCGTGAGCACGACTGCGACGGGCGTACCCTGAAGATCGACCGTTGTGACGACACTCGGCAGACGCGAACCGAGCTCTTCGATCGCACCCGTCATCGGCAGGCGCGAGTAGAAGGCGACACCGAAATTGTCGTCGCGCGGGTGCTC
>Ga0070698_100003281_pt1 | contig 17782 bp, 31 predicted proteins | sample KBSK1502metaG_FD_65477 | JGI IMG/M metagenome (GOLD analysis project Ga0070698, IMG submission 65477) | Corn, switchgrass and miscanthus rhizosphere microbial communities from Kellogg Biological Station, Michigan, USA - KBS K1-50-2 metaG | ecosystem: Host-associated > Plants > Roots >...
AGCGCGCACAGAAGGCTGAGCAGCACCTCGAGGCGGGCCGGACAACCAGGATAAGGAGGGACGACAAGTTCGATCAGGGCTTGACGCGGGGCACCGCTTCACAGAAAGCTGCGGGCGACGCGCCCGCCGGCGCAAGACGGCTGGCCACCGCCGCCGTGTGACCCATATTCATGACGACGTCATTGGCTTGCACACGACACTCTACGACACGGGTTCCCCATGGGCGAGCGAGACATCACGCGTCGCGGCTTTGTACGACGGTCGCTGGCGGCCGCTGGCCCGGCGGTGGTCGCTGCGAACACCCTGCCGTTCCTGTCCGCGACGGCCGAGTCGGGCGCCGCGCGTGTGACAGTCGTTTGTGTCGGCGGGCATCCGGACGATCCGGAGTCTGGGTGCGGCGGGACGCTGGCGGAGTACGCGGCCCTCGGGCACCCGGTGACGGTCGTGTATCTCACGCGCGGCGAGCGCGGCATCTCCGGCAAGTCGTTGGACGACGCGGCGAAGATTCGTTCCGCCGAGTGCGCAGCCGCCTGCAAGATCATCGGCGCGACGCCGGTGTTCTTCGGCCAGATCGATGGCGCGACCGAGGTCACCCGCACGCAGGTGGACGCGATGAGGCGACTGCTCGACGCCGCGCATCCCGACCTAGTGTTCACCCACTGGCCGGTGGACACGCACATGGATCATCAGGTCGCGAGCGTGCTCACGATCCGCGCGTGGATGGAAGGGGGCCTCCGGGCGTCGCGCCTCTACTTCTTTGAAGTCAACAGCGGTAGTCAAACGGAAGGGTTCCTGCCCAACACCTACGTGGACATCTCGTCAGTGGTCGAGCAGAAAAAGGCCGCCCTGTTCGCGCACGTCAGCCAGGACGGCCAGGGAATCTGGCGCGAGCATCACGAGATCATGGCGCAGTGGCGCGGACGTGAGGCCGGTGTTCCCGCGGCTGAAGCATTCGTTCATCTGAACCGCGATGATCACACCCATCACCTGCCGGGCTTGTAATCGGTCGCTCCTCACGCGCGCTACCGTCGATCGAGACCGCGAAGCTCGCCTCCGTCGACTAGACCCGGCGTGAGAAGCGAGCCAGAACGGCCGTCACGACGAGTGCTCCCAGAAACGCCGGCAAAGCAGTGACCACCGGCCACATGGGCAGTGCAAGGAGCGGGGCGTGTTGGCCGGGTGTTCCGGCCACCAGCCAATGCACGTTAGCCGCGAGGGCGAGGCCGAAGGCCCCCAGACCGACCGCCCCGGCGGCATGCAGCGCCACCGGACGCGGCGACTCGCGCAGTCGATAATGCTCGTACATGATGTGCGCTGCGCCCACCGCGGCGCTGGCGAGCCATGCCGCCAGCCGCCACAGGCGTACCTGCCCGGCGTCGGCCGACTTGGCGAGTGCGGCGAAGGCGATGCCGATGACGACGTAGGTCACGGCAACGAGCATCATCGCACGGACCCACGAGCGGCGATCCGATGCGTCCACCGAGCTAGTTCCCCCGAAGCGGGTGCGCACGAAAGAACGCCCACATCTCACTCGTGGCATCGACGCTGCGGCTCGTGGGCCCGACCCACCATTGCGGCAGCGGCTTGCCGCCGGGCCAGGAGTGCCCTCCTCCCCGAATGGTATAGAGCACCACAGCCGCGTCTTGAGCACAGTGCGTGTACTCGATACGGCTGACATCTGCAGCGACCGCTGATTCGACGGGGTTCGTTCCGCACCGGTTTCTCCGAGCCCAACTCGCCACCCAATCCCGCACGGCTGGAAACATCACGGTCACGGGGTTGAAGGGATCGCCCAACGGCCCTCCCCCGTAGGGCACAATGGGATCGGCGGCCCCGTGAAACGCGATCATCGGCACCGGTCGAGGGTCCGTACACCAGCTCGCCGCCAATGATTGAGCGGCCGACACCATCCCGACCGCCGCGATCCGATCGGACAGCGTGCAGGACAGCACGAACGCCATGCCGCCGCCAATGGACATGCCGTCGGCGTAGATCCTCGTCGGGTCGATGTTGTAGGCCGCCTCCAGTGTGTCGATCAATGCCGAGATGAACGTGACATCCCGCATGAGACCGCCCCCACGGTCCACGTGCCAGACCTTGGGCACGTCGCTTCCCGACGGGTAGACGACGATGAACCCTTGGCTCTCGGCCAGCCGGTTCCACCGGCTCAGGTTCTGTTGCTGGGCCGGCCATCCCGCCGCGCCGTGCAGGCTGATGACGAGCGGCGTCGCTTTGGCGCGGTCGTAGCTCGGCGGGACATAGAGGAGGTAGGAGCGCGGCCGGCCCGACGAGACGATGGTGCCGTTGCTCCGATCGAGGACGGCGACGGACACGACAACGGTGAGGATCAGTGCCACGGGCAGGCCGACGATAACCAGCATGGCGCCGACGACGAGCTTCTTGACGTTCATGCCCCGCCCGAATTGCCCGGGTGCCACTTGAACGAGTCCCGCGCCTTGTACAGGATCTCTCCGCTCCCGGTGCGAACCGTCACGACCGCAGCCAGGACCGCGGTGTCGAGGCGGTCGGTCGCCAATCGCGTCAGGAACTTACCGTCGACCGTGACGGTGCCCACCTGCGGGTCGTCACAGCGGAGGTGGACCGTATCCGCTCTGATCAGGGTCTCCAAGCAGGCCACCGGCTGCTCCGTACCAGTGGCGATCTCGGCAAAGGTGACAAGAGCCTCGGGCCGGAGGCTGAAGCCGGTGAATCGGAAGCGGTTCACCGTGAATTGATAGCCTGGGACATAGTCGCCTTCGGCGTCGGCTTGCAGGGCCGGCCTGCGCGGCTCCACGGCCGCCGCTGCCGGACGTGGTTCAGGAGCGATGGACGGGGGCGTACGCGTGCGTAGCACGACGACAACGCCGGCCGCGAGGCCAAGCACGAGAACGAGCAGCAAGCGATTTCGGCGCACGAGCCCCAATCGTAGATGGAGGCGAAGTGAGGAGCTGCCGAACGGATTGCGCCTCCCTAGCTGCCAATCCGCCGCTCTTCCCGTGCCTTGCTCAGTAACCGCTCTGCGAAATCGACACGCTCCTGTGTGTCTGCCAGCTCCTCTTGGAGGTCTTGGACACCACGTTCCACTGCCTCGAGCCGCGCCGTAACGTCGGCCGAGGGTGATTGTGAACGAGCGGCGCGCAGACGGGCGAGCTTGATCACCGTGAAAGCCGGGATCCCCACGAAGATCAGGAGTGCGGCAAGAAACACAATAGGGTCCAAGTGCGCTTCCTCAGTGAGGTCTCAGCTTCAGGCGCGCGCTAGGCGCCGCCACCATCCCGCGGATGAGTCGACGAAGGCAGAGGGGCGGAATTCGGAGGGCTCGCTATCTGTGCTGCCAGCGCGTCCATCTGGCGCCCGCGCAGACGCGCCCACCCCGGTAACCGAAGCGCGCCGCTCACAATCATGGCGACACCCGTGGCGAGCAGCAGCACGATTCCTGGCATGGCGTCGCCCAGGTGGCCAGTGATTGCGGTCGCAACCGCGACCGTCGCCGTCACCCCAAGGGCCGCCAACCCGGCTCCAATGGACGCGCGCGCCGCGCCGTGCAGGGTCCTGAAACGCAGCCGGTGGCCGGTTTCGGTCGGTTCGAGTAAAACCTGCAAGTTGCCGTTCGTCCACTGCCGCAACGAGCCGTCCGAGCGCGTGGTGCCGCGTGCGTTGAAGACGTCGCGCAACTGGACGACCAGCTGCTCCCACTCTTGATCGGTGAGCCGGCGCTTGAGGTTCACCGTGCGCGCCACGCCGATCGGAAGTCCCAAGAACGTCCGCGCTGCGGCCCCTTGCCGGATATCGAGGGCCTGGGCGGCCTGCGCCACCGCGGCCGGCGAGATGCCGACTTCACGGCCGATTGCCTGCAGATCGGTGAGCGTCAAGCCCTCCTCCGGTGGCACTTCCCGCTGGGGGCTTAGCGGCCCTTCCGCCGCGGCGCGAAAGATCGCCGCCATCTCCTTGTCGCTGTATCGTCGCTCGGCCATATCAACCAAGTATCGCTGGAGCAGTAATCCGAGGCAAATCGCGGCAAACTCAACGCAAGGCGACGAAATTCATTGGCCGTCATGAACTCCTATTACTTGTGCGCCGCGTCCGTCTTCCATTGCCACAGCCCGTCAACGGTCGCCCGCGGCAATCGGTGGCCCGTCTGGCGAGCCACCATGACGATCTGACCGCGGTGATGCGCTTCGTGCGCCACGAAGTAGGTGAGCACATGGCCGACGTCGAGGGAGAGGTTCCGCCATACGTACCCCCGTGATGGCGGCACCTGGCCTCCCGCAGCAGCGCCCAGTTTGAGGAGTGCCTCGATCCCGTGACTGCTGCGTTTCAGTGCGGCAACGAGCCGCCGACGTGCGACCCGCCGGTGATCGACGCGCAGCGGAGCCGGAATGCCGTGCTCCCGTCCGAGCGTTTTCACCCACATGCACCTTGCGTTGTGAAGGTGCGCCGCAATCGCTCTGATCGTGCGCCGTGGCGCTCCAGGAACGACGATATCCCAGAGCGCCGATGGCAAGTGCTCGACGAGGGAAACAGTCACGCGGTTGTTCGTCCTCCAGGCGGCCAGGAGTGTTGCTCGCAGATCGGGGGGCGGAGGCAAAACCAGATCTCCGGTCGAGAGGCGCGTTGCCGCCTAGCGGATCGCGCGTAAGCTGCGGCCTGCGGCGGCCGCAAGCAAGCAAGGTCTCTTCCGCGTCGCCACGAGGCTGCGTTGAACGTGCTCCAGCAGACCGCGCAGGGGACCGAGCGGGAGGAGCCGGGTCCCCGGCGGGCGCGCGATCGCGCGGCTGACGATCGCCCGATGAACGGACGGCAGTCGCCGGAGCGCCCACAGCGCTGCCGTGCGCTTGGGGGCCACCCGCCCCGTCTCCAGCGTGTATAAAATGCGGCACGCCGTGAGGGCGGCATAGCGCCGGTAGGCCGCCCTCCCACGCCATACACTGGCCCGGTTCGTGACCAGTTCGGTGCGAAGGTAGCCGATCTCGCGCTCGAGGGCCGCGTGCATCAACGCCGCTGTAATCGGCGGCACGAAGCTACGCGGGTCGGCGCCGAAGACCACCTGACCGCTCTCGACGATGTTGGCCCAAATGATTGGATTGCCATCTGAACCGGTGCGTGACAGGCGCCCGAACTGATAGAGCCAGCCGTCGCCATTGAATCGCAGCAGTTCGCGTTGGATGAGAATCGTCAACTGCAGCCGCCGCATCCAGGAGTGACGACCGCTCAGTCTCCCCAAGTTGGCGCGCAGGCGCGACACCACAACAGAACTCAACCCTCGTCGGATGACCGCGACGCAATCCACGTCGCTGCGCCGGGCATCGAACGCGTTCTGCGTGAGCGATCCGTAGACATAGAGCCCGACCACGTTCCGTCCCAGGTCAGCTTGAAGCTGGCGGGCGAGATGGTCGAGGAGCGTGGCGACGTGTTGGAATGGAGTACGCCACCTGCCGGTTCTCGCGCGCGTGTCAGGCCGCTCCCTTCCCGCTCCGAATCAGGCGACACAACTCCTCGGGCTCATCCGTCCCAACGAGCAGTCGCCGACCGTCGCCCAGCGTCAGCTGCACCGCTCCCCCGCTCGCCACATTGTAGAGCCAGCCGTCGGGCGTCCAGTGAATCCCGCTGCCATACCACCAGGGGCTGGTGACGGGCGTACACGACAGAATCTGCGAAAGGGCGAAGGAACGCCGCATCACGCCCGGCCCGAACCAAAACGTAAAGCGCTGTGCATCCACCTCGGTGGTGAGGGAACCGAACAGGAAAGCCGCCGTGAGCAGCGCCACGAGCACGCTGCCGAGAACGAGGACGGGGCCCGTTCGTGCGACGAGGAGCCCGGCGGTGAGGGCCCCAGTGCCCAGCAGGATGCCGATGGCGCGATGGCCGACCTGGGTGTGCTTGTACATGTGCCGCTACGCCTCGCTAGGCAGCTCCGGACGGCCGGCCCCCGCGAAAGAGGGATGTCCAGTAGGAGCGATCGCTATCACTCAACACCCCAAGCTCGGCCATAATTTCTTCGGCAAACTCGACATCGGCTAGACCGCTTGCCGTGATGAGGCCGCGGTCGCGCACCACGGGAGCGTCTACGTACCGCTCCGACTCGGCGTAGTCGGGCACGTGCTGTTTCAGATACTCAAGACCGTTACTCGTGTGCCGACGTCCGGCGAGAAGGCCCGCGCGCGCGACAGCCGTGGTGGCCGCACAGATGGCGGCGATCGGTACCGCACGCGCGTCGAGGGTCTGGAGAGTTGCGACCAACTCGCGCTCAACCGGTTGCTGCTCCCAGCGATCACCGCCCGGCAGGATGAACACCGCAACGTCGTTTGGGTCGAGCTGGGCGAGCGCCGCGTCAGGCTGAACGGTGAGACCGCCCATCGACTGCACGGGGTCGCGGGTCAGGCCGACGACCTGGACGCGGTAATGGCCGTGCCGGCGGAGCTCCGCAAGCGCGTGTGCAGCCTCCCAGTCGGCGAAACCTGGTACGGCGAGGAAGTGGACGGCCTTGGTTGGCATGTAACCTGCGCCCGGTGGAGTTGGACGGACCATGACCGCGCGGCCTAAGGGATCGCGCCGCCCTTGGAGATCCGTCGCGGTCGCGCGACCAGCTCGCCACCGCAGTTGGGGCAAACGTGGGCCATCGATGTCGCGCAGGCCGGGCAGAAGGTGCACTCATAGGAGCAGACGAACGCGGCACCGTCCGGCTTGAGGGTGGCCCCGCAGCGTTCACACCCGGCTCGCATCTCGAGTGCCATTGGGGATTCGTCAGGTGAGGTTGAAGGATAGTTCGCGCGCGCCAGCGCGCAACACGCTTGTCAGGCAGCGCGGATCTGGATGACCCAAATGAGTACCCGCGTGCGGTGGTGGCTACCAATCGCGTGGAAGAGCTCACCGGTCACTCGCAGCCGGGAGCTGTGCGCCGCTCGCAGTTGCGCCCACAAGGAGTCTGTGCCAATTGCGAGCTCCAGTTCGCACACCCCCGATTCCACGCGTTGGTCGCCCTCGTCCGAGGCACTGTCGGGGGCGACGCAAATCGGCTTGGCAATGCTCAGAATGAGAGCGGTATCACGTTGATCGCCTTGACGTACGCTCTCGTCGTTCGGTCGACCAGGGTATGGTCGCCGGATGAGGGTTCCTTCGAGAGTGACCGCGGAAGGGCGGTAGCGCAGACATGATTGCTGCCGGAGTTCGGACGCGTGTCCGGCCAGAAGAACACCCGCCACGAAAACCGGAGCTTGCACGAACATGGAACGCATGGCGCGAAGCTTGTGAGGCTACGACCCCGGGGAAATCACTTGACCAGTCTCCGTCCCTTCGACGCTGCCGACGTAGGCTTGGGCCACTGTGGCAGCCGGCAAGCCGCCTTGGAGCGGCATTCCGAGCGCCTGCAAGGTCTCGCTGACCCAGGGTGGGCTCACCACGTTGATCCGAATGCCGCGTGGGGCTTCGAGTGCGGCCGCTCGGGCAAAGCCCTCGAGGCCCGCATTCACGAGGCTAACGGCGCCGCTGCCGCGAGCTGGCCGCTGGGCCAGAACCCCGCTCGTGATTGTGATCGAGCCGTTGTCGGCGACGGAGCCGAGTCCATACCTGACCACGTTGACCTGGCCCATGAGTTTGTTGTCGAGGCTGAAGCGGAAATCAGCATCCGAGAGCTCGTCGAGCGGCTTGAAGCGCGCCTGACCGGCAGCGCTGATCACGGCGCCGACTTTCCCCACCTTCGCATACAACCCTCGGATGGATGCCGGGTCGGCGATGTCGACGTGGAGGGGCGCCTGGTGGCGACTCGCGAGCAGGACCTCATGTCGACGGCCGAGGGCCGCCGCGATGGCCTTGCCGATGGTGCCGGTGGCACCGATGAGGAGGATGCGCATGACAGGAATCTAAGCCGAGGCTTGCTAGGCGGGGTCAACTCGAACATACAGATCCGCCGACCACTTCAGCGCTTCATGACGCTCGATCCTGAGGAAGCCGTGATCCTCGAGCAACGCCTCCATCTCCCGCGCCGAGTGCACGAAGCCCCGGAAGGGATTCCGACGCAACGCGCGCAGCAGATTCTGGATCGCAACTGCGGCCCGCACGTACCACCGGTCGCGCGGGTATGAGAACGCGAATAGGCGCCGACTGCGCTGCAGCGCCGCCTCGAGGAACGGTCGATACGCAGGGTAGCAGCAAACCACGCGATCCATGGTCACGACATCGGCTTCCGCAACGTCCCTGGCGACAGCTACGAAGTCGCCGCATATCAGCTCGAACCGATCGGCGAGGTTGCGGCGACGAACCTCCTCGTGAGCACTCGCAAAGTAGGCTGGCGCCGGCTCGACGGCAGTCACGCGCTCGGCACCCGCGGCCAATAGTTCGAAGCTGAGCGCGCCGATGCCTGCACCTACATCCAACACAGTCTTCCCGTTCCCGGCCCTGAGAATGGCATCCCTCAACAGGCGGGTAGTGGCATCGGGCCCTCGCGTCCGGTAGCGCTCGAGATCGCGCCGGGCGATGGCGTCGCTGAACTGGCGCTGGTTGGCGGCCCAGAAGGAGGAGCAGCACGAGTTCACGTGGTATCGAGCTCGCCTGCGAGCGCGCGACCACGAGCCCAGACCGCGCCGAGTCCCACGCCGAGGGCCAGCAGGTGGACGGCGGCCAAGAGCCATCGGACCGTCATTGGGGTGTCCGCCACGAACGCGCGATCCTCACACCCAGAAGCACACCAAGGCCCGCGAGCCCGCAAATCAGAATGGGCGTTACGGGAGTGTGGAGATGAGTCGCGGCGATCGGGGCGGCCACCCCGAATCCGAGAATCCCTCCTACGAGCGCGCCACCGCGATCCTCAGGCGAGAGCCAATGCACTTTGGTGACTGCGCCAACTGCGACCGCGACCCCCAGGACGCCGCCGACGACCGCTCCGGCGAAGAGCCCAAACTTTCCCGCGGCGCTGCCAATGATGGAGCCGATCAAAGCGCCCACGCCTGACAGCGTCCAGGTAGCGAGGAATACCGGGACCGGCTTCAAGTCCTCAGCTCACCGCCTTCTTCACGAGCGCGCCGACCTTTGCCTCTTCGGCGGCGGTCAACGCCTTCAGCGCGAAGGCGGTCGGCCACAGGGCGCCTTCGTCGAGCTTCGCCGCGTCGCTGAAGCCCAACGTCGCGTACCTCGTCTTGAACTTCTGCGCGCTTTGGAAGAAACAGATGACCTTGTCGTCCTTGGCATACGCCGGCATCCCGTACCAGAGCCTCGGTGAGAGGGCTGGCGCGCTGGCTTTGATGATAGCATGGAGCCGCTTGCCCATGGCACGATCCGGTTCCGGCATCCCGGCGATCTTCGCGAGCAAGGCGCTTTCCCCGTCCGCCTTGTCCGCGCGCGGGCCGCGGCGCGCGGCCGCCTTCAGCTCTTGGACGCGCTCCTTCATCGCGAGTCGTTCCTCGTCCGTGAATCCCTTGAACGTCTTGCGGATCGGGGTGGTGCTCTTGGCGGACTTCTGCGTGCCCTTCTTTGCAGGGTGGCTCAGAGAAACCTCCTCCCACTAACCTAGGTTGGAAACCCCGCCGCAGTGCGTAAGCTCCGGCGCGCTGAAGAATGAGTAGTCATTCAATATCCTACGCGCGCCGCCAGCTTCAAGCGCCCGAGCCAAGGCATGCCGCGGTAGGAGTCCGCCACCACCCAAGCGCCGGCCGTCAACGCCCAAGAGACGACGAACTCGCTCCAATCGGAGGCGCTGGATCCTGCCGCCACGATGGGCACCCACACCAGCAGTGTGAACAGGCCCAGCTGCAACACCGAGAGCGTGGCTGCCAGCCGTGCATACACGCCGATGAGCATCGCGAAGCCCGCCGCTATGAAGGTACAGCCGAAGAAGTACGCCCAGGCCAAATGCCATGGCAGCCAACCAGGCACCATCGAAGTGGTTCTCTCGATATAGGTGAAATGGGCTATGCCGAAAGGGATCAAGGCCAGGCCATAGAGCGCCCGCGCGATGCGCAGACCCTTATCGCCGGTGGCAAAACCGAGGCGCTGCGCGTCCCGGTCGCCGCCGAACCAGACGTACAGAACCCAGGCGGCCGCCACCATCACCGCGGTCTGACAGGCTGCCCAAGTAAGCTCCATCCCGGGATCGAGGAACAGGTGCGGCGCATCCCATAGCAGCAGCCAAGCGAGGAGAAAGCCGAGCAGAACGCGCGAAGTGACGGCGGCTGTGCGCTGCCAGAATAGGCCGATGCCAGCTACCAGAGAGATGAAGGCGCAGAGATAGGCCAGTACCTCGCGCGCTGGCGCACCCTTGGGCACGGGCAGCCATATCGGGGTGAAATCGCCTTTGAGCAGGCCCATGATGCCGAGGGTGATCATCGTCGCAGCAAAGACCGCATGCCCCCAGCTCGCGATGCGCATGGCCCTACAGCTCCTTCCGGAAGCACCGCACGAGACCTACCTCGGTGAAACCGACTGCGCGGTGAGCGGCGGCGCTCACGTCGTTGTCCGGTTCCGCGTCCGACGCGAGCTCACGACAGCCTTGTGAGCGCCCCCACTCTTCGGCAGCGGCGATCAGCGCTCGGCCGACACCGCGGCGGCGAGCTCGAGGCACGACGAACCATCCCTCGAGGTAGGCCACACGGTCGCTGCGGCAGCCCTCGGCCTGTGCGCGAATCGACAGCTCCGCGAGGCCGACCGACCATCCTGTGCCGTCCTCGGCGAGCAGAACAGCGAGCGGTTCCTGCGCTTCGCCTGCAAAGAATCGGTCGATCTCCTCACGGTGCTCGGCTTCGGAGCCTTCCGGCCAGAGGGCGTGGCGCAACCGGAGCCAGGCGGCCGCGTCGCTTGGCTTCGCGGGGCGTACGGTGATCATTCAAGTGCTGCCGCCCAACGGATCGCGCTTAAGCTGCGGCGCGCTAGCGGCCCTTGGTGGTTGCTACTCCAAAGCAGTGCGAATATCCGTCATCGTCCGTCACGAAGAACTCAGTCTGACCATAGTCGCGGTCAGTGATCTCTGACACGGCGTAGCCTAGCCGTTCCAGGCGAGTTCTCAGTCCGTGGATATCACGGGGCGCCCAATAGAGCCGAACGCCCTCGTAGTTGTCTGGCTTGATCGGCGTGCCTGCTCGTTGATTGAGCCAAAAGTACAAGCGCTCATTGTGAACCATACAGCCGATGAGGCGACCGTCCTGCCGCATCGCTCGGTCCATGGTGAGACCGAGACCCTCTACCCAGAAGCGCAGACTCTTCTCGAGATCCGCGCTTGGGATAACCGGCATACACGACTCCACGTGCACCGACGCCTCCTTTGCCGCCTACGGATCGCGCTTAAGCTGCACCGATCATAAGCCTACACGCGTGGGGCGCCTACGGACGCGAAGCCAGCGCCGCACGGCGATGACGCACCAAATACCCTCAACCGCGGCGAATGGCCACGATCGGATAAGGATCGCATAGACGCTCGCAGCCGCGCACGCGACGGCAAACGTGAGAACATACCAATGGGAGCGCGCCTCGAGCGCGTAGCTCACTACCATGGCTGTGACAGCCACGAGACCAAACAAGGTGAGAGACATGCCCCGCGCGCCGTCAGCTCCAAGCGGTTGTTAGGTGGCCGCATCGACGTCGCTTGCCGCTCCCACACGCTCAGCAAGCCGGTGGATGCCCAGCGCGACGAATTCGCGGTAGCCGCCCGGAGGCAGCGCCGCGAGGTGATTAGCCGCGCGCTGAACGGCCGCCGCGGCCGCCCCGACGTCACCGACACTCGCCTGCGCGTCGCCGAGATTCAAATACAGCGACGCCAGCAACCCGGCCGCGCGCCCGCCCGGCACCGCCTCCGCGTGCCGCACGGCGAGCGCGTTCCAATGCAGGGTGTCGGCCGCGCTGGGCTGGTGACGCGCGAGGAAGTGAGCTGCGACCGCCGCGTCATAGTCGTCGCGCCGCGCCGCCCAGGCCCGCTCAAATAGGCAGCGCGCCTCGGCCGGCGTCCCCTCCGCCGCCATCCCCTCGGCGCACAGCACGACGACGGGATTCGTCGGGTCGATCATCTCAGGTGTCACGCGCGACGTGCGACAAAGTGTGTGGCTCTCGGAGGCGGCACGTTCCGAGGACGATGCCGACCAGTGTCCGTGCCCCAGTCGAGCTGCCCGTCGCGTTAACTCCACGCGCCGACAAGACGAGTGTCCACAGGGCACCGCTGGCAACCACGCGCCGCCACCTGGTACTGCTCACCGGCTCTCATGTGCAGCGGGCAACATCACAATGATAGCGCCGCACGTCGGGCGACTGCTCGTCGCATGAGCTACGTGCCGCCTAACGGATCGCGCCTGAGGCCGGTCGCTCACGCAGCACTCGGCCGCGCGTGGAAATACGCGTACCCGACGCCCAGCAGCAAGTAAATCGCGACCGTCGACCAGCCGAGCGCGTTGAAGAGGCCGGAAAGCTGACCGAGCAGGGAGATGACTAAGCCGACAGCCAGTCCACCAGTGTACCCAAGCTGGATGGCACGCCGAGCCGTGGTGTCGGTATCCCTTCGAGCGAGCCAGGTAACGAGCCCGACTTGGATGAGCGCGGCCCCGAACAAACGGGCCATGAAGGCTCCGGTCGCGTCCGTTCCGACGCCGTAGAGCGCCAACGTGCGCGCCGGTGCGAATATGAAGCCGATCCCGAAAGCGAGATTCAGAATGGCGTGCAGGAGCATGAAAGCAGCCCGCTTCATAGGAGCCTCCCCCGGTCACGGCCGTGAGTGTCGGTAAAGCAATTGTCGCCTAACGGATCGCGCTTAAGCTGCGGGCGACTCGCCCGCGGGCGCAGTGTAGTTGAACGATAGATCGTGCCCGCCAGGACACAACACTCCGGTTCCTAGAGCGATCACCGGCCGCCAGCTTCAAGCGCTGGTTAGGCGTCGGCATTGGGCAAGACAGCGCGCCAATACGCCAGCGGGCCCAAGCGGTCGAGTAGCCGTGCGTACTCGAACGGAACGGCGCTTGGCAAGATCGACGGCACAACGGCCGCGGCCACAGCGCCGCCCAGAGCTCCGAAAAGGGCACCGTAAACCGCGCCAAGTGGGGTGAGCAAAGGAACCAGAAGGGCGCTGATCCCCGCCCCGATCGCCACCGTGGCGATGGTGAGGCCTGCGTAAGCGGGCCAGCGCGCGCGACGTTCGTAGAGGGCCTGGATTTCCCCCGGCCGAATCGTCCTAGCGACACCGTCGTAGGTGGTTACCACGAGAACCAGCCGGTCGACATCGAAGGAGGGAGAATGACAATCAAATTCCTCTCCGGACGCCAGCCGCAGGCGCAGTCGATGCCTAGACACGCCAGCGTCGGCGAAGTGATCGGCCAGCGTGACGTGGATCGGCCTGGTCGGGGGGGTCATCAAAGCGGAGGCAACGCAATCCTTCCCACGAGAGCGCCCGGCAGCTTCAAGCGCATGGTAGGCGGCGTCCGCTCAGTTCCGCCGGACGGGTCGTGTGATCAGCTCAAGCCCCCGAATCCACTCCGACCGGGCCGGGCGATCGGGACGGGCCGCATGACGCGTGTTCAACAGCACGCGGTCCGCAGTGGCGAACGACACGCCCAACACCACTGCCGTCTGCCGCCGACCCGCCTCCCAGACATTGCCGGTGATCGGCTCAGGCTCAAGCGCTCGATACTGACGACCGAACCGATGGGGCGCTGCGTCGAAGTGGAACGTCAGTACGCGCTGCTGGGGCTCCGGACGGATGTCGGCGCGACGCATCTGGCAGACGGGGAACGTCGCGCTGTAGACCATTTTGCCATCGACATGAAACTCGAGAACCAGAGAGTCAGTCCCCGCACAGCCACCGAACCAATGCCACTCGACTTGCGCCCGCGCAGACGGCGGAGTTTGGCCTGATCCCCGAACGGGTATCAGCGCTAATGCGCAGACCGCTGCAGAGAGCGGAGTCGCACACCTTCTGGCACGAGACGCGCTCATATCGTATCGGACGCCGCCTAACGGATCGCGCGTAAGCTGCGGGCCATTCGCCCGCCGGCGCAAGGATGCCGGACGAAGTCCGGTGCCCGCCATGGCACCACTCAATGGTCTCCTTGAAGACGATAGCGCCCGCCAGCTTCAAGCGCTTGTTAGGCCGCGGCCTGTTCCGCGTACAAACGTCAACTCGAGCGCGTCGCCGAGCGGCAACGCTGCCCATTGAGCGAACAGCTCCCGCCGCGCCGCACGAATCTGCCCGAGCTCGTCGTCCGACAGAACGCCGGTGCCCGCTAGCCCGTGCTGAGCGAAGTAGGTCGCGGCGCTCGCGTTGAAGTCGGCCGCCGACCATTCCACGCCAGCGGCCCGTTCACGATCCAAGAACCCGACTACCAGCTCCGAGGCGAGCGCGTCAATAGGCAGCCGCCCCCGCGGCCACGGCGCACCGAAATCAGTAAGGTCCCAGCCCTCGGCCACGAGACAGTAGAGCCCCCGGTGCCGGCCGAGCACCGTTTCTACGGCATAATGAGTCAGATCATGGAGGGGGAAGAACCGGCCCTGCTGACCGTCTTGACGCTGCCAAGTGACCGTTCCGTCAGCCCGTGTGCAGCTTAGAGCAGCCAAACCGTCCGCCTTCTTCTTGATACGGATGATGAGGTCGGCCATAGAGGGGGTCCGCTTTCGCCGCCTACTTGTTAGGCGCCACGCTCTGCCACGAGCGACCGCGCCGCTCGCTCTGCTTGCCACAGATGGCGCCGCTCATGTGCCGCCAAGATGCAAAAGGCTGCGTATACGTTATACGACACCCGCGCGTTGAACACTGACCTGATGCGCAGCTCGTTTAGGTCGAGGCCCGACGCGGTCTGAATCCGGTTCGCGAGCTCCCGTTGGAACCGCTCAAAGTCCGCAAGAACGGCACCCTTAGAACCCGTACTCCTGGGCACGAACGCTGGCAGCGTCGGGAATCGGAGCCGGGCAGGTGGTTCCAGCGACCAAGCCAGGAGCGCCCCAAGGACACCTCGCCGGTATCGACGGCTGTCAGCAAAGCCAGGGCGGCCGCTGGCGAGCGCCGCATCAATACTTGGGAAGAAGGCAGGGGTTGTGAGGTTCAGGTGCGCGATGCACTGGGCCGCGGACCATCCACCTCGAGGCGAGCGCGCGTGGAACGTCGCGTCATCCAGCGCCGCGACGAGCTGCCTGGCGTGCGCCGTCGCTGCATCGAGTTGGCTTACGAGCGCCGCAAGCTGTGGGTGCATCGGGAGCGACCGTGCGTGGCGACTAACGGCTCGCGCGGAGTCATTGCATCCGCGTCGCCGGATCCCAGTGTTCGTCCGCTTTGCCATCCTTGAAACGCCACATATCGAACCACGTTGTGGTGTAACTCTTCGAGGGATCCTTCGCGTCCTTCGCGTCGTGCACGTACGCGACCACCACGAGATCACCCTCGGCCACCACCGATACGACGTTGGTCCTCATCTTCTCCGAGAGCGGCGTGGGTTTCACCTTCCTGACCTCGGTGAAGAATTTCACCACACCCCCGCGTCCCGACGCCGCGTTTGGATTGTGCTGGATGTAGCGCTCCGTCAAATACTTGTCCGCCAGCTCCCAGTGCCCCGCCTCGAGCAGATCTTTGACAATGTGGTAGGCGGCCTGCTTGTTCGCATTGAGCTTTGAGTCGCTGCTGTGGAACAGGGTGTCCGGATCGCTCGCACCGACAACAGGTGCTTGAGCATGCAGGGAAAGGCTGACGGCCACCAGTACGGTGGCGAGTAGCAGGTAAAGACGACAGCGCACGCAAGCCCCCTTTGTGAAAATCGCCCGCCAGCTTCAAGCGCTTGTTAGGCAGCCACGTTCCAATCACTCGCCCCCATGCCAATTGGCCAGAATCCATGTCCAGACTGGGCCAAGATACCCGACGATAATGCCGCCAAGAAACAAGGCTTGCCCGAAGTCCTCGCCAGTGACATGGAAGCCGAGGCCCATGAGGGTGAGTCCCCCCACGAACTCGAGGAGGCAAGCCGCGATGAGCCACCGGTTGCGCACCAGCTGGTAATGGGTGGCCGTCGCCGCAGCAAGAGCGCGCTGTACTTCGTGCTGAAGGCGTTCCTCTGAGAGGATCAGCAGAGGCTGGTTGGTCAAGGAAAGGCGACCTGGAAGGTCATAGACTTCAGTCCCGATGCCTACCTTCTCGGCTCATACCGCATCGCCACCGCCCCCGAGCTGAACTCCAGCCGGCTCACGAGCTTCAAGTCGACACGCTTCGATAGCCCCGCGAACAACGTTGGCCCATGGCCCGCTAGCCTGGGCTGCACCACGAACTCGTACTCATCGATCAGTCCCAGCTCCGCCAACGCCAGCGGGAGCTTCACGCCTCCCACGAACAGTCCCTTACCCGCCTCCCGCTTGAGCTGCTGAACGGCCTTCCCCAGATCCCCGCGCACCAGCTCCGCGTTCCAATCGACCCGGTCCAGGGTGCTCGACACGACGTACTTCTTTGCGGCGTCGATCGTCCGGGCGAAGGGTTCCATCCAATCAGGCCTCGCTCCCATCCGCGCCGGCGGCCGCCACGCTGCCTCCATCATTTCGTAAGTCACACGGCCAAAGAGGAGGGCATCGGCCTGGTCGAGGTTCTCGACCGCGTGACGATGCAAGTCCTCGTCCGCGAGCATTGCACGATGATCGCAGCACCCGTCCAATGTGACGTTGATTGAATACCGAAGGGGTCGCATGTGAGGGCACTCCGGCGCGGCGCGAGTTCACTGCCCATCGGGTGGTTGCCACAGCTCGACTCTGTTGCCCTCTGGGTCAATCACCCAGCCGAACTTCCCGTACTCAGATTCGTCGAGCTTCTCTTCGACATGCACGCCTTCCGATCGAAGCGCGGCGAGCAGCGCATGCAGGTCGGCGACGCGGTAGTTGACCATGAACGGTGCCGCGCTCGGAGCGAACTTCTGCGAGTCGGCAGGAAACAGGCTCCAGGCCGTCGTCCCAACAGCATTTGGATTGTCCGGACCATTCCAATCGAAGGCAGCGCCGCCCCATGGCTGGACATCGATTCCCAAGTGGGTCTTGTACCAGGCGCCCAAAGCCTTTGGGTCTTTGGACTTGAAGAAGATGCCACCGATACCTGTGACTCGCTTCATGAGTTCTCCGGTGCTGAAAGGGCGGCCACGCTTCTCATACGCGGCCTAACGGATGGCGCTTAAGCTGCGGCGCAGACTGTGAGAGTTCACAAACGGAATGCTAATTCAACCTCAGCGTTCCTTGGGCGGGTGGCGTGAGCGCACAGGCGGCTCGAATCTGACGCTGGTAATGCGCCCGTGCGGCCCCACCGCCCAGCAGGCATGGAGGGATGTACAGTCGACGGCCCAATACGCCGAGTCGCTGAGGTTGGTCCAAGAGCGACCGTCGTTCCCTGTCCAGTCCAGTCCTTTCGGCCCCGCCACCACGACGTAGCCCGGCATGCCGGGGACGACTGTGGCGCCATAGACCGCGCCGCTGAACGTCGGACGGTTCACGAGCGTCCACTTTTCGCCGCCATCGCTGGTCACCGCCGCCACGCTGTCGCTACGGTCGTCAGCCTTGAGGAGGCGGCCACCCAACGCCATGCCGTGTTGCTCGTCGCGGAAGGCCAATGTGGCGACGCCGGCGTCCTTTCCGCTCACGATCGGCGTCGTTACCACGGCCCAGGAACGGCCCTGATCGTCGGAACGATAGACGCGGGACTCGGGCTCCGTTCCGAACCATGCCCGCGCACGGCCCCGCACGATGAGGCAGGTGCCGCCGGCCGCTGGCGACCCTTCTCCCGGCAAGGCCGGCGGCATCCCGTCCTCGGCGACCGCGCTCCAGTGCTCGCCGTCGTCGGTGCGGATCACGATCATCTTGCCAC
>Ga0070698_100003282_pt1 | contig 17781 bp, 15 predicted proteins | sample KBSK1502metaG_FD_65477 | JGI IMG/M metagenome (GOLD analysis project Ga0070698, IMG submission 65477) | Corn, switchgrass and miscanthus rhizosphere microbial communities from Kellogg Biological Station, Michigan, USA - KBS K1-50-2 metaG | ecosystem: Host-associated > Plants > Roots >...
GCTACCAGAACCGCCAGCCGCCCGTCAAACGCTGGGGAGGCGACCGCAAGCCACCCGGCCAGCAAGCACCGGCCGCCGCATAGCCCTTTATCAACAGGCTCTTAGGTCGAGGACGTGGACGCCATCTCGGAAATGCTCGAATCCGAGCGTTGTCCAGACCTGCCGGAGCGCGTTGACTGCCTTATCCCACTCAGCTTCGCCTTGACTGTCTGGTCTTGCGTCAGTCTCCTCGTTCAGAGGGGCGGGGTAACAGACCGCGGCGCGGGCTCCGCTGGACAGCTTCGTGATCGCTGTCCCGGCCAGCAGCGCGCCCAGGCCGAAGCCACGCCATTCCGGTGCCAGCCTTACCGAATGCAAGATGAGGATCTGGCTGCCGGCCGGCTCGAGTTGCTCGTCGAGGTCCGGGTCGAGCCGGCCGTCGCCTGCGTCGAAGAGGGTTCCGGCGACGTGGCCTAGTTCAGCGTCCTGTCCGTCGAGCAGGGCGAAAGGATCGCGGGTCTGGTAGGCATCGACCAGCGTGATGTCCATGTCGCCGACGTGGGATCCGCTGTGTGGTCCGCTGCCGTCGTCGATGTCAGCGGAGACGTGCCAGGTCTCGGGCGCGTCGTCGGCGCTGAACCACCAGTAGTGCTGGTGCCGGTAGGTAAGGGTGATATTCCATGGATCGCCGGGCGGAGTGCGGCCATTCTCGTTGCTCACGCGGTTATCCCTTGTCTCTCATGGCGGGCGTCAGGCGCGCACCGCCGGCCGGCTGTTTGTGCTCCTTAACGCCGGGTGCCGGGCATGCCCAGGCTGACGGTAGTAGTGCGGGCCGTGAGCTCGCGCATGGCTTCCAGTTTCTGCACGGCGGCGGCCAGGGTGGTCTCGATCGCGGCGACCTCGCCGAGCCAGCCCGCGATCAGCGCCCCGGCCTGGGGACCGAGCCCGGCTGCCCTTGCCTTGCAGGACGCCCTGGCCGGGGTGGCGCGCCTAATAATGGGACGGGCCGTGCCGCCTGCGCCATCCCCTGTAGCCAAACTGCCGCTTGCCGAGCGGGTTGCTGCCTGGCGTGACCGGGTGGGCGGCCGGTTCACCGGGACGTTCGCGCTGCGGCTGATGGCCTGTGTCGGCGTCGCCGGCGTGGCGAGCGAGGTGCTGCCGCTGGCGCGGTCGTACTGGGTCGTGCTCACGGTCGCGATCGTGCTCAAGCCAGACTTCGGGTCGGTGTTCGCGCGGGCGGTCCAGCGGGGAATCGGCACCATCGCCGGGGCCGTGGCCGGCGCGGTGATCCTGGCAGCGGTGCCCTACGGGCCGTGGCTGCTGATCCCGCTGGGCGTGCTGGCTGGGCTGCTGCCCTACGGGCAGGCCCGCAATTATGGGATGTTCGCGACCTTCCTCACCCCGCTGGTGGTCGTGCTCATCGACCTGCTGTCGCCAGTCGGCTGGCACCTCGCCCTGGACCGGCTGCTCGACACGCTGCTGGGCTGCGCGATCGTGCTGCTCATCGGCTACGCCCCGTGGCCAATGAGCTGGCAGGCTCAGCTACCCGCCCATTTCGCCCGGGCGATCAGGGACGTCAGCCGCTATATGGACGAAGCCCTCGTGACCTCGTGGGCTCGCACGCCAGGTGACTTCACCCTCAGCACCGATAGCACAACCGCGCGGGCGGCAGCAGGCGCCCCAGCGGCTGGCGCGGATGCCGCGGCAGGGCCGCAGTACCTGGCCGGGACGGGACTGCCGCCCGGCTCCCAGCTACGGCGCCAGGCCCTACGGGCGCTGTCCGACCTGCGGACGGAGTTCCAGCGCACCATGTCCGAGCCCGCCGCCGTGAGCCGCCGCGCCACTGCCTGGTGGCCCGCCCTGGTCGGCCTGCAAGAGGTGATGGATGCGGTCACCGCCACCGCGGTAGCCGTCTCCCGTGGGGCCACAGCTCCATCCCCGGAGGCTGTCTGGCAGCTGAGCACAACGCTCGCCGCCCTCGCCGACAGGGTAGAGGGCGGTGCCGGCCATTCCAAACCAGCCGAGCTGCCAGCCGACCCGCCACTCAAGCCCGTGACCGAGCCGGTGCGCTCGGTGCTGACTGTCTTGGCCAGCGGGAAGCCACCAGCCCTGGCCGGCAGCTGACCGCGGGCCCGCCCTCCGGAATCGTTACCGCCGTCCCAACGCGTCGGCCAGCAGCACGGAACCGTCCTCGCGATCATCACCCACTTCGCCCGCTACCGGCACGCAGTCCCGTCGGCGGTGCCCGCCCGCTGGGTTGAGGTCCCCGCTGTTGAGCGCCGGAACCCCTTTGTCATCGCGATCGCGGGTGCGATGGGGACCGCCTTCGGCAACTCGTTCACCTCACCCGCGAGCGGGCCGCGGCGCAAGACGCGCCAGCCGGCATCGTCCTCATTCCCCCGACGCGCCAGCTCGCCCGCCAGCCTCCAGGCGCGCACCCATGGCGGACTCGCCTTCCGTCCCTACCCGGCCATGGCCGCCGTGGAGTGGGCCATAAGGGCGAGCCGCCGGGCATACGGCAGCCGGGCGCCGAGCGGGACCGGGCTGGCGGTTCGCCGCATCAGCGGGATGCTAGGTCGCCCGAGAAAGACCCGGGCATCCGAGGTGCGCCCGGAATGTTCGCACGCGATGTCGAAGGGAGGACTGGCAGGCGGTCGGGGCGGCGCCGAACGAGGGCTATTGCGGACTGCAGAATGCCGCCGAGATCTATACGCAACTCCTGGCTGCTAAGCCGCATGCATCGCCAAGCGAGGGCCGCAGGTGTCGCAGCCGCGCAGATCGGGCCGTCTGCGGCCGAGACACTGTTCAGATGACGTGTCCACCGCGCGGCAAAAACCACACAAAACGCCCGCGCCTACAGCAAGGACACCCAAACTCGAGCTGGAGATAACGGCGGCTCGGCGAGCGTTCTCCGCTGGCCTTCCGGGTTACTCAGCGTGATGCGTCGTCGAGCTTGGCTGGCAGCCAAGCAGTCGGAATCACCTGTCTGGCCGGCCTGTCACTGTCGGCTCACCAGTCGGCACAGCGGCCAGCAGGGGCGCCAGCGACGGCAACCGGAGGTATTTGAGGGCGCTCAAGTGGCCGCGGGTGCTCGGCGTGCAGTGTGGTAGAGGTCGATCAGTTCCTGGGTGGTGGTGGCGTCCTGGGGGGCCTCTTGTCGTCGCGCCATCGCCCGGTGAACCGCGGGAACCGCATCGCCAGGCCGGCCTGCTCTTTGATCTGCCCCAGCCGACGGTGTACTTCGGGAGAGGGTCAGCTCGGCGCTGAGGATCTCCAGCACGAGCCCGGGCTCGAACCACACGTCCGGCGGCTGGCGCGTCGAGCTCTACTTCCAGGAAACCCTGCATTCCTCGCCTGCACGGCCGAGGCCTGATCGTCGGCGCTCAGGGTATGAACGCGAGGAAATTCGCCGTTCAGGACAGCGGCCGGCGCGGTCGCTAAGACCCGTCGGCGGCTAGTCAGAGTTAAGCGCGTCGCTACCAGGAGAGGCGTTATGACGGACCGATCGGCATACCCCGAGGACGACCCCCGGCACCACACCGCCCACCTGCGGGAGATGCTGCAGGGTCTCGTTACTCACGCACGCGAGGACATCGGGAAGGTCAGCGAGCCGAAGGCGCAGGCGCTGTTCGAAACCACCGCCGAAGTGTGCACTGGCCTGACTAAAGCCTTCGACGATTACGACAAGAAGGCCCCAGCCTGGCGGTGAGCTCGGCCGGCCCGGCTGCGTGCGGTGGACCGGACCCGGCGTGTTCGGCGCGCTGCCCTGCGGCGGTGCGAGCTTACCCTGAAGGTCTCGTGCGGAAGGCGTGCTGGCTGCAGCGCCGGCCAGCTGCTCCCTCGCCCTCTGGATCTACGCGGGGGCAGGCGCTGTTTCGGCTGGCCGCCAGGCCTGGATCGGCCCTTGACCTCGATCCGGCAGGAGTCGGCCTGGGCCGCTTTGGGCACGCGCACGGTGTCCGGTGTCGCGGCGCGGCGTGCTGGCGGCGCCGGTCCCAGGCGGGCGGCTGAGCCGCTGCTCTCCGTACCGGGGCGCCTCGCGCCGCTGTCTGCGCGGACCCGGCCGTGGCGGGGGAGAAGCCGTACCCGCACCCGGCCCCGGGCGTTCGCTCGAGCCGCCGCCGCCCCCGGGCAAGCGGGGGTGTCCTGGACACTCGGCACGTTTCGACGGCCGCCCGGTTCACACCCGCCGCACGCGGGTGACAGGCTGGCCAGAGCAATCGCGGCAGGCGCGGGCCCCGCCGCCGTGGCGGGCAGCTGCATCCCGCACGAAGAAGGTCAAGATTGCGCAGGGCACGGTGAAGTGGTTCAACGGTGACAAGGGCTACGGTTTCATCGCGGTCGAGGCGGCCCGGACGTGTTCGTGCACTTCAGCGCGATCACCGGGGGCGGCTACCGCAGCCCTTGAGGAAGGGCGGAAGGTCGAGTTCGACATCACGCAGGGCCAGAAGGGATCCCAGGCTGAGAACGTCAGGGTCATCGGCTGATGCGGCGGCCAGGACCGCCTCCCCTGACCGACGCTCGCCACGGCGCTCGATTACCGGCATATCCCGCGCTGAGCGGACGCACGCTCACCGGCTGAGCATCCGGGTCGAGCGCGCGCGGCGGCACACAAATCACCCCGATCTGGCGCGCCTTCGGCGGTAAGAACAGTATCAAGATCACCGCACAGATCGGCGGCTCGCGAGCGTCAAGCGTAATGAGAACTGGTCACGAAGAGTGACGGCCGACGCTCGCAGCTCCTGCGGACCGTGAGGTTTGCCGGCCGGGAAGTCTAAAGTACCGGGCATGGACGTGGTGATCTCAGATGAGACCACGAGCGGCGATGAGACTGCCCGGATGGCCAGGGAGTTCGAGATCGTGCTCTGCAGGGGTCGCCGATGCCCACCGTGATCATTCCTCCTGGGTTGTGGGGAGGCCGGCATTTTTCCAGGCGGTCATGCCTCCGATGACGTTGACGACGTCGGTGCGCCCGTGCCGGGCCAGCAGGCTGGCCGCCACCGAGGACCGGTACCCGCTGCCGCAGGCCACCGCGATCGGTCGGTCAGCGGGGACCTCGTCGAGCCGGTCGGGAAGTTCCGCGCCGGTGATGTAGGCCGCGCCAGGGACGTGCCCGCCGGCCCATTCGCTGGGCTGCCGTACGTCCAGCAGCCCTAGCTGCCCCCGAGACAGTCGCTCGTTCAACTCCTGGACGGTGATCTGGGGAGTCGTTTCGACCGGCATGGCACTGGTCCGCCACGCGAACATTCCCCCGCCCAGCCAGCCCAGCGGGAGCGGGTAGCCGATGCGCAGGAGCTGCCAGGCCGCCTCCCACAGGTCCGATGGGCGGTCAAGCACGAGCAGGACCCGCTCGTCGTCCGGGAGCACGGTGCCCGCCCAGGTCGCGAAGGACGGGCCGAGCCCCACGTTGAGCGCCCTGAGAAGATGGCCGCCGCCGAACGCTTCCGGCGACCGCGCGTCCAGGACCACAGCCCCTTCTTGGCGGTGTTCGTCGAACTCGGCGACGCTGAGCGCCGGCGGCTCGGCCAGCGGACCTAGCGGGGCGACGCCGTCGAGGTTCTGCGTGCGCATCCGCCGCCAGTACGGCGGTACCGCTGGCAGGTTGTCCAACCGTATGCACTCGCGGATGAACCCCTCTTTCGAATCCACCTCGGACAAGATCGCGTTGGACCGTCGTTCGTAGCCGATGGTGGTGGATAGGCGGCTGCCGATGTTGCCCCCGCACAGCGACCCTGCGACGTGGGTGGGGAACACCTGCACCCCATCGGGCAGCGGCAACAGCTTGCGCTGGATCGTCTCGCAGAACGTGCGCGCCGCCGCGCGTGCCTGTTCCGCACCGCCTAGCAGGTCCGGGCGGGCCAGATCACCGACGAGTAGCGCGCCGCCTGACAGCAGCAGCGCCGGGACATCCGCGCTCGCCGCCCGGTCGTAGACCAGCAGGCTGATGTGCTCCGGCGTGTGGCCAGGGGTATGCATCACCTCGATGCCCACGTCGCCGATCTCGACGACCTGACCGTCCTTGAGCGGCTTATGCTCGTAGCCGAGCTCGGCAGCAGCCGATCCCCACACCTGCGCGCCGGTCCGCTCGCCCAGCTCGGTCAGGCCGGACAGGTAGTCGTTGTGGCCGTGCGAGTCGGCCGCATAGCAGATGCGCAGGCCCACGTCCCGCGCGGCCTGGGTGTAAACCTCAGCGTCCCGACGCGGATCGAACACCAGCGCCCGGCCGGTCTGCTCGTCCCCGACCAGGTAGGAGGCGTGCCCCAGCGATCGCAGGTTGAATTGTTCGAAGAACATGGTCTCACGCCGCCCTTCTATGACCAGCCTCGCCTGGTGTGCGCACCGGCGGACCGCGATTCGCCCACTTCGGGATGCCGCCCTCCAGGTTCTCCACCGCGTATCCGCGATCGGAGATGAACCCGGCCGTCAGGAAGCTGTGGTTGCCGCTGCGGCACACGGTCATTACCTGGCGCTGCTGGTCCACCTCGTCGAGCCGGTCCTGGAGTTGGTTCAGGGGGATCCACCGCCGGGAATCCGTATGGCGTAGCGCTTTTCCGGCTCTCGTACGCCGACGTGTTGCACCCACGACCGGAGCTAGCGCAACTCCTGCGCATCCATCGTGATACCTCCCCGGCCGTCGAGACATGCCCCTTTGTAGCTGGATCTAGTTACATGATTCCGGCATTCACGGCCAGTCGCACTGCCATGAAGCCCGATATCAGCACCTCTACCCGCGTGCTGCGCAAGACATCCGCACTATCGCCTGCCACGCTCATGGGACCACTCAGGGGTTTTCTGCCACGAACATGGGACCACCCGGTTGCCTGTGATGAGACCACCCGGCGTGTCGTGCCGTGGGTCTTGATCACGGGCCTTTACGGATTCCTTCCAGGTCAATCGACTTGGGAGTTCGGGGGGATGGCATTCTGCAAGGTTGCCGTGTCTGAGACCGGTGAGGTGCTGCGGGCGTGTCTGGCAGGGGCGGGATTGCGCAAGGTGGCCGAGCAGGCAGGGGTGGACCGTAAGACCGCCCGCCGGTATGTGGAGGCCGCGGTGGCGGCGGGGCTGGATCGTGACGGCAGGCCGGGCAGTTGAGTGATGAGCTGGTGGGCCAGGTCGCCATGGTGGTCCGACCGGTGCGCCCGGGCGGTCGCGGGCGCGGGTGGGAGCAGTTGGAGGCCCATCAGGGCGAGATCGAGGCGGACGTCAAGGCCGGGCTGTCGGTCGTCAAGATCGCGTGCTGCTGGGGGTCTTCAGCCTCCAGACTGTCCTGCGCGGCTGACCTGGTCAACCCGCACCGCGAGGCTGTGGAGCTCTGCGGGGCCAGGACCTGGCCCAGTGCTGCCGCCGGGCCGGGGGCAGCTGAAGATAGGAGAAATGGTCGTGGACTACAAGCTCGAGGTCGTGGTGGTTCCCCTGCCGGAGATCACCACGCGCTGACCGGAAGGGAGGGAGATCAGTTCATGAGCGACTACGACTTCGACGTGATCATCATGGGCGCCGGCTCGCCTGGCGAGCACTGCGCGGGCGAGCTGGCAGACGGAGGGCTGCGGGTAGCGGTGGTCGAGCGGCAGCTGGCCGGCGGCGAGTGCTCGTACTGGGCGTGCATTCCGTCCAAGACGCTACTGCGCCCCGGCGAGGCGGTGCACGACGCCCGCGACGCCGCAGCCACCGCCGAGGTGGACGTGACGGCGGCGCTGGCCTGGCGGGACTTCATGGTCTCCAACTATTCCGACGCCAGGCAGGAGCAGTGGCTGAAGAGCAAGGGCATCGCGCTGCTGCGCGGGGTCGGCAAGCTCGCCGGGCCTGGCGTGGTCGAAGTCAACGGGGTGCGACACACCGCCAGGCACGTGGTCGTGGCTACGGGGTCGGACCCGGTCATCCCGCCGGTGGCGGGCCTGCGCGACCTGGACGGGGTGTGGACCAACCGCGAGGTCACCGGCATGACCGCGGTCCCGCGGCGGCTGGTGATCCTGGGCGGCGGCCCGGTCGGTGCCGAGATGGCCCAGGCCGTGACCCGCCTGGGCGGCCAGGTCACGCTAGTCGAGGCCGCCAGCCACGTGCTGGCTCGCGAGCCCGACCCGCTGGGTCATGCGCTCGGCGAGGTACTGCGGGCCGACGGTGTCGAACTGCACCTGGGCGCGCACGCGACCGCCGCCCGGCGCGACGGCGGTGACTACGTCTTGGTCCTCGACGGCGGCGCGGAACTGCGTGGCGACCGACTGCTGGTCGCGACAGGCCGGCGTCCCCGGGTGGACGGGATCGGGCTGGACACCGTCGGCATCACCCCCGGGCCGGCTGGCATCCCAGTCGATCAGCACCTGCGCGCCGCGGAGGCGGTGTGGGCGATCGGCGACGTCACCGGTATCCGGCTGCTCACCCACGTTGGCAAGTATCAGGGCGAGGTCGTCGCCTCGAATATCCTCGGCGAGTCCCGCGAGGCGCACTACGAGGCCATCCCCGATGTCGTCTACACCGACCCACAGGCCGCGGCGGTCGGGGCCCCCCACGACCGGTGCACCGTGACCGTGCATGTGCCGGAGGTGGCCAAGACCGCCACCTACACCCGTGCCTACGCCCAGTCGAACGGCTTCCTCACCTTGCTGTCCGACGGCGAGCACCTGACCGGCGCCTATGCCTTGGGCCCCGAGGCCGGCGAATGGCTCCAGCAGGCCACGCTGGCCATCCGCGCCCGCGTGCCCCTGCACGTGCTGCGCGACGTCATCCAGCCCTTCCCCACGTTCTCCGAGATCTACGTCGCCGCCCTCAAGGCACTCCGCGCCCAGATGCATTTGGTAGCTGGATAGGCCTGGCGGATCTTGTAATCCTGGCTGTGCGCTGGGCAGCGGCTGCAGGGGCGGGGTTCTGCTTATCAGGCTGGCTCGGGGATCAAGGGATCGCCGGTTGGCTGCCCGGAGGACCCGGCGCGCCCGGGCTGCTGATCCTCACCGACCGCTGGGAGATCGACTCCACCACTCCCGGTGTCGAACGCTGGCTGGCTGAGCTCCCTGACGGCGACCGGGAGGCCGGCCACCTCCCGTCGGCCGTCCTCTCCCTGGCCGGCCGCTGCATGGTGCGCTCAGTCAGCCGTTCAGCCGCCGGTCTTGCGGCGAAACGAACGCCGGCTCCGGGCCAGGCCGCGGGCGCCGTGGATCTTCCCGGCGTCCTTGCCACCACGGGCCGCGTTCGCGTCCGCATTATTGGCGCGCTTGCGTTCCAGCGCCTCGCGGAACTTGCGCTTAATCTCTTCCTCGGAACCTTCAGGCTCCGGCGCGGCGTCAGTCATGCGCACCTCCTCCCGGGACGGCCATATCCATAGCTTCGCACAGGTGATGCCGACATGGCGCCTGGCAGGGTGGCTGGTAGGGATCGGCGTCGCCGCCAAACGCACTGTCATGCTGAGTGCTGCTTGTTGTCAAGACCCGCGCCAGTCCCGCCATAGTTAGGGAACTGTGCCTCGAGGTACCACCCATTGCATCGCCTGGCCAGTGACCTGCGCGATGAAGTCGTAATCACTGTCGTAGTGCATGACTGTCACACGTTCTCGTTCGGCCACTGCTGCGATCAGCAGGTCGGGCAAGCCTACTGCTCTCATCCGCCCACTGCGCCACAGCGATGCCTGGACCTCAAGCGCGCGCCGCCAGTCCTCGTCGTGGGTAGCCAGCCACTCATAGCCAGCGTCGCGATCGGTGCGCAGCTGGTCGAGTTCTGCGCTGCTCCTGGTTGCCCATCCGAGTTCGAACTCGATGACACCGCAGGTAGCCACCACCCCGGCCTCGATCAGCGGCGCCAACACCTGTGCAACCGCCGTGTGGTGCAGCCGCGCCAGCGCACTGGTGTCTGCGAGGTAGCGCGCTACCGCTGCCATGCGGCCCGCATCACGTCCTCATCTTCAAGGTCGGGAAGGCTGCGAGAGATGAACCTTTGCAGGTCCCGGCGCCGGGCCGCGAGCGCGGCGACTTCTCGGAGGGCGGCGTTGACGGTGTCCTTCTTGGTTGCGGTGCCAAGCGCTTGCTGGGCAGCGACAAGGTACTCGTCGTCTATCTCGATGAGAGTCTTGGCCATGGTCCCCCTCCCTCCCTACGAGTATATCCAACAGCGCGCTCCCTAGATATATTCGCGTGCGCCGACGATGGTGCAACTGTGAAGGACGCTCTCTCGCGCCATGTCTGATGCACGCCTTGCGAGCTTCCGGAAGACGCAGGCCCGTCGCACTGTCGAAGCATGATGAACTCCGCCGAGGTGTCCTTGGTCCCCTCCTGTACCGCAACTGTGCTCGCAGACCGGCTGCAGCTCGCAGTAGCCGTCTACCTGGCCCGCTTCACGGGATCTTCTCGCGAGCACACCGAATCTGACCTGCGCTGCTACCTTGCCTGGTGCGGTGATCGGAGTCTGGATCCACTGGGCGCGCAGCGGCCGCACTTGGAGCTGTACATACGGTGGATGCGGGAGGTCCGCCGGTTCAAGCCTTCCACGGCGTCCCGACGCTTCTCGGTCGCGGCCGGGTTCTACCGGACATGCGTCATTGACGGCGTCTTGGAGCATTCGCCCGCTGAGCATGTCCGCCGCCCCTCAGTGCCCGCCGAGTCCCCTACCCTGGGATTCACCCACCTGCAGTTCGAGGCACTGCTGACCGCAGCGCGGCAGTCACCGAACCCGTACGACTTCGCGCTGGTAGCCATGCTCGGGTTGCTCGGCTTGCGGATCTTCGAAGCCACCAGCGCTGACATCGATGACCTCGGGGAAGAGCATGGTCACCGGGTCCTGCGGGTGTGCGGCAAGGGCACCAAGGTGATCCTGGTCCCGCTGCCGCCAGCGGTCGGCCGGGCCATAGACCGCGCAACAGGCCACCGCAACCACGGATCGATCCTGCTGAACAGCCGCGGTGTCCGTATGGACCGGCATGCGGCCACTCGCCGCCTCCGGCGACTGGCCCAGACCGCCGGGATCCAGATTCAGAGGGCGCATCCGCACATGCTTCGCCACACCTTTGTCACGACCATGCTCGACGCTGGGGTTGACTTGCGCGACGTTCAGATCGCCGCCCGCCATGCAGACCCGCGCACCACCATGCGCCAGGTCGAGCCCGGCACAACCTGGACCGCCACCCGAATTACATCCTCGCCGCCTTCATGGCCTCCGGCACCTGACCAAAGCCGCGTCTCCCGAGGTACCAGCCTCGGGAGACGCTCGGCATCGCCGAATAGCGGACATGACAACCTCGCATAGTTATCCGCTGAGCCGTATATCCGGTGAGCCGTAACGATCAGCAGGCCTGCCGCATCGTGCTCCGTGGCCAGGCACGCCTATCGCCGACTCGGCGCTCCCTTCAGGATGGCGAGATCGCCGCGGCGACCCGTACAGAATTGCCAGTTCGGTGCGAGCTGATGGTGCCGGGAAAACGGTGTGACAACTCACCGCGAGGGTCCGGCCCTGCGACTGCTCACAGCCGCAGCGGCCGGATCCAGGGCAGATGGAGTTACTTGGTGAACCCTTCGAGCTTGTTCGCCGCGATGGCGTACTGGTTGGTGTAGGTGCTGGCGAGGTTCACCGGCCCGGTGACGTTGCCCGCCAGCTTGTCGATCGCGAGAACGGTAGCCGGCCCGCTTGCGGGCATCATCCCGTCGGACAGGAACTGGCCCTTGTCTTGAGCCAGCGCGGCAATGTAGTCGGCCTTGGTGGTGAGCCCGTTGGAAACGAACCCGGCTGGCATCGCGTTGGCGATGTCGGCGGCGCTGTGAGTGCTGATCCAGTGCATGGTCGCGACCAGCGCGTCGACCACCTTCTGCACGACCGCGCGGTGAGAGGCAACCCAGTCGGCGCGAGCCAGCACGCCGGCCGCCGGGTAGGCGCCGCCCAGCCACTGCTGCGCGCCGCTGGTCGAGGCGAGGTTGATCACGGAGGTGCCGATCCCCTGCTTCTCGATCGCGTTGACGGTCGGCTGGGTGGTCATGCCGCACGCGATCCTGCTGTGCTGCAGCGCGGCGACGAACGTGGGGCCCGCGCCCACGGCGACGCGGTTGAACTGGGTGGTCGACAGGTGGTACCGCGCGGCCAGGTAGCGGGTGAGGTTATCGGTGCCCGAGCCGATGTCGGTCACGCCCAGGCTCTTGCCCTTCCAGTCCGCCGGCGAGCTGACGCCGGAGCCCTTGGCGCACATCTCGCGTTCCCCCGGCGCTCCGCTCAGCTGGACCACGTCGATGACCTGCTTGCCCTTCTGCTGGAAGTCGATGGTGTGCACGTACCAGGCGCCCGCCATGTCAACCTGCCCCGACACCATCGCGGTCTCGGCGCCGACGCCGCCGTTCTGCTCGGTGGAGAGCGTCACGTTGACGCCGTACTTCTTGTAGAAGCCCAGTTGCTGGGCGAGCTGATAGGGCAGGTAGATCTGCTTGTCGATGCCGCCGACCATCAGCGAGACGGTCGGCAGGCTAGACGCGCTGCTCGCGGCATTCGATCCGGTGGACGTCGAGCTGCCCGAGCTGCCGCAGGCCGCCAGGCCCGCCACGAGTGCCGCCACGCCTGCCGCGCTCGCGATCTTGATGAGGGTATGTCTGGACATTGGGACTGCTCCTACTGGTAGTGGTGGTGGGTGTTGTGCGTTTTGAGGTCGAAGGCCTTGGGCCCGGCGCCCGGGCGAGCCCCGGCGCGGGTCAGGCGGCGCCGGCTTCGCTCTGTGACGGCGGCCGCCAGGACAGCAGGCGCCGTTCCAGCAGGCCGATCAGGCCCTCTGCGGTCAGCGCCAGCAGCGCGATGATGAACATCCCGCCGAACACGCCGTTCGGGTTGAAGTTGTTCTGCGCGCTCGCGATCACCAGCCCGAGCCCCTTCGTGGCGCCGAGGAACTCCCCGACGATCGCGCCGATGATCGCGAGCCCGAATGCGACGTGCAAGCTGGCGATGATCCAGGTCAGCGCCGAGGGCAGCACCACGTGGCGAGTGATCGCGAGCCGCGAGGCGCCCAGCACCCGGGCGTTCGCGAGCAGGTTGCGGTCCACCTCGCGGACGCCCTGGAAGGCGTTGAAGAACACCACGAAGAACACCAGCACCGAGGCCAGGGCCACCTTCGAGATCACCCCCAGGCCCAGCGCCACGGTGAACAGCGAGCCGAGCACGATCCGCGGCATCGCGTTCACGACCTTGATGTAGGGACCCAGGACGTCCGCCAGGAAGCGGCTCTGCCCGAGCAGGACGCCGATCACGACGCCGCCTGCAACACCGAACACGAAGCCCAGCACCGCTTCCTTCATCGTGACCCAGATCTGCTCCCAGATCGAGCCGTAAGCGGTCCCGTGGTGCACCCAGTCGTTCAGCTGCTTGACGATCCCGCTGGGCCGGCCCCAGAAGAATGGGTCGACGATCTTCGCGCTGGTGAGCAGCTGCCAGCCCCCGATCACGATCACCAGCGTGGCAGCGCGCGCCGCCCATAGCAGTATCCGGCGGCGCCGGGTACTGCTGCGCACGTCGGCGGCGATGGTGGCTTCGGCCGCATCGGCTGGTGAGCCGATCGCGCCGATCCCGGTGCCCGGCTCGGGTTTCAGCGGCACGGCACTCATGACCGTCCTCCCTCGGCGGTTGCGGCGGCGGCGGTGCGCGCGTAGGCGCGCTCGACCTCTTCGCGCAGCGACGCCCAGATCTGGTGGAGCAGCTCCGCAAAGCGGGGCTCGAAACGGATCTCCTGCACCGCGCCGCGCGGCCTAGGCAGATCGATGTTGTAGACCGCCTTGACGGTCCCCGGCCCGGCCGTCATAACGACCACCTGGTCGGCGAGGGCGATCGCTTCCTCCAGGTCGTGGGTGACGAAGATGACCGACGGCCTGGTCTGCTCCCACAACCCGAGCAGCTCGTTGGACATGATCGCCTTCGTCTGCACGTCCAGCGCGCCGAAAGGCTCGTCCATCAGCAAGATCGAGGGCTCGTTAATCAGGGCCGCCGCCAGGCTCACTCGCTTGCGCATCCCTCCAGAGAGCTGATGCGGGTGATGGTCCTCGAAGCCGGCCAGGCCGACCCTGCGTACCCAGTCGCGCGCCTGGGCCTGCGCCTCCCTCTTGGGGATGCCGCGGAATACCGGTCCCAGGGCCACGTTGCCGAGCACGGTCTTCCACGGCAGCAGCGCGTCGGCCTGGAACATGAAGCTGGTGCCCGTGGTGATTCCGTCGACAGCCTGCCCGCCTACGCGTACCACGCCCGCGCTCGGGCGATCCAGGCCGGCCACCATCGTCAGCGTGGTCGACTTGCCACACCCTGTCGGCCCGACCACGGCGCAGAACTGCCCCGGGCCGATCACCAGATCGACGTCTCGCAGTGCCGTGAACATCGACCCTGACGGGGTGACGAACCGCTTCGTCACCCCGGCCAGCTCGATTTGCGCTGCTCGCACGGCGGCGTCAGTGCCCTCGCGTGTCCTATGAGCAACACGCCGGCGTTTGGCAAATGTGCTTGCCACCGTCGTCCTCTTCCCGGTCGGCTGAATGTTCCCCGCGTCAATCGCGAAGCAGCCACCAAGGTAAAATGCGTAAAGGCAGCCGACAATACTTAGGCCAGTTGCGCGAATAAGCCGCGTTTCTCGCGGTTTTGCGCATTCTGCTCGCACTCAGAAGTCGTAATCCCGTTCGGGAGCTGACACCGGACGACAGGGCGGCCCTTCGGCGCGCCGTATTCGCCAAATTCCCTGGGTGCGTCCGCCCGCCGGGCACCGATCATGGTCGGCCTGCGTCGTACAGCCTCGCGCTGCTGCGAGCGGCGGCCACTCGTATTGCTGATTTTGCTCGTTTTGCGCACCGCGGGAGACCTTCAGGAGTAGGTCAGGGCGTTGTTACACTGCGGAAACACTCAGCGAAGTTGCCGTGACGGCGGCACGCACATGCGGCCAGGAAGCCATGAAAGCTCACGTACGGCGCCTGCTGCGGCAGCGCCTGTCCACCCAGGTCGTCATCGCGACGGTCGCGATCCTCGTGGTCACCATGGCGGTCGGCTTTTTCGTCGTGCAGTGGAACCTGAACCGGCAGCTCGATGAGCAGTACGAGCAGCGGGCTCTGGCTGTCGCGCAGAGCCTCGCCTCCCAGCCCGGACTTCAGCAGGCGGTCAGTGCGGGCGACCCGGGCGGGGTCAGCCGACGCGGCGTGGTCCAGAGCATGGCGATGGCGGCCATGCGCAGCACGTCGGCGGCGTTCGTCGTGGTCACCAACGGCCGGGGAATCAGGCTCTCCCACCCGCATCCCTGGCTGATCGGCACGCCGGTCGGGTACCCCGATCGCGAGCCGACATCCAGCGAGCCGTTCCACACAGGCCGGACATGGATGGGCATCGAGCACGGCACCCTCGGCATCGAGGCGGTCGGCAAGGCGCCGCTGTCCAGCCACGGCAGGCTGATCGGCCAGGTATCAGTCGGCTTCCTCACCGCCACGGTCGCGGACCAGGCAGCGAGGGCCCTGCCGGGGCTGGCGCTCTACTTCCTCGCCGTCCTCGCCCTGGGCGTGCTTGCTGCTCTGGGCCTGTCGCGCCGGCTCAAGCGGCAGACCTTCGGCCTCGAGCTCCGCGAGATCGCGGCGCTGCTCCAGGAACGGGAGGCGATGCTGCACGGCATCCGGGAGGGCGTGCTCGGATACGACAAGAACGAGCGGATCGTGCTGGCCAACGATTTCGCCCGGCAGCTGCTGGACTTGCCAACGGACTTCGTGGGCCGCCCCTTGCGGCAGGTCGTCCCGCCGGGCCGGCTCGCCGACGTGGTGACCGGTGAGATCGAGGGCAGCGACCTGCTCGTGTTGCAGGGCGACCGCGTGCTGGCGGCGAACCGGATGCCGATCCGGCATGAACACCGGCACCACCTCGGCTGGGTGGTCACGTTCCAGGACCGGACCGAATCCGAGGCGCTGAAGCGGCAGCTGGACGACGCGATCGGCCTGACCGAGACGCTGCGCGCCCAGTCGCATGAGTTCGCCAACCGTTTGCACACCCTGGTCGGGCTGGTCGAGCTAGGGCGTCACGAGGAGGCGATCCAGTTCGTGACCGATGTCTCCACCGCCCGCGCGGACCTGACCGAGCGGCTGCAGGCCCGCATCCAGAACGCCAAGCTTGTGGCCCTGATCCTGGCGAAGGTCTCGCTGGCGGGCGAGCGTGACGTGCGGCTGCGCGTCATGGACGACAGTCATGTCGGGGGCCCGATCAGCGATGTGAGCGAGGTGCTGACCGTCGTGGGGAACTTTGTCGACAACGCGATCGATGCCGCGGCTCAGGCCTCCAGGCCGCGGTGGGTGGAGCTGACCATCGTCGCCGCCGAGCATGACCTGCTGGTCCGCGTGCGCGACTCGGGGTCTGGCGTTCCCCACGACATGCGGGAAGCCATCTTCATGGACGGCGTCACGACGAAATCGTCAACCACGGGCGCGCGGCGGGGGCTCGGGCTCGCACTGGTCCGGCAGGTCGTCACGGGCCGCGGCGGGATGATCAGCGTTGGCCACGACGGCGGCGCGGTCTTCACCGCGGTCCTGCCCAAGTGCGTCGGCGTGGCCGGGGATGCGACGCCAGAGGCCGCCGAGCCCGGCGCCCCGCACGATAAGGCACCTATCTCGTCATGATCCGCGTCGTGGTCGTCGATGATGACTTCCGTATCGCCGGCATCCATGCCGCCTACGTCGGCAAGGTGGACGGCTTCGGGGCGATCGCCCAGGTTCACACGGCGGCCGAGGCGGTTGAGGCGGTGGACCGGTTGCGTCCCGACCTGCTGCTGCTGGACCTGTACCTGCCGGACGAGCACGGCCTGGACCTGGTGGCCCGGCTGCGCCGGGAAGGGCACCCGCCGGTGGACGTGATCGTTATCAGCGCCGCCAAGGACGCGGACAGCGTCCGGGCGGCCATGCAGGGCGGCGCCCTGCACTACCTGCTGAAACCCTTCAGCTTCCCGGCGCTGCGCGACAAGCTGCTGTCCTACGGCCAGATGCGCTCCCGCCTCGACGCGCTGCACGAGCCCGACCAGCGCAATGTCGACCGGGTCTTCGGCGCGCTGCGGGCACCCGATCAGCTGGCCGGCGCGAAGGGCCGGTCGCCCCATACGCTGGAGGCCGTCGAACGGCTGCTCGTCTCCGGCGGACAGGAGATGTCGGCCGCGGAGGTGGCGGAGATGAGCGGGATGAGCCGGGCCACGGCGCAGCGCTACCTCAGCCACCTGCACGAGATGGGGCGCGTCGAGATCAGGCTCCGCTATGGCAGCGGCGGCCGGCCGGAGCATCGCTACCGGTGGGGCCGGGCGGCCGAGCGCTGACGCCGCGCACCTGAGCTGACCGTCGCGTCACGCCGGTCCCTTGACCGTCTAGGCCGCCTTCGCCGCCATGCACGCGCACCGTGGCGGCCAGCACGCCGTGCCCGGCTGGGGCGCGGCCTTGACCTGAAGCGCGCTCCAGGTGCGATGCTCCTGACATGACTGGCACGCTTACCCCCGGCGGGCTGGCCGCATGATCTGGCTTCAGCCTCGACACGCTGCGTTATTACGAGCGGATCGGGCTGCCGGGCCGCCCGGAACGCTCCCGGGCGGGCATCGCCGGTTCGGCGAGGACGACCTTGAATGGCTGGAGGTGCTGCGCTGCCTACGGGACACCGGCATGCCGATCGCGCAGACGCGTCAGCATGTCGGATCAGAGCTGAGACGGACAGGCTCGCCGACGGTGGCATGCGCGGAGTTGCGCCGGGAGCCACCGAGGGAAGGCTCTGGGCACGAGTCGCAGCCAACCGTTAGCCGTGCAGATCACCCGAATCTGCACTGTCGCCTGTCAGGCCGATCACCACGGTACAGCCATGCAGATCGGCGGC
>Ga0070698_100003283_pt1 | contig 17779 bp, 18 predicted proteins | sample KBSK1502metaG_FD_65477 | JGI IMG/M metagenome (GOLD analysis project Ga0070698, IMG submission 65477) | Corn, switchgrass and miscanthus rhizosphere microbial communities from Kellogg Biological Station, Michigan, USA - KBS K1-50-2 metaG | ecosystem: Host-associated > Plants > Roots >...
GCCCGTCTCGAGCGCGGCCCGCTCGAGCGGGTGGCGGGGCTCCTGCTCCTCGGCACCGGCATCAAGCCCCGGGATGAGTAGCGACGCCGCGGCCTCACCGCGGACACGACGGCGCGCGATCGCGGCGCGCGGTCCAGCCGGTCGCATCGAGCAAGCCGCTCTGCCGTCACCCGAAGCCGCCGCGCCGTCTGCTCAACGCGGTATCCGGCCCGTTCACGGCCCCGGACGATGGGTCGGGGTCCTCTCTCTGCTGCACGCATGCCACGAGCGGATGAACGCACGCGAAGCGGAACGAGGTCCACCACGCGACACGCGAACGCCTCGATCCGCCCGAACCGTCGCCGAAACCTCCGGAGAAGGCCATCCGGCGGCCCGGTCGCGATGCTGGTGGCGACTTGCCTCGCCGACGCCGGCGGGATCCCTACCTGAAGGGGACGGTGACCTGGCCGGGCAGGCGTCGGTAGACGGCAAAGAAGTCACGGTCGTCGGGGACGAGGTAGCGGGTGGCCGGCTGCATCGGGTTAGGCCCGACCTCCTTCGGGTCGAGACCGTGGTGGCGGCTGTAGGTGATCAAGGTGTGCCATTCGGGGTTGATGTCGAACTCCATCGCCCGCACCGCACCGGCGTGCTGGAGGATCTTCGCCATGGTGATCACCGTCTGGCCGTCGGCGGCGGCGTAGATGAGGTTGCCGCGACGGTCGATGCCAACGCCGGTGCGCCAGACGCGGGTGACGCCGCCGAGCGTGTACCCCCACTGCGGGCTGTCGGGGTTGGCGTCCAGCTGTGGGTTTAGGCGTCCGTTCCAGACGATTGGAGCCAGGCTCTGGCGGGCCCACGCGACGTCCGGCCCCGCGTTCGGGCCGCCGCTCCACTTCACGATCGCGATGCGGCCGTCGCGATAGCCGATGAGCGTGGCGTTGCCGTCCGTCAGCGGCTCGTTCATACGGCCGTTGTCGGCCGAGCCATTAGCGCCGTCGGTGTAGGTGAAGCCGCCGTTGAAGGTCGCAAGCAGCCGCCAGCGCTGATCGTAGGGGACCATCATCGGCCCGCGTACGGCCGCGTTCGGCGGCTCGTAGCGGCCCGGATAGTACGCGATCGCGGTGCGCGTATGGTCGAACCAGGCGACGTAGGCGACGAGCTCGGGATAGCCGAGCTCGGTGCGGAAGGTCGTCACCAGCACCGGTGGGCCACCGTCAACCGGCGGACCGGCCGGCTTCCAGACCCCTTCGCCGGGTAGCGAGTGCGGGAAGACCGGCTTGATCCGCGGCGGCCAGGCAGCGGCGTGTGTAGGCGCCTTCGCGGTCCGCACGCGGCTGGTTCGCGGCTGGCTCAGCCCGACCGGCGGCAGGCTCTTCAGCTGCGGCCCGCCCTTCTCCGGCGCGTTCAAGGTGTAGTAGACGTGCTCGCCCTCGTCGACCAGCCAGTTGCCGAAAGGTACCTTGTGTCTCACCCACTCGACGCTGCGCACGCCGAACGACAGGCTCGTAGGCTGCAGCATCCAGCTCGTATACGAATAGATCGCCGGCAACAACACGACGAGCAAGGCCGCCGCGATCAAGATGCGCCGGCGCCGCCGCCTGGCCGCAGCCTCGCGCGGCTGCGCCCGGCGCTCCGGACCCCGGGCGAGGGGCGCCTGGACGGGCAGTGAGTCAGCCGCATCCGGCGGAGCACTCTCACCAGGACCGGGGCCAGACCGCCGCAGACCGTCCATCCGATGACGTCCCCAGGCTCGATCGAGCAAGACACGACAAAGAAAATGGTACGCCGTTCGCCGAGCGTCACACCCCCTCCTGGCTCGCCCGCTCTCCAGCGTCATGTCGATCGGGAGGCGCCGAAAAATTACCCTCAAAGCGGGGAAGTCAGCAGCGGCTGCGCTACCGCTTGCTCACTAAGGACGCGCAGATCATTAACACGCTGCCTTGATCTTGGAAGGTATCGTGATGCCCTCTGCGGCCGCGAGCCTGGAGAGATCGTCCAGGCTGGCGAGCCGGTGCGGGCCGGGCTGAATGGTGTATCCGGCCTGCTCCAGGAGCTGCCGGACGTCGCGGATGCGCCTGTTGATCGTCTCGGGCCGGACGGCGAACAGTGCCGCGACGGCGACCTGCGGCAGGGCCAGGCGCTGGTGGAGGATGGTGGCCAGGAGCCTGTCAGCGAGGGTGAGGGTGGGCCGGCGGCCGGTGCCGGGAGCGGTCAGCCGCGCGCGGTGACCGCGGCGCGTGTGCAGGCCGGCTTCCCGCTGCTGGCCGTGGAGTGTCATCAGCGTGGCGATCAGAGTGTCCCAGTCGCGGGCGGCCAGCCCGGTCAGGGCCGGGTGACACAGCCAGGCCAGGCCGGGGCTGGGCTGGTCGAAGGGATCGGGGACGCCGGCGGTCTGGTCGTATTCGTGTGGGTGGAGGGTGTAGTTCCAGTCGCCATGCCAGTCGTGGCAGGTCAGCGGCAGGGCGTCCATCTGGGCGTCGCTGACTTTGACTCCATCTGGGTACAGTACCGCCCGCGCTCATACCCCCACCGGTGATCGATACTGCACCCATGTTGCGTGCAGCGCAGGTGCAGGACGTCAGCGCGATAGTGGCCATCGATCCACAAAGCCCCCACCCTCCTGAACAGATCCAGGCTCTTGTCCAGGAACAAGCCAGCCTGGTGGCCGTGGAGCGCGGCGATATCGTGGGTTTCCTTGCCCTCAAGCCAGGCCACTTCTACCAGCGCGACTTCATTGACCTGCTGCTTGTCGCGCCTCACTGGCGGCGGCAAGGAGTCGGGCGGGCCCTCATGCGGGCCGCACTCCGCAACGCCTCGACATCGAGGGTGTTCGTCTCTACGAACGAGTCGAACACGCCGATGAGAGAACTACTGCGCAGCGAAGGGTGGACTCCCAGCGGCGTGCTCACCGGCCTAGACGAGGGTGACCCTGAGCACGTGTTCTTCCACGACGTCCCAGCAGGCTAAGGCACCACCCCGCTCAGCCACCTCAGCACACGCACCAAGGCAGACTCCAGCCACCAGTCCGCGCGGGAAGATCACGATCTACTGCTGGAGTACTAACGCCAATTTTCGCGGCCGTGATCGGTCCCCTGGCTGTTCTTCCGCAGGATCGGTGGCCTTCGCCGGTGTGTAGGCGTTTCACGCGGATGAGCTGCTAGCGGAGCCTCAGCGTCAGGGGTAGGTAGCACTGACTGGTCTCCCTGATTCCGGCTGATACCCAGTTCGGCCCGACGGCCCGGCTACACGGCAGCCTGCTCATATGCATGTAGTTCGCGGACGAGAGCATCATTCCCTGACGTGACGGCGTGCCAGCGTCCCCTCGGTGGGGCCCGCGCACCCCTCCGCTACGAGTGCGCCTGGCCTGCAGGACTAGGGGCCGATTCGCTTAGTGAAAATCGGCGCTGACGGGGCTTCGCCCCAGGCCTGATCCAGGCCTGGCCCCTGGATCAATGCTTCCGTCTTCTCCCTGTGTCCCTTGGTCGCTGCCAGTGAACGCCGATGTCTGAGGTGGTCGGACGAGGAATTAGCGCCCGCAGCGGCGCGAGCACGGGGACCAGCGCCGGGGGCGGCGGGCTGGACAGGCCCTGGGCATCGACTATCCACGCAACTTGACCACTGCGGTGGTCGATGTGGGTGTAGGTGCCGAGCAGCCGACGAGGTTGCAGACGAACGACGTGGCATTGACTGTGGCCGGGCCACCGGCGAACCGCCCGGCGGTCGGTTGCGCGACGGCTGTCCACGGTTGCGCGTGGGCGCACGGCCGCCGCTACCGGTCATGGCGCCGGTGAACACGGTCGTGGCCACCTGGCGGGACCGGCTGACCGCAACCGTGCGGTCACCCGTCCGGCGTTCCCGCCGATGAGATGCGCCGCCTGGGGAAGCGCGGCGCCGTCAGGTCCCATGGTGTGACACTCAGTGGTTGCGATCACGCACTCGGCGCCCGCGACTGCCCTCGCCAGCCGAGTGGCAGGCCTGGCTCGCCAGGGCTCCCGGCCACGAGCTGCCCGAAAGCCGGGAACAGGCCCGGGGGGCGGCCCCCGGTGGGCCGGGTGATCAGTCGCCGCCGTTGTTTCCCTGCCCGTTGCCATGCTGGTGATGGGGCCGGTAGGCCACGGTCACGGTGACGGTGGTGCCGGGCGGCAGCTGCCCGGCCGGCCGCACGGAGATGACCGTCCCCGGCGGGTGCTGGGCGCTGGGGACCCAGGCCACGCGGGGCGCTAGCCCAAGCTGGCTCAGCCGCTGGCGGACCGCACGGGCCGGCAGGCCGGCCAGCGCACCGCCGTTCACATCAACGGTGCGGGAAGCCGGGGCGGAGACTGTCGCAGGGGCAGTTCGCGGGGCTGGTGGCTGCTGCGGTGTGGGCGCCGCGCCGGGCACGCTGGCGAGCTGCCACCCGGCCAGGCCAGCTAGCACAGCGGTGGCGGCCATCGCCAGCATGACCCACGCCGCGGCCAAGCCCGCGGCTGGTGCACGCCCGGCGGCGGGGGCATCTCGGCCAGGGAGGCGGTCGGCGCCATGGACGGCACGGTTCCCGGCGGGTGCCAGCCGGTGCCCAGCTGGCCGCCCGGCCCGCCGGTCAAGCCATCCCTGAGGTGGCCGGCCCGGGTGGCGGCGGCACCGGCGCTGGCTGGCCGTTCCGCTGGGTCCTTGGCGGTCAGCTGGGCGACCAGCTGGGCCACCCCGGCCGGCACGGCCGCAGGCAGAGGCGGCAGCGGGCAGTTGCGGTGGGCGGCCATCACCTCCAGCGGCGGCCCGGTGAACGGCGGCGCACCGGCCAGGCACTCGTAGGCGACCACACCCAGCGAGTACAGGTCGCTGGCCGGGGTGGCCGCCGAGCCCACCGCCCGTTCCGGCGCCAGGTAGGCGGGGGTGCCCACGAGCGTGCCGGCCGCCGTCAGCGGCGCCGATCCCGCGGCGTGGGCGATCCCGAAGTCGGTGATCTTCACCGTCCCGGCCGGGCCCAGCAGCAGGTTGGCTGGCTTGATGTCGCGGTGCACCAGCCCCGCCGCGTGCGCCGCCGCCAGGGCCGCGGCCGCCTGGGCCACCACATCCATCGTGCGTGCCGGGTCCAGTGGCCCGGTGGCCAGCACCTTCGCCAGCGACCGGCCGGCCACCAGCTCCATCACCAGATACGGCACCCCCGGCCCATCGGCCTCACCGTAGTCGTACACCTTGGCGATCCCCGGATGGGACAGCGACCCGGCGTGCCGGGCTTCGGCCCGGAACCGGGCCAGCGTCTGCGGGTGGCCGGCGTACTGACGGCGCAGCAGCTTCACCGCCACCGCCCGGCGCAGCACCAGATCGTCGGCCCGCCACACCTCCCCCAGGCCCCCGGCCGCGATCTGCCCCCGCAGGCGGTAGCGGCCCGCGACCATCGCGCTGGCATGCGGCACCAACCAGTCCCCCATTCTTCCGGCTCAGCCGCCGGACCCACAGCCGATAAAAGTGTGGGGTCCCGGCCTGCGGGGGCCAGGCCGGGACCCCACGGGGAAGAGGCCCTACACCCCGGGAAACGCCAGGCTGCCCTGGCCCGTTACACACCCATGTCCACACGATCCGGCCCAAGGCTTGCACAGGTGCCGGGTGCGAGCGCCAGCGCACCCCGCCCCTGGCTGATTCGCCGGCCTTCGACGGCGTTTCCCGGTTCCCCAAGCCGCACACACACCGGCCGAGCGGGGAGTCCGCGCGGCTGGAGACCAGGCCAGCCCCCCGCTTGCGACAGGTACAGCTGTGGGGCAGAAGGTGAGCCGGGTCATGACGCCCCGCACCGTCCGGCCGCCGGCTCGCGGATGCGCTGGCAACCCTGCGGCTGGGTTAAGCGGGCCTGCGGCATGGCGTGGTGCCGGTGATGGACGACGGGCCGGTCAGCAGGGGTCAAACAGTGCATGACCCGGGCTCGCCTCTAACTCAGGGGTAAGGTTTCGGTTCGGCAACCACGATTGCCCAAAACCGTGCATGCGACAGTGACAAGCACGGCCTCCTGGGCGGGGCTCGTTTGCCTCCACTCCCGCTGAGGCGTAACGGCCTGGCACGGTCCGGCGTTCCGTAAGCCAGAGGATCCCCGGCCCGTTCCGTTTCCTGGGCGGCTCCCCGCTGCCGGGGCTCCTCGGCTGTGATGTGCACCGTGGCGCCATGTGATGCGGGGGGCCGGTGAGTTCAGGGAATGTTCCCAGGCACGCCAGGCGGCCGGGGGCCGTGCGCTGGGCTGGCCGGATGGCTGGGTTCGGGCCCATCCGCCCTCCGCTGAGCGGTGATAGTCAAGCCCCTCAGCCCCGGCGGTTCGATCCGTTGACCCATCCGGTTGCGATCACCGAGCACTGTGTCATCGGCGATCAGGTCCGTCTCCCTTCGGCCTGGTGCGACATCGCAGGGTGCGGTTCGTCTTTCGCTGACCCGGCCGCACTCGGAGAGATCGACAACCGGTCCCGCGCTGCCCGTGCGGGTTGGGCGCAGGACGCGTACGGCCGGCTGGTGTGCCCAGACTGCCAACGGCATTATCGGGCAGCGTCAACGTGGGCGGGGCTCCTGCCACAACCAGGGACCACCAGTGACCGCCGCGCATCGGCCGGCGCGGCCCAGCCGACAGGCGCCATGGACCCGGCTGTGCCGTCCGGGGGCAGCCAGGCGGCCACCCGGCCCCACCAGGGCCGACACCACCGCGCGGTCCCGTGGCCACGCGTGCTAACCACACTGGCAGGCCACCCCAACGGCTGGACCACCCCGTACCAGGCTGCGAGTCCCCGGCACGGGCAAATGCCAGGCCAGGCCGGCGTATGCCCTCCGCCACGGCTCGACCCCTCACACCGGCGGTCCGCCGTAAGTAGCGGGCGGCCGGGATGACCGGCTGCATGGATTCGTCAGGGGCTATCCCGACCTGACTTGGCTCACGATCATGGGCTTACAGCGAGCGCGGCGCTGTGACCTGCGGGTTCTCGGCTTGCGGTGAGTGAGTTTGCGCACTACGTAATCCGCGTAATCCGCGGCCGTAGGCTTGGCCGGTGTCCCCGTATGTGCGGACGGTGAAGATATCGAGCACATCGGCTCCGCTCACGACGATTGGGCTCGCACTTTCGGAAGACGAGATCAGTTCACATGCGCCCATGTCTTGCGGTTGACGGCTGCGCAGGCTGACACGTCGCTGATGCCGAATTCGGCGGCGAGCTGCCGGTAAGTCAGGCCGCCGGCCCTGCGTGCCCGCAGTTGCCGTACTTTTCCGCTGGTCAGCTTGGCCCGCCGGTTACCCTCGCCGATGGCGCGGTCATAGTGGCGGTGGCATCGGCGGCACCGTGGCTGGAATCTGACCTGGATGTCATCGCTGGACGGATTGACCGTCGACCAGTCCTGGGCAGGGTTGCCGCAATCAACGCAGGCGTAGCCGCTGGCCGGTCCCCGGGCTTTGTTAACGCGGTGGTGCCACACGTCATAGGAGGGGTTTGGTGCCTGCCGGGCGGCCCGGGCCAGCTGGTATCCGCAGGCGCGGGAGCAGCTTCGGTGGTCGCGCCGGATCACGGCGAGCGTTCCGCAGACCGGGCAGCGCTTTTGCTGGTATTTGGGCGGGCCGCGGGAGCATCCGCACGACTGGGCATCGCCGGAGTTAAGCGAGCTGATCCGCGGGGTGGTTTCTTGCCCGCAGTCGCACCGGCAGAGGGCGGCCCGGTAGCGCCTGCCGTCCGCGGCGGCCTTCTGCACTTCGGCGATGACGGTGAGCCTGCAGTGTTTGTCTCCCGGGCGGATGATGTGCTTCATGATTCGGACTGTAATCGTTAAAACCGGCATTCCATCGGAGCCGCGCCGATTGCGGGGATTAAGGCACGGCCGATAACACGGGGCTTAGAATGGGATGTTGCGGGCCATTCGCGCGGTCACTGGGCGCCGCTGGCGCCAGCGGAGGGGGTCGCGATGACCCGCCCGCGAGCGCCGCGTCTTCCCCGGTCCAGGGCACGCTCACAAGCCCTCTTGGCCCGCTTGCGCATGTTCGTTGCGCCACTTGCACCGGCGCGCTGCGGCAGCCCGCCGTGCGGTGGCGGTGCCGGACCGGACGGTCGTTACCGGGTGTGATCAGGCTGGCCTGGTCCGGCCGGGCCGCAAAGGCCGGTGGCGCAGCAGGGCGATCTTCGCCGCTGCGTGGCATCGCTGCCGATCAAGTGCCCTCAGGTGCCTGCCGCGCCGATGTTGACCTGCCAGCCGATGCCGTACTTGTCGGTGATCGCGCCGAAAGTGTCGCCCCAGAACTGCCTGGCCAGCGGAACCCTGACCGTGCCGCCGTTGGCCAGGCCGTCGAAGATGGCCCGCAGCCGCGGCTCGTCGGTGCCGATGACCGACAGTTCCACGCGGGTTTGTTCGCCGCGGGTGGTGTCGTCGCGGTCGCTGGCCCGCAGGGTGACGTCGCCGCCGGTGAGCAATGCGTTGGCAACTTGGCTCTTCTCCGCCTCGCTGGCGGACGGGTCCACATCGCCGCGCCGGGTGATCGTGGTCTGCCCGCCGAACACCTCCTGGTAGAAGGCGATGGCCTGTTCGGTGTTGCCTGGGAAGAACAGATAGGCATCGAGCGTAATAGGCATGGCGTGGATCCTTTCGGGCCGGGCCCGGCGGCCTGCCGGGTTGCCGCCAGAGCGTGCCTGTGCTGCCGGATCAGGTTTATCGCACGTGCCGCAGCGGGCAGCGGGCAGCCGGCCTGGACCGACACCAGACCCTCGCCGCCGGGCCCCGTCCGACGCACAGAACAACCACCCGCGCGCCCAGTTACGGCCGAGCCGTCCAACCCACGCGACCGAGCCGAACGGCGGCGTTGCGCGCCTGGGATGTCGGTATGGCTGCGGCCGCTGAGGGTACATCTTGATCGCGTATCGGCAGGGCCTGAACGCCCGGCCGACGTCGGCGGCGGCTTTGCCCCGGGCAGTTGCGGCCGCGACTGGCGCTGGCCGATGACTTCTTCGCCGCCCGGTCGTCCCAGTTGGCGGAGACGAGAGGGATGCAGATGGAAACCGTGAAGTCCGCCGACGGTACCGTCATCGCCTACGACTGGGCCGGCGATGGCCCCGCGCTTATCGTCAGCGTCGGCGCATTCTGCACCCGGCAGGCGTTTGTCGCGCCCGGCACCCTCCAACAGTGCTTCACCGTCGTCACCTACGACCGCCGCGGCCGCGGCGAAAGCGGCGACACCCAGCCATTCACGCCGGAGAGGGAGTATGAGGACCTTGCCGCCGTCGCGGCGGCGACCGGGCCCCAACCGCCGTTGCTGTTCGGCCACTCCTCCGGCGCGGCGATCGCGTTGCGGGCCGCCGCGGCTGGCCTGCCGGCCGCGGGCATCGTCGCCTACGAGGCACCGTTCCTCAACGAGGACACGCCACAGCCAGCCGTCGATCCGGCCGATCGTATTCGCGACCTAGTCAACTCCGGCCGCCGAGGCGAGGCCGTCGCTTTCTGGATGTCGGAGGTCGTGAGGCTGCCAGCTGAGATGCTCGGGCAGATCGACGGTGCCCGATGGGCAAAGGCCCTGGAGCCACTAACCCCCACGCTCCCCTACGACCTCGCCGTCACCGCTGGCGGGGTACCCACGGCAGAGCTGGAGAAGATCACCGCGCCCGTCCTGATTCTCGGCGGCAAGAACAGCCCAGGCTGGCTCCAGCACTCGGTCGCCCAACAAGCCGCAGCCACGCCAGGTGCGCAGCTCAAGATGCTCCACGGATACGACCACAACGCCCCACCCGAGGTCATTACTCCCATCCTGATCGAGTTCTTCGGCGCACACCGCTAGCGTGGCCGAGGCTGGGACGGCCACAAGCCAGGATGCGGGAACAGCCGGCGCGCCAAGGTTGCACGCGTCCTAGACCCTGGGCGCTGCGCACCGAACCACCTGATCTGCATCGTCGACGCAGGCTCCAATCAAAGTCGACGCAGGCTCCAATCAAATTGGTGAAGCAGTACAGAACGGCGGAAGTGCGCGCCCAGCCGAAGTCCAGGGCAGATGACATTCTGTGAACGAGCGAAGCCCGCGGTGTGATGCCTATCGCCGACTCGGAACGGATGGCTAGCCAATGGCTTAGTTGGGCGCGGGCGGCCAGAGCCACCAGTTCTGCGCGTACTGGACATTTCCCCGCCCGCCGCGCGTGGCGGTTTGCGGCGGTCCTGCCGGACAGCCCGGGTCCGCGTGTGAATCGGGCCGGCGGCGTGTACCCAGGAGTCAATGTCATGCCTGCCACCGGAATCACCTCGGCTACTGTCCCGAAGCGATCGCTGTCCCATGCCGCACGGCGTCAGCCCTGTCATCGCTCCGGTAAGGCGGCGAAGCCAGGCACTCGCCGGTTAGGGTTCGGGATCGTTTCCGTGCCAGGGCGGTACCTTGACGGTGCGGTGGCCGGGTGTGCCGCCGAGGATGACCTTGCGCAGTGAGATGTCGTTGCGGGTCGTGGTCTCGTACAGGACCTTCTCGGGGTTGGCGGTCACCTTGATGTAACAGGTGCCGTTCGGCACGTGGGTGATGCCGAACGACTGGCCGGCGAGGGACTGGATGTAGGTGTCGCCCCAGCCAACCGGCAGTTCCTCGGCCACCCACAGGGCGGTCGGCGCGCCGCATTGGCCTTCGAGGCCAACAAACGAGGGCCGCCAGACGGCGTGCGGCAGCAGCAGATCGACCTCGTCCGAGGGAGCGATGCAGAACCCCTGTTTGTGGCTGCGCACCGCCACCGACTTGGCCGAGTTCAGCAGCGCGTACCGCGCGAACTGCTCGAAGTGCCAGTGATTGTGGCCCTTTTGCTGTCGAAGCCCATGGTCCCGGCCCTGGCCCGGCCGATGACGTGCCCGTTCCGCCAGAAGTACTGGTAGGCCTTCATCACCGGCGACGCGTGGGAGCGGAAGCCCTCGACGTCGAGGGGGCCGTTACCGCCGATCCACATCGTGGCCGCGAAATCGAGGAAGTCACGCGCCTGCTTTGGGGGGTGGCTGACGCTGATCTGCCAGGATGGCAGCGCCACCAGGTCAGGCAGCGCTGCCGGGGGCGGGTTCTTCACAAACGGCACGGCTGGCCCGCGGCGCAGTGATCGCGCCCGGTGCGAGGGGCGCGGGTGGGCCGGAAGGCAGCACCCGGGGACCGGACAGCACCTAGGCCCCGTGACCACCTTGACCTTGACGGTGGCGGTTGCGTCGCGGGCGGAGATGTGGAACAGCCGCATGTACGCCGGGCTGGTCGTCTCTGTCACCCGGTAGGCGCCCACCGGGAGTTTTACCGGGAACAGCAAGAAGTCGGACTCAACCGGGTCGGTCGCCCAGCCTTTTGCACTCCCCGCACCATCCCCTCCACGAACGGGTCCGACAGGCACTGCGGTGGGTAAGGCGTGGTGGGCGGGCCGCCCGGGCTCACCCGCTCCGGGTCGTAGGTGTCGGGGCAAAACGGCACCGGCCGGGAGACGACCACCTTGCCGGCAGAGTTCCGCGCGGTCAGCACGATGAAGCGCCGCAGCCCATTCCAGCCATCCAGCACGCTCGCCGGCAGCGGCCTGCGCACCGTCCCCCGAACGGCGGGTGGATGATCTGCGTAATCGTGATAGGGCTGCTGTACGGTGCCCGCCGCACATCAAACTGCAGCGGCGACCCCAGCGCCGCCACCCAGATGCCGGGGTCAAGGAACACCTTGCCGCCGAAGCTGTCCAGCGTGATGCTGCGCTGGGCGGCTTCCAGCTTCACCACCGGCCCGGGGACCCTGGCAGCGCTGGCCACCGGCACACCAGGCACGGCGATCGCCGCGACGGCAAGACCAGCCACCGCCCGGACGCTGCGCCGCGGATTCCATCGTGTGAGCCGCATGAGGCCTCCAGTTCTCCCCCCGCCCGGTGCGGGCGGGCCCAGAGGTAATGCCGGCACTGGACGGCTGCTGAGTCCCGGTCAGGCCTGCCAAGGCCAGCGGGTCAGCCCACCTCCGGCGGAACCGACGGGCCGCAGGTCACTTGCGCCCCGGCCGGGACAAGCGCCCAGTCAATCCATGGGCCCACGTATTGAGGGTTGCCTGCTTCGTTTGCCGGCAAAGGCCCAGCACTGATCACGAGTCTCGCCCCCGTGGGCATCGCCGAGGGAGTAATGGTGAACGCCCAGTTCGGGAGCGGCTGTCTGTCCACCCATTGCGGCCTGCCGTGAGGACCGCCCACATACCGCCATCCCGACACCGCCCTTTTTGCCGGAGCCCCCACGATGCGGCGCTGCTCCCGGCAGTTCTCGCCCCACCGCACGATCGCCGGCACACCGGCTTCCGCCAGCACGTGCTCCAGCCGGGCGGGATCGGAGATTCTCCTCAGTTTGAAAGTGACGGTGCCGTCCGGGTTGGTGTTCACCGACCAGGCTGCGAGGTTCACGTGCACCGCCGCGGGGGGTTCGCCGTTGACCGGCCAGCCGCCCGTCAGCAGGAGCAGGCTGACGGCCAGCGCAACACCGGCGGCCGCGCCACCAGACAGCACCAGCGGCCTACGGCGATGCTGGGAAGACCGGTGCGGCCTGCTCATCCTGTCGGCCAGCCGGGCGCGCGCAGCCTGCCGGATGGCATCGGTGTCGCCCGGCGGCGCGGGCTGGATCGAGGTAAACAAGGTGATCTCATCCATCGCCAGGTTCCTCCTGCGCAACGTGGGTGGGGTTGGTGCCGCCGAGTGCCCGGCGGGTCTTCGCGCGGATCCGGTGCAGCCGCGACCGGACGGTGCTCACCGGCACGCCGAGGGCCTGCGCCGACTCCTCGTAGGTCAGGCCGGCCCAGGCGATCAGCAGCAGCAGTTCCCGGTCCTGGCGCGGTAGCCCGGACAGCACGGCGGCCAGCCGCGGCCGTAGCTTCTGCGCCGTGACCCGCTCGGCCGACCGGTCGCCGAAATCCCCGGTCACGGTCTCTGCCGGAACCCGGGCCAGCGCCCGGCTGCCCCGCTGCTCGGCCCGCCTATGCCTGCCGATCTGGCGGATCGCGATGCCATACAGCCACGGCCTGGCATCAGCACGGGAACGGTCATAATGCGCGCGGCGGCCGAACGCGGCGAGAAACGTCTCGGCCAGCACGTCCTCAGCCAGATCGGGGCCAAGCCGCGCGTGAGCGTAGCGCAAGATCTCATCGGCGTGCCGTTCGAAGATCACGCCGAAGCGGCCAGACTCGCCCAGGGACAACTCGATGATCTCGGCATCGGTCACCTCCCGCGCATCCGCGGCCGGCCCGATCGCACCGGACTGGCCGGCCGCACCGGCCGGGCCGGGTTGCTCAGCAGTCATAAGGCGGCCGGGGACCCCGGTCGGCCTTGTCAGCACGGGTCACATCTCATGGCGCCTCCCGCCGGGAAACATCATCACCCTTTCTCACCCGAAGTCCCCCGGTCCGTTGCGCCCCGCCAGATCTGGCACTCGATTCTTTGGCGGACCACCAGCCCGGCGTCATGCTGTGGAACCCGCGGCGCCGCGAAGACGCCCCCACTGCCACCAGCTCAGCAGGCGCACAGAACCGGTCCACCGGAGCGCCAGCTGTCGATCAGCAGACTCGAAGCCAAGCCGCACCGAACGGCGGATGCGGGTCCTGCTGACACCGGTGATGGGGGACACTCGGTAGCGGTCGGGCGGTCCTCGTCCGGGGCCTTAAGGTGGATCATCGCCGGGTTCCGTCGCGCTAACTTCATGGGGGATCTGTATGCTCGACGGCCACCCCTGTGCAGGGAGCCGGGCCGCCGCTATGACGGCGGCGCGCCGGTATGGATGACTGTGCCCGGTGGGCAATCGTGTACCGGGCGAGAGGCTGAGGAGGGGACACAGAGGTGTACCTGACACCGACCGAGGAGGACCGCCTGCGTGTGTTCGCGGCGGCTGAACTAGCCCGGCGGTCCCTGGCGCGCGGGTTGCGGCTCAATGCCCCGGAGGCGGTGTCGCTGGTCTGCGATGCGATGCACCTGGCGGCGCGCGGTGGAGCGTCGCTGGAACATGTGGTGGAGGCGGGCCGCACCGCGGTGCCCGCCGCCCAGTTGATGGATGGGATTGCGGGGATCGTGGACGAGATTCGGCTGGAAGTGCTGCTGGAGGAGGGGTCAAGGGTGATCGTGCTGCGCCGCCCCTGGGGGCCTGGCGGAACGGATGCTCCTGGCGCGGTGAGGACGGCTGGCCACGAGGTGGAACTCGCGGCCGGCCGCGAGCGCCGCCGGCTGACCGTTCGAAACCAGTCCAAGCGGCCGGTTCGGGTGTCCTCGCATTTTCCGTTCTGGCGGTCCAACCGTCGGCTTGGCTTCGACCGGGATGCGGCACGGGGATTCCGGCTCGACGTACCGGCCGGCTCCTCCGTGCGGTGGGCGCCGGCCGAGACAAAGGAGATCGGCGTGGTCCGCTACGGGGGACAGGAGGGCCGTGATGACGACACCGCGTGAAGCGGGATTCCGCATGCCCGCGGAGTGGGGGCCGCATCAGGCCACGCTGATGGCGTGGCCGACCAGGACCAGGGAGGCCTTCTGGGGCGCAGTGTTCGAGCGGGCCAAAGACGACTATGCGGCCATAGCCCGGGCCGTCGCCGCGTTCGAGCCGGTGATCATGGTGTGCAATCCGGGTGAGACCCACGAGGTGCGGGATGGCTGCGGCGCCGGCGTCGAGGCTATTGAGATACCGATCGACGACTCCTGGGTGCGTGACAGCGGGCCGATCTTTGTTTCGGATCAGCGGGGCAAGGTGGCCATGGTGCATTTCCGGTTCAATTCATGGGGAGGCAAATACCGGCCCTGGGACAAAGACGCGGCTGCCCCGAAGGCCATTGCGGCGCACCTCGGCGTGCGCCGGTACGAGGCGCCCTTCGTCCTGGAGGGGGGCGCGTTCCTGGTCGATGGCGATGGCACCCTCATTACCACCGAAGGCGTCCTGCTGAATCCCAACCGCAATCCCGGCTTGTCCCGCACGCAGATCGAACGGGGGCTGGCGGACTACCTCGGAGCCGAGAAGGTCATCTGGCTCCAGGCCTATCCCGACCGCGACACCGACGGCCACGTCGACGGCATCGCCCAGTATGTGGGCCCCGGCACCCTCTTGCTGGAAACGCCGACCGACCCCTCCAACCACAATTACAGCCTGGCCCCGGAGAACCTGCGGCGGCTATCCCAGGCGTCGGATGCCCGCAGCCGCCGGCTCGAAGTACTTGGGTTCGAGCCGACCGGCTGGAGCGAGGTCGCCGGGACGGCCGTCGAGATCCCCTACCTGAACTGCTACCTGGCCAACGGAGCCGTCATCATGCCAATGGGGGGTGTGCCGCAGGACGAGGAAGCCCGGACTCGCATCGCCGGGGCGTTCCCAGGCCGGGAGGTGGTCTGCGTGCCGGGAGCGGTGCTCGAGTACGGGGGCGGGGGCCCCCATTGCATCACCCAGCAGGTTCCGGCGGGGGAGTACGCGCGGTGAGCCGCGCCTGGGGCGAAGGTGGCTGGAAGCGGTGAGGCTCAGCCGGGGTGAGTACGTCGCCCGCTACGGGCCCACCGCCGGGGACCAGATCCGGCTGGGGGACACCGGCCTGTGGGTCCGGGTCGAGGCCGACCACGCAGCGCCCGGCGACGAGACCATGTGGGGGTATGGGAAGAACTTCCGCTCCCGGATGAGCCAGTTCGACGCGGCGGCCACCGAGAGCGAACTCGACATGGTTGTGCTCGGTGTCATCGTGATCGATCCCCTGCTTGGCGTGGTCAAGGCCGACATCGGCATCAAGGATGGGCGGATCGCGGGCGTTGGGCGCGCCGGGAGTCCCGACATCACCGAGGGGGTCGATCTCCATATCGGGCCGAACACCTGGCCGGTGAACGGGCACGGCCTCATCGCCACCGCCGCCGCCATCGACAGCCACGTGCACCTCATCACCCCCCGGCTCGTGCCCACAGCCCTCTCGGCGGGGGTCACCACCCTGATCACCGCTGGGTTCGAGGAGCCCGCCTATGTCATGGGGGCCACCCTGCGGGCCTTCGAGGACCAGCCAGTCAACCTCGGGCTGCAGGCGAGCGCCCGGACCGAGCGCCCCGGACCTGTCGAGCGGGTGCTGGAGGCGGGCGCCTGCGGGCTGAAAATCCACGAGGACTGGGGCGCCTATCCGGGGATCGTCGATGCCACGCTCCGGCTGGCAGGCCAGCACGACGTTGCAGTGTGCCTGCACACCGACGGCCTGAACGAGTCATGTGAGCTGGAGGAGACCGTGGCCGCCATCGACGGGCGGGCCGTGCACGCCTACCACGTGGAGGGTGCTGGCGGGGGCCACGTTCCAGACCTGATCGGGATCGTCCGCGAACCCAATGTGGTGTGCTCCTCGACCACGCCTACCATTCCCTACGGGCGCGGGGCCGCCGCCGAGCACCTGGAGATGATCCTCGCCGTGCACGGCGGCTCGGCCAGCAACCCGGCGGACGTGGCAGCCGCCAGTGAACGCATCCACCCGGCGACCATGGCAGCCGAGGGCCCGCTCCACGACCTGGGGGCGATCAGCATCATCAACAGTGACTCCCAGGGCATGGGCAGGATCGGGGAGACCGTCCGCAGGACCTGGCAGCTGGCCCACGCCATGAAAGCCTGGCGGGCGAGCCAGGAGGGCCACGGATGGCCCGAAGCCCCCGTAATCGAGCGGATCGCCCCCTCCCCGCCCCAGGACCTCCACCACGCCGGTCGCGACGACAACGAGCGAGTACTCAGGTACCTGGCGAAATACACCGCCGAGCCGGCGCGGGTGCACGGGATCGAGCAGGAGGTCGGAAGCCTCACCCCCGGCCGGCTGGCGGACATCGTCTTGTGGCGGCCCGCCTTGTTCGGCGTCCACCCGGAGCTGCTGCTCAAGGCCGGATGCTTCGCCTGGGGCGCCCTGGGGGAAGGGAACGCCACCATCGAGGCCAGCGAGCCCCGGCGGTACGGGCCGCACTGGGGAGCGCTGGGAAGGGCCGCGGCGGGCCTGTCCGTCACGTTCGTGTCCGAGGCGGCCCTCGCGTCCGGGATCCGGGAATCCCTCGGCAGCCACCGCCGCTTCGCCGCCGTGCGGGGATGCCGCGAGGTGCGCAGGGACCGGCTGATCGCCAACCGGGCCTGCCCCCCCATCGATGTTGATCCCGGCGACGGGACGGTTCGGTTGGACGGGCGGATCCTGGCGTCCCCGCCGGTGGCCAAGGTCCCGCTCAGCCGCAGGTACCTCCTCGGATGAACGGCCTGGCGACTCCCCTCAAAGTGCCTCGCTCTCGGCATGGGGTTCCGCCGCAGCTGGATCTCATGCCCGACAGAGGCACCACCACCACCATGGCCCGAGCGGCCGGTGTATCCATGCGGGCCGTTGCGATCCGGCAGCACCTACGCACCGAAGGACCGCAACAGGATCATCCCCGCCGTTTCCTGACAGCGAGGCGGGCTCGTTGGCTTGGTCCTACGCCGGGTGCTGTGGCTGTTGGGCCTCGACGCGTCGCTTCAGGGCTTCGACGTTGGCTGGCATTTCCTTTTGTGCTTGGCGACGGACGATGAGCGGGACGAGCAGTTTGCCGATGCCGTGCCCGTCGAAGTCGACCGCGATGGTCAGCCGGGAACTGGTTTCGGTCAGGGGTTCCACGGTGACGTCGACGGTGGCGCGGATGGGTCCGTCGATGCCCTGCACGCCCATGTCCTGGGTGCGTCGATGTGGGTTAGCTCGGAGGTGACGGCCCGGCTGGCTCCGCCGATGCGCCGGGTGGTCAGGCACTTCGTGCCCACCTGCGCGGGGCCGGGCTGGTCCAGGTGACCGTCGATGACGCCCTGCTGCCATTCGTGGAAGCGTGTGGGGTCGGTGGCGTAGGCGAACACCTCTGCTGCGGGCCGGTCCACCACG